>ERZ1370068.9930-contig-8672_pt1 | contig 32404 bp, 36 predicted proteins | sample MGYA00561227_ERZ1370068 | MGnify/ENA primary metagenome ERZ1370068 (study PRJEB38410, sample SAMEA6850437) | metagenome | study: Metagenomic assessment of the ecological functions of the soil: analysis of the soil microbiota associated with the...
GCTTCGCGTATTGCTTACCCGGTGCCGCCGGACTTCGCTACGCCGGCCGCAGCGAGGAGTTCGTCGGCCGCTGGATGGAGGACAAGCCGCGCGACGGGCTGCTGATCGCCACCAAGGTCGCCGGCCCGGGCTCGGGCTGGTTCCTGGCGCCGGTGCGCGCCAACCACACGTCGCTCGACCGCCATCACATCGCGCGCGCCGTCGAGGGCAGCTTGCGCCGGCTCGGCACCGACTACATCGACCTCTACCAGACGCACTGGCCCGATCGCGGCGTGCCGATCGAGGAGACGCTCGAGGCGCTCGACGGCGCTCGTCCGCTCCGGCAAGGTCCGCTACCTCGGCTGCAGCAACGAGACCGCGTACGGACTCACCAAGAGCCTGTGGGCGAGCGAGCTGCAACGGGCTCGCGCGCTACGAGACCATCCAGAACAACTTCAGCCTGCTCAATCGCCGCTTCGAGGACGAGCTCGCCGAGGTGTGCCGCCGCGAAGCCGGTGAGCCTGCTGCCCTACAGCCCGCTCGCCGGCGGCGTGCTGAGCGGCAAGTACCACGACGGCGCGCGCCCGCCGGCGCGCGCTTCACCATGTACGAGAAGGCTCGCCGCGCGGCCAGACCATGTCGCGCCGCTTCATCAACGAGGGCACCCTGAGCTCGACCGCGCGCTTCGCGCGGATCGCCGAGGACGCCGGCATGGCCGTCGCCGACCCTGGCCATCGCCTGGTCGCTCGCCCACGACTTCGTCGGCTCGACGATCATCGGCGCGACGACTCCGGACCAGCTCACCGACACCCTGGCCGCCGACCGACGTGAAGCTGCCGGCGGACGTCCTCGCCGCGTGCAACGAGGTGTCGAAGGAGATCCGCTACCCGATGGGGTGAGGCCTGACCCATCCGGTGACGATCCGTGGTTCAGCCGGCGGTGCTCGAGTCGCGCCGATCGCGATCGTCTCCGCCAGCTGCACCAGCTCGTCGGCCAGGCATCGATCCACGAACAGCGCCTGGTCGGCGCCGAAGGCGGCTTCGTCGTCGCGCATCGAGGCCGAGCTGCGGGTAGAGCACGCGGCGCGGGCCGTAGCTGGCGGTCGCGACGGGCACGATCCGACTGAGCATCCCTTCGAGGCGGAACACGGCGAAGACGCGCTGCATCGCCGGGGCGTCGGTGCAGCAGCACCTCGAGCAGATCCAGCGGCCGGCGAGCATGCGCTCGCTCTCGGCGCGGTGCGACACCAGCCACGGCTCGATCTCCTCGGCGAGGGCGCGGTCGTCCAGGTCGGCGCGCAGCTCCTCCGCCGCGTCGACGCGCGGCTCGAGCGCGGCGCGCAGCGCCGCCACCGCCGCCTGATCGCGCCCTTCCCGGCGTCGAAGCGCGGACCGCACGGCGGCGATCAGCGCCTCCGACCTCCGTGTCGCGATCGTCGGGAGTCGACGGCGAGAACCGATGCGCCGCGCCGAACAGCGCGAACGCCGCCGGCGCCCCTGCCCCGATCTCTTCCGCCGCCGCCTGCCAGGCGCCGTCCGGCGTCGTAGGCGGCCGGGGCGCGCATGTAGTCGGCGGCGGTGCGCAGCGCCATCGCCGACGCGCGCGGCTGCGCCATCGGGTTGAGCAGCAGGCCGCTGACGTGCGCCGGCAGCGCCCGCGTCGCGGCCGCAATACGGCCCAGGTGCAGCATCGGCCGCATCGGCCCGTCGGTCACCGGCACGTTGTCCCACACCAGCAGGCGGCGGCGCAGGGTCGTGGCGCGCGCCTTCGCCTCGGCGCTGGTGATGGTCGGGCTGACGACCGTGCGGCCGGTCCAGCCGACTTCGATCGACGGCGCCAACTCTTCGCCGAGTTGCGCCGAGGTAGTCGGTCGGCTCCGCGCCGACGTAGTCGGTCGGCACCAGCCAGAGCGTCGCATCGTCGCCGATCGCGTCGGCGACCGCGTGGGTCAGCTCGACGTGTGCCGCCGCCAGCGACGCGTACCGCGACTGCGTCGCCTGCGATGCAGGAAGCCGGTCGGCACGTCGTCCAGCGCGAGGCAGAAGAAGCGCGATCCCAACGAGTGAAAGCTGCGGAACTTCTCGCGCAGGGCGCACGTCCTCGGCCGAGCCATACTCGATGGTCAAGCCCGGGCGAGACGGCGAAGCCGACCGCGACGCCCAGCTGCCGCGCCGCGCGCGACCAGCTCGCCGAACTCGCGCAACATCGCGCGCGCTGTAGGCGGTCGCGCCACTGGGCGCGGTGCAGCGGATCGTCCTTGGGCGCGTAGACGTAGCGGTTCATGCCCCCAGGCCGCCGATGCCGCTCGATCAGCCAGAGCCGGTCGGCATGCGAATACGGCGCGCCGTAGTAGCCCTCGATGACTCCGCGATGCGCGAAACGACAGGTGCTCATTCGCCACAAGGGCCTCAGAGCACAGAGACGCGCGAGGGTGAAGAGAGCCGACCGTCTGGGTTCCGCCGCGGCCCCTGTGGTAAGGGCCGCGCGCATGGCGTCTGAAACAGGGTGTCGTCGCGTTCTGGAAGAACTACTGATCGCAAGGCCGTCATCCGCGCGGCGCAACTGGCCGAGGAGCTCGGCTACGACTCGACTCTGGATCCCCGAGGCCTGGGCCTACGAGCAGTTCCAGCTCCTCACCGAGATCGCGCTGCAGCACCAAGCCGCATCGCGCTCGCGACCGGCATCGCCAACGTGTTCAGCCGCTCCGCCGGCCTGCTGGCGATGAGCGCCGCGACCCTCGACGAGATCTCCGAGGGCCGCGCCATCCTCGGCCTCGGCACCAGCGGCAAGACTGGTGGTCGAGAACTTCCACGGCGTGCCGTACGAGAAGCCGCTGACGCGGCTCGCGCGAGACGATCGGCATCATGCGCGCGCTGTGGCGCGGCGAGCGCCTGCGCCCGGAGCTGAGCACGCTCTTCGACGCGCGCCACTTCAAGCTCGAGATGAAGCCGCTGCGGCCGAACATCCCGGTCTACGTCGCCTCGCTGCAGGAGAAGGCGATCCGCGAGATCGGGCGCATCGCCGACGGCTGGCTGCCGACCTTCTGGCCGTATCGCGCACCTCAAGCGACGGCATCGCGCTGATCGCCGAGGGCGCGCGCCAGCGCGGGCGCGATCCGAACGGCCATCGAGGTCGCGCCGTTCGTCGGCGGTCGTGCCGATGGACGACGTCGCCATGGCGCGCGCGATGATCAAGCCGCTGGTGTCGTTCTACATCGGCGGCATGGGCACCTACTACCACGCGCATGTTCTGCCGCTACGGCTTCGAGGACAACGCCGACCAGGTGCGCGAGCTCTACAACACCGGCGAGCGCCAGCAGGCGCGCCGCGGCGGTGAGCGACGAGCTCATCGACGCGATCGCCATCTGCGGCCGCCGCGCCCACTGCCGCGAGCAGCTGCCAGGAGTGGCACCGCAACGGCGTCGGACTGGCGCTCATCAACCTCCCGACCGGCATGCCCGGCGAGATGACGGAGATGTTCCTGCAGCGAGCTCGCGCCGCGCTGAACTCAACCAGGAGGTCACAGAGGCGCACAGGTTTCCTCCGCGACCTCAGCGACTTTGTGGTTGTGTGTCCCTCGAGCGTGAAGAAGCTGCCCGACCACCTCGCGGAACTGCGGCGGTGGTCTCGGTGCGGGTGATAGGTCGCGGAAGACGCGCGCGCCGGGGATGCCGGTGAGGTAGCGGACGGCGAACTTGCGCATCGCCACGGTGCCGCAGCGCTCGCCCTCGCGCTCGACCATTTCGGCGTGGTGGCGCAGCAGCAGCGCTCGCTGGTCGAGGTAGCTCGGCGACTCCGGCACGGGCTCGCCGCGCGAGCGCCGCGGCGATCTCGCGGAAGACCCACGGCCGCGTCAGCAGCCGCGCGCCACCATGACGCCGGCGGCGCCGGTGAGGCGCAGCGTCTCGACGGCCGAGGCGGCGTCGTGCACGTCGCCGTTGGCGATCACCGGCACCGGCACGGTCTGGACGACCTCGGCAATCATCTCGCGATTGCACGGCACGCCGTAGCCGTCGCCGGCCGGTGCTGGCCGTGCACGGTGATGGCCGCGGCGCCGTTAGCCGGCGGCGGCCCGCGCCACCGCCGGCGCGGTGCGCGCGTGGCACGGTCGGGCCGAGGCGGATCTTCGCGGTCACCGGGCACGCGCGCCGGCACCGCGGCGCGTCGCGGCGACGAGCCGTCCGACGGTCGCGGGATCGCGGAGCAGGTCGCCCCGGCGGCGTGCGTGCCCATGATGCGCTTCTTCGGGCAGCCGAAGTTGAGGTCGATGACGGTGATGCCGAGATCGACCAGCCGCCGCGCCGCTTCTTCGAGCGGCGCCTCCTCGCGATCCCAGAGCTGCACGCCCAGCGGCCGCGCCTCGTCGTCCACACCCGGTTCAGCCGGTCGGGCGGAATATTCCCCTGCACCCACCCGCCCGCCGACACCATCTCGGTGTAGATCAGCCCGCACCCGCCGAAGTCGCGCACGATGTCGCGAAAGATCCGATCCGTGAATCCGGCGATGGGCGCCGAGAGCACCGGATGAGCAAGCGTAAACCGGGACCGATGCGGAGCGTCATGATCGTCGAGAGAGAACCACAATCCCGCCCCAACGGCTACCTCCACGGGTTCCACGGATGGCCTGAATCCGTGGTTACGGCACTGACGGATTGCAGCTCGCCGGGGCCGGGACGTTCGAGGCGCCGATGAACTTGTCGACCCGGTCGGTGGCGCCGCTGCCGAGGCTCGGCTTGGCCGGAAGATGGTGCACCAGACCGGGCCGCTGCCCAGTTGGAGGCGGATGGCGACGGCGCCCTGCGACGGCTCGTTCAGCGTGTAGAGCCACTGACGCCCCTTGCCGGTCGAGGCTCACCGAGCCGCTCGTGTTGACGACGACGGCGGAGATCGGCCCATCGAGGCGCTGCGCATCCGGAGTAGCGATAGCCGCCGGGATTGCCGCCGCTCGCCGAGCGCCTGCCAGTGGCTCTCCGGCAGGTTCACGACGACCTTCTCGCCGCTGCCGTTGGCGTTGTAGACGGTCAGCGTCGCCGCCGGTCGTCCCGGACGCCGTGGGATCGCCGGTGCTGCCGGGAAGCATCGGCACGACGCCGCTGGCGACGCCGCCGTGCGCGCCGGTCTTGAAGCGCACCTTCCGCGTTGCCGAGTTGATCGGCGCCGTCGAATCGTCGCGCAGGAGGAGCTTGCCGCCGCGCACGAGCGGTCGCCGGCACTTCGCCGCCCGGCGTGCTCGCCGCGTCGGCGGGATCGCTGCCGGCGTCGATCTCGTCGCTGATCGAGAGCCGTCCTCGTCGCGGTCGACGCCGACGCGCAGCGCCGGAGCCGAGCGGCACGCAGGTGTACGTGCGCTGCTGGCCGCTCGTCGCCGCCTGCCTCCGCGCAGGGTCGCGCCGCTGATCGGCGCGTCGGCAACGCGGTCGGGCTGCTGAACGCGTCGATGGCGTCGTCGTAGAGCCAGCCGCGCATCTCGCCGGCGAGCACGCCCTTCACCACGAGCTCGCAGCGGTTCGCCTCGTCCTGCGCGGTCAGCAGCGCGATGCGCGCGACGACGGCCGGATCGTTGAGCGTCGTCGCCGTCGCCGAGACCTGCTGGCCGACGATCGGCGCCAGGTTCGCTGTCGAAGGCGAGCACGAACTGCTCGACCTGGCGGCGCAGCGTCGTGCCGGCGGCACCCGCCGGAAGCCGCCCGGGTTGCCGCCGGCCTGATTGAAGCCCGACAGGCTGAAGAAGCGGAAGAGCGTGTCGACGCTGCCGTCGTGCGAGAAGCCGAAGCCGCGCACCTGATCGCCGATGAAGCCGTTGTCGCCGGGGTTGAAGCCGAGCTGGCCCGAGACCAGCGGCATGCCGAACATGCCGACCTTCTGGTACGCGTTGCGCAGGTGCGGGATCTTGAACGCCTGCGGCTCGACCACCGACGACGCCGTCGCCGCCGAAGAATCCCGACGCCGGATTGAGCACGTGGCAGAAGTTGCACGTGCCGACGCCGTCGGACGGCTTCGAGTTGAAGTAGAAGCGTCCGTCCCGCGGCCTGGTCCGGACGTGAGGCTGCTGTCCAGGTTGCGCACCGGGTTGGGCGGATAGACGACCTCGAGGATGAAGCTCGGCGAACGCCTGCATCTCGGCGTTCGCTGAGCGACGTGCTCGCGGCCGAGCAGACCGTCGAACGCGGCGTTGAACTTCTTGAACGCCGCCTGCTCGTCGAACGCGCCGCTGTCGGCTGCGCGCTCGGCGCGTCGAGACCGCCGGTGCGATCGCCGCGCCAGTGCATCGGGCCGTGGTTGGCCATGCCGCGCAGGCTCTGCGTCGTCATCGGCCCCTTCATCGGATGGAAGTCCGGGATGGCTGGGCAGTCCGCGGCCGCAGCGGGTTCGGGTTGTCGAGCACCGACGTCGTCGGGGTTGCCGAGGTCCCAGGCCGAGGCTGTCGAAGTCGCCGAAGACGTGACACGCCGCGCACGACGCCTCGCCGTTGCTCGACGTGAAGCGTCGCGTCGTAGAGGAACGGCCGGCCGTTCGACGACCGACCGCCGGCTCGGGATTGTGCAGCGGCAGGTGCGCGATCTCGGTCGCCGTCGTCGGTGTCGATCACCGACGATGCGCGTTGTCGAAGCGGGTCAGCACGTAGAGGCGGTCGTTGGCCTCGTCGAGCACCAACCCGCTCGGACCGCCGCCGCTGACCGCGATGTGGCTCGCGGCGCTCGGCGTGAAGGTGTCGGCTTCGAGCGCGCGCGGTCGACGAAGACGCCGATCGGCGCTCGAGCCGAAGGCGGCGACGTAGAGCGTCGCGCCGTCGCTGGTCACCGCCATCGCCGGTCGGCGTGGCGAGGCTGTGCGGCCTTGACGCTCGGCGGGCTGGGCACGACGGCGTAGTTGATGTGCTTGTTCAGAGCGGCGGCTGCACGACGCCGCCGGGGCTCGAGCACCGCGATGCGCGCCTCGTGCAGGTGGCCGCGCACGCGTCGAGCCGCGCGAGGACGCCCGGGCCCTTCGAAGCGCACGTCGTTCTGCGCGTCGGTAGTTGGTCACGTAGACCCGCTGCGATCACCGGGTTGATCGCCATGTTGAACAGGATCGTGCCGACGCCGACGCGACGCTGGCGATCTCGACCGGCGGGTGTCGCCAGCGCGTTGATCGCGAAGACGTCGCTGTCGGGCAGCGCGAAGCGCGACTGGCGTTGTTCCAGTTCCGCCCGAGCTGGTCGAGCCAGTCTGGCGCGCTGTCGGAACTTCACGATCAGGCCGACCTCGGGCCGCGGCATGCCCGTCGACGTTGCGTGTTCGGCGCCGGCAGTCCGCCCGGCATCGCCGACGCCGGCTGACGTGCACGGCGCCGCGCCGGCGCCGCCGTTGCACACCAGCCCCTCGTTGAGCGCCGTCGTGCGATTGCCGGTGATGGAAGCCCGCGGCGAGCACGGTGCCGCCGTCGGGGCGTCACGGCGAGCGCGCGGCGTGTCGGTGAAGAGCGTCGACGATGGTGAGCGGCGTGCCGCCGAGCGCGGCGCCGAGGTTGGTCGCGTCGAACACCCAGACGTCGGCGCGGCCGACGCCGGCGGTGGTGAGCTGCGGATCGCCCGGGCGGTTCTGGCCGCGGTGCGCCGGTGGTGATGAAGGCGCGATTGCCGCCGGGCCGCGCGAAGACGATGTCGCGCGGCTCGTCGCCGACCAGCAGCGTCCGCATGACGCGCGGCGGCGACTGAGGCGACGTCGACGATCGAGATGCTGTCCGAGAGGTGGTTCACCACCCAGACCTCGCTGTTGCCGCGCGCGGCGACGGCGACCGGCTCCAGCCCGACCGGACACGCTCGAGGTGCGCCAGTCCGCCCGGCACCGACGGCGAAGATCTCCGAACTGGTCGTCCGGCGTGTTGACCGCGTACAGGCGGCGTCCCGTCGGGCGACAGCGCCAGCGGGCGCACCTGCCCGCTCTCGAACGTCGTGAACGACGCCGGCGCCGCCGTCGCCACCAGGGCGACGACAATCAGCGCGAATACCCCCGGCCCACGAGCGTCGCGTAGCACGGTCGAATGAACGACGAACAACCACGAGATCACGTGAGGCCTCCGTGCGCCTCTGTGGTTTACTGCAGCACGCGGTCGGCGAGGCGGCCGAGCGCCTCGTCGGCTTCGCGGGCGCGGCGCCACGCGCAGCGAGATCGATGCACGGGTGATGCCCGCATCCTCGAAGCGGCGCACGGCGTCGGCGGTGAGCTTCCGCCGCCGCCGCAACTGACGGTGCAGTCGAACGGCACCGCGGCGCGCCCCTGCTTGGCGAGCAGCGCGCGAAGCCGCCGCCCAATGCGTCGCCGCGCTCTCCGGCGTATGGCCGACGCCGTACCAGCTCGTCGCCGGAGGGCGGTCGCGCCGCAGCGCCGCCTGCTCTCGCCGCCGACGAGGATCGGCGGATGCGGACGCTGCGACCGGCTTGGGCCCGAAGCGCACCGGCTCGAAGGCGACGTACTTGCCGCTGAACGCCGGCACCTCCTCGGTCCACAACGCGCGCAGCGCGCGGATCGCCCGCGGCCGCGGCCGGCGCGCGACGCGAAGTCGATGCCCACCGCCGTGAACTCCTCCTCCAGCCACCCGAGGCCGACGCCGAAGCTCACGCGCCGCCGGAGAGCACGTCGAGGCGATCCGACCATCCGGCGCCACCGCGATCGGATGGCGCAGCGGCAGGATGTAGACGTTGGTGCCCAGGCGGATGTGCGCTGGGTGCGCGCCGCGACCTGCATCAGCACGAGCAGCGGATCGAGCAGCGGCGTCGCCGGATTGATCGGCGGCACGCCCTCCTTGGCGTAGCGGGTAGCGGCTCCGGATCTCGGTGGAAAACGAGATGCTCCGCCACCCAGACCGACTCGAAGCCGAGCGACTCGGCGCGGACGGCGACGTCCGCCATCTGCTCGGGGCGGAGCATGAAAAGAGGTGGGATGCCTATCTTCATGCGGAACACTGCGAACGTGAGTGACACGACGGATGCGGAAGACAAAAGAAAGCGTGCAAAAGACAAAAGTGCAAAGGTCCCCTCCCCACCTTTTGTCTTTTTGTCCTTTGCCTTTGTCCTTTGTCTTGCCGGGTCGCATCCATCTGAGTGAACCGTCCTTCCATCACAGAGAGCCCCAACCGTTCGAACTGCTCCGCCGGCGCGTCGACGGTTTCTGAGCGCGGCACGCAGCGCATCCGCGGCGTCGCGCACGCGCCGCCATCCGTCGCGAGGTTCCTGATCTCGAGGATCCCCGCGCAGGTCGTAGAGGTGATCCCCGCTGAAGTCGCCCCAGGCCCAGAACGGCAGCGGGTCGCCGGCGGCGAAGGGTTGGTGGATGACGGGCACCGACGAGCCCGGCATGCGGCCGAGGGTGGCGCGCGCGTCGGGCAGCGGCATCCGCAGCGTCGGGAAGCCGATGCACCGGCATCGTCGACCAGCGATTCGACCACATCGACGAGCGGCGCGTTCGCACCGACCGGGCGCGCGGGCGTACTTGCGCTGGTCGGCGGTCGATGAGGTGGACCTCGCGACCCCACACGCCCGAGAGCGCCCAGTCGCGCACCGCGTCGCCTCGCCGCGGATCAGCGGCAGCGAGCGAGCGGCCGTGCGTGCGGTGCGCGACGGCGACGCCGAAGAGCGTCGCAGAGCGTCGCGTGCAGGTCGACGTCGGTGGTGAGAGCGTCGACGCGCGTCCCGCGGCGCGACGCCGGGCCAGGCGACGAGCAGCGGAATGTGCCCGAGCGGCTCGTAGACCGGCACCGCGCGGCTTGCCCCAGATGTCCTTCTCGCCGAGGTAGTGGCCGTGATCGGTGCAGACGATCACGGCAGTGTCGTCCCACAGGCCGCGCGCGGTCGAGCGCGTCGAGGACGCGGCCGAGCCAGGCGTCGATCATCGTGAGCTTGGCCGCCGTACGCAGGCGCGGACCTGGCGCGCCTGTTCGCTCGTCGAGCACGCCGCCGGCTCGCGCGCGCCGCGGCATGTACGGCGGCCAGATGAGGTGCGGGCCGCTGCCAGTCGGGGTCGTACATCGACGCGTACGGCTCGGGCGTGTCGAACGGCTCGTGCGGATCGAACTCGTCGACGAACAGCAGGAAGCGATCGTGCGCGCCGGCGCGTCCTCGTCGAGCCAGCGCGCCGCGCCGCCATCGTGCGCGGCCCGGGAAGTCGGCCTCGCCGCGGAACCAGCCGCGCGAGTCGTCGTACGGCGTGTGCCCGCGGTGGAACGACGGCGCGCCCATCCAGCTACGGATCGGGGCGCGTGCGCCACGGATCGCTCTCGTGGCCGCGCTGGTAGTCCCACGCGGTGAAGTCGCACGTGGTAGTTCTCGCCGCCGACCTCGAAGAGGTGCGGGTGGTCGGTGACGAGCTTCGTGATCACGCCGGCGCGCGCGCAGGCGGCGCGGTGATCGGCTCCTCCCAGATCTCGATCGAGCCCCACGGCTTCCAGAGGAAGTCGAGCGCGCCGCAGAGCAGGTCGTGGCGCGCCGGCATGCACGGGCAGCGAGCCCGCGTAGTGGCGCGTCGAAGCGCAGCGCGCGCGCGCGCGAAGCGGTCGAGGTTCGGCGTCGCGAACTCGCCGCTGCCGTACGCGGCGCAGCACGCGTGGCGCGTTGAGGCTGTCGAGCAGCAGAACGATGGGCGTTGCCGGCCGGTGGCCGGCGCGCGGGTGGAACGGTGGGCATCTCCAGTCTCCGAGCACCTCGTCGGCGCGCTCGATGATCCGCGAGCGGCGGCAGGCCGACGCCCGCCTGCTCGGCGGTCTCGGGCATTGAGGATCAGGCGCGCGCTGCGGTGATGCGCCCGAACGGCTCAGCTGCGGCCGTTCGCCGCTGTATGAACGCCGCGGCACGGCGACCCGCGGCGGGTGCTCGGCGGCGCGTTCGTCGCGCGCGAGGGTGATCACGCGCGCCGGCCGCGGCGTGCGGCGCGCGCGTCCCCAGGACCACCATCCGGCAGGCGCGCAGCGACGATGGGATCGGCGAGCACGGCGTCGGTGCTGCGGTCGCCGAGCAGCACCACGCCCCGACCTTCGTGGTCGCACAGGGCGCACACCGCCGCGTCGGGATGCGCCGGATCGAGCGCGGCTGACTGAGCACCGTGCTGGTTCGCGAACGCGCGGCAGCTGATCCCGATAGGCCACCGAATCCGCGTCGGTGGGGGCGAACACGGCGCCCAGTCCCGGCATCGGCATTACCGAGGCGGTGACCTCGAGCAGCTCACCGAAATCGGTCACCGCGTAGGCGCGGCGATCGCCGCTCCCTTGGGCCCGAAGAGCGACGCAGCCACCGTCGCCAGGAAGGCCGGATCGCGCGCGCCAGCGGCGGCCGGATCGGCGACGTCGGTGGAAGACCACCGCCGGCGCCGCTTGCTGCGCCTCGCCGCCAGCGCCGCGGTCGTGACGATGCAGCGCCAGGTCGGCGCCGGCCGCCGCCCCGTGGTCGCCAGCGCCGGCAGCGCGCGCGCCGGGGCCCCGGCTCGTCCGCGGGAAGCTGGGTGGCATCGGCCTGGGTGACCGTGGCCGAGCCCCTCGAGGAGGCCCTCCGGTAATCCGAGGGCGGCGGAGGATCGTCGGGCTCGAGGACGACGACCCGCCAGGGCCCGGTATGCGCGCGGCGGCGACTCGCAGCCGGCGGTCCCGGCCAACACGCACCCCAGTACGGCCAGCGCCAACCATCCCGCCCTGCCCTGAACCTGGTGTCCGCCTGCCGTGCACGGCGGGGGATCGCGGCAGCAGCCCGGCCGGCGGCAAATGCAAGCGCCGCAAGGGCTGGAGGCTTTTGCTGCCGAACGCGCCGAGTAAGTTGACAACCACCGCGCGGCGGCCATGCTCTTTCCGCGCACTCGGTTTGCGGGGGGGATATGCGAGAAGCACGGACTCGGCAACGACGTGGCGGATCTGTCGTCAGTACTTGCGCAGTGCGCCGCAGGCGAGCAATTTCAGCGGAACCAAGGGCCTTCTGCTCGCCGTCCTCGAGGATGGCATCCGCAGCTACTTGAGGCCCCGTCGGGTGAGGTGCGCAGCGAGGCCGAGTACTGGTCAACAGCAGCCGCGCGCGCTCTCCTTCTGCTTCGTCGTCATCTGCGAGACGCTCGGCCTCGAGCCGGTCGCGGTACGCCGCGCGCTCGAGCGCATGCGCGCGCAGGCTGTCGATCCGGCGCGTGCCATCGGCCGCACGCGGCCGAACGTGCGGCGCGTGCACCGCGTCTCGCAGCGCGGCCTCGGCTGAGCGCTACGGCGTCCAGTTGCTGCGGTCACGTCGCCGAGCAGCACGGCGACGAAGGTCTGGCCGGTCGGCGCTCCGCGACGAGCGGCCTCGTAGGCGATCGCGCCCATCCGGCACATCGTGCCACCGCTCAACAGCGGCTGGATCAGCGTCTGGAACGGCGCCGGTCCCGGCAGGGGCTGGAACAACCAATCCGGAATCGCACGTCGTGGCCGCGGGCAGGCGCGTGATGATGCCCGCCTTCAGTTGCAGGATCACGGACGCGTCGAGGGTGCTGCAACTGCCGTCGCCGCTGACGTCGCAGGCGAGGTTCTGCGCCGGGCCGAACGGCCTGAGTGCCGGCGATAGTGCTGCAGCACCCACGTCGCGTCGAGCGTCGAGATGCCGAGGTTGGCGCCGCCGGTCTTGTGCGGCGTGAGCGTCCACTCGCCCGCCGGCAGGGGCGACGCGGTGTAGGTGCCGTTCGCGGCCGTGCTCGTCGAGACCTCGCCCGCTCCCGTCGCCACGACGGTCACGCTCGGGACCGGAACGGTGCCGGCGGAAGAAACTGCACGGTGCCGCTGACGGCGAACGGTGTCGGCGTCGCGGTGACGGTCGGCGTCGCGGTCGGCGGATTCAGCGCGCGCAGTCGGTAGATCGGCGCCGCCGCCGACGGACGCGATGTAGATCGGATCCGTCCGGCGCGCGTTCCAGGTCGCTGATGCCGCCGAAGCCCGAGCCCAGCCGCACCAGATCGCGCTCGCTGGCGCTGTCGGCGACGAGGTCGCTCGAGCCCGCGTGACGCCGCTGAGGTCGAACGCCGGTGCGCGCCGGCGTTGAGCGGCAGCCGATAGAGGCTGTCCGACGTTGAAGTCGCCGACCAGCGCCACCGAATCGTAGCGCGGGGCCGAGCGCGCCGCCGCTGGGAAGACGATGCCGGTGACCGCGACCGGCGTCAGCCAGGAGTACTCGGGATCGCGAGTAGGCGCTGGCGCCGCCCGGCATCGCGAAGCAGATCTGCCGACGCCCTCGGGATCGCGCGCGTCGGGTCCCATGATCGGCGTCCAGCCGCTGTTCATGCCCGGCGCGACGCGGTTGACCTCGTCGTACGATCCGGGCCGTTCTCGGTGTCCACAGATCGACCGGTCGCCGGATCGATCGCCATGCCGAAGCCGTTGCGAACGCCGTAGGCGCAGTACCGCGCCACCGCCGTCGCGACAGGTCTCGGCCGGCCGGGACAGCCGGTGCCGTTCGGGCAGGTCTGCGTCGTCGTCACGCTGCAGTACGGCACGAAGGGATTGCCGCGGCGCGGCGCTGCCGTCCTGCTGCACGCGCAGGATCACGCCGGTGTCGTCCGGCGCCGCCCCGCCGGCATTGTTCTGGAGCTGGCCGTCGCGGTTGAGGTCGCCGATCACGACGTAAGAGGGCGGCGTCGCCGATCGCCGGCGTCGGACCGGCGTCGGCGGCGGCCCAGCAGTGAGCACGCCGCCGTTGTGGTTCGGGCCCGGCCAGCACCGGCAGGTCGAGGATGAGCTGCGGATTCTCGAGCTGCGCCGTGCCGGCGTTCCACGTGTAGCGATAGACGCGGTTGCCGAGCGGCGTGCCTGCCGTCGGCAGCCGCCGCCGTCGGGTCGCCATCTCGGTGTAGTAGAGGAAGACACGCGCGGCGGCGATTCGCTGTTGACGGCGATGCCGAGCAGACCGCGCTCGCTCGTCGTAGTTCGACCGCGACGTCGAGCACCGGCGCCGACTGCAGCACGCCGCCGTTGACGACGCGGCGGACACGGCCGGTGTTCTTCTCGAGGAAGAGGAAGCCGTTGGGGCCGAGGAACGCCGGGGCTCGGTCGGCGCGGCGAGCTGCGTGAGCACCGTATCGAGCGCGAGCGTCCCGTCCGCCACGGTCTGCCCGCCAGCGACCTGCGCCCGCCAGCAACACACCGCGGCGGGAACACCGCACCCCCCACCGCCCGCCGAGACGCCCCATGCGGCCGACGATACCCGCGAGCCCGCCGACGCGGTGTAGCTGCGAATCGCGCTGCAGCGCAAACTCTTGTCGACGCGTCGGGACGAAGCTCGCTAGTGGCTTGGCGGGTGGAGGAGGAGGAGGACGTGCGGATGCGGAAGCAAGACATCGCCGTCGTGATCCTGGCGCTGGTCATATGCGCCGCGACAATCGCCGTCCGCGCGGCGCGCCGCGTGCACCGACGCGACGACAATCTCCAGTGCAGATCAATCCCCGCCGCTGTCGGCGGCGCCGTGGCGGTCATCGCGATCGTCGCGATCATCATGGCCGACCGCAGCGAGCCCGGAGCGTACGAGCTGGCCCAGTTGCGGCTGCCGCACGCCCGCGCCGACGACTCGGCGGCGCGCATCTGGCGCCCGACCGCGCGCCCCGGCGCGAACGTGACCGCCGCTGCTCTGCCAGGTAGCGATCGGACCGCGCGGATCCCGTGTGATCCTGTGGTTGTCCGGCATCGCAGCAGGCCGCGCCGGCGCGGAGGCAGCGGGTCGGGCGGCGGGCGCCGTGCTCGGGCGCGGCTCGATCTGGAGCTGTTCGCGGCTGCCGAGGGTCAGCACCCTGGACGCCGCATTGTCCCGGCTCACGAGCAGCGCAGTGCTCCGGACCGAGCGGAAGAGCGGAGACCGTCGACGGTCATCGCGCCGTCCAGCCGCCGCGCAGCACCTGTGGCAGCGCCAGGTCGCCGAGGCTGACTTCATCGGCCCGCATGACCGTGAACGTCACTGCCGGTCCCCGGGCGCTCGCCGGCTCCCGGTCATTTGCCGTAGTGCCGTGATCGCCGGCGCGGTGTGGAGCAGCCGGCCGATGCCGTGCCCGGGAGAACCGCCGCACCACCGAACAGCCGCGCGGCTCGACGAAGCTCTGGATCGCGTGGCCGGTGTACGCCGTGGTGGTGGCACCGGGGCGACCTGTCTCGAAGATGCCGCGCTGGCAGCGAGCGATAGGTATCCTGCACGAGCCTGCGCGCGATCGGCGACACCTCGCCGGATGAGGAACGTGCGCGACAGCGTCGCCGTGGAACCCGTCGAGAATCGGCGCCACGTCGACGTTGACGATGTCGCCGTCGCACAGCAATGCGCTGCGGATCGGGTATGCCGTGGCAGACGACGTCGTTCACCGACGTGCAGCAGTGCGCGGGGAAGCCGTGGCAGCGATACGGCGCGCTGATGGCGCGCGCGCGCGTGTCGCTTCGTCGACCATCCGATCGATGTCGGCTGGTGGCAGGAGGCCGTGGCGCGCGGATCTGCGCCTCGACCGATATCGAGCAACTCTGCCTCCGCGTGAAGTGGCCCGCCGCCCGCATCTTCTCGATCTCGTGCGGCCCGAGGGCGTCACCGCCTCGGCGCGGCGTTCGTCCTTCCGCTTGCGCTTCTTGCGCGTCATACGAGTCCGCAGGATAGCCCACGCGTCCGCGTTGGCCAACCGTCCTCCTGCCCGGGCCGGCCGGCGCCCGGCAGGCGCCGACGCGCGCCCCGGCTGCGTACGGTCCATCGAGCCCGCGCAGCCGTTGCCGATCGCGGCGCCGTCCGCTGAGGCGTGCGCGCCGAAGTGGAGGCTCGATGAACTACTGGTTGGTCAAATCCGAGCCCGGCACCTATTCCTGGGCCGATCTCACCGCGGCGGACGCACCGTCTGGGACGGCGTCCGCAATTTCAGGCGCGCAACAACCTGCGGGCGATGCGCGACGGCGACCTGGCGCTCTTCTACTCACTCCGGCGACGAGCGCAGCGTGCTCGGCGTCGCGCCGTCGCGCTCGATCCCTATCCGGACCCAGGCGAAGGACTGGACGGTGGTCGACGTCACGGCCGGACTACACCGCTGAAGGCGCCGGTGACGCCTCGACCGCATCAAGGACGAGACGGCGCTGAGGGAGATGGTGCTGGTGCGCCAGTCGCGGCTCTCCGGTGCAGCCGGTGCGCAAGCCCGAGTTCGACGCGATCGTGAAGATGGGCGGGCGGGCGCGCTGGAGCGCCGCCCTCGCGCCGGTCAGAACAACTTCGCGGCGAATCGAAGTCCTTCACCTTGCGGCCGGTCGAGTTGCGCTCGGGATCGAGCGGCGGTGCCGTCGCGAAGCCGGCGTTGAACGCCTCGAGTGTCGGTTGGCGACGTCCTCGACCGTCGAGGTGCAGTCGGCACACGAACGGGTTGCCGGTTCCGATCGTCGGCTTCCAGGTATCGACGCCCATCGAGCTGCCCTGCAGCGTGCGTAGGCGGTGAACGGCTGCGCCCGGCCGACGGGCACGACCTTCACGCCGCGGCACGGCGCCGGCGGTGCAGGTCGGGAAGTTGATGTTGAGCACGATGCCGCGGAACGGCGCCTCCTTCGTGCATCTTCTTGCGGAAGCCCTTCTTGACGCGGAAGTACTCGGACGAGGTCGGCGGCGTACGCGCCGCCTGCGCATGCATTCGGTGACGCGCCCGAGGCCGGCGCTGACCGCGAGGAGCCGGCACGCCGAGACGCGCCGCCCACGTCGCCGCGCCGACGGTCCCCGAGCGGCACGGATGATCTCGGCGCTCAGTGTTCTGGCCAGTTGGTGGTGACGCCGGGGACGACGAGGTCAGGCGGATCGCTCATCATCTGCTGGAGAATGCCGAACTGCGTCGTGTCGCCCGGGAAGCCGTTCACGACGATGGCGGGGTAGCCGCTGGCGGTCGTGCCGGCGAAGACGCCGATCGTCGTCGTCGTCCGAGTTCTCGCCGGTGCCGCTCAGGGATTCGTCGCATCGGCGCGAGTCACCCGTGACGTCGAGGTTGGGATTCGCCGGTCAGGGTTCTGCTCACCAGCACGTCGATGCCGGCGGCCGGAGATGCCGTCAGCAATCGATTGAGTGACCAGCGCCTTCACCAGGTTGGGCCGATGCCCGCGCTTCCACTGCGGCAGCACGACCACCACGGCGGCGCGGCGCGACCGTTGCGTTCGAATTCTGCATGCAGACCCCCTTGTTTCAGCTGTCGGACACAGTCTGCCTCGCCCGCGTACCGCGAGGAGGCATCAACGAGAATCGCAGCCAGGGAGTTCCTGCGCCGCTACGGTGCGATCACCTCGGCTCTGGTGGCGACGAAGAGCGTCGAGCGGCGCCAGTCGATGAACCGCCGCTCGTCCGCGAGCAGCGCGCGGCTGGCGGCGACGCCTCGGGCGTCGCGGTGGCCCGCGGCGAGGATCCTCCGCCGACCGCCACCACAGCTCGGCGACGCCGCTCATACCCCGCCGCCGTCCCGCGGCTGGCCTGCAGCGCCTCGTCCAACCGGCCCGCCGAGCGCGTGCGACTGCACATAGCGCACGATCCGCAACGCCGCCCGGTGCCGCCGCACCAACGGCCCATGCGTCTCCAACCAGTACCGCTGAAACTCCTCGCGCGAGAGCTGCGGGCAGGCGGTGGACCGCAGAAGAGGAGTTTGAGCATGAGAAGTGACGTGAGCCAGGGTTAGCCGGTTAGCCGGTGCACCAGTGTGCGTGGCGGAGTCGGACGGAGCGCACTGGCTCACCGGCGCACTGGCACACGCGTCACCGCATCTCAGATCGCCCGCTCCCGCCCGACCCAATACGGATCGCGCAGCTTGCGCTTGTAGAGCTTGCCGTTCGGATCGCGCGGCATCGTCGGCGACGAAGTCGATCGAGCGCGGGCGTCTTGTACTTGGCGAGTGCTCGTCGCGCAGAAGGCGAGGATCTCCTCGGCGAGCGCCGGGCCGGCGTCGACGCCGGGCGCCGGCTCGACCACCGCCTTCACCTCTTCGCCCCAGTCGTCGTGCGGGATGCCGAACACGGCCGCGTCGGCGATCTTCGGATGCGTGAGCAGCTGCGACTCGACCTCGGCGGGATAGATGTTGACGCCGCCCGAGATGATCATGTCGATCTTGCGATCGCAGAGGAACAGGTAGCCCTCGTCGTTCAGGTAGCCGACGTCGCCGACGGTGAAGAAGCCGTCGCGCCGGTTCGCCGCCGTCTTCGCCGTCGTCCTTGTGGTATTTGAAGTCGGCGGCGCCGAGCGCCATGTACACCGGTGCCCGGCGTGTCGGACCGACGCAGGCGGTGCCGGCGTCGTCGTAGATGCGGATCTCGGAGCTCGGCCAGGCGCGGCCGACGGTGCCCGGATAGCTGCAGCCACTCCTCGGGCGTGACGAGCGTGCCGCCGCCCTCGCTGGCGGCGTAGTACTCGTAGATCACTGGCCCCCACCACTCGAGCATGCGCGCGCTTCACGTCGACCGGGCACGGCGCGCGCGGCGTGGACCATGTGGCGCAGCGACGAGACGTCGTAGCTGCTGCTTCACGTCGTCGGGCAGCGCCAGCAGGCGGTGGAACTGCGTCGGCACCATGTGGCTGGTGGTGACGCGGTAGCGCTCGATCGCCTGCAGAGCAGAGCTCCGGCGTCCACTTGTCCATCAGCACGACCGTGTGGCCGTAGTGCAGCGACGACGCCGGCGAAGACGAGCACCGCGGTGTGGTAGAGCGGCGAGCCGCACAGGTGGACGTTGTCGGCGTGCGGCTGGATGCCGAACATGCCGAGGAACATCGCGAACATCGAGCAGACGGTGTCGGGATCGTACGGCACCAGCGGGCGGCGCACGCCCTTCGGCCGGCCGGTCGTGCCCGGACGTGTAGTTCATCACCTGGCCGGCGATGCGGTCGCGCCGGCAGCGTCGCTCGGCTGGCCGTGCGGTCGAGGCTCGACGAGCGGGCGGAAGCCCGGCACCGTTGCCGACCGCGTAGCACGCGCTCGCCGGCAGGCGAGCCTCGTCGGCGCCGCGCCGGCGCAGGCCGCGGCGAAGCGCTCGGCGCCGATGAACGCCTTCGCACTCGCAGTCGCCGCAGCGATGTAGGCGATCTCGCCGGCCGGTCAGGTGGTGGTTGATCGGCGTCGAGGTACCACCCCGCCTGCGTCGCGCGCGAGGTACGTGCCTGATCATCGCCGCGTCGTTCGGCAGACACGTCGCGACGCAGTCGCCCTGGCGAGCCCAGCGCGCGCAGGCCGTGCACCAGGCGATTGGCCTCGGCGCGAGCAACTCGCCGGCGCGCCACTCGCGGCCGTCGGGCTCGACCAGCGCCAGATGCTCGGGATCGCGTTGGGCGAGATTCCAGAAACCGTACTCTGACATGACTGTTCCCGCGGAGCCTGACGCGGCCCGCCGGGCGGGCCGCGTCGCTGTGACGTATGGTTGGGCTTACTTCTCTGACCGGCTTGTCCGCCCGGCTGGTGCACGCCGCGGGCGGCGGCCGGCGGAGCGGCGGGCTTCTCGATGCTCAACAGCTCCACCTCGAAGACGAGCGGAGCGCCCGGCTTGATCTTCGGCGGCGCGCCGCGATCGCCGTAGGCGATGCTCGACGGGCAGACGATCTTCGCCTTGCCGCCCACCTTCATCTTCTGGACCGCCTCGGTCCAGCAGGGGATGACGCGGTTCAGCGGGAAGGTCGCCGGCGTGCCGCGATCGCGCGAGCTGTCGAAGACCGTGCCGTCGCGCAGCGTGCCGTGGTAGTTCACCTTCACCGTGTCGGTCGCCTGCGGGGTCGCGCCGCTGCCCGGCGCCATCTCGATGAAGATCAGGCCGCTCTCGGTCTTCTGCGCGCCCTTCTCCTTCGCCATCTTGTCGAGGAAGCTCTGCGCGTCCTTCTTCTCAGCCTCGGCCGCCGACTTCGGCACGATCCTGCGGCGAGCTGCTGGAGCTTCACGCGGTAGTCCTTCAGATCGACCTGCGGCTTGTTCTCCAGGCCGTCCGCCAGACCCTGCTGGACGAGCTTCACCTCTGCCGGGAGTCAGGTAGTAGGGCTGCAGGCTCTGCGCGAGGGCGACGCCGATCGAGATAGACGGTTTTCTGTTCGTCGGTCTCGGGCTTCGCCTGACTGAAGGCAGGAGCGGCCAGACCGAGGGCGAGCGCCAGGACGAGGGCGGTGCGGCTGAACATGGAGTCTCCTTTCGAGATGGGGGTGGACGACGACGGATTAGCCGCCCACGTCTATCCGAATCGCCCGAGAGCTGCCAAGTCGCGGGGCGGCTATGGAATGGATCTCTACCACAGAGGCCACAGAGAACACAGAGGGGCAGAGAGGGAGGCGAGGGGCGGACCGTGCTGGCGAGCCACTGGATGGTGGCAGTTTCTAGCTCCCTCTCTCTCGCCAGCACGGGCCCGCCCCCTCGCCTGCTCTGTACCTCTGTGTTCTCTGTGGCCTCTGTGGGTGAGTCCATCCGTCCGTGCGTTTAGCCTGGGCCGCTGGTAGCGTGGCGGCACGAAGAGCCCTCTGGCGCTTACGACCTTTCGCCGTCCCGCCTCTCGCCGTACTGCTGTTCGGGTCCCCATCCCTCGCGACCGACCGCCGACGACCTCTGCGCGCGCGACGGCCGATCCTGCGTGGTCAGCGGCACGCAGACGGTCACGCCGGGGTCGATCATCGACGTCGGCACCCGGCGGCTGTCGATCGTCAGGACGCTCGACCTGACGCCAGCGGCACGATGACCCTGCGCGCCGGCGAGCTGCGCGTCGATCGAGCGGCCGCCTGACTCGGCGACGGCACGCGCGATCTGCCCGGCAGCACCATCATGGTCACCGCCAACAGCGTCACCATCGCCGGCCGCGGCGACGTCTCCGGCGCACCGGGCGGCAGTCGTCATCACCAGCACCGGCCCGCTGGCGGTCAGCGGCCCGCTCGACGCGCGCAGCGACACGGTCGACGACAGCGGCGGCTCCGTGAACCTCGAGGGTTCGCAGGTGTCGATCACCGGCGCCATCGACGTGCAGGGCGGCCCGAGGTCGTTCGGCGGCGACGTCGTGGTGCGGGCCGGCGATTCGCTGTCGCTGACCAGCACGATCACCGCCACCGGCGGCGGACGGCGGCAGCGTCGACCTCACCAGCGCCGGCGCGATGACGATCGGCGCCGCCGCCATCGTCACCGCCAACGCGACGCGCACCGCCGGCAGCGGCGGCGACATCAGCCTGACCTCGTCCGGCGAGGTCGTGGTCGACGGCGACCTCACCGCCAACGGCCGCAACGGCAACGTCGACGACGGCGGCGGCGACGGCGGCTCGATCGCGATCACCGGCAGCGTCGTCCGCGCCGAGCGCGCCGCCAACCGCATCGCCGGCATCGCCGGCGGACCGGACGGCATCGGCGGCGAGATCGAGCTCACGAGCGAGGTCGGCGCGCTCAGCGTGCGCGCCGGGTCGACGCCTCCTCGCCCGGCGTGGAGGGCACCGGCGGCACCATCAGCTTCCGACGCCGCCGGCGCGCTGCAGCTCCTGGGACCGATCGACGTCAGCGGCGGCTCCGACGGCGGCGGCGGCGACATCGACGTCGCCGGCGCCGCGGCCGTGACCATCGCGCCCGCCGCCACCCTCAACGCAGCCGCCAACAGCGCGGCGCGGGCGGCACGATCGACGTGGAGGCGCCACGCTCGTGGTGCAGGGCGACCTCATCGCCGACGGCGGCAACGGCCAGGGTCGATCGGCGGCAGCGTCCTGCTCACCGCCTGCGACCTGCAGATCGCCGCTACCGCGCATGTCAGCAGCCTCCGCTCGAACGGCGACAACACCTGATCGGCCGCGATCGTACCACCATCGCCGGCACCGCTCCGCGCCGACAACGTCAACGGCCACAACGACGCGCACTTCAACGGGCCGTCGCACGCGCCGCAGATCCTCGGCAGCGCCTCGATCCAGCCGCCGCTCAGCACCGTGCAGGATCCGAGCGTGATCCCGTGCGCCGGCGTCGACGCGCCGACCGTCACGGCCACCATCACCCGCACGCCCACCGTCACGCTGACGGTGCCGCCCGGCTCCACCAACACCGCGACGCCCACCCAGACCGCGACGCCGACGACCGTGGTCACGTCCGACATGACGCCGAGCGCGACGCCCACCGCGACGCCGCTGTTCTGCGTCGGCGACTGCGACGGCGACGGCATGGTCTCGATCGCCAACCTCATCGCCGGCGTCAACATCGCGCTCGGCACTCAGCCGGTGAGCAACTGCCCAGCCTTCGACCTCAACGGCGACGGCATGGTGACCATCAGCGAGCTGATCCAGGGCGTCAACAACGCGCTCGACGGCTGCTAGCGACGCGCGGCGGGACAGAAGCGACCGTGTCGCCGGTGTGCCCGAGATGCGCCATAGAAGACAAAGACAAAAGGCAAAAGACAAAGGGTGAAAGTCGGGTCCGTTCGTGACGGACGGGCCGCATCGGACCCTTGTCTTTTGTCTTGTGCCTTTGTCTTTGTCTTCGTCTCTTCTACCGAGCAGCGCGTTTCCTAACTGAACTCCACGATCGCGCTGCCCGGCGTCGTCTTCTTCCCTTCCGGATTCTCCGTCCACACATCGAGGCTCCACGTACTTCTTGCCGCCCTCTTCCCACTTCCGCTTCACCGTGCCGCGGCAGACGATGTCCTGGTTGGGCAAGTCCATGCCGCGGTACTGGCAGGAGATGCTGCTGGATGCGGCCCGCGGTGGCCGAGCCAGTTCGAGACCAGCTCGCCGAGCGCCGCGTACTTGAAGCGGCCGTGCACGATGATCGAGCCGATCTGCTTCGCCTGCGGGAACTGGTAGTCGTAGTGCAGCGGATTGAAGTCGCCCGAGCCGCCCGCGTACTTCACCAACGCTGCGCACGTCCGGCTGCTTGCGCAGCTCCGGCAGCTGATCGCCTTCGTTGATCGCATCCCAGGTGCGTCGCCATCGTGTCACCGCCCTCGGACGCATCGCCTAGTAGAAGATCGCCTGGCCGCGCTGGCGCGCGACCACGCTTCGCCGGTGTCTCGAGTTGGTGTAGGTGGTCTCGCTGGTCATGATCAGCATCTTGCCGAGCGACTGGACTGCGCGGACGTCGAGGCCGGCGACCTTGCGAGACGACGGTCGAGCGTGTCGCCGGCGCAGATGTCGGTCGAAGTACTCGGTCTCGGTGCCGCCGTCGAGCAGGCCCTTGAGTCCGTGGCTGATCGCCGGCTGCGCGCCGCGCGTCGGCGCGCTGAAGGTGTCGTCCGACTCGCCGGGGATGAACACCGGCGTGCCGAGATACGTCGGCGGCGCCGGCAGGTTGCGGTAGCCGGCGCCTTCGCGCGCCGTCGACGTCGAAATAGACGGGATCGGTGTAGCCGACGCCGCGCGCGAACGCGCGCACGCTGGTCGTGGTGACCTCCGTGGTCCACGGCGGCGACTCGCGCCCGATCTGGGCGCGCATGTCGTCGGTCAACGTAAATTCCTTGGCCATCGCGGCGGTCTCCTTTGCGGCGGGCGGTATAACGGGCACCGCCGCGCCTGGCAACGGTGGCGCGCGGCCACGGTCGTGGACGTCCGTTGCCGGCGCGGCCGCGGCGCGATGACGGCAGCGATCGGCCGAGGCTCTACGACGTCATCGGGATCGACTACCATCGCCTGCGCCGGCCCGATCCGCGCATCGCCGCGCACGTCGGCGCGGCACTCGGCACGGCGCGCTCGGTCCTGAACGTCGGCGCCGGCGCCGGGTCCTACGAGCCGCGCGATCGCCGCGTCGTCGCGATCGAGCCGTCGCGCACGATGATCCACCAACGGCCGCCCGACGCAGCGCCGGTCGTGCAGGCCGCCGGCACCGCCCTGCCCGTGCGCGACGCGGTGTTCGACGCCGCCCTCGCCATTGCTCACCCTCCACCACTGGCCCGACCAGGAGCGCGGCGTGCGCGAGCTGGCGCGCGGCGCGGCGGGTGGTGATCCTCACCTGGATCCCTCCGGCCCACGCTTCGGTTACTCGACTATTTTCCCGAGATCCTCGCCGCCGATCGCCGCATCTTTCCGTCGCTCGACTGGTACGCGCGCATCCTCGGCGGCCGCACGTCTCGTGACGACGGTGCCGATCCCGCATAACGACTGCACCGACGGCTTTCTCGGCGCCTCACTGGCGGCGGCCGGCTCGCCCACCTCGATCCGACCGCACGGAGCGCTGATCTCCTTCGATGGTGAAACCCGGCGATCTCGAGCCCGGCCTCGGCGCGCCTGCGCCCGCACCCGGAGCCTCGGCTCCGGCGTCTGGCGCGAGCGGCACGCCGCCCTGCTCGACCAGACCAGCCTCGACCCGGGCTACCGCCTCGTCGTCGCCGACCGCGACGGCTGAACCGGCGATCTGCCAGGCCCAAAACCTGATCCAACCACGGATGTGGATCGGGGATTTTACGCGACCGCGGGTCACCAGGGTCCGATCGTACCTCGCGATCGCCCGTCGCTACTGACCTGGTCGACCGGGGCGCGCAGACTTTTTGACGGTGTCCATTCGTCACCTCGTCCTCGCCGCTGTGGTCGGCGTTCTCCTCGCCGCCGCGCCGGTTGCGGCCGAAACGCCCTACAGCGCTCGCCCTGCCGCGCGGGTTTCCGGCACGCCGAACATTCCGCGACCGACAACCCGCATGACGTGGGAGAAGGTCGAGCTGGGGCGGCTTCCTGTTCTTACGACACGCGGCTCGTGCGGCAATCAGACGTCTCGCTGCGCGAGCTGCCATCAGCAGTCGCGCGCCTTCACCGACGGCTTGCCGCACGCGATGGGCTCGACCGGCGAGGCCCATCCGCGCTCGATGTCGCTCGCCAACGTCGCCTACGCCGGCACTCGTTGGCGTGGGCGAGGCCCGGCCTGTTCGCGCTCGAGGCGCAGGCGCTCATTCCGATGTTCGGCGAGCACCCAGATCGAGCTCGGCCTCACCGGCAAGGAGAACGAGGCTGCTTCGACCGCCTGCGCGGCGACGTGCGCTATCAGCGCATGTTCGCCGAGGCGTTCCCGGACGCCGACGACCCGTTCTCGCTCGACTACGATCACCAAGGCGATCGCGTCGTTCGAGCGCACGCTGCATCTCCGGCAACTCGCCGTACGATCGCTACGCGCTCGGCCTCGACGACAACGCCATCTCCGCCTCCGCCAAGCGCGGCGAGGTCCTCTTCTTCGATGCCGACTTCGGCGCCGGCGTCTTCCGCGAGTGCTCGCACTGTCACGGTGGGTTCAACTTCACCGCCTCCGGTCGATCACGCCGGAACCGTCGCCGAGCGCCCGATGCACAACAACGCGCTCTACAACCTGCGCTGCGCCGACTTCGGCCTGCCGAGCATCGACCTCCGCAGTGCGACACCCGTCCCCCGGCGACGCAGTGCGAGGGCACGGGCCCGCAGGCGATGGGCTGCTATCCGCCGGACAACACCGGCGCGTTCGGCATCACCGGCAACACCGCCGACATGGGCAAGTTCAAGGCGCCGACGTTGCGCAACATCGCGATCACCGGGCCGTACATGCACGACGGCAGCATCGCGACCCTGGACGAGAAGTCCTCGATCACTACACGGCCGGCGGGCGCACCATCACCGACGGTCCGTACGCCGGCGTCGGCTCGAAGCCCGGCGCGCGCCAGTTCATCGTCCACTTCGATCTCACCGAGACAGCGCGCCGACATCCTGGCGTTCCTCGACGCTGACCGACGAGGAGTTCATCGCAATCCGCGCTTCGCCGATCCGTTCCTGCCGCTCGCCTGCCCCGGCGACTGCGGTCTCGACGGCACGGTCGCCGTCAACGAGCTGGTCGCAGCAGTCGGCGTGAGCCTCGGCAGCGAAGCTCGCTGGCGGTCTGCGCTGCCGGCCGACGCCAACGGCGACGGCGCCGTCACCGTCAGACGAGCTGATCCGCGCCACGCGCGCTACATGCTCGACGGATGCCCCGGCTGAGCGCCGCGGCGCTCGCCATCGTCGTTCTGCTGGCGGCCTCGCACGCCGGCGCCGACGCCGCCCTCACCGACCGGCTCGCCGCCGCGGTGCTGTCGAAACCCGGCTGCCGCGGCGCGCGCGTCGGCGCCCTCGTCGTCGACGCCGCGACCGGCGCCGACCTGTTCGCGCGCGACGCCGACACGCCGCTCGCGCCGGCCTCGAACATGAAGGTGCTCACCGCCCCGGCGGCGCTCGCGACGTTCGGGCCGGCGCACCAGTTCACCACGACGGTGTCCGCCGATCGGCCGCTCGACGCCGAGGGCGCCGTCGGCACACGCTCGCCGTGCGCGGCGGCGGCGACCCGGCGTCACCCTCCGAGGTGCTGTGTGGCGCCTCGCCGCCGACCTCCGCAGCGCCGCGGCCCTGCGGCGCGTCCGTCCGCGAAGGGCTCCTGCTCGACGACACGTACTTCGACAACGAGCGCTGGAATCCGGCGTGCGGGGTTCCGCCGTCGGTGCGCGCGTTTCACGCGCCGGTGGCGGCGCTGACCGCAGCTTACGGGCGCGTTCTCGGTCGAGTCGCGCCGCCGGCCCGCGCCGGGACTCGCCGGCGGCCGTCAGCGTCGACCGCCCAGTGCCGTTCTTCCGGCTCACCAGCGGCGTGCGCGTCGGCGGCGACGCGCCGATCAGCGTCGAGCGCGACGGCGACGGCGACAGCGAGCGCGTCCGCGTCGGCGGCAGCGTCCGCCCCGGCGCCGCGTCGGTCGCCGTCCAGCGCAGCGTCACCGACCCGGTCCGCTGCCGGGGCCGTAGCTGCGCATGCAGCTCGCGGGGCGCTCAGGCATCGCCGTGGAGACGGCCCGACCGGGTCGGAGCCGATGCCCGCCGGGTTCCGCGAGCTCGTCGCCTTCCGCGGCAAAGCCCGTCGGCGACGCAGGTCGCGCTCCTGATGAAGTGGAGCAACAACAACATCGCCGAGATGCTGGCGAAGAATCTCGGCGCGCGCGACGAGCGGCAGCGCCGGGCAGCGTTGGCCGACCGGCGATCAGCCGCCGCGCAAGCGCAGCTCGGCGCCTTGGGCGTCGACCAGAGCGGCCTGGCGATGTTCGACGGATCGGGGACTGGCCGCGTGCCGACCGGGTGACGCCGCGCACGCTCGTCGGCGCGTTGCGCGTCGCGCGCGTCGTTCGCCTTCGGCCCCGAGTTCGCCGCCGCGCTGCCGATCGCCGGTCGCGACGCGGCACGCTGAAGAGGCGCCGACGGCGCCGCGACCGCGCCCGCGCGCCAAGACCGGCCTCATCAACCTGGCGTCGCTCGCTCGCTGTCCGGCTACGCCCGCGCCAGCGACGGCCGCGAGCTGGTCTCTCTCGGATCCTCACCAACGGCTCGCCCGCCGGCGACGCCGCCGCGATCGCCGCCAACGACGCGCCTTCGTCGAAGCGCTGGTGCAGGCAGCGGGTTCCAGACCTGCCCGGGTCGGTACGACCCGCGAGCGCGCTACATCCGTTGCTGCGAAATCTCGCACGATCCGCGCCGCGACGATGCAGCGCGTCTCGATTCGTCGGAGCGCGGGTCTCCAGGGTTCGCACGGTCGGCGGCGCTGACCCGGAACGCGCTACGTCCCCGCTACGAGGTGTCTCGCGAGGCGGCGCGCCGCGACATGGGGCAAGCCCGCGTCTAGCGCCCCGCGCGGGCACGGAGACCAGCGCTCCACCGGAGGTGGTGACACGCGTTCTGAGCCGGAGCGCGGGGGCCTCCGTGCTCGCCCGGGTCGGCGGAGTCGACCCGCGAGCGCGCTGCATCCGTTGCTGCGAATCCCGCACGACCCCGCCGCGACATGTAGCGGTTGTAAGCGCTCAAGGCGCCCCGAGCGTCTGGAGACCCGCGCCCGCCCGAGGTGAGACACGCATTCTGAGTCGGAGCGCCGGTCTCCAGGATCTCGCACGGGTCGGCGGCGCCTACCCGGAGCGCGCTACATCCGTTGCTGCGAAATCTGCGCGGCCCCGCCGCGACATAGCGGTTAGGCGCTCAGCGCCCCGAGCGGGTCTGGAGACCCGCGCCCGCCGAGGTGAGACACGCGTTCTGAGTCGGAGCGCGGGCCTTCTCCGCCCGGATCGGCGGCGCCCGGGCGCGCGCTACGTCCTCGTTACGAGGTTCGCGAGGCGCGCGCCGCGACATGTAGCGCGTTCTCCGATTCTGTCGGAGCGCGGGTCTCAGACCCGCACGGGTCGGCGGAGCCGGCCCGCGAGCGCTGCTACTCCCTCGCTGCGAGATCTGCGCGCGCCGTCGCGCCACGACATAGGGCGCGGTTGCGGGACGCTCCGCGCCCCGAGCGGGTCTGAGACCCGCGCTCCGCCGGAGGAAGAGCCACGCCATCTGAATCGGAGCGCGGGCCTCTCCGTGTCCCCGCACGGGTCGGCGGCGCCGGCCCGGGAGCGCGCTGGCATCCGTTGCGAAATTGCAGCGGCCCCGCCGCGACATGTAGCGCGGTTGCGGCGCCTGCGTCCTGAAGGGTCTGAGACCCGCGTTTCAAAGCGGAGAGCGCGCTACATCCCTCGCTGCGAAGTCTTCGCGAGACGTCGCACCGCGACGTGGGGCGCGCCCGGGCCTGCGCCCGCGCGGGCACGGAAGCCCGCGCCAGCGTATGTGGTCGCATCCTACCGGGCGCTGGCGCCTCGCCGCCGGTCGAGCGCTGGAAGTACGACCCGGGTCGAGGATCAACTCGCGCTCGGCGGTCAGGCGAGGTTCTCGCCCAGCATGCGGTAGATCGTCTCGTCGAAGCGCATCACCTCGAGCGGGGACTGGATCACGCCGTCCTCGACCCAGAAGGTGGCGAAGCGGGTCATGCCGGTGGTGCGGCAGGCGGTGCGGTCGGAGAAGTTCAGATACCAGAGGTTGCTGACGTAGCAGGCCGGTGCCGAGCTCGCGCAGCACGCCGATCGACGGCGATGCTGCCCGGCCGCCGATCTCGATCGACGACGGCGACTTCGCTGGCCGACGCGCCGTTGGTCTCGACGCCGTACTCGGCCGCCGAGCGCGGCGACACCAGGCAGTCGCGGTAGGCGCCGCCCTCGATCAGCATGCACCTGATCGGGACGGATGAAGCCCGGCCTCCTGGAAATCGGGCGCGATGCCCGCCGGCGGTGTTCTCGCGCGATGCGCACACGCTGGGATGCAGGCGCGCGCCCGCCTCGATCATCTTGATCAACGGCGTGCGTCTTGGTGCGGTGCGCGCGCAGGCCGAAGCCGCCCCAGCTCGAGCACGCCGAGCGATCTCGCAGCAGCGCCGCCGGCGTCAGGTAGACGCGGTAGCGACCCGGGCGCAATGCGTGCCGGTGCGCCGGCGCGAGCACCGCTGAGCTGCTGCGGCCGTACGCCGCACCTTGCGTCCAGACTCGACCGCGTCCCAGCGTCGTGCCGGCGTAGCTCGCCTTCACCGCCTTGTCGGCGTCGTGGAAGAAGCTCCAGTCGAGGTTGAAGCTCGGCGGCGTGTACCAGTTGCGCTGGCCGAAGCGAGTTGGCGAAGCCCGCGTGGCTCGCGCCCGGCCGCGTAGATGCCGACTGCAGGTCGCGCGTGCGCCGCCGGCGAGCGGATCGCCGCGGACGGCCTCGGCCGCCGCCGGCAGCGTCGGCCGCAGCCGCGCTGCTCGGTCGAGCGCACGTCCGTGGCGTAGAGCAGATACGGATCGTCGGCGAGCTGGCCGCGCATGTCGCGCAGCTCGCCGATCAGGTGCGCAGCGCGGGCGCGGTCGCGTCGCGCGGTCGCCGCTCGAGCGTCAGCGTTCGCCGCGGCGTGGCGCCGGCCCTCGATCAGATCGAGCGTCAGCGAACGCTGCGTCACCGCGCCGGCCTGGCGCACGGCGCCGCGGTTGAAGCGCACGAAATCCGACTGCCTCGCCGTGGAAGCTCGCAGGTGTAGATCTCGCCGCCGCGCAGCAGCGGGCTGCGATCGCGTCGGCGATGGTCGTGGAAGTAGTCCTGCATCGTTCTCAGTCGCGATAGCCACGGCGTCGCCCGCATGGCAGGTGCCGGCGCCGCATCGCCGCGCTCCGCCGAAGACTTCGACGTCGCGTGAACAGGCATGCCGGCGAGGCGTGGCCGACGCGGATGACCTGGTTGGGCTCGCCCTTGCCGCACCAGGGCGTGCCGAGGACCTGCAGCGTGTCGGTCGTCGCCGACCGCCTGCCAGGCTGCGCCAGAACGTCGCCGAGACGCCGCGGTAGTTCGGGTCTTGCACCACCTCGCGCAGCTCGCCGTTCTCGATGCGCCGCGCCCCACTCGCAACCGAACTGGAACTTGTTGCGCGAGTCGTCGATCGACCACGAGCAGTTGGTCTCGACGTAGCACGCCGCGCTCGACCGCGCGCGACCAGCTCGTCGAACGACGATCGCCCGGGCTCGAGGTTCGAGATTCGCCATGCGGTCGATGGGCGGGCGGTTCCAGCCGCCGCGCGCGCGTTGGCGACGCCCGGCGATGCCGGCGCGCGCTGCGACGGTTCGACCGCCGAGCGGCCGCAGCAGGATGCCCTGCGCGGATCGATGTCCTCGCGGCGCGCCGGCTGGCCCGTCGTCGTCGAAGCCGTAGCTGGCGAGCTGCTCGTGCGCGGTCGGATCGAACGTGACGTTCGAGCAGCTCGAGCCGTAGCGGTAGCGGCCGAACATGCTCGAGCGTGACGAAGCTGCGTGCCGGCGTAGTTGCGCTCGTCGCCGAGGATGCGGTCGAGCTCGAGCGGATGGCCGATCGATTCGTGGATCTGCAGGATCATCTGATCCGGGCGCGATCACGAGGTCCATGGCCGATCGGGCAGTTGGGCGCCGCCAGCAGCCCAGGCCTGCGCGCTGATGCGCGGGCGCGGCGTCAGCGAAGCCGATGTCGTGCAGCAGCTCCAGACCGCCCTGCCGGCAGAAGGCGTGACCGCCGAAGTGCGCGTCTGCGTCTCGGCGCCGGCGTTGGCGGTGGCGCTCAGGCGTCGGGACGCAGGAACTCGAAGCGCTGGCGTACACGCGCCCGCCGGCGGCGTGATCAGCAGCGTGTCGAGCGCGGTGTGCCACAGGCCCGCGTCCCGATCGACGATGCGCGGTCGTCGACGCGCAGGCGCGCCGCCTCGCGGCGCAACAGGTCGACCTTGCTCGCCAGCGTTGTGCTCGCCACATGCGGTCTCGACCCGCGAGGCGTACTCGCCGGCGCCGCACCGTCGGCGTCGCCAGCACCGTCGCGCGAGCAGATGCCGACCGGCGGTGCGCCGCGCCCAGTCGCAGCGCCTGTTCGCCGGCGTGGGCGCAGGCCGGCGGCGGTGAGATCAGAGGTCGCGGCGTAGCCGATCCCGCCGCCGTCCCAGACGGTCACCATCGCGCCGCGGTCGGGCACGATGCGCGGCGGTTGGACGACGCCCGCGCCGCACCGACCGACGCTCGTCGCGCTCGGCGACCAGCCGCAGCGCGCAGGCGTCGGGTAGCGGGCGCGACGTCAGGAGCGCGCCGCCACGGTGCCGAGATCGTCCGTCACCACGGCCGCAAGCTGGGGCCTACCGGCGCCACCGCGCGGAAGGGCTGACGCCGACGACCTGCCCGCGATTACCGCTTGCGCCCTCTCGCCCTTGCTCGCGACGATGGCGCCGATCCAAGCGGAGGACGTCATGAAGCCTACCGGACAACTGCACAACCGGGTCAGAGCCTCTGGCTCGACAACATCACCCGCGATCTGCTGACGAGCGGCACGCTCAAGCGCTACATCGACGAGTTGTCGGTCACCGGGCTCACCTCCAACCCGACCATCTTCGACCATGCCATTACCAAGAAAGCCAGGCCTACGATGACGGCCATCCGTCGCGAAAGTACGAGCAGGCCAAGTCGGATGAGGAGCTCTTCTTCGAGCTGGCGATCGAGGATCTCACGCAGGCTGCCGACCTCTTCCGGCCGCGCATCTACGAGCGCGACGGACGGCGTCGACGGTTGCGTCTCGCTGGAGGTCTCGCCGTTGCTCGCGTACGACACGGCCAGCACCATCGCACAGGCGCGAAGCAGCTGCACGCGCGGGCCAGGGCGACCCAACCTCTTCATCAAGATCCCGGCGCACGAAGCGAGGGCTGCCGGCGATCGAGGAGGCGATCTTTGCAGGGCGTGCCGATCAACGTCACGTTGCTCTTCTCGCGCGAGCACTATCCTGGCCGCTGCCGACGCCTACATGCGTGGCATCGAGCGCCGTGTCGTCGGCCGGCCTCGAACCCGCACATGCCAGTCGGTCGCCTCGGTGTTCATCAGCCGCTGGGACAAGGCGGTGATGGGCAAGACGCCGGAGCTCGTTAGGCGTCGGGCTCGGCATCGCCATCGCCCAGCGGACCTACAAGGCGTATTGCGACCTGCTCGCTCTGGCCGCGCTGGGCAGAAGCTGGAAGGGCGCGGCGCCCGCCCACAGCGCCTGCTGCTCGCGAGCACCGGCAACTAAGGATCCGCAGGCCCCTGACACTGCTGTACATCGGGGCGCTGGCGGCGCCCGACACGGTAGACACGATGCCGGAGGAGACGTTAAGCGCGCAAGCTCGCCGACCACGGCGTGGTCAGCGGCGTCATAGCAATACGTAACTGAACGAAGTACTAC
>ERZ1370068.3757-contig-2858_pt1 | contig 32402 bp, 47 predicted proteins | sample MGYA00561227_ERZ1370068 | MGnify/ENA primary metagenome ERZ1370068 (study PRJEB38410, sample SAMEA6850437) | metagenome | study: Metagenomic assessment of the ecological functions of the soil: analysis of the soil microbiota associated with the...
ATTACGTATTGCTTGACCGCCGTGGCTTCCTCCTTCTGCAGGTAACGAACGTCTTCGTCGTTAAGATACACATTCACAAAAGCACGCAGTTTCCTTCGTCGGTATAAAAGATGCCGGCGCAAATCGGGATGCCGGGCGACAGTGTCGGACAGAGCGTCGAAGCCGATCGCACCAGCCTTGACTTCAACCGCAGGCTGCTTTTGCCGGGTGTACTGGCGCAGGGGGTGTGGATCTGGATCTTGGGCATAGGTTATACATGATGCCACAGGAAGGCGGTGAGATCTCTAGGAAAACCTGATCCACATGACCAAAGACATATCGCACCTCGATCTTCCGCCACCAGCTTCTTGTCGTTCTCGTCGCTGCCGGTCAGCTCGAAAGAATTGGTCAGCACGGCCTTGCCTTTCTCCACGCTCGTGATCACGTAGGAGCAGCTTGAACCAGTGCGCTTCCGCGAGATCGGTTTGCGACCACTGGGCGGATGGTCAGGTGAGAGTGGTAGAACCGACGATGTCTCGCCGCGCCGCCCTTCGCGCTGAATGCGATCAGCTCCTTTGGGATCGATGTTGTAGCGGTTGTGGGCGGAATCGGTGCGTGTTGCCGGCGCGGGCGACCGAAGTCACCGTGGGCACGCCGTCGTCGTTCCATCTGGCCGACAAGACGCCGCAGCATTCGTGGGGATAAGTCTCTTCGCCGTGCCGTCTGAGAGCGCGTCGTACTGCTTGCGCGGGATCTTCAACATTGAAAATCAGATAATCACGGATTTGCAGAGTCCACGAGATCACGGAGATCAACCACTGCGAGGTTTTCCATCCGTGACAATTCTGGTCCTCCAGTGGTGGACACGTTTTTCAATCCTTCCTCCCAGAATCTCTCGCTCAAATACTTGTCGCCGGAATCGCACAGAATGGTCACGAAACACGGCGGCGCTCGCCTCGTTTGCCAGCTTTCGCGCGACCTGCAGGCATCCCACGACCGCCGCAGCTGCCGGAGATTCCGACCAGCAGTCCTTCTTCGCGGGCCAGGCGTTTGGCCATGCTGTAGGCGTCCTCGGTCGAGATGCCGATGATCCTCATCGGCCAGCAGACGCGTCATAAATTTTGGGGACGATGGCGCTGGCCATATGCTTGGCGCCCTCAATGCCGTGGAAGGGCGAGTCGGGTTGCAGCGAGATGCAGCGAATCGCAGGATTCAGTTCCTTCAGACGCCGCGTGGTACCGACGAAGGTTCCGCTGGTGCCCATCATGGAAACGAAATGAGTGACGCGTCCTTCTGTCTGTTGCCAGATTTCGTTGGCTGTGCCATGGTAGTGCGCCTGCCAGTTGGCGTCGTTGGAATACTGGTCGGCATAAAAATATTTGTCCGGGATCTTCGGCGAAGAGTTCACGCGGCGGCGCGAATCGCGCCGTCGGATCCGTCGCCCGGATCGGTGTAAATAATGTTAGCGCCGTAGGCATGCAGGATGCGCTTGCGCTCCACCGAAACATTTTCCGGCATGCATAGCGTCACCGGAAAGCCTTGCGGCGGCGCCGATCATGGCGTAGGCGATTCCGGTGTTTCCGCTGGTGGAATCGAGCAGGGTCTTGCCGGGCCGAATTTCCGCTGGCGCGGGCCTGGGCGACGATGTTCGAGGCGGCGCGATCTTCACCGATCCGCCGGGTTGTACCACTCGGCCTTGCCCAGCAACCTGGATGCCGGGCAGATCGCGAGTCGATCCGCTCCAGGCGCAGCAGCGGAGTGTTGCCGATGAGTTCTGAGGCTGCGCCGGTCCGGAATGGCATCGTGATTCCGCTGCGGTCTGCGGCTTCCGCACGGCACGGCGTTCGAAGAATCAGGCACTTCCGTCCGTTTAGTCGGGGACCGGTCGTAGTCCAGGCTTACGCTGCCGTGACCATCGTAACGTATTGCGCAACCCGAATTAACGGTTTAGCGGACGCTTGATTGATTATAAAAAGAGGCTGCTGCGATCGCAGCCAGGATGCGGAAGTGCACTCTTTCCCGCGAATTCGGCATCTGATCGAGATAGAGCGAATGAGAAGTGAAGATCGTAGAGTCGTAGAAGGGATTGGAACCCGATACGAATGATGCAACCAAGGTAGAGCAGCGCGGTTACGAGGACGCATTGAGCTGGCTGCAGCGAGCACGGCTTCGACCTGATCGAAGCGCCGGGCATGCAGGGGCGTGTGTTTCTCAGAAAGTACAACGTTTCCGCCGCCATTCAGAAGGATGGCGACGACGGCGTGAAGATTTTCGCTTACCCCGGATACCTGATCGGCAGTGAGATCTCCAAGCTGGTCAACCGCGGCTACCAGCAGTTTCTGAAAACCGCCAAGACCGAAGTCCCTGCCAGCGCAGATCACTCTCAAGTCGCTGCAGCAATTTACCGAAGAGCTGAAGGAAGGCCTCGGACTACCCGTCCTGTACAACGAATCGCTGGGCACGGGTGAGCGAATCGTATCAGTACGACCGCATCAAAGACCGCGACAAGCTTTCCAAGGCAGAGCGCCCCTAAGCGCCCATGGGAAAAAGCGGGCCCGACCGCAGCCGCCGCAAAAAAGGCCGCGCGTAGCAACGACCATCCCACGCTGGGTCACCCAGCGGGCGCGCAGAGCCTCCGGAGCCGCGCTTGCGCGGTGAGGACAAGTCGAGTGGACCCGCTGTTCGGCTGACAGTTTGTAGCCCGGAAGCATTCCACGGCGACACCGTCCGGGCCATTTCTGATCCGCAACTGGACCCGGGTCCCTTCCGGCAAGTGGCCGTTCAGGGAAGCCGGATCACTCCGGCCCTGCACCACACCTTCGAATTCTGGGGGCGTTAGCCGGAACGTGCCGCGGGCGAGGGCGCCCGCGCCACACGGCCTGTGCCCCTGTCCATCGCCTGGTTGCCAGATCGTCCGCTTTCGCGGTTGTGGCTTCGCGCAGGGCGCGGATCGATGGAGAACCACTCCAGCTGAGCAATCAGTTCCTTGGCGCGGCCGTGAAGCTCCCTGCAGGGTTGCGTTCTTCACTTTGTAGATGCCTTTGATCTGGGCGGCACCAGCAGCGCCCGGAGTTTCGCTGATCACCTTCAGCGCTTTCGGTGTCCGTGCTCAATGGCATACTCCAGCGCGGCAACCAGTCCATGGTACTCCGCAGTTGTTGGTCTGATGACCGAGGGGTAACTGGCTGAGCGTGGAAACTTTCTGTCCTTTTCATCCTGAATCACAACCCACATAGCCGGCGGGACCGGGCCGCCGCGGCGCGCCGCCATCGCCGTGTGCGCGCATCGTAGGTAGTGGGCGGGCGCTTGGGCGTGACGACGGTGAACAAACTGCGCCGATGGAGAGGGCATATCTTGAAAGCTTGGATTGACAGAACGTGTGGGCCGGACAGGAGTGTCCTACCCACCCCTTCCCAGCCACACCCGTTCCACGCCCAGCGAGTGTGGCGTTTGAAAAACTCCCGCGGATAGCTTCAGTGCCATCCGTGATTGCGGCTGCAGCCTTGCCCACCAGGAAGGCGGGCAGGTACTGCGGGCCCGTGGGGCCAGTGCGTGGCTCGCCACCCTCGATGACGTGTAAACCACCACTTCCAGTGCCTTGCTTGCCGCCGGTATAGAGTTCGCGCCGCACGCTGGTGCCGTCGTCCGTCCGGTTTGGGCAAGTCCTCAACGTCCATCGGTTGCAGTGACGTGCCGTCCCAGTTGCGCCAGAATGCCGCCGCTCTGGGCCAGCGGAAATCGCCACTCCGCGATTACGCAACATCGGCCCGCCTTCAATGCGCACCAGTGGATCCTTGGTGCCATGCACGAACAGCACGGAAATCGGCGCGGGAGGGATGGCATGCCGGTGCCAGCGTGTGGGCATGGTGGCCGCGACGGTCATGCGACGGCCGCAAGTTTGTCGGTCACGTCAGTTACAGGCCATTGTGCGGTTGGAAAACCAGCCTGAAATTCCACCCAGCGGCGTAAGTCCGCCTGGGATCGGCGCGGTGTAGTGCGCTGCAATTCTTCAATCACTGCGCGAATGAACCCGACATCATCGGCCGGACAGACAGCCCCGGAAGTCGCTGCCTCCAGCTCTTGTCGAAGTTTCGGATATGGCCAACAGGAATCCCCTCCTGGTCGGCCAGGAAGATCGAAATGAGCGGAAGTTTCGGCACAGCGGCGGCGTGGCCGCCTCCGCCGTGGGAACACCAGCACCAGGGGCACCGGCCCGGCCTTTGGGCAGCGACTCTGGCACGTGTAGCAGATACATGCGGTCCACGCCGCCGATGTTGAGATGCACTTGTTCAAGTCGTCATCCGGCGCCCCGGGGGGCGCTGTGCGCCGGCGAAAGGCCGCCGCCACCGAGGGCGATGATGGTGGCGACTAAGTGGCAAGAAACGCGATTCCCTTCCACATAGATGACTTCCTCGGGGCTGAAGCCGCCCCCTCTTTTCAACCCATCAGTGCCGTTAGGTATTGCAGGGCCAAGGCCCTGCTCCAGCCAAAGCTGACGGCTTGCGTAGTCGTGCTGGTAAAATGCCGTAGCGGAGCTGGTTGAAGTGACTTGTTATCTTTATCTTCCCGCTGCCAACCGCGTGGCCAGGCGCTGCGGCAGATTGGCCGCGCGGACGATGCGATCCTGGGCCTGCTTCAGATTGTAGGGCACCCGACGAAAGGTCACGATGCGGGCGTCGGAGTCAAACACGGCAAAGGCCGCGCGCCAGTCTCCATCCCGAGGCTGTCCCACTGAGCCGGGATTCACCATGTATAACGCGTGCCTTCCTTTGAGGCGACCCCAGAACTTCACTCTGTCCCACGGTGTTGTACTGCGGGACGAAAATAATCACTGGCGACATTGTTGGTGCAGAAACTTCCCGCAGGTGGGTATGCCCGAAAATGTCAGGGGCGTGACCGAAGTGAGCAGCGGCTCAATCGCATCGCGCAAAGTCACCACATACTCGTCTCATCCACTGGCGAACCGTGCACAAACTGCGATGTCGGGCAATTCGCCAGTCTGAATCGGGCCATGGGGCAGGCCCAGCAGCCATTTCAGGTTTTGCGGAGTGAGCTGGTCGCGGGTCCACAACGCCGCAAGTCCAGCGATGCGGGATTGAAGTCCCTCAGATCCATCGCGCCGCTGGCACGCCTTGTCATGATTGCCGCGCACAAAGATATGTCCCAGGGCGCGCGAGCGTTCGATCACTTCATTGCTGGCGCCGTAGCCGACGATGTCCCCAAGATTGACCACCATGTCGTGGCGGCGGCCGCCAGGCACGCTTCCAGAGCCTCGAGGTTGCTATGAATATCGCTTATTAAAAGGACGCGCACAGATCACCGGACAAACTGGCGATTATAGACCTGAAGAGCATGGCCAAGAGCCGAAGTCGGGCGACGAGCGTCCACGCTCGTCATCGGACCACGGCGGGTGTACGCCCCGCGCCCACATTGAGCGTTGACCACCGACACTGCCCTAATGTCCGCAAGCAGCCTCCGCCAGCGGCGGAAGACTGCGGGTGCACTCGCACGCGAAACCGCAGCGCGGCTCAAACGGGCACCCCGGCGGGACTGCATGCAGAGGCGGCACCGCGCCTTCGATGGTTTCGAGCGGCTGCTTCGCGGTCCGTCTTCAAGGTGGGGCACGGCATTCAGCAAACCGCGCGTGTAGGGATGCGCCGGCGCCTGAAATATGTCGCGCTTCGACCCCAGCTCTACCAGGTTGCCGGCATACATCACCGCCACCCGGTCGGCGACCTGCGAAACCACTGCCAGGTCATGGGAAATGAAAAAGCATGGTCAAGCCAAACTTGGTCCGCAGTTCAGCCAGCAGATCGAGAATCTGCGCCTGGATGGTGACATCGAGTGCGGTCGTAGGCTCGTCGGCGATCAGCAACTGGGGCCGATTGACGATGGCGCATGGCAATCATCACGCGCTGCCGCATCCCGCCCGAAAGCTGGTGCGGATAGTCCCGCGCCCGGCGTTCGAAATCGGCGATGCCCACTTCCCGCATGGCAACCACCGTTCGGCTCCAGGCTTCGCTCTTCGCGACTTGATGGTGGGCCAGGACGGCTTCCGCGATCTGGTCGCCCACGCGCATTACCGGGTTCAGCGCGGTCATCGGCTCCTGGAAAATCATGGCCAGCCGGGAGCCGCGCAAAGGACGCATTGCGCGTGTCAGACAGCTGCAGCAGGTCGCTGACCCCGCTGCCATTGCCAAACTGAATCTCCCCGGCAATGCGCGCGTGCGGGAGGCAGCAGTCGCATCAAGGCCAATGACGTAACCGACTTTCCCGAGCCAGATTCACCCACCAGCCCCAGCACTTCGCCGGCTGCGATCGAGAAGACTAAGATCGCGGACTGCCACCAGCCAGCCGCTTCTCGCTCCGTCGCGTTACACGGGGAAATTCGACTGACCAGATTCCGCACTTCCAAGAAGATCAGCCATGTCCAGGTAGCGCCGGCGTCTCACCGCCCTCCGGTTTTCCTGTCGCCCAGAATTATTGCTGCCCCAGAATCAGCGGCAACCCATTCTTGGAATTGCCGATCACCACGACTTTGGCGTTCGAGCTCTTGGCCAAAGTCTCGGTCGCCTCAATGCCCTTCCACTCCAGCAGCTGCGGACTGATCCCCTGGGCCACGATCTGCTGGAAGTCGCGAATGCCGGCCGCTTCAATGCGCTTGCGCTGGGCCTCCTGCGTTTCCTTTTGCAGGCGGAAGTTCATGGCCAGCGCTTCCTGCTCGGCCTGCTGCTTGGATTCGATCGACGCCTTCAGGGTCACGGGCAACTGGATGTCGCGCAAGAGCACGCTCTCGACTAACACTCCACGCTGCCCCGAGTTTCGTGGTGAGCTGGTCAAAAATCTGCTTACCCACCATTTCGCGTTCTCCGGTGTACAGCGCGTTGGCGGTGTGCGAGGCGGTCGACTCCCGGATGGCCGCCCGCAAATTCGGTACGACCAGCACAGCCATGTAATTCGGGCCAATCTTCTGGTACACCTCGGCGGCCTTCTCCGGATTGAGGTGGTAGATGAGCGAGGTGTCCAGATTGATCATCAGGCCTTCGCTCGAAGGCACGCTGGCCGATTCCTTGAGCTCCTGGGTGCGGATGGAAAGCTCATGATTGGACTTTGAAGGGATTGATCAGGTGAACGCCCTCCGGCAGCTCTTCGCCGGTCACTCGCCCGAACAGCGTGAGCACTCCAACGTTCCCCGAATCGACACGGGCCACGGAGGCGAACAGCATGATCACCACGACAAACGCAGCTGCCGCAATTCCAAGCAGCCGCAACACCGAACCGGAGTTGGCATCAATCACCCGGCCATGAGGTTCATTGAATATCGCCATAGAGAGTTCCTCCCCGCGGGCGATTGTACTGCCAAGCCAAAAGCGCGCTAAGTGCCCGCCACGACAGCAGGCGTGCTGCGCACGCAGGGGCGGGGTGCCCTCATCCCGCCCAGCCGAGCAAGGCTCGGCCTGCTTCCGCCGCCAGGCGCAGCCAAACCCTCGGCGCGCGGTTAGCGCCCACCCGGACGAGGGCGTCCGGGCCTACGCGCGCTCATTGGCAAGAATCAAATCCGCATCACGATTGATTTCCCGGAAATTTTCACAATCGCAAAATTCAGACGCTATAGCGCTCAATCCGATTCTGCGAAACCGAATCCCGCGAAGAATGGCGCTGCTCCCAAGATTGCGAACGATGATCCGCAAGCCCGCTGCACCAAATCCTGTCACCCCCTGTGGAGGGGCTGCACTTGCCTGCAAGCAAACGAGATAAAACGCGCCATTTTTTATTGACTATAAAAATGAGGAGGAGTAAAAACAACCTCGTTCTTTGACACGTTCTAAAGTTTACCCGGTTGGTGCGGCGTCCGGGGCTCGAGCGAAGTCACTCTGAAGCATCGCAAGATGAGTCGGAGGGAGGGCCAGCAAGGGTCTATAGCAAAGCGCTGGTCGAGGCGAACAGGAACATCCGTCGAGAGGCAAGATAGAGTCCCGAGGCGTTGAACAGGTTTTCCGGTTGGCGGTAAGCCCGGAGCCCAAGCAAGATCGCGCCGTCGTCTCCGCAAGGAGAGCGACGAAAGCAGGTCAGCAAGGGTCTAAAGCGAGCTACTGGCCGAGACGAACAGGTTCAACACCACCTCGGGACTCTTAATTTTGATGGCCTCTTCGGACTCTTCATGTCAGCCTCCCCAAGGTCCCAGCTACCTCGACGACGTCCGCATCGTCAAGCCCTGCGCTGGGCAACGCGTCCCGCTCCTCGAAATAGCCGCCAGCGCTGCAAAGCTGGATTTCGCGGCGAACCCCAACCACTATCGCGCTGTCTCAGAAGGATCGGGAGTCGAAGCCGATAGCGTGCGCGAGGAATCGATCGGTCACCGCGGTTGCTGTTGGAGTGCGACACCAGCCAACTGCTGGATCCGGACTTCGGCGAATAAGGTGAAAGAGATCGACTCGGCCGTACCGATCGAGATTATGGAAGGGCACGACTTTCCAGTCGTGCCAATTTAGATGCCGGGGAGGGCGGCTTTAGCCACTGAGGGGCGGCTGATCGTCAAACCAACCGCCAGCAGGTCCCTCCACTCCGCTTCGCCCGGTCCGGGATGACAGGAGTGTTTTACGGAGACCTTCCAACATCCGCTATAGTTCGCGGGCGAGTCGCCCGCGGCCCCATCGAACACACGCGCCTCACAGCGGTATATTCCCATGCTTCTTCAGCGGGTTCTTGTCCCGCTTGGTCTCCAGCATGGCCAGCGCCTGAATCAGCTTCTTGCGTGTCTCGCGCGGCTGGATGACGGCGTCCACGATACCCGCGCTCCGCGGCCACGTAGGGATTGGCGAAGCGCTCGCGGAATTCTTCGATCTTTGCCTGGCGCACCTCTTCGCGATTGTCAGCGCCTGCTCCAGTTCGCGCTTGTAGACGATGTCCACCGCGCCTTCCGGCCCCATCACGGCGATCTCCGCCGTCGGCCAGCGCGTAGTTCACGTCGGTGCGGATGTGCTTTGAGGCCATCACGCAATACGCCCCGCCGTAGGCCTTGCGCGTGATCACCGTGACTTTCGGCACGGTCGCTTCGGCAAAGGCGAACAGCAGCTTGGCGCCGTGCTTGATGATGCCGCCGTACTCCTGGTTCGATGCCGGGCAGAAACCCGGCACGTCTTCAAACGTGACCAGCGGAATGTTGAAGCAGTCGCAGAAGCGCACGAAGCGCGCGCCCTTGATGGAGGCGTTGATGTCGAGCGTGCCGGCCAGGAATCGCCGGCTGGTTGGCTACGATCCCGACCGGATCGCCCGTTCAGCCGCGCAAATCCGACAACGATGTTCTTGGCGTAGTGCTCCTGCACCTCGAAGAAATAGCCGTCGTCGACCACGGCGTGGATCACGTCCTTGATGTCGTAGGGCAGGTTCGACTCAGCCGGAACCATGCGTGTCGAGCTGCAGCGTCGGCGCGGTCGATCGGGATCGGTGCACGGCCTTGCGCGGCGGATCGTCAAGATTGTTCGACGGGAAGAAGCTCAGCAGCTCGCGCACCATGGACAGGCACTCCGCGTCGTCGTGCGCCATGAAGTGCGCCACGCCGGAAGTCTCGTTGTGCGTGTGCGCGCCGCCCAGCTGGTCTTTGGTGACCTCTTCGTGCGTGACGGTCTTGATCACGTCCGGCCCGGTGATGAACATGTACGAGGTCTTATCCACCATCAGGATGAAGTCGGTGATGGCGGGCGAGTAAACCGCGCCGCCCGCGCACGGCCCCATGATGGCGGAAATCTGCGGCACCACGCCGCTGTAGCAGCGTGTTGCGCAGAAAAATGTCGGCGTAGCCCGCCAGCGACATCACGCCTTCCTGAATGCGCGCGCCGCCGGAATCGTTCAGGCCGATCACGGGCGCGCCCATCTTGGCGGCCAGGTCCATGATCTTGACGATCTTGGCGCGCGTTGGTTTCCGAGAGCGATCCGCCGAACACGGTGAAGTCCTGGGCGAAGACAAATACCAGCCGGCCCTCGATGCGTCCGTACCCGGTGATGAAGCCGTCGCCGTAGATACTTCTGCTCGGCCATGCCGAAGTCGTTGCGAGCGGTGGGTGACCAGCTTGTCGGTCTCTTCGAAGCGTGCCTTCGTCGAGCAGGAACTCGATCCGCTCGCGGGCCGACATCTTGCCTTCTTTATGCTGCCGTTCGCGGCGCTGCTCTCCGCCACCCTCCGGCGGCCAGGCGGTCGCGCTTCTTCAGTTCTTCAAGCTTCTGTTCGAGATTCATTTCAGACCTCGGGCGTCGGACGTCAGACCTGGGGCGTCGGACCTCGGACTTCAGACCTCGAACGTCGAACAGCGGGTCGCCGAAGTCCGAGGTCCGACGCCGGTCTTAACTCATGCTGGAGCCAATTGGCTGGTAGCGGTATTTCTTGCCGTCCCAGTAGGTCGCGGAGGTACATGCAAGTGTGGCCGCCGCTGGTCTCTTCGGCATAGATGGCGATTGTCGGTTTCTTTTTCCGACCATCAGCTTTTTCACCGTGACCTGCTTGAAGGGAGATTGATAATCACGAACTTCGCCTTAGGGCACAGCCGCCGCCAGGCCTCGCCACCTGCACCATGGATGACCAGCAGCACCAGGCCCCGGGTGGCGGGGTCCTCCGAGGCAAATTGGCTGGTGACATTGGGACTTCCCGTACCCAAAGAAGTGGTTGTAAGGATCGATCACCGTAAAGTTGTCTTCGGCCTGGTCTGCCAGCGGATTGGTGCAACTGGGCGGCCACCACCAGGTCCTCGATGCCATCGCCGCTAAGATCCCCTTCATGGGCAGCGGGCCCGGCATGAGCTTGCAGGTCGATCCAAACTCTTATGGATGAAGTCGTCCATCCACTTCGGCCGCTGCGGGCGGTGGTAGCCCTGCTGGGCCAAAGCGATAAGTGACAGCAGAGAGACCCAAAATGACGAATCCGAGAGATGCGTAGAAACTGCATGAGATACTACTTTAGTCTCATTCGCTCGGAAAATAGAGGCACAAGAGGTGACCTTCGTATCCACCGTGGTCTGCTATTTCTTGAAATGCTCCCAGCCCTGCGGCAGCAATTCCTGCACCTCACGCCCTTCTTGTTCCGCAAGAAAAACCTTCCGCCCCGCGCGCGATCCACGCCAATCTGCCGTGCAGCAACTCCGCAATGCGAGGCGGAAGCTTCTTCCCTCAGGCGCGGTGAACAGCAACTCGTAGTCTTCCCCGCCGTGCAGCGCAGATGCGGAGGTCAGCTCTCCGCCCCTGGCTTTGCCCACCCTGGCCCACGCGGAATGGAATCGGCTTCGATCTCGGCTCCGACACCGCTTTCCTCGCATAACATGGCTGAGGTCGGTGGAGAGCCCGTCGCTGAGGTCGATCATCGTGGAAGCCAATCCCTTTTTCGCGGAGAAACTCGCCCGACCGCAACCCGAGGCGCGGGATAAAAGTGCCTGCCAGTAGTCCATCGGCCGGAGCTTCTTGCCTTTGGAAAGCAAATCCAGCGTTGCCGCTGAAGCGCCGAGCTCACCGGTCACGTAGATCCGGTCACCCGGACGCGCCCCCGAACGCAGCAACCGCTTTGCCCTTCGGCACCGAGCCCAGGACTACGATATCGGCCAGAATTCCGCCCGGAGATTCGGCAGTGTCGCCTCCGGCCAAGGTCCACTTGAAGTTCGCCAGCCAGCTTCAGCAGGCACATTGAGGAAGCCATCCACCCAGCTCTGAGGCAAACCCGTGGCAAGGCTAGCGAGAGAAACACCGCCAGCGGCTCGCCGCCCATGGCCGCGCGATGTCACTGAGTCCGCGCGTGGAGGCAAGCGGTGCCCCACGCTCTCCGGTGGGTGCCGATGCCCGTTTGAAGTGGATATTCTCCAGGCTGAAATCGGTGGCAACCAGGACTTGATGACCGCGAGGGATGGAAACCAGCGCACAGTCGTCCCCGATGCCGATGCCGGGAACCTGACGTGTCGTTTTTGCAGCCTGGTCGCGAATGCGGCGGATCAGCGCTCTCTCAGGCAGGGGCACGCCGCAATCAATATTTCATTGGCACTACGCAGCGGTGGCCGAGCCGAAGCTCGGCGCGAAGCACGGTGTTGAGGATCCATTTCTAGTAGTACTGTTTTCGAGCTTCCGCTCGACCTGGTCGAAGAGTCAGCACCGGCCCCACAACGATGGCGGGCACTAACGGTCACCGCGTATTCTCCCTCCCACCAAGTCACCACTCGAGTAACAGGTCCCTCCGGGCAGTCGCGATACCCGGCGTTGGTAGAGGCCGCCAACGTTGACAGGGGGAACCTACTTTGTTACCGTTGCGAAGCTGTTCAAACACTTGTGGCCGAACTAAGTGCTGCATCCAGTAGGGATTGCAGACACAGGTTTCGGTCATCCCGGTTCCGGTAGGGTTCGGGCTGCGTAAAAGCAGCCGGAGTTGCAAGATTCAAAGCTGGCCCGGATTCAGGATGGCAATGGGGCTCTCGTAACCGCGAGCCGCCCACATTGGGCCGATCCTGATCAACTAACGGAAGGAATAAATTGCAAAAACGCTTCTACATCCTTTTTGCAACGCGGTGACGACGGTCAGCTGCGCAAGATCCCGATCCCCGTTCACTACCTGTACGTGTTTCTGGTAGGCGCGTCGATCGTGGGTCTGAGCTTGACCGGTATCGCCAGTTCAGTATCTGCGTATGCTGCTGAAGGTGTCGCATTACAACGAGCTCCGCACCGAGCGGGAAGACCTCCGTAACCGTTACTCCCGACTGGAGCAGGTAGCCAAGGAGCGCGATATCCAGGTGGCTTCGCTGGGCTCCTGGTCGGCGAAGTTTCTTCACTGTATGGTCTGAAGTCCGATCCCAAGCCTGGTGACGGCCTCGTCAGAAAACGTCGCGCGGCGTTCAGTCCGTCTCTTCCCTGGACCAGCTTTGGCGCGCTCAGGACTTCCGCGCTGACTGGCGCTACCATGACCGGCCTTTCCCTGGGACTCACGCGAACGTGACCACGGCCGACTGGCTGCGGACAAATTCAGCGCCCAACCTCTGGCCGGTTGAAGGGTCCCGTGACCGGTTCCGTTTGGGCGAGCGCATTGATCCGTTCAACGGAGAAGGCGCTTTCCATAGCGGTATCGATATTGGATCCACACGACGGTCAGCCCGTTGTGGCGCCGGCTGATGGCGTGGTCACCTTCGCCGATTTCCTGCGGCGGCTACGGGCGGGCGGTTAGTGATTGACCACGGCCACGGCATTACCACCCGCTATGGCCACTCTGGCCAACTTTGCCGTCATGACAGGCCAGCACGTGCATCGCGGCGACACCATCGGATTTGTCGGCGAGAGTGGCCGCAGCACCGGTCCTCACCTCCACTACGAAGTCCGCATTAATGACACCCCGGTAAATCCCCACAAATATTTGCGGCTGACGGTCGCGAATGTGGCGGATTCTCGGCCGGAAGCTTAGGATCGGGTAGATCAGGCTAAAGTTTCTGGTTTGCGGTTTCATGCAACCGGAAGCTGCGGGTATCTCAGAAATCCACACCCCTGCCAGCATTTACTGCAGCCGGAAGCGTTCGTTCATCAGGCGCTGCAATCGGGGTTTGTAGAGGATGTCGTAGGCCAGTTCTTTGTCGGGAAACATGGCCAGCGCGGCGCGCCTGGCGCCAGCCACCAGTTCCGAGGCTTCTTCCACGGTGAGGTTGACGTCCTGGCTGATCACCGACATGACCATGCTCATCATGAGCTGCAGTCGGCGGATGTTTCTGGCTTCCTGTTCCTTCTCGGTCAGGTGCGCGGACAGTTCAGCCCGCTCCCGTGTACTCATTACGCCCCCAGACGGGTCAGAACCCACAAACGAGCCGGCACTGACCTCCAGTGTTTTCGATGTACTGCCGCAACCGGGACGTTGCGCCTCATCTCCAAGGTCCATTCTGTGGGCATTCGCGAGCGAATACAACATCTCCGGGGTGTAGGACTTCGGTTACCCCGGCCAGCCGGGTTACAATCACTGTGCTGCAAGTCAGACGGAAGACCGAAGCGGGGATCCATATCGTTCATCCATATCGATGACCCGTATCTAATCCGTGCCGCCGCCTGCCGCCCCGATCGGAGGAGCTATGAACCAACGTCCCCTGCGCGCCCCAATCCCAATGAAAAGCTGGTGCGAGTCTTTGACACCGAACAAGAGTCCGAAGCCCTGGTCGTGCACGGCCTGCTCGAGTCCACCGGGATCGATTCCGACATCACATCCATCGACGCCCAGCAGGACATTCTTCCCGGAGTTGGCGGCACCATTATTCTGGTGCGCGAAGAGGATGCCGACCGGGCGCGGCGCGTGATCGAAGAATATCGCCAGGCCCCGGGCAGCGATGAAACCGCGGAAATCGACATCAGTGGACTTCCGCCCGAAGAAGACCAGGGGATGACAGTCTTGCCGTCCAGGTAAAACGTGACCGCACCGTCAAGATCGGTGCGGTAGGTCATCACATGGGCTTCTCCCAGCCGGGCAAGAACTTCTCCGCGCGGGTGACCGTAAGTATTGCGCGCTCCCACGGATATCACTGCGAATCGAGGGATGCACCCGGTCGAGCAGCAGGGGGATGGTGGAAGTCGCGCTGCCGTGATGGTGCCACCTTGAGCAGATCCGCTTCCGGTTGCTCCTCCGCGATTTGCTGTTCTGAGCGTTTCTCCGCGTCTCCCTTCCAGCAGAGCCGATGTTTTCCGTAAACCAGTTTCATCACCAGAGATTCGTCATTCCGCCGAGCAGCCAGGTCCTGCGCGCCGGGAGCCATGGATGCGGACCTCCGCCCCGCCAAAATCGAACTCATCACCGGCCTGACGCTGAACCAGGCGCACACCCAGTTCCTGCGCCTGCTTCAGCAAGGCTTTCATCTCCGGATCCGCAGGATCGCTCAGACCACAACTCCCGCGGCCTGAAGTTGGCCAATATGGCCGCAGCCCCGCCCATGTGATCGGCATGCGCGTGCGTGATGGCGACCGCGTCCAGGCGGCTGATGGCGCGCGACCACAGGTAGGGTGAGACTACGTCTTCGCCGATATCCAAATCCGAATGCACCCACTGCGGCAAGCCTCCGGCGTCCACCAGCAGAGTGCGGCCGCTAGGAGATACCAGCAGGATCGAGTCTCCCTGGCCCACGTCAATGGCCGTCATCTCCAGCACTCCGGGGCGAATGCAGTGGACGCGGCGGGACCGCCGAAATCCAGAGGGCGCTGGCGACCAGTGCCGCCAATCCGCCCGCGGCCAGCCAAGGACGGCGGCGCACGAGGGCCATGGCCAGCGCGATGGCCAGGACGCTGAGCAGGATCAACTCAGTCCCCGGCGTGGGCACTCGCAGATCGGCGATCGCGCAGTCCGCCGAGCCAGCGCACCGTGCCGGCAATGCCCTCGAGGGCGAAGCCGGCAATCAGCACCGGAATCCGGGCCAGGGCATGCGAAACATAACCCAGCGCCATGGCTGCGACCGGCGGCCGGCATCAAGCAGTTCCATCAGCGGCACCACCAGCATGTTGGCCGGCAGTCCCACCACCGTGGCACGATGGAAGTAGTAGGCCATGGGAAGCGCCAGCCCGATCTGCATGACCACCGAGATCAGCAGCAGTTCACCCACGCCCAGCAGGGTGCGCGCAGTCCCAGCCAGCACTGGCAAGGGATGCGGCGGCCGGCAAAGCGCCGCAGCCGCCCTGCGATCATTCGCAAATCCAGTCGGAACTGTACGACTGTTGCCGGCAGAACAAAATCGTAGGTCATGGAATCGATATTTCTCGAGCCTCGGATAAAGGGTTGCGTGGTGCGTTCCAGAATGGGTATGCCGACGGCCGCCACCAGCCATACGCACAAAAAGGTCAGCTGAAAACTGGCGCCGAACAGGACTTGGGGGTTCACGATCAAGAGAACGAGCGCCGCCGCCCCGATGGCGTTGAGCATGGACTTCCCACGATAGAGCAGACGCGCGCCCAGATAGAGGGCCAGCATCAGCGTGGCCCGCCAGACCGGAGTACCCAGCGCGGTCAGCCAGGCATAACTCATCATGAGCGCAACCGTGATGGCGCCCGCCAGCAGATCGCTGACCCGCAGCCGTCGCAGGAACCAGAACGTCACCAGGGCGAGAATGCTAACGTTCATCCCCGAGACCACCAGCACGTGATAGGTGCCCGAGCGCTGGAAGTCCGCGCGGGTGGCCCGGTTGATGAAGGCGTCCTCGCCAATCACCATGGCGTCCATCAGCGCGGCTTGCCGCTGGCGGCCACAGGGCGTGGACCTTGTCGATGATGCTGCGGTGCACGCGTGCCCGCCAGAATTCAGCCCGGCTTCCGGCAAATCCGGGAAGGACTTCTACGTTTGCGGCCTTGGTAGAAGCCAGTGCGACGACCCCGTTTTCCGCCAGATATCCCCGGTAGTCGAACGCCCCAGGATTGCGGTAGTTGCGCGGAGCGGAGATTTTGGCCGGAAACCGCAGGCGCTCGCCATAGCGCGAACAGGCGTCGTGGCGCTGGGCTCTTTGATCAGATTCGCTTTTCAGCGGTTGATAGACACTTATGCGTAAGCCGGAGTTGACGGCGAACTTCTCGTCACCCCAAACGATCTCTTCGGTTTCGACCTCCAGCCTCTGCCGGACGCCGTCCGGACCGTCCTCTTGCGCAGTTCCCTCTTTACTGACGTGCGCAGTAACGATGACTTCCGACCCGTCGGCGAAGCGAAGCAAGGCGGAACCGCCGTCATCCGGAAGCGCACTTGCACCATCAGCGCGCCCAGAAAAAGAGCGCTCCTAACCCCAGGAGAAATGCAGGTGGACCACGTCGCCGGAACAGGTATGCGCCCGACAAGGCAGAAGACAATCCATGCTGCCACCCACCACAGTGGCGGCCGCCAGGCGTGGGCTCCACGGCAATTCCCCGCCAAGGCCAGCGCAGCCCACGGCAATGGCTGCCGCCCACCCGAAGTCGAACGCGAATTGGCGTGTGAAGCCATACTGCTCACGTGGGAACAGCCGCCCCCGGCTGTTCAGTCGAGCGCGCAGCTCGACCTGGTTTGCGGGAAAAGCTGGCGGAGCTGCGCTCCGCCGGACAGCCGAGGACCTGCCCTGAGCGGGACTCGAAGGGGCTGTCCCCACGTGAGCACTATTAGCGGACGAGGTGGAAGACGCTTTCAGGTGGTAGGTCTGAGGAAATAAATCCACCAGGTGCGCCTCCTCCACCCGGTATCCCGATTGGAGCAGGCGAGCCAGATCACGCGAAAGAGTTGCCGGATCGCAAGAAACATAAGTAATGCGAGGCGCCGATCAACTTCACCAAGCCTCTGATCACTCTTTCGCCCAATCCGCTCCGCGGTGGATCTACAACCACCAACTGGGGGCGCAATTTGCCCGCCACATTTTCCAGATACTGCTCCGTGGTGGCGCGAACCGCCTTCACGTTCGCGGGCGAATTGTATAGCAGATCGGCATGAGAAGTCGGTGACGACTCTACGGCAATCACCCTTTCAAATTCCCGATTCAGGACGGAAGAGAAAAGCCCAACCCCTGCATAAAGATCAAGCGCAGTCCCCGTAGCGCCGCCGCGCCCGGTGATGGAGAACAATCTCTACCAGTTCATCGGTCAAATACCGATTGACCTGGAAGAACGCCCCTGCGCTGACGCGATAAGAAGCCAGTCGAGTCGAATAAGTAAGGTTGCCGCTGCCGCCGAGAAGCTTCGGCTCGCCCTGGCAATCCGCTTTCGCCGGATCGGACAGCGAAGAACACGACGCTGGAAATCTCCGCCAGCGTGGCCTTAAGGTCCGCAGTAAACGGTTCGGCTGCAGTTTCGGGCAGGCAGTAAACCTCCGCCAGCAATTCGGTGTCGTCGCTATTGGCGAAGAATTCGATCTCCTGCACGCCGGATGGAATGCTGCCGGCGCGCCCCAACTGCCACCATCGCAACCAGCGCGCGGTTGATCAGGGGCGAGCTGATCGGGCACTCCTCCACCGCCAGCAAGTTCGTGGGAGTTGAACTTGTAATAGCCCAGCGCGATTGCCGGCGCGCTCTGCACTTTGAAGCGGGAGCGGTTGCGATAAGTTCCATGGCGGAGATGGATGCAGGTGCAGCTCGCTATCCAACTCCAGACGGGCAATGCGGCGCAGGTTTTCTTTCAGGATGGCAGCTTTGATCTCAAGCTGATGTTCGTAGTCAGTGTGCTGATAGTGGCATCCGCCACAGCGCTGAAAGTAGGGGCATCGGGGATCGACGCGCCGGGGAGAGGGGTAAGAATCCCGTCCAGCTGAGCGCGCACGAATCCGGGCTTCTGTTCCCGAAGAGTTGCCGCCACAGCTTCGCCGGGCAGGACGAACGGGACAAAATACCGCTTTGCCAGGACCGCGATCGTCGGCGGGAAGCCGCGCCAGCCCGTCCCCGCCATAAACCAGTTTCTCGATGTCGAGTCGCAAGCCTCGATTCTACAGGATGAGCGTGTGTGAGCGTTACTCGCTGCGCCCACAGGCCGGGTGAGGATCCAGAAACAGGAAGACGCAGAGACTCGAAACTCGTCTTACCTTCCCTTCAACATCTCCACCACGCGATCAAAGTCCTCGAGCGTGGCGTATTCGATCACGATCTTCCCTTTTCCCTTGCGGTCGCGGATGCGCACTCGCATTCCCAGCGCGCGCTCCATCTCGGTTTGCGCCGCGCGCACTTGGGATCGACCCAGCGTGCCCGGTGCGGGGTCTCTTCTTTCACCATGGGGACATTCGTCTGGTCCACCAGCTCTTCCGAGTTGCGCCACCGACATGTGCTTGCGCACCGCCTCGTCGGCGACTTTCTCGACCAGGGTGGGAGTCGATGCAGCTGCAGCAGCACCCGCGCCTCGCTGAATCCCAGGCGTCCTTCCTGCAGGTGCTGCAGCACCGCAGGCGGCAGCTTCAGCAGCCGCATGGTAATTCGAAACCGACTCACGGGAGACTCCAACCCGCTGCCCGATCTGCTCCTGGGTTAATCCGAAATCACGGCTCAGTTTAGAAAACGCCGCCGCCTGCTCGATGCAGTTCAGGTCTTGCCGCTGCAGGTTTTCGACGACCGTCATCTCCGCCGCCTGCTGGTCGGAGACCCGCCGCACGATCGCCGGAATCGTCGTCTTCCCGCCAGCTTCGATGCCCGGCAGCGCCAGCTCTCCCAGAATCAGCAGATAACGTCCGTCTCGCGCCAGGCCGCACCACCACCGGCTGCACCACGCCGTTGGCCCGGATCGAATTCGCCAGCTCCTCGAGCGCTTCAGGTGCCGAAGTGATTAGCGCGTCTGGTAGGGATTTTCTTCTCGATCGTTCCAGCAGAATCTGGACGACGGCATCCCGCGCATCGGACATGCCGGGCGTGTGTGGAGCGGGCGCCCCGCCCGCTACAGCCGTTGCGGCACCGTGGCGGCAGGGCTCACCGTTGCAGGCGAAACTACTCGCGGCCCGCCCGGCAGCAACGAGTCCAGTCCTCTTCCCAAAGCCCTGCGTTTGTCAGGAGCGACCTTCTCCGCTCTCGCTAACCACCTTCTCTGCCGTTGTTGTCATGTTTCCTCGAATCTGGCCGCTGCCTGGCGTGAGAACCGCCGCCTCGGCTGTCCGGTTGGGCGAAGCTCGGCTACCGCGCCAAACTACATAGATAGACATCAATTTATAACATAGATGATCATCAATCTACTAGGCCGTCTTGTCCATCTCCTGCACCGGCACTGCAGCTTCCGCCGGCAAGTGGTGCGCGATAATCTCCTTGGCCAGGCGGATGTAGCTCTCCGCGCCCTTCGATCGCGGATCGTACAGCAGCGCCGGACGGCCATGACTGGGCGCCTCCGCCAGCCGGATGTTCCGCGGAATCGTGGTCTCACAGAGCTTGTCGCCAAAGAACCGCTTCAACTCCGCCATCACCTGCTGCGCCAGGTTGGTGCGCTCGTCGAGCATGGTCAGCACTACACCCTCGATGGTGAGCTGAGGATTGAAGCTGGCTGCGGATGCGCTCCACGGTATCCATCAGCTCGCTAATGCCCTCCAGCGCAAAATACTCCGCCTGCATCGGGATCAGCACCGCGTCGGCGGCGACCAGGGCATTGAGGGTGAGCGAGATCGAGGGCGGGTGGGCAATCGAGCACGATGAACTGATAGCGTTCTCACAAGACGACAAGCGCGTCGCGCAGACGAAACTCCCGGCGCTCGGCGTCCACCAGTTCGATATTGGCGCCGATCATGTTCTTGTGTGCCGGCACCAGCCACAACTGTTCAATCTCAGTCGGCTGTGCCGCCTGTTCTGGACCGGCCGCACCCATCAGCAGATGATAGGTAGAGATCCGCTCCGGATCTCTGACCAGGCCCAGTCCGCTGGTTGCATTCGACTGGGGATCGCAATCCACGAGCAGGGTGTTGACTTCGGCGGCCGCGAAAGATGCGGCCAGATTGATGGCGGTCGTGGTCTTCCCGACGCCGCCCTTCTGGTTGGCTACGGCAATGATGCGTCCCATTTAGATTGTTAGAGAACCCAGAGATGTTCGCAGAATAGGCCGAAGCAATGCGCGATTGCAATGACGTATTTTGGTGCAACTGTGGAATGACATCATCGCATTGAGCAATGAGCCGGTTGCAGGACAATCGAGCCTTAACTTCCACAGGAATGTTCCATGTGGAACATCTTCGGAATTGGGATCAGAGGACGGTATGTTCCACGTGGAACATCAGTTCAGGGTCTTGCCTGGCTCGCCAATCATGTGAGTAAAGCAAATCGCGGTTGCCACGGGTCTCCGAACCGCTCCAAGCCGAGGCAAACCTAGGCAACGGGTTCGCCGATACTCATCGCTATATAACCGAGCCGGAGTTGCCGTAGGCCACCTGAAGTTTAGGACGCTGTGATTAGGATGACTGTGTTCCACGTGGAACATTGTATTCGACGACTACAGAATTCGCGGGCGGCGCCATGTGCAAATTGTTTTGAGATTGCTACCAACGCCAACTTTATGACAATAAGGCCAATGCCTTTGTGGGCATTACTCGACTAATGTGGATCTTTTCCACTTATTATCAGTTATGGCACATACCATTAACGATCATGGTTATTTACACGCGATGTTCTCCGCTGGATGCAGCAGAGGCAATATACCTCCCACAAGATGCCATTCACTCGCGACAATAATCGCATTCCAAGGCAAAAAGATCCTGGTTTCGTCCCACAAATTGATCTGCCAGTACTATCCTGGTACGTTACTCCCGGATGATCAGGAAGCGGTTGGATGAAAGGTGGAAGGTTGATCGGATCACTCCACTGCAAGGCCGGCAGGAGCTGGCGGGCTCGATTCAGCTGTGATTTTCCAAGCATGACTGCCAGGGCAGCCATTGAGGCCCACCAAACCGGCAGCATCCAGAATAATTGATTCGAACTGCTCGACCGCCCGAAACATGACCACATCTCCCGGCACCCCGCGGTAGGTCTTTGCGCGCGCCCCAAACACATCGACATTGGGACAATCCCAGATGGCGAACCACCTCGCGCAGGAATGTTGCTCTCTTCTGGTTTGACTCAATCAGCGTGAGGCGAATGTGCGGCGCCCATATTTTGACTGGCAGACCGGGAAATCCGGCTCCGGAACCGATGTCGATTACATGCGCTGTCGTTCTGCCCAACTTCGCGCTGGGGAAACAATTGCCTGGCGGCAAAGATGGATTCGCCAAAATGGCGGGTGACAATGTCTTCCGGCTTCCGTATCGCGGTGAGGTTGACGCGGTCGTTCCAGCGCAGAGCAAATCGACGTACATCGATATAAGGTTGCGCTGGGCGGGGGAAAGTGCTGCCGTGCTCCGGCTGTTGTCGCCTCAGGAACGGTTCGAGCAACTCCGCGATGCGGGCGTCATTCATGCGCTTGCAGATTGTAGATGGCGGGAGGAAATCTTGAAACTGGCCCTTGAAAACCGGAAGAAGTGCCAGTTCTTCAGTTAACTGTTTCCGGTTCTCAGTTCAGCGAACCACTTTCTCGATGGCTGATCGGAGTTCTCGTAGGGCATCGCGCCCGGATGATAGAGCGCCACGCGGCCGGACGGTCAATCAAAACCATGGTGGGCACGGTACTGACGCCGTAAACCTTGAAATTATCTTTGCTGACAGGGGACAGGAGCGGCCTGCAGCCCGGGATAAAGCTGCTCCCAGACCCGTTCAATGTAGGGCAACTCTTCCTTCGGCTCAGCATCTTCGCCGCGCGCTTTGTATCCGTAGAAGGTAGTGGGCGCGAGCAGCATCAAACCGCGCGCCCGAACTCGGAACGGATGCGGGCAATGATGCGGACCCTCCGCCTTGCAGTCCGAGCACCAGTGTGCCGCAGAAGAAGAGCAGAACCGGAGAGCCCTTGAGTTCGGCCAGGGACACGGGTTTTGGCCCCCAGGTATGGCGCAATGGTCAGAGCAAGTGCGGGGTGCCCCACGAGCGCCAGAAGGTTGAGGTTCTTTGTAATCGCTCCTGGATGGAGGTATTCCTGTAGGTCACCAGGCTGTGACGGAGCAGAGCGACCGCCTGGGCAGGCTCTCCCCGGCTAGGCCAGCACCTGGGCCTGGACTTCGATGGCGGCGCCGAGAGCAGTCGGCAGGTGGGGTTCAGCATCGAGGGCGCGCTTGGTCACAATTGGCGACAGACTCCTCGGTCTGGCGGGCATAGGTCTGGGTACGATCCAGCTGGTTGATTGAAGGCTGGCCCCGGGCCATCCAGGGCGGGCTTCGACGATAATCGGGTGTTGTACCCTGCTGTCCGCGATAGCTCTGCAGTTTGGTCTCGGTGCCGGAAAATTATTCGCACGCGCGCCAGTGCCGCGGCACATCGTCGCTGATACCAGCGAATGAGGTAGTCATCGTGGAAAGCGCACCAAAAGAGCGGCGAGAAGACGAAGAACCATGGCCCATGATAAATCACAATGCCAGCTCCTGGGCAGCTGCTGCTGTCTTCTGTGGGTCGATTGCACCCGCCGCGGTCAGCGAACCAGATGGCGTGCAAGTGGTAAAACCGCTCGACGCGGGTGACTTTGAGTGCAGCCGCGACGCGTTCGCTGTCACCGGAGCAGGCATGACTGCGCCCATCTTTCTCGTGGGTGATTTTCGTGGAGCGCCCACCGAAGCGCCCCAATCCCAGCCATGGAATCCACGTAGGGAACTCTCTTGCTTGAAATCCCAGTAGCATGCGCTTACGCGTTAGTTATTTTCGTGCGCGGATCCGGGGCTTGAAATCTGAACAGCGGTGGTCATGGTCAAAGGGCCGGTCAGGCGCAGCACCGCGCTGCCCAGTCCTTCGGCCCTGGGACGTCTTCATGGTAGACGAGAGTGCTCCTGCAGCATCGCGAAATAATAGTCTGCGACAGTTTCGAAGCGCAGCCATATGAAGGAATGTTAACTTTGAGGCTGACTCCTTGCGTCGAGCCCTCAATACTTCGGTGAAGGCGGAAGGTAGACTCGGTCGCGCTCGGCCGCGGTGGTTCCGCTGGGTTAACATGAGCACCGGAGAGAATCGCGCCCCTGAAGGTGGGAGACAAGCAGCCCCGGATTTTGACTTTGCTCTGCGGTCGAGGGCGTGAACGCCATTTGTTGAAGATAAAACCCAGCGACTTCCGCGGCAAGAAGAACGTCGTAGTGAGCTCCATCCACTGGACTGACGCCGACATGCGCGGCGCAAGTTCCGGCATCGACGCCGACCGCGACAAATTCGCCGGGCCTCGACGCCCAGGTGCGTGGATATCAGCGTGGACTCGATTCCCAGCAAGACTTGCCTGGCAGAAGAAAAGAAATCGGTACGATGCACACGCCCATGTGCGCGGATTTCTATCCTCACGGCGAGTCTCGAGCGGTTTGGAATCCTTCGCAAAGAGCAGCCGTTTCCCGGCATCTGTGAGCGCGCCGTGTTTATCGTGGACAAGATGGGCAAGATTGCGTTCGCCAGGATATATCCGCTGGATCAGGCGCCCAATAATGAGGAACTGCTGGCAGCGCTAAAGAAAATCGGCGGGGCGAGCTGAAGAAGAGCGATAGGTTGAAACTGGATTTGCGTCCGCCGAAAAATTCCTTTGATGCCCCCTGGTGTTCTCAGTGGGTTACGTTTTTCGCCGGCCCCGGCATTACGACTGTCGCTAACGTCAGAAGGCTGAAAACTGAAATCACGACCAATGATGCCACGCAGTAAATGCACCAGACGCCCAGAAGGTGGGCTTCGATGTGGGCCAGATAAAGGGAGAACGCGAGCGCTCCCAACGCAAAGCGGCAACAACACCGAATACCACCGTTTAAGCGCCAGTGCGCCCAGCAGCAGATAGCCGACAATCCCAATGGTTGCCACGGGCACGCCCCAGAGCACGGCGTAGGGACTGTGGTTCACGATCCCGCAATCCCATTTCTCATTGATGCTGCAGGGCGAAGTGTCGGTCCGATAGTGTTCGCGCAAGGCCATCGCGGAAGCCGCCACACCTGCGACCGCCAGCAGAACCAGAACGATCTCTCATTTGCTCTTTGTTCTCCATAATTCCTCCGCGCATTGAATGCGCTGGCCCTGAGTCCGACGCCTGTCGTCCGACGCCCGCCCTAAAAGCGGAACCTGTATTTCACCTGCACCGAGATCTCGAGCGGATTCACATATGTGTTCCCCCGAACGTATTGCTGTTGTCCAGCAGGTAGCGGTGATTGGACAGATTGAGCCCGGTCAGGCGCACGTCCCAGTTCTCGCCAAACGACTTCCCAGAGACAGATCAAAGGTTTCATGCTGAGGGCAAATGCTCCGGCCTTCGCCATCGACAAAACCGGAGCCGTAGTTAGCGTTGAAGTCAGCCCAGGCGCGCCACGGCAGCGCGAGATTGACCCCGGCAGAGAGCGTGTGGCGCTGGTCGTGATCGAGGAAGAAATAGCCTTCGTCCGGCGGCTCGAAATCGGTAAGGCCGCCGGTGACCCCACCAGCGCCTTCCGCGTACTGATGGGAATACGCGGCATGGAACTGGGCTCGTCCCTGGCGATGCGCGGCGAGTTCGTCGTGCGCTTCCCATCCGCGGATGCGGGCGCGATCGATGGTGCAAGCGGGAAAGAAAATGTTGAATTGCCCAGAATGTCGTGGTCGAAAAAGTTCTTCGCGCCGGTGCGGAAGTTGGAGACGTCGAAGGTCCATCCCGCCACGGGAATGGTCAGACCAGAATTCGTGCTGCTCGTCGCGCTCACCCCGCAAGCGGCAGGAAACCAAACCCTGCTGGGCCGCCTGGTCCAGTAGCGGACCGCTTACAGTGAGCAGCGGCGGCGCCTGGTAGTAGCGTCCGTAGAATCCGCGCAGGACCCAGTTGAGGCGCGGCACGCGGATGGCGGCGCCGATGCGGGATCGACGGCGTTCTCGCTGACGGTTGAGCCGAAATGCGTGAGCCGCACTCCGCCGTTAATGAGTCAGCCAGCTGGTGAGCTTGTACTGATCCTCCAGAAACAGCGCTTCCACGTTTCCCACACTATTTCGCGCGTTGGCTGAGCGGCGGATTGCTGCCATCGCTGGTGACGACCCGAAGAGCTGATTGTCGCGCGCGCCGAAGACCTGCAAACCGGCGCTGGGCATTGTGCTTTGCCGTGATTGACAGCCAGAGAAACCACGCCCCCCAAGTAGTTGGAGCCCCGGTCATCCTCGGGAATGACCACGTCGGGATCGGGCTTGCTAACGTAGCCGCCGATGTAGTGAGCGCGGTTGAAATGGTAGAAGGGCGAAACCGACAATAGACGGTCCACGGGCTCGACTAGCATGCAGCCAGGAAAATTGACCAGGTCATCGCGCTTGTCTTCCACGTCGCGAATGCCGAGGGCCTGCTGGTCGGGATCGTTGGGGACCTGGTAGTGATCGCCGCGGGACTGACGCGACCAGGCGAAGCTGGTCGTTCGGAGTCTTGTTAAAGCGTCAGAGAAGTGAAGGCCGCTGAGTCCTGCGCCCATGATCGTGCAGTACCTCGGTGCTTCCGGTTTCGAGGCCCAGATCGGTGCGATTGCCGGAAATGCTGCGCGTAGTATGCAAAGCGGTCGGTGTGGTCGCCGATGCTGAACTGATCTTCGGTGCGGTTGAAGCTGCCGTAGCTGGCGACCAGCTCTGGCCTGGCGATCGCGCCGCTCAAATCCTGAACGAGTCACCACATTAAAGACGCCATAGGTGCGGTCGCCGTATTCCGCCGAGTAGCCGCCACGCTGCACTTCGAGATAGTCGATGTCCTTGGGATCGAACTGCGGCCCCACGTTTGAAGCGATATTCGTATTGGGCACGGGCACGCCGTCAATCAGCCACGAGACCTGGTGCCCGCCGCGGATGTGCAGCTGGTCGTGCACCATGTACGAGCGCTGGGCAACGTAATTGCGTGATCATGCTCAGGCTGTTGGTCTGGTCGGCGCCCGGAGTCTGTGCAATCTGGCTGGCGGCTCACCAGGGTCGCGGTAGCAGACGGATTCGGGATTGACTGCTGATGGATGCATCCTTAACTCCAACCGTCTCCTTGGTCTGGGCAACGGTGAGCGAAAAGTGGGTGCGGACGTCACGGCCTGAGCTGGAGAATAAGTTTCTGCTCCTCGGCGGCGAAGCCCGCCAATTCGAGCGGTCGCGTGTACTCGCCGAGGGACACGCTGTCGAAACGAAATTCGCCGGCGTCGTTGCTGCTCGACGGACTTCGTCCACGCGGAACTGGCGGCGCGCAGCGTGACCTGCGCCCCTGCACCGGGCGGTGCTGCGGATCGTGAATCAGACCGCTGACCGTGCCGAAGATATGTGGCGTAGGCGGTCAGACTACTCAGCAGAAGTGCGACGAGAACTGATGCTCTCCTTGTATAGTCATGCTGTTCCCCAATCGCCGACGGAGACGGCGTGACGCCTGTCCTCCGTGTCCATATTCAGTGCTGGCTTCTCGTCGCGTTGGCGCCGATCTTGACTTCCGCTGCATGCAGCGAGTTGTCGTCTTTGTGGGCATGAATCGCGACCCGGCTTCCCACTCTGAACGTCCTTGATAGTGGCCGGAGCATCGCCTTTCACGAACTTGGTTTCGCCATCGAACTCCACCGTCTTGGCTGGCCCCGTCTCGGGTTTTCACCGAGAGGGAATGGTCGGTAACCGCAGTGACCGTGCCCAGAATGTGTTCCATGCCGCCGTGAGGCGAAGGCCAGCGAGCCCAGGAGCAGAGTGCAAATCAGAATCTGAAAAGTTATTCATCAATTCGCCCGTCTTTTTCCACCGGTTTGTCTCATCTGAAGTTCATTCATCGATCGGTGTTGCGGGGTCCATCTTCCGGCCCACCATTCAGGAATTCCTGTTCTTCCTTCTCTTCTTCACCGATCAGCATCGCTCCTGGATTAAAACGCTCCATGTCGCGAAGTTCGTCTGGAGTCAGGCTGGCGCAAGTGGCGGATGAACACCACCAGCTTCCAGCTGTCCTGGTCGTTGTCATTGCCGGGTTCGCCCCCATGCCGGGCATGCCGGTCCAGCGCACGCCGTTGTGAATGATGTAGCAGAGCTCGCCATCGCTGAGTTGCCGCGTAGCTGCGAGACGCATGTCCGGCGCCGGCGGATTACAGATTCCGCCGATCTCGGTGTTGCCGCTGCCGTCATTGGCATGGCAGGAAGCGCAGTGATCGGCGAAGTGCCGGGCCGACTTCGAAACAGCTCGGGCGAACTGGTAACCGGATTCTGGCGCTGCTCGGCGCCGGACGGCAATGACCACGAGCGCAACCGCCGGGCCAGCGCGGCTTCCGTCCACTGGGCGTTTGGCGCGCACCACAGCAATGCGGTACCAGTCCGGAGATCCAGAGGCCAGCGCCCAGCAGCAGAACGACAATCAATCCAGCCCACAACACACGAGACATGCGTATTCACCCGACAGTATGCTTTTGTAGCGCCGCCAGTCCTGGCGGCGGTCGCGGGGCTCGTCCGGCGGCGGAAGGCGCTGTCGATGCCATTCCCCGATCGCCAGCAAGCGCTGTTCACCACGGCCCAGGCCAAAGTGACGCCAGCGCTGCTTCCGCCAAGGAAAGCGCGAAACAGACGGCAGCCCGTGCGTTGATGCAATCAACCAGGTGCCATGTGTCAGAGCAGATTGTTCAGCTGAGCGGGGGCCGCGGACGGGCCGAAGAGAGTAAACAAGATTGCGGCAATGCCGGATGCGTGTCTGGCGACAGGTAGGCCAGCAGAGGATGCGGCAAAAAGCCGGAATCGACGCCCGGTCCCAGCTCGGCCCAGTGAGCAGTGGCAAACTGTGGGGCAGCAATTGTGATTTTGGCTGCCTAGCAGCCTGACTTCGCTAACGTCGGAGCCCTGATTCAGCGCCGCCGTCCTCCGCATGCAGCAGGCATGGGGCAGGGGAGCGGAGATGGCCAGACCCGACAGGGACAAAGATCCTCGAGAGCAGAAGTCACTCACAGCAGCAACTGGGCGGTCAGGCGCGATGCTGCTACAGTGAGTCCTCGCTCGCAGACCAGCGAAGTGGCGTGGACGCAGGCTGGAGGACGCAGCGCCCGGTGCCGGGCAGGCAAAAAGCGAGCGTCCTCGCCCGCGCGGCGGCTACGGGTGGCAGCTGCTTCAACTCTGCTGCCAGCGGCGATGCGGGACGCTCGCGCTCTTACAGCGGCAGCCGGCTACTCATCAGAACCCAGTGCCCGCCATCGGTGAGACACGTACAGATCACTCAGGTTCATCACCACGAACATCAGATCGTAGTGCCATCCCGAATTCTTCTCTCCCAGAACCCGGTGCGCCACACGAAAATTCTTCTTCGGATCGCGCCCATCATGACTCAGTATGAGTCCCACCGCCGCCAGTTGGGTCAGGACACCGTAAAGATGCGAGCCACCCAGGCTTCCGGGCCAGTCTCCGCGTGCGCCCAGGGTAATTGCAAAGCCCTTTGCTTATGCCGATGCTCTGGCCGCGCTTCCTCAGTGGTCTTTAAGATGACTCCAGCGGCTGGTTGCTATGAACACCGCGCCGACCATGAGCCGGAGCAGCAGAGCCGTAAGGTCCGCGCATTGGGCAAGTTGCGGGAAACATAGGTCAAACCACCGCGCGGGCTGATCTTACCCGTCAAAGCAACCGGCCGCCAACCGAAATCGCAAACTCGATTTTTCAAGCTGCACAACCGGAAATGAAACCCATCCTTTAAGGCAGCATAACGACTATGACCACGATCGTCCTGCGCACCATCTCAAATATCTTTTGCTGACCTCTTCGCCTGGTACGGCCATCTGAAGTACCGTAGGCTCCTTGTTCAAAGTCAGCCATGATCAGCTGGGGTATCGCGCTTGTCGAGTACTTTCCGTTTCCAGGTCCCCGCCAATCGCGGCTGATCTTATGAGTTCAGCGCAGTCCAACTCAAGACCATCCAGGAAGTCATAACCCCCGACCGCTTTCTCGGTGTTCTCCGTGCTGTATCTGGACCAACAGATCAAGTGTGAATCACATCGTGTGGATTGGTCCTGGATCGTTGCGGCCGTGCTCCGTGATATTCAAGAAGTGGTGAACTGGGAGTCGGTCGGTCGAACCGGTCAAGCGCCGAGATTCCTCGAGCAACTCGCTTGCGACACTGCCGCCATACTGCGGCGTGAGTGTGCGCCGTGCTCTGTGTGTCTCGCCTCGGAGGCAGGTAACAACACGAACTCTGCTCCCGCTTCACTTTCCTGATCTCCCGTTCTGCCACCCCCATTTCAGGAGGATTGAGCGAAGTCGTTCCGCGTGAATTGATGAACATCACCGGCGCTTTCTGACGGTATCGAGCCGGACGATGGCGGATCATAGTTCCGGTGAAGCGCTTACCGCATAGAGGAAATCGTTGGCGTCCAGCCCGGCTGCAAGGCGCTTCATGGATTGCTTCCAGTGGACTTGTCGTGGCGGCATCGCGTGTCGGCAGGTCCTCCTGCATGTGGCGCGAGGCGCTGCCCGCGACTTCAGCAGAATATCCGCCGAGATTTGTCAGGGCCGCGCGAGGCCATGCCGCTGGTAGTCGCCATCTCTTCCCATCCGGGCTCCAGACGAATTCCATCGATGATCATCTTGCGCCACATGCGATTCTCGTCCGGCAATCTGCACCGGCAGGCAGGCCAAAGCGGCATTAGCGCGTCCATCCTCGTCGGATATGGTCTCGCCCCACATCCAGGAGACGCACGCAGCCCATCGACGTGCCCAAACATCACCAGTCGCAGATGATTCACGCCTAGACCCTTTTCGACCAGCTTCGTGTTGCAAGGCAATCATGTCCGCATAGTCATATTGGGGAAGTGCGCGCATGCCGTCACCGGGCTTGCTGGATTTCCCATGACCGATATTGTCGGGAAGGATGATGAAAACAGCGCGTCGCGTCCAGCAACTGGCTCGGGCCCAAACAGCACACCGGCAAAGATGGGCTGCAAAGGCAATCCTCGTCCGTTGCCCTCCCGTACCGCAGAAGGACGAGGGACGGCATTGGCGGTGCGCCCGCCGGCGTCCTTCACCGGCTTGCCCAGGGTGGTGTAATGCAATCGCACTTCGGGCATGGCCTCACCCGATCGAAAGTGAAAAATCGTGTACGACGAAATCACTCCTGCGGCGCCAGGCCAGGCGGCGCTTCCGTGCTCCGGCCTGTCCCCGGGAAAAGGCCACGGCCAGGGCCGCAACGAGTCCAACAAAACCAAATGCCCCTGTTCATTGATCGCTCCGAAAGGTTAGGATGTCGGCTTTAAGCCAACCTGCTAGCGCAGGCGGACAGTCCTAAGTTAGAACATTCATGAAAAGACTGACCAAGGCGGGTCGCGCGCTCTTTGCCGCTGCGATGGCGGCGGTCTGGCCTTCAGTATTTCATGATTCCATGCGCTGGTCGCCGCGGCGTGCCATCTGCGCTCGGGGCCGCCGTGGGACTCCCTGACGCCCCAGTTTTGGGGGTGGGTCGCTGCGATCATTCTGCGGTCGCGGCGGCGGCGGGTATTGCGACCGGAATCCGGTGCACGTTGTGCCGGCGATAGCGTTGGCAATTCTGCTCTTGGTTCGCGTGCTATTGGCTTATGTCCCAGGCTTGTCGCAAATATTCACGATCCGGGCCCGTGGACCAGCGGATCTGAACTTCGTCGCTGTGCGGCGCGGCGCTGGTTCTGGCCGAGTAGTGAAGCTGGGACGAATGCGTGGTTGCCGCGCCTCTGCTGGTGTTCGGGGTCCAAGACATTTTCTGTATGCCCGCTTCATCGCAACCCCTGGTGCCGGCGTGGATTCCGGCCCGCCTGTTCTGGGCATATTTCGTCGGGGTGGCATCTTGCTCGCCGCAGTCGTCTCTCATCGCCACTCAGAAAGAGGCTGGTCTCGTCGGCACCTTTGTTGGGACTCATGTTTTTTCTGTGGGTACTCATTGCGTGCATCCGCCCAGGGTGGCTGACGGCGCCACACACAACGGAAATGGGGAGTGGACGAGAGTTTGTTTGTGGCGTTGGCTGGCATGTCTGGCGGAGCGCTTCTGGTTGCCGGATCGCGTGAGCGTAGCTGGACTTTCTACAAGGCGAGCGCGTCCAAAGCGTAGGCGCTCGCGCAGAACCTGACCAGTCTAAGGCCAGACGCCGGGCGCGACCTCGTACTGGCGAAGCATCGCGGCAGCAATTTCCTTCAGGAACTTGGCGCACACCATGGCGGTCTCGTCCGTGAAGATCCCGGGTCGGGTTGCATTCGACAATGTCGGCGCCAACCGACTGGAACCTTCTAATCCCTGAATGCAGCCCCATAACACCTCTCGAACCGACATCCCCCCGGCTCATAGTGCGAGATGCCTGGCGCGAAGGCGGGATCGAGTACGTCCAGATCCGTGGAGAATAAAAGCGCGCGCCCTGGAACTTCAAACTTGAAAGGGATCGGAGGCTTCGCATGGTGACAACTTCCACGCCGAATCTGGTGGCTTGCGAGAGCCGGTGATGGTTGATAGTGCGAATGCCGACCTGTACCAGGCGGCGGGCCAGATGTTCCTCCATGATGCGTGCAAAGGGGCAGGCATGAGAGAGGCGATTGCCGTCGAGCACATCGTAGAGGTCCGGGTGAGCGTCGAAGTGCAGGATGGTCAGGTCAGGATAGCGGGTGTGAAAGGCCTTTGATCGTGGGATAGGTCACCGAGTGATCGCCGCTTAAACAGATTAGCGGATGGCCCAACTTCAGAGTCCGATCGACGGCGGATCTGCAATCGCGAGGAAGGCCGCGGCCGCGTCGTCCGGCAGGGCGACATCACCCGCGTCAGCGAAAGGAGCCTGGTCGGCTCCAGATCAATGCCATCCTCCAGTCCCACAAACCAAGCTGGAACCGGAGCACAGCTCATCGCGAATGGCTTGCGGGGCTTGCGCCAGGACCACGCAGGTAACGAAGAATCTCGCGTCGAAGGGAATTCCGAGAAGCGAAATGGCTTTTAGCGCGTGTGCGGCTGGACCGGGGGTTGCTGCTCATGGATATTCAGTTTAGCGCCTCGGGAGAGCAATACGTAACTGAACGTGAAGTAC
>ERZ1370068.3561-contig-2671_pt1 | contig 32397 bp, 38 predicted proteins | sample MGYA00561227_ERZ1370068 | MGnify/ENA primary metagenome ERZ1370068 (study PRJEB38410, sample SAMEA6850437) | metagenome | study: Metagenomic assessment of the ecological functions of the soil: analysis of the soil microbiota associated with the...
CGTTACGTAATACAGCCTCGTCGGCGTCGCCGGCTTCCTGTCCATGTTCTTCTTCCTCACGCTGTACATGCAGAACGTGCTGACGCTTTTCTCCCCTACAGACCGGCGCGGCGTACCTGCCGCTCACCGCGGGTGTCGTCGTGCTCCGCCGGCATCTCCTCCCAGCTGCTGTCCCGGGTCGGAACTCGACCATTGATCATCGGCGGTGCCGCAGTCGTCGCGGCGGGCCTGTTCTATGTGTCCCGGAGTGCCGGCTCGACGGCTCGTATCTGACTGACCTGTTCCCGGGGCCGATGATCGTGTCGCTTGGCGTCGGTGCCGTCGTGGCCGTCATCACCGCCGCCACACGCCGGCGTCCCGGCCGACAAGGCCGGACTCGCTGCGGCGCTGCTCAACTCCTTCCCAGCAGATCGGCGCGGCCCTCGGCTCGCGGTTCTCTCCGCGATCGCGACCGCCCGCACCAGCCACCTGCTCGCCGCCACACACTCCTCCGGCACAGGCGCTGACCTCCGGCTTCATCGGGCTCTGTTCGCCGGCGCCATCTTCGTGCTGGCCACCACGGTGATCGCGCGATGCGCACTAACAACAGCCGCGGCGAAACCCAGCCGGAATTGGATGATTCTCAGCTGGAGCGAGGCCGAGGAGCTTGTTTGATCCTCGGTTACCGCATCGACCGGAGATCAAATGCGCGGCCCGCCGGAGGATTGCCCGGGAGATGCAGCGAACCGTCTGCGACGATCAGGCCCTGATCCGCTGATGCGAACCACTTCGCCGGACACGGTGACATGGATGCGACTGGGTCGCCCGAGCGCGTGCCCTTGCTCGATCTACCGCTGTGGTTCCGTCAGGGACGATGCCCTCGGCGACCAGGTCGGGCCACGAGCGGGCCGGCTGCGGTGCCGGTCGCGGGATCCTCGTGAATGCCCATCGTCGGGTTGAAGAATCGGGCGTAGGCGACGGCCTGCGACGGATCGACAGGGTCGAGGCTGCAGAGGTAACAACCTTCGCCGTCGACCTCCCGTAGCAGGGCTTGCGAGTCGAGCCTTGTCCGGTGTCGCAGCATCAACGGCCGCGCGGTTGCGTACCGGTACGAGCAGATGCCCGGCGCCGGTGGACACGACCTGGGCCTGGCGATCAGCGACGAGGTCGAGCGCCGGCAGGCCTAACGCGGCCGCGGAGCTCGGCCGGGTCGTCGACAGTGTTACCGAACACGGGCGGCGACTGGTCCATTGACACCACGTCCGGACGGCCCGGTGTCCGGTGCACCACTACATCCAGCAGATCGTCGCCGATCTGCTGTATGTAGCGAGACGGTCTGCGGGCACCCGTCCGGCGGCTACCAGCCACAACCAGGCACCGAGAGCGCTTGTGCCCGGCACCGAAGACCTCGGCGCCGATCGGAGTGAACGACCGTAGCCGCCAGTCCGCCTCGGCAGCAGTCGGGCGTAGCAGAAACGTCGTCTCGGATTGGCTGAACTCGCGCGCAATCGCGCGCAGCGTAGTGAGATCGAGATCGTCCGCATCGGGTACCACCGCCACCGGGCTGCCGGTGAGCGGGCTCGGCGCGAACACGTCGACAAAAACAAAGCGGACCGTATCGGCGCGGATGGTCAAAGTTCCTCGTCGAGGAAGTCGAGGATCATCGAGCCGAGCCAGTCGACTCGGCCGGAGAACACCCACGTGAGTGGTGCCCGGAAGCACGGCGAGGCGAGAACGGCTCAGGCCGGCGACGTCGCCGTTGACCCCGCCGCCCAACAGCCGAAACATTTCCACGGTGTGTTCCGGCCGGACGATGTCGGCGTCGCCGACGAGCAGCAGGGTGGGCGCCTGCACGGATCGCACCTGATCCGCAGTCCAGCCATCGAAGTGACGGTCCAGGTCGACATTCTTCGCGACCAGCGTGTTCCACTGCTGCGGGATGGGCGGCCACCTTGACGTAGGCCGCGTGCCACGGCGTGCCAGTCAGATCCGGGACGTCGGAGTCTCCGCCCTCGAGCATGTCCGGATGGAGCCCGTCCCGGCGGTAGGACGCTCCGCCCGCGAAACACGATCCGACGAACCAGGCTCGGTTCGCTCATCGCCAGCTGCAATGCGACGCCTCCGCCGAGGCTGTACTCCGACGACGTCGGCCGAGCCGATACCGAGGCTGCGCATCAGACCAGCGACGTCGGCAGCCAGTTGCACGTAACTGAAGGGGCCGCTCGGCGACGTCGGCAGTGTGACCATGCCCTGCAGCTCAGCGGCCACGACCATATGCGACGCCGCAAGCATCGGGATCGAGGTCGGCGAAGCAGACATCGATCGTGCCCATGGCGCCGTGGAGCAGGACCAACGGATCACCTCGACCGTGTATCTCGTAGTAGAGGTCCACGGCCGTTGACCGGAACCGTGCCGCTGCGTAGTTCCGGCGATGGTGCCCTCTCCGACGTGGTTGCCATGCCGCTCTCCTCCCGTTGCTCGACCGGCCGATGGTTAGCGAGTCTCCGCTGGCCATCGCCGAGAGACCGGACCGTCGCTGGGGGCCCAACCTGCCAGACCGTCGGTCCTCTTCCACGCGATACGCCCGGTAGCGAAAGAGTCCGGCACGGCTTGTGGCCCGACGGTTGGCCATCCCCATGCGGCTTCTTGTGCTCGGTGGCACGGCGCTGGCTGGGTCACGCGATTGCCAAGGATGCCGACCGCTCGTGGACGCGAGGTGACCTGCCTGGCCCGAGGCGTCTCCGGCGGCGCGCCGCCGGATGTGCGCTTTCTCCGCGCTGACCGCGACAGTCCGCACGCTTATGACGATGCCAGCCAAGAGCGGTGGGACGCGGTGGTTGACGTTGCCATGGCAGCCGGGCAGGTCCGGCGCGCTGTCGCCGCGCTCGAGCCCGTGACCGACCGGTATGTGTTTGTCTCGAGCGCGAATGTGTACGCCAGCCAGCGCGAGCTGGACCAGGACGAGTCCGCTGCGCTCCTGCCGCCACTTGCGTCCGACGTCATGGAGAGCATGGACCGGTACGGCGAGGCGAAGGTGGCGTGCGAGCAGGCGGTCACGGCCCGATTCGGGCCGGGCCGCAGTTTGATCGCGCGGGCTGGGCTCATCGGTGGTCCCGGCGACCCGTTCGGCCGCTCAGGGTATTGGCCGTGGCGGTTCGCGCGGCCGTCGAACCGCGCCGCGCGCGGTGCTCGTGCCCGATGCGCCGGATGTGCCGACGGCGTTGATCGATGTGCGGGATATCGCGGCGTGGTTGGTTACCAGCGCCGAGGCGGCACGACCGGAGTCTTCAATGCGCCGGGGCCAACCGGTTGCCGCTGAGCGAGCATCTCGCTGTGGCTCGCGCTGTCGCCGGTCACTACCCGGGCCGCTCGTCGCCGCGTCGCCCGAGTGGCTCGCCAGACCATGGCGTGCACAGCTGGATGGGTCCGGCCTCACTGCCGCTGTGGCTCGATGATCCCGACTGGTACGGCATGAACGCCGTGACACCGACCACGCACGTCACGGCCGGCCTATATTCACCGCCCGCTTGCGCAGACTCTCGCCGACACGCTGACCTGGGAGCTGTCACGACCGACTCAGGCCCGCACGGCGCCGGTCTCACCGATGACGAGGAAGGGCATCTTCTCGATGCCTTGGCCGCCGGCCGCTAGCTGGCGCCGTCGGCCGCCCCACTGCAGAGCGACCGCGAACGGCGCACGCGCGCAGCCTAACTCCGTCGAGGTCGACGAACCCGACCCGTGTAGCGCTCGGCCTGACGCCTGCCACCGGTCTTCTGGTTCATCGGTCTCCCTCTTTCTGTCGGACGCCGGCACTGAGGCGAGACGTCATTAGCGGAGCCGACGCAGGTTCGACGCGTGATTCCAATTCGACGCAAGTCGCTGACCGGCCGGGTGGCAGCCGAGCCGACGAGGAAGCTCATCCCGTGGCTTGGCGACCGTATCGCCCACATCTGGCTGCACCGACTTCCGGCGGATCACGATGATGGAAGCAACGGTTGCCATGGACACGGACGGCATATAGCGGATAGCCGAGCGCGGCGACCGAGAAGGACCCGCCACTGGCGATCGCCGCCGATGTGATGAGGCCGCCCACGCCAACGCACACAAAGGCACTCGCGGTCTCCGCCATTGGTTGCTTCCACGCATGAACGAGAGTCGGGGAGCAGTCCCACGAAATCGATCAGTATGGCTGTCCATATCGCGAAGATCGGGTTATCGAGGGAAAGCCACAACACCAGTCCGAGCAGCACACCGGCGGGCAGGCGAGATCAAGTCTCGTAAAGGAACGGTCGCCATGCGCATGGCAGCCGACCGCGACCGGCTGCTGGTGGCCACCGTGCCGAGCAGTGCGAAACACGGCCGCGCCATGTTGCCCAGCTGACAACATCGACGCCGCGCCGGCGACACCGGTCAACAGCGCCCAGGTCAGCGAGTCGATCCGCGGCTTGGTGTTGCGCGGATCGTCTCGATGATGTACGGGACAGTTCCGGCAACAGCAATGAGGCTGCCGAGCACGCTCAACGGAGTCCTCATGCGGTCTCCCGGTCGAGGCTTCGCTCAGACAGCTAACGGCCTGCGCCCGCGCCACATGGAGCGACAGACCAGCAACGGTCACCCTCGCGTCCTCGGTTCGGCTGGGAGTCGTTGGCACGGAAGCGTACGCGACTGCCCGGCGGTCCTTGAGCGGCCCTGCCGCTGGTGCGGGTCCTGATCGGAATCGTGATGTCGATCCGCCAACGCCGGGCCGGTCTGGCTCGCAGTGAGCGGCACAACACCAGCCGCCCGGACGCGATCACCCGGAGAACGCTTCGACGGCGCGGATCCAGGACCGGCGGTTCGTCGGATCCTCGTGGATGCAGCTCAGCCGGCGCGGCCCGGTCCAGCGCCCGGGCTGGAGTCTGTCAGCTCGCGGCGGCAGCCCGACGGCGATCGTAAGAGGCGGATTGACCAGATGTAGCAGGCCACCGCGATGCCGATGCTCCGAGGCAATCGCAGCGACTGCGTGGCTGCCCACTGGGCCGCCAACAAGCAGGCCCCGCACGGTCTGGGTGACCGGGGTGAACGGCTGGTACTCGGCGAATTGGCGCAGCCCGGCCGGGAGCGTAGCGGTCAGGCACGAACCCGCTGCTGACAGGAACGGCAGCAGGGTGAGGAACATCGGCGTGTTGCTGGCGGTTTCGACGCTCTTGGCGGCGAGGCCAAGCGCGGTCGACGAGCCAGATCAGCGCGAAGCGCGAACAAGCGCCAGTAGACCGATGGCGGCCAGCCAGTCGAGCGGGTCGGCGGTGGAGCCGGAAGCCGAGGCGCGAGGCGAAACACCGATGCACGAGGACGAGGACGGCGCAGGGTCTGCAGCAGGCTGCCGATCACGTGGCCGGTGAGGACGGCGGCGCGGGCGATGGCCATGGTGCGGAACCGGTCGATGATGCCTCCGGTCATGTCGCATCGCGACCGAGATCGCGGTGCCCAGGACGGCCGAGGCCACGGTCATGATCAGGATTCCCGGCACGACGTAGGTCGAGGTACGCGCTGCGCGCCCCGTCGTGGCCGCCGAGCACGTCGAGTCCGTGCCGAGCTGGCCGCCGAAGACGTAGACGAACAGCAGCAGGAACACAATCGGGAAGCCGGCCAGCATCAGCGTCAGCGACGGGTAGCGGCGCTGGTGTTTGCAGGTTGCGGCGCAGCATCGTTGCCGAGTCGGTCGAGTGTGTAGGCGAGAGTGCTCATGACTGAAGTGCCTCCTGCTCGTGGTCTGCGTTTGCGGTAGTGGGTCGCCCGGTGACGGCGAAGAACACGTCGTCGAGGTCGGGGTGTGGATCGGACAGGCTGGCGACGTCGATGCGGGCGTCGTCGCAGCTCGTCGAGCACGTGCCGGAGCGACGCCACGCTGCCGTCGCCGGGCACCTGCAGGATCAGCTGATCGTCGTCGGGTGTGGCGTCTGGAGTACGTCGGCCGCAGCGCGCAGCGCGATCGGGCTCGGCGAACTGGAGTTCGGACGTGTCCGCCGGGGATGCGGCGCTTGAGCTCGGCCGGCGTTCCTTCGGCGACGATTCGACCGTGATCGAGGACCGCGATCCAGGTCGGCGAGCTCGTCGGCTTCGTCGAGGTACTGGGTGGTGAGGAAGATCGTGACGCCGTCTGCGACGAGCTCGCGAATGATCTGCCACATGGTGCGGCGGCTGCGCGGGTCGAGCCCGGTGGTCGGCTCGTCGAGGAAGATCAACTGCGGGCGAGCCGACCAGCGTCATCGCCAGGTCGAGACGTGCGGCGCATGCCGCCGGAGTAGGTCGACACGTCGGCTCTGCGGCATCGGTCAGATCGAACCGTTCGAGCAGCCCCGCCACCGTTATTGCGTCCCTGCGTCACGGCCAGAGATGGTCCAGGTCAGCCATCAGCTGCAGGTTCTCCTTCCCGGTGAGCAGGTTGTCCACCGCGGAGAACTGACCGGTGACGCCGATCGCGGCGCGCACCGCATCCGGCTTCGATCTCGACGTCGTGCCCGCCGACCTGGATGTCACCGGAGTCGGCGCGGATCAGCGTCGACAGGATGCGCACCATCGTCGTCTTGCCGGCGCCGTTCGGGCCCGAGCAGGGCGAAGATCGTTCCTTCGGCGACTGCTCAGGTCGACGTCGTCAAGCACGTCGTGGTCACCGTATGACTTGCGCACGCCTGCGCGCCTGATGGCGGAGCCAGCGCTTGTGGTGATCGGTCATCGTCTCCTCGTTTCAGCCGATGTGCGGTTCGTCGACGGTAGCTCACCGGCCTTGCGCGCAGCGCTTCGCGACGCGCTCTCCAGTCCTGTTCGAGCTCCGGCAGTCGCTCGACCAAGAAGTCGGCGAACGCCGCATACTCCAACAGCACCGCGCGACGTTCCGGGCGACGCATCGGCCAGCGACTTCGAGGCCTTCGCGCGCCAGATCGGCTTGCTCCTCGTACTCGGACACGTCGAAGCCCGAACGCACTGCCCGGTGAGATCGATGTGCACTCTGTCCATCCGCTCGCCGGCCGCCGCGCGAGCGGTGGACCAGCCCGAGGTGCTCCAGGGTGTTCACCGCGCCGGTGATCGCGCTTCGGCTGGCCAGCAGGGCGTCGGCCAGTTCCGCGATCGTCTGCTCTCGGGGATCGCACAGCGACAGGTAGCCGATGAGCCGACCCACCATCGGCGCAAAGCCGTAGCGCCGGGCGTACAGGCGGCCCGCGTGGTCGGCGAAGGTGATCTCAGCGTCGGTCGGCACAAGACTGAAGCTACATTGATATCTGAGATAACACAAATTTGTGTTATTAGTGGTGATCGTCACAGCAGATGGCGCCATGTTCGTGGGGGTGCTGTCCGATGAATCCCGCGCCGGGCCGATGAGTTGGCCGCACTCGATGCGTCCTTAGGTTGGCAGCGACAGTAGGACGGCTGGAGTGGGCATGGGACTGAACAAGGACGGGCTGGAACGGTTCGCCGCGGTCGCGGCCTCGCACGTGGGCGATGACCAAGTGCCGGGACTGGTCGCGCTGGTGGCACACGGCGACGAGGTGCACGTCGAGGCGATCGGGAGCGCTCGCGGTCGGCGGGAGGCCGGTTGAGCGCGGGTCGCTGTTCCGGATCGCGTCGACGACGAAGCCGATCACGGCGGCCGCGACGCTGGCTCTGGTCCGCGAGGGGCTGCTCGACCTGGATGAGCCGGTTGACCGGCTGCTGCCGGAGCTGGCGAACCGCCGGGTGCTGCGCCGGATGGACGGCCCGCTAGACGACACGGTTCCCGCCGCGGGTCCGGTGACGGTGCGCGGGTTGCTGACGTTCACGTTCGGGTTCGGAATGGCCGTGCAGATGTTCACTGGCGCCCGAGCCGTGGCCGGTGGTCGCGGCGGCGACGCAGGCCGGGCTCGCCACGATCGGCCCGCCGCAGCCGGACGCCTTCGTCGACCCTGACACCTGGATCGCCCAGGTTCGGCGAGCTGCCGTTGCTGGCGCAGCCCGGTCGAGCGGTGGCTGTACAACACCGGCGCGCACGTGCTGAGCGTGCTGTGCGCCCGAGCCGCCGGGATGTCGTACGACGAGGTGCTGCGCACTCGGATCTTCGAGCCGCTCGGCATGCGCGACACCGGCTTCTCACACCGAGGACGTCGAGCGGTTGGCGACGGCGTACCAGCCGACCGCGGACGGGGTCGTGGTGTGGGACCCGCCGGACGGGCAGTGGAGCCGGCCGCCGGCGTTCCACGACAGGGCCGCCGGGCTGGTGTCGACGGTGGACGACCTGCTGGCGTTCGCGCGGATGCTGCTGCGCGGCGGCGATCCGGTGCTGACCGCGGACCAGGTGCGCGAGATGAGCCGCGACCACCTGACCGCCGAGCAGCGCGAGTTCGGTACGGCGTTCCTCGGCGGGCGCGGCTGGGGCCTCGGCACGTCGGTGGTGCTGCACGGGCCATGGGCCGGCGCGATCGGCTGGGACGGTGGGCTCGGCACATCGTTCCTCGTGCACCCGGAGCGCGACCTCGCCGTGATCGTGCTGACCCAGCGGCTGTTCGATACCGCGCAGGCGCCCGCTGTACACACCGACCTGCAACTGGCCGCCCTCACCGCCGCCGAGTAACCATCGCTGCCCGCGCGCGCCACGCTAGATCCTTGCCGGTAATCGCGAAGTCGGATGATGGCCGGAGGCCGTACTGGCGGCGCGCAGCCGTAGACCGCGGTGACGCCTCGATGCGTCTCAATCGCGGTCCAAGCTGTCGCGCGCGGTTCGATTCCGCGCCCGTTCGGGGGTTGTCAGCGGCAGTAGCATCGGAAGGCTCGTCGACAACGACGCCGGCGGGTTCCGCCGTCAGGAAGGGAGCATCACGATGAGCCCACGACACGGACGACGTCGAGGATGGAGGCTCGCGATGGCCACTGCTGCTGCAGTGGCGGCGGCCGGGGCCCTGTCACCGGTCGCTTCGAGCGCCAATCCCACAGCCCGACCGCCGACGCCAACCCGACGGCATGTGCCAACCGGGTCAACAACACCCCGCAGAAGCTCGTCGACTGCGTCACCAGGGACGACCTCTGGGCCCACATGGTCAAGTTCCAGCAGATCGCGGACGCCAATCCGGGCGCCGACGGCCACCCGTCCCGCAACTCGGGGAGCCCGGCTACAAGGCCTCGGCCGACTACGTGGCCGACGTCATGAGAGCAGCGGGCTACGACGTGACGTTGCAGGAGTACAAGTTCCACTACTTCAGCTTCGTCGGGACCCGGTGTTGCGGGAGGAGTCGCCGACGCCGCATTCGTTTGGGCTCGGCACGGACTTCAACCCTGGACCAGTCGCCGGTTCGACGAGCCGCGACGCTCCAACCCGCGGGCGGCATCGTCGTGCCCGCGACGCCCACACCCAGCTCGGCCAGCGGCTGCTCAGCCTCCGACTTCGCTGGGTTCGTCGCGGGCAACATCGCCCTGATCCAGCGGGGCACGTGCACCTTCGCCCAGAAGGTGGCGAACGCCGAGGCCGCCGGCGCCTCGGCGGCCGTCATCTTCAACGAGGGCAACCCAGGACGTACCAGCCTGTTCAGCGGGAGCCTCGCCGGCACTGAGCACATCCCCGTCATCTTCACGTCCTACGCCGTGGGCACCCAGCTCCTGGGCCAGTACGTCCCGGTCCGGCCCCGGTCCTGACCATCGACGTCAAGGCCATCGACGACCCGAACCGCTCCGACTGGAATGTCATCGCCGACTCCAAGGGCGGCGACCCGAACAACATCCTCGTCATCGACGCCCACCTGGACGCCATCTACGGAGCCGGGATGCTCGACAACGCCTCGGGCTCGGCCACGATCCTCGACATCGCCCAGCAGCTGAAGAACACCAACACCCGCAACAAGCTGCGCTTCATCTGGTTCGGCGGCGAAGAGCTCGGCCTGCTCGGCTCGGACTACTACGTCAACACCCTCCCGGCCGACGAGCTCGCCAAGATCAAGTTCGACCTCGACGCCGACGTCACGGCCACGCCGAACTACGTCGCGGGCGTCCTCGACCCGAAGGACGGGGTCACCTTGTTCGGTCGCGACCCCGGCACCCCGATGCCGCCGAGCATCTGGGCTCCCTCGGCGATCGGGCGCGACTACGGGATCGACTACCTCAACTCGATCGGGAAGAACCACATCCTCTTCTCGGCCGACGGCACCGATGCCTTCATGTTCCAGCAGGCCGGGATCCCGGCGAGCGGTGTCCTCACCGGCCAGGACTGCTGCAAGCTCGCGTCGGACGTCGCCCTCTTCGGCGGCTACGAGGGCAACTTCGAGGGCACTGTGCCGGGGGACGACGGGGGCTGCGTGGACAACCCCTTCCGCTGGTGCGACAACCTCAGCAACAACGACCCCGAGGTGCTGACCTGGATGTCGAAGACCTTCGCCAACATGGTCGGACACATGGCCTATGACACCCAGGTGTTCGACTCCAGCCAAGAACGGCGGCGGTCACATCAAGAAGGATGGGGCCCAACCGAAGGTCGCATCTCCTAAGGGCGTAGTCACCAGCTGACCTGCTAACCAGCCCTCCGACTGGGGCGCCGTCCCACGGGGACGGCGCCCCGTTTGGTATGGGTCTGGGCAAGCGTTCAGTCCTCGATCCCTGTCCCCGCTCACCGTCACCCGCCCTCACGAAGCTCCAGGGCAGTGACTGTCCTACGCACCGCGACCGTGCCGACGCGACCGCCAGCAGCCGAGCAGGGAAACGGCCGATGAAGCTGCGCCGTCGTCAGCCGGCAAGGGAATCTCGTGAGGACTTCCCGATAACCGGCTGAGACCGGTCACGGTCGGCCGGCGATAAGCGACTTCCACCCGGAACGGTTCGGTGACGGTTCCGTCCGGGTGGAGGGCGAGGATCGCGGCCCGTGCTCGGCTGGCGAACTCGGCCGCCTCGCGGTCCGAACACGGCGGGCGTCGAGTACGAGTAGGTGGAATTGCAGGCCGACGGCTTCGTCGACGGTGAGCCGGCGTTCCATTCCCAATGCAGGCTCTGTACCTCTGCAAACGGCGACGCGTCGATGATTTGCCGATGACTGACCGGGGATTTTCTCCACGGATCGGTGCCTACGGTGTGGTCGCTGCCCAGGAATTCGTCGCGAGGTCGACCAACCGCAGGTACCCAGTCCGGTTCCGCCGCGGCGTCGAGATCGTCATTGATCGTCACGACGTGGGCGCCAGGGCCAAGCATCCGGTCGAGGCTCCGCAGGACTTCCGCGCGATCGGTCCAATGGAACGACGCAGCGCAACGTGGCCAGGTGGGCACCGGAGTGGCACCAGTGATTCGATCCCGCCCGAGTCCCCCTTGCAGCCACCTGATGTTCGTCAGTCCCCGGGCCATGGCCCGCGCGCGGCCCGCCTCGAGCATCCCGGCTAGCGGATCGACGGCGATCACGGTGCCCGCGCGCTCAGCGAGTGGGATGGTCAACTGGCCCGTGCCACAGCCGATGTCAATGACCGTGCTCGACCGGTCGAGGCCGACGAGATCGGCGAGACGGTCGACCTCCCGCGCGGGGTATCCGGGCCGGTAGCGCGTATTGGCTGACTGCCGACGCGAACAGGCCCTCGGGTGAGCCGGTCACGACGCGCGTCCAGATCGGACCACCGCACGAGCGTATCCAGGCCGAAACCACTGAACGGTCGCCGTTGCACGTATTGGACACGCCGCTCGCCACAGCGCGATCCTTAGGCTCGACTCGTGGCGGCGGACGGAGGTCGAACCAGGTCTCCCGCCGCTGGCTGGCACTGATCGTCTGCTGCTCGGCGCTGTTCATGACCTTGCTTGACGTGAGTGTTACGAACGTGGCGTTGCCGTCGATCGGGCGGGCAACCGGGGCGTCGCCGTCGCAGCTGCAGTGGGTGGTGAGCGGGTACACCCTCGCGTTTGGCCTGGTCCCCGTGTTGGCGGGACGGCTCGGGGACGATTACGGGCGCCGGCTGATGTTTCAGATCGGGGTCGGAAGCTTCGCCGCGACCAGCATGCTCGCTGGGCTGGCACCGACCGCGGCGGTGCTTATCGGCGGCGCGAGTGCTGCAGGGGCTGGCCGGCGGATCTGATCAACCCGCAGGTGTCCGGCCTCGTGCCAGCAGATGTTCCGCACCGACGAGCGGGGACGGGCCTTCGGCGTGCTGGGGACGACGGTCGGGGTGGGCACGGCGCTCGGCCCGCTCGTCGGCGGCGCCCTGATCGCACTCGGCGGCCCACACTGTCGGGTGGCGGCTGGTGTTCTTCGTCAACATCCCGGTCGGTGTCGCCGTCGATGCGTGCTGGCTCGGCGGCTGCTGCCCGTAGATACACGCCAGACCCGACACCGCCTCGATATCGCCGGCGCGGCGCTGCTGGGCGGAGCGACGTTCTGCCTCCTCTACGCCGCGGTTCAGTACGACAGCGCGCGCGACGCGCGGCTGGCGCTGCTCATCATCCCGGCCGTGATCCTGCTGATCGTTTTCTTCCGCCGCGAGCGCCGGCTCACCAGGATGCAGAAGGATCCGCTCGTCGATCTTCGGCTGTTCCGCGTGCCGTCATACGCCGCTGGGGTGCTGCTTCGCACTCGCGTACTTCCCGGCGATGGCCGGCCTGCCGCTCGTGCTCGCGATCTACTACCAGGACGGCCTCGGCTACACGGCCCTGCAGTCCGGACTCGGCGTCACTGCGTACGCGCTCGGCAGCGCGATCGGAGCGCCTCTAGCCGGCCGCTTCGTCACCCGCATCGGACGGCCCCTCCTGCTCGTCGGGCTGGCCTCGTTCGCGGTCGGCGCGATCGCGCTGGCGGTGCTGGCCGGATACGGCGCGGCGGCGCTAGCGCCCGCACTGTTCCTCATGGGCGCCGGATCCGGCGCAATCATCACGCCCAACCAGGCGCTCTCACTCGATGCGGATCGACCCGGTCGCCGGCAGCACCGCCGGCGGCGTCCTGCAGACCGCACAGCGTATCGGCATCGCGATCGGACAAGCAGTCATCGGCGCCAGCGTTCTTCGCTGCCCTCGGCCGGGGCGGCTACGCCCACGCACTCCGCGTCGGCGTCATCGCTGCGCTGGCTTTTCTTGCCATCGCGGCCGCGATCACCGTGGCTGACTTGGTCCAAACCCGGCGGCGGGTAGCAGCCTGAAACGATCAGTGAGCAAACACCGCTCTCTGAATAACACATGTGCACCCTGTACACAGTTCTCGGACGAGAGGAGGGAAATGAAGAAGGTGGAACGTGTGACGCCCGGAGTGTGGCGGGAGCCGATCGTGGTTGCTGACTCATCGGACGGGCTGCGGGTCGACCGCATCCACTACCCACCAGGAGGCCACACGCACTGGCATCTCCACACCAGAGAACAGGTCCTTTATGGCGAGCTGGGCCGGGGCTGGATCCAGTTCGAGGGCGGGCATCCGGCGGCGCTGACCCCGGGTCAAGTGATCCAGGTTCCGGTCGGTGCGCGGCACTGGCACGGCGCCGCTTCGACACGTCACTCGTCCATCTGGCGGTGACCGCCGGTGGAGACACCGTCTGGCTTGGTGAGGTGAGCGCTGAAGAGTACGTCGGCTGCGACAGCGTATACGGCACAGACAACCGAAGATCCGGATTCGGCCCTCGGTACCTACCGGCGTCAATAGCGCGCGGGCTGCGCCGATCAACAGTTCCACTGCCGCCGCGGAGCCTGTCGACCGAGAGCTCACCCGGTGGGGTCAAGCCGGAATGCACGAATGAGTCGGGTCGCGACGGCCTGCGGGTCATCCAGCACTGCGGCCATGTCCTGCGTGACGGCGTCCTCGACCACCCGGCGAGACGATCGGGGAAACGGTCGGCCGGCCAACCGCGAAGGCGTCGAGGGATCGGTCGGCGACCGAGCGGGGTGACGCTTTCGGGACTCTCCAGACCGGTCGTCATGTCGGTGTCTATGAAGCCTGGGAACGTGCTGGTCACGGTGACGCCGTCCGGCCTCAGCTCGGCCCGCACACCGGCGGCCAACATCATGGCCGCGGCCTTGCTCGCACTGTAGATCGGCGAGCTTCGCGAGATGACGAGCGCCGCCAGGGATTGGACGAACAGGATGCCCCCGCGATGCCTCGCCAGGTGGGGCGCGAAAGCACGCACCAGACCCAATGGCCCGAAGAAGTTCACCTCCATGGCGGAGCGGAACTCTTGCTCGGCCTGGTCCTGCAGCACCGGCAACTTGCAGGCCGCCCTCGCATTGGACACCATGACGTCGACGTCAGGAAGATCGTCCGCCAAGCGCCGGACAGTCTCCTCGTCGGTGACATCCAGCTGACGGGGACGACTCGGTCGCCGTGGTTCTCGACGGCGTCCGCGAGGGCGTCAATGCGCCGGGCGGCAGCGTAAACGCGCTCGGCACCACGAGCCAGCAGCGCCTCCACGAAGTGACTGCCCATCCGCGAGTTCGCGCCCGTCACGAGTGCGTGCGCTCCACGAAACTGCATGGCGACTCCTAAAAGAGGGGCTTGATTTCGGCCGGCCGACTCGTGTACAACGTACGGTGTCACACCGGTCAATGTAAATAGCGTGAGAGCGTGGAAGGTGGCGCGGTGAGCGCACGGTTCGACGGCAAGGTTGCAGTTGTCACCGGCGCGTCAGGCGGAATCGGGGAGGGCATCGCCCGCCGTGTGGCCGGCGAAGGCGCACAATGCGTCCTCGCCGACGTGCGTGAGGACCGGGGCCGAGCCGTAGCGGGGTCGCGGCGCCGCTGCCCGGTTCCTGAAGGCTGACGTGAGCGACGAGGCCTGACGTGGCTGGAATGGTCGACTATGCCGTCGCGGAGTTCGGGCGCCTGGATTGCTTGTTCAATAACGCGGGTGTGCTCTGGCGTGACCGGTTCGCTCGTCGACACCGACCGCGCCGACTGGGACCGGACCATGGCCATTCTGCTCACCAGCGTGTTCCTCGGGATCAAGCACGGCGCTCGGATCATGCGGGCGCAGGGCTCGGGTTCGATCGTGAACACTGCGAGCACGGCGGGGTCCGTGCGGCCTCGGTCCGCACGCGTACACCGCGGCGAAGCACGCGGTCGTCGGCTTGACCGCCTCGGCCGCTGTGGAGTTGATGCCCGCCGGCGTGCGGTCAACGCAATCGCACCGGGCGCGACGGTAAGCGGCATGACCGCCAGCGTCGTGGCTGGCGACGCGGACGCGCTCGATGTTGTCGAGGAGCGACTTGCCGGGCGGTTCGGTCGCGCCGCGCGGCCGGAGGACATCGCAGCGGCGGCCGCGTTTCTCGCCAGTGACGAGGCTTGGTACGTCAACGGCGCGTGCCTCGTCATCGATGCGGCGGCCGAAGTGGCCGGTACGAAGGCGCCGCCGCTACTTCCGGTCTGCCGGACGCCTGATCACCCGACGAAGAGGACAACGTGCTGCTCGGAATGGATGAGTACCCCTACCACCAGATCACGGCGACCTTCGCCGGGGTTGGTGGAACTGACCCTGCCTGGAACGACGGGCACTACCTCTGTCTCAGCGACATGGCCGGTGAGGTGGCACTCGCCTCGTCGCTGCGGCTGTACCAGAACAACGACGTGATGGACGGCTTTGTGTGTGTCCGGCACGCGGGGAAGCAGCACAACATCCGGGTTTCGCGCCGGCTGCGGCCGGACATGGGCACGCTGGCCGTCGGCCCGCTGCGGCTGGAGATCGTCGAGCCGTTGCAGTCCGGTGCGACTGGTGCTCGAGGACAACGAGCACGACATCTCGCTGGACGTGACGTGTCGCAACACCGTGCTGCCGTACGAGGACCCAGCCGAAGTGACGCGCGTCGACGGCCGGCTGATCAGCGAGCGAATCACCTACGAGGTGACCGGCAAGTGCGACGGATGGGTGCAGGTCGGCGGCGACCGCGTACGGCTCAACCCGGCAATCGACTCCTTCTTCCGCAACCACTCGTGGGGTTACCAGGCCGGGCGAGGAGGTCCGCGCCTCTACGGTGCGCCGCTCGTCGGTGTGCAGCGTCGCGTACCCGGCATCCGGCAATGGGTGCTCTTCGACCTGCCTGATCACGGCGGGTTCTGGTTTGTCGACCCAAGCGGACGAAGCGCGTCCGGCAAGGGTGCGATTCTGTATCCGGACCGGAGTGTGCCGGTCATGGACGTCGCGCACGAGCTCGAGTTCTACGACGGAGGGCGCCGCCTCAGAGCGGCACGGTGCGTCTCACCGACGCCGACGGCGTTGTCCGCGAGTACACGATCAAGGACTTGGGCTGGGTGTACACCAGGGCGGCGGTTACTTTCGGCGGCTTCAACGATGGGCTCGGCCAGGGCGTTTACCGCGGCGACTACCACGTCGAGGGAGAGGTCTGGGACGTCTCACACCCGACCACCATCGTTGACGCGGACGGCAAAGCCTTCGAGTTCGATCACGCCTGGGCCGAGAACTTCACCCGGCTGACGTGCGACGGCGCGCGCGGCCTGGCGCACTTCGAGTGCGTGGTCATTCAGGAAGCCCAGGGGTGGACGACCCGGCCCGGCAAAGCGTCGACCGGTGGGATGCAATGAACGACGCGGTGAAAGCAGATCAGTGACATGATGTTCCGCTACGCGGAGCTGTTCGACACTGGCCGGTTCGACGAGTTCGCGGCACTGTTCGAGCATGGCAAGTGGCACAAGGCGCAAGCCCGGCGCCACGGCCGCCCGGAAGTGGATCGACGACAACGTCCAGCTGTACGACGGGCTCACGCATACGAAGCACGTGACGACCAATGTGGTGGTCGACGTCGACGAGGCGGCGGGCATGGCCGAGGCCGACCGCCTACGTGACCATCTTCCAGGCGCTGCCGGACTTCCCGCTCCAGCCGATCTTCTGCGGCCGCTACCAGGACCGCTTCACGCGCATCGATGGCGGCTGGTGGTGGTCCCGAGCGTGCGGTGGTCGGCGACCTCTACGGTGACATCTCCCGGCACGTGAAGTACGCGCCGCCGGAGTCAGACGTGAATTCTCTGGTCCTCGGTGGCACCGGCTTTGTCGGGCGCCGGCTCGTCGAGATCCTCGTCGCCGAGGGCAACCCGGTCACCGTGCTGAACCGCGGGGTGACGCCGGTCGAGCTCCCGCCGGGCGTCGACCGGCTCGTCGCAGACCGGTCCGACCCAGCGTCGATGCAGTCGCGCGCTCGCGGCGATCCGATTGGGACGCGGTGTTCGACGTCTCCGGGGTCGTCAAGGTCGCCGGCGGCACGGATGCCGGCGAGATCGCCGACCTGCTCGCCGATCGCGTTGGCCGCTACGTCTACGTATCCTCGCAGAGTCTTGTACCACCGGCCGATGATCTGGCCGACCGCCGCCCATCGTGACACCTGACGTCGGCACGACGCACCCAGCCGTGGGTGGCCAACGCCACGACGCGTGCGAGCGCCGGACATAACGCCGGCCAGGATGTTCCGCGTACTGTCGAGGATCCCTTGCCGAAGGAGTTCGCGGAGAACTCCGCGGGCCGCTGTTCAGCCGACTGTTCGCGCCCGTCGCATCACGGCATGTTGGACGCCACCAAGATCACCACAGCGCTCGGCGTCACGCCCTCGTATGACCTTCGAGCCGGCCACGCCAACACGCTCGAGTGGTATCCGGCGGTCCGGCGCGGCCGCCGTCGAAGACGCGCTGATCCGATCCGCTGTGGAACCGCGCGATTCGACTTCGGCTACGAGGCCGAAGTCGCGTGCGCGCGTCCGCAATCGACCTCTGCGAAAGGACGCCTGATGAACTCTGCCGTTGCCGAACTGCTCGACAAGCGGGAGATCGCCGATCTCTGCGCGAGGTACACGTTCGCACTGGATCAGCTGGATTGGCCGGCGTTGCGCGGGTGCTTCACCGACGCGCCGGTATTCGTCCATCCGGGCGGGCGCATCGAGGGAGTCGACGGGATCATCGAACGCGCGCGCGCGAGCGCTCGAGCCGCTCGACGCCTCGCAGCACCTGCTCGGCAATATCCGTCATCGAGGTCGACGGCCACGACGCTACGTCCATCTGTTACTTCCAGGCTCAGCACGTCCGCGCCGGAACCTCGGGCGGAGATACCTACCTCATCGCCGGAAGCTATGCCGACCGCCTGGTCAGGACACCGCAGGGCTGGCGGATCGCCGAACGGGTGCAGGTCTACCTGTGGCGCGACGGCAATCGGGCCGTGGTGGCGCGATGAGCGTGTCCGCAGCACCGCAGATCATCGTCGCCAACGGCAGCCTGCGCTCCGCCGGCTTTCGCGAGCGCGTGCTCGCGGCGAGAGGGGCAGGCTTCGACGGCTTCGGGATGCATGTCCGCGACTACGCCCACCTCCGCTCGGCGGGATGGACCGACGCCGACCTGCGCGCCGTGCTGCGGGACAACGGGTTCGACCTGATCGAGATCGAGACGGTTCTGGGTTGGGACGACCCCCGGAGCGACGCAACACCGACGGGCTGCACCGCGAGCAACTCGCCTTCGAACTTGCGGACGCGGTCGGTGCTCGGCACGTGGTGGCGGTAGGAGCGCTCACCGGCGAACCGCGGGAGACGGCCGCCGAAGGTTTCGCCGGGCTCTGTGACCGCGCGGCCGACCACGGGTTGCTCGTCGCGTTGGAACCGCAGGCCTGCAGCACGATCGCCGACCTGCGCTCCGCGGTCGCGATCGTCCGCACCGCCGGCGCGGCCCAACGGCGGCCTCAACCTCGACATCTGGCACGCGACGCGCGGTGCTTGGCCGCGCGCGGAACTGGCTGCGCTGAGTGGCCACGAGATCGTGGTCGTCCAAATCGACGACGGCCCGATGAAGCCGGTCACCGACGACTACCTGGCCGAATGCACGCACTACCGAACTGCGCCGGGCGAGGGCGAGTTCCCGACATCGCCGGCTTCCTCAGCACGGGCGTACGGAACCGGTACGACGGCGCCCGTCTCGGTCGAGGTCATGTCAGACGAGCTGGACGATCTGCCAGTGCAGACTGCGGCCGAACGGCTGGCCACGGCGACCCGCCGTGTCCTTTCCAGGACGAGCTGACGTGGACCTCGGTGCGGTCTTCCCGACGACGCAGATCGGGACGGACCCGGCCGTGATCCGCGACTTCGCGCAGACCGCGGAGGGACTCGGTTACCGTCGGTTGCTCGTGTACGACCACGTCCTGGGCGCTGTCCACGCCGACCGCAACACCGCCCCTGACCGGCCCGTACACCGAGCGCGACCCGTTCCACGAACCGCTTGTCCTGCTCGGGTATCCTCGCCGCCTGCACGAGCACCATCGAACTCGAGCCGTCGCGGTGCTCGTCCTGCCGCAACGCCCGACGCGCGCTGGTTGCCAAACAGGCAGCCGAGGTCGACGTCCTCTCGCGCGGCCGACTGGTGCTCGCGGTCGGTACCGGCTGGAACTACGTCGAGTACGAGAGCCTCGGCGCATCGTTCGAGGCCCGCGGCCGCCGCCTCGACGAGCAGGTCGACGTACTTCGAGCGCTGTGGCGCGAGCCCGTGGTCGACTTCGGCGGAGAGTTCCACCTGAATCGACCGGGCCGGCCTCGCACCCCGACCAGTGCGCGGCGACATCCCGCTGTGGTTCGGCGGAGGCGCCGAACCACAGCTGCAGCGCGCCGCCCGGACCGGCGACGGTTTCGTCTTCGGCTCGGCAAGTCCGCACACCCACCAGCGCGCCGCGCGCCTGCGCGAGCTGCTGGCCGAACGCGGGCGCGACCCCGACCGATTCCCGATGGAAACCATGATCGATTACTCACTCGGGCGGGACATCTGGCGGCAACAGGCGTCCGCGTGGGAAGAGTCGGGCGGCTCCATCCTGTCCATCCGCACGATGAGCACGGGAGCTGACTACCACGGTGTGGCGCGGGTGGAGCTCCCCGATCCCAGTGCCCACATCGCCGCACTCGACGAGTTCGCCCTGCGTCGCGCGCGGCTGACCGAAAGGGAGCGATGCAGTGACCTCAGCCTCCGGACTGACAAGACTCGACCCGTTCACCGACGAGTACCAGCAGTGCCCTTTCCCCGACACTGGCCGCCTTGCGGCGTACGTCGCCGGTGCAGACACTGGTCGAACCGGGCTGGTACATCGTCACAACGATGGATCTGGTGCGCGAAGTACTCACGGATCCCAGCCGCTTCTCGAACCAGGTGTCCCGCCGTACGCCACCGCCCCCGGAGGTCGCGGAAAAGGTCGCCGAAATTCGGGCTCAGGGCTTCCCCTACGTACCGACGCTGCTGCTCAACGACCCGCCACTGCACACCCGGTACCGAGCGCCTGCGTGCAGCGCGCCTTCACTCCGCGCGCGCTCGCTTGGATGGAGCCGCTCGTCGCGAGACGTCGCGGAGGAAATCGCCGACGGACTGCCCGAAGGCGGCCCGATGGATTTCATCGAGGTCTTCACCCGCCCGCTGCCGGTGTGGGCGATCTCGAGGGTGCTCGGGCTGCCGGATGAGCGGCGCGACGACGTCCGACGGTGGACCGATGCGGCGACCGCCACGATCGGCGCCCAGCTGCCCGCCGACCGCTGGCCGCAAGTCGAGCAGGACCTGCTCGACTTCCAGTGCGCGATCGCTGCCGAGTTGGAGCGGCGCCGCGACAATCCCTCAGACGACCTGCTCAGCGTGCTCGTCCAAGCCACGACCGCAGGAGCTCGCACCTCACGAGGAGGCGATCGGCATCGGTGAACTGGTCAACCTCACGCGTGAGCTCATGGTGGCCGGCAACGAGAGCAGCCTGCGGCTGCTGGCCGGACATCGTCTGGCAGCTCGATGCACGACCGGAGGAATGGGAGCGCGTGCGGGCCGAGCCGCAGCGCGCGGACCTGATCGTGGAAGAGGCCGTGCGTCTCGCCAGCCCCTCAGCGGCCGTCTTCCGCCGCGTCCTGCACGACACGACGCTCGGTGGTTGTCCGCTTCCGGCCGGAGCGACCCTGGTCGTCGTCGGTGCTGTCCGCGAACCGGGACGAGACGATGTTTCCCGACCCCGACCGTTTCGATCCCGATCGCCCAACCACGCAGCGGCACGTGGCTTTCGGGCAGGGATTCATGCCTGCATCGGCAATGTGCTCGCGCGCATGGAAGCACGCCACGCCGTGCAGGCCCTCGGCCCGGCACGTGGAACGCATCGACGTCGTCCATGACCGACCACTGCGCTACCTGCCGAGCCTCATCGTGCGCGGGCTCGTGGAACTGCCTCGTGCAGGTGCGTCGCCGCGGTCCCGACGCCTGACAGCCGGACAATCGGACAATGCCCGCCAAGGTAGATGCCGACGACCGCCGACGTCGTTTGACGCTGGCGGCGGCTGAGCTGATCGCCGACGAGGGCATCGGCGCGCTGACGAACCAGCGGATTGCCGAGCGTCTCGCCGCCAGCACGACGATCGCTGACGCACTATTTCCGCAGCAAGCGAGAACTGGTGCCAGAGACTTACCAAGCCATGGCGACGCGGTCACGTGTCCGAGTCGAGCGCGCGATCGAGGAGCAGCCCGCAGACCGGCTCGCCGGATGCCTACACGCCCTGCTACCACTGGACGACGAGTCCCTCGTCGAGTGGAAGGTCTGGCCTCGTTTACCAAGGCATGTCGGTCGGAGACGAGGAGCTCACCAAGATCTGGGCTTCCCGATCGACCACCGCAATCCAGCGCATCGCCCGCCTCATCACAGCTGATGTCGCCGACGGACGAATCAAGTCGACGACCGATCCAGCGGCAGAAGCTGGGCGCTTGTTCGCGCTCGTCCAGGGCATGTCGTTCCAGTCGCTCGTCGACCCCGCCAACTGGCCGCCACACCGCCTGCGCCAGGTGGTCGATCTCGAACTCGACCACCTGCGCGAAGGCACCGGCGGTCTCGACGTCGCACCACGGCGTTCGGCCGGCGGCCACCGCCTCAGTCGTCACCGAAACCTCTTGGGTGCGCCCCGGCCATGCTCGAGCCGGCAGCCCGGAGGGTCAGCTTCGATGATGCCAGGGAGCAGGATCAGCGGGAGCAGTGATCGTGACGATGTCGGCGGCGCGGTCCCAGGGCTCGAAGCTGCTCATGGACCTGGTCGCTGGTTCCGCAGGCGGCGAGCTGGTCGAGGACGACCCGGGCCTCGGGGGTATCGGTCCCGCGCCGCGGACTGGGCGCGCGGGTTCGCCGGCGATGATCGCGCTGACCTGCGGTGGCGTAGCCCTGGCCGGCCACGGAGCGGGCGTAGACGTCGCCCATGGCGCTCAGGTACCAGGCGGCGCAGGCCGGCGGCGATGTCCCGGGCCGGCGTCGGCATTGTCGTCGACGACGGTGATGCGGCCCGGCCGCTACCGTGAGCGCGCGCGCGTGCTGGTGCGGCGGCTTCTCGCCGCTGGCGAAGCTGCGGTCGCCCAGGCCGGCGACAGTCGAGTCCCGGGCCACCAGCGCGGGAATCCAGCCGTCACCGAGTTCGGCGGCCACGTTCGATCGTGTGCTGGCCGAGGGCGGCGATCCAGATCGGCAACTCGGGGACGGGCGGCTGGCCCAGCGCGCAGCGGTCGCGCCGCCGGGTCGCGTGCCGAGCTGAGCGGGCCGGCCGTCGAGCAGCGCGCGGACCGTGGTCACGACGTCGCGCAGCCTGGCGGCCGGGCGCTCGAATGGGACGTCGTGGAATCCCTCCGGCCAGCGCCTGGGTGCTGGCACCAGGCCCAGCACGTAGCGTCCGCCGCTGACCTGGTGCAGGCGTGGCGGCGGTCATCGCCAGCGTCGCCGGGGTGCGTCCCCAGACCGACAGGACGCCGGAGGCGAGCTGGATCCTGCGTGGTGCGCAGCGCGATCTCGGTCAGCACCGGCGTCGAGTCCAGGCCCCAGCCCTCCGGCACCGCGAACGATCTCGTATCCCAGCTCGTCGGCGAGCACGGCGGCCCGGACGATGACGTCCCGCCGCGGTCTCCATCGGCGTGAGCCCCACGCCGCGGCGCGAGTCGCGGTCACTCGGCGGCCTGCGGCCTCCGGCGGCAGCCTGGCGGCCGGAACCCGCCCGAGGCGCGGCACGGTCAGCCAGACGGCCCCGGCCACGGCGAGCACCTCGCCGCCGGGCCCGAGCAGCGCCGACCCGGCGGTGAGCTTACGGCCGTCACGCTGCGTGCCGGCCAGGCGATCACCCGGCACTGGTCGCCGACCACTAGGCCGCGCCGCCAGGGTGGTGGCCGTCATCCGGCCGAGCAGGATGGCGGTGTCCCAGCCCGCCCGTCGCCAGGCCGTAGCCGCCTCGGCGGCGGCGATCCCGCTGGGACAGTCGAGCGCCGCCCAGACCACCTCGGCCCGCACCCTCCCGCCGGAATCGGCGACCGAACGATCCGGTGTCCACGGCGCCGCCCACAAGGCCAGGCCGGTCACCGGCCCGGGAAAGATCCGCAGCCCGTCGCCGGACGCGGCCGGTTCATGCCGCAGACGAAGCAGTCGGGAAACACCGGATCGCGTGAAGTACCGGGCGCTCCCGGGCGGCCGCGTCGGCCTCGGCGAGCGACACCGTGGCCGGGATCTCCAGCGGCGCACTGTGGGCGAGGGCTCAGCCTCGCCGATCAGCGTGCGGCCGTGCCGGACGCGGACCGAGCCGTCGCCGTCGCGTTCGACCTCCATCGGGGTGTCCAGCGGGGGCGGTTGGCGCAGCGTGACCGTGGCCGGGCCGTCGACGTAGCGCGGCGATGCGGCCGCAGACGTAGCCGCCGTTGCCGACTGCGCGCGGGGCCGTTGAAGCGGGACGGGATGGTCAGGCACGTTCATCGCGGTCGGCCAGGCGCGCTCCGTAATCAGGATCCGGGCATGCCTTTGACGCTAGGGTCACCCGGCCGGGGGCGGCAATCCGGAGAACTACGCGATCTCGCGTCCGGCGCCAGCGGGTCGCCGTCCGCGGCTGCTTACCCCGGCCCCCGGGAATCTACCTGAGGCGCTCCAGGAGTACAGCTGGTGCCGGGTCACCCAGGCCGCGATCTGGGCCCGGGAGTTCACCTGGAGCTTGCGCCGGATGTTCTCGACGTGCGTTTCGGCGGTCCGCGGCGCGATCGACAGGCGGCTGGCGATGGCCTGGTTGGTGAGCCCTCGGCGACGAGTTCGGCCACCTGGAGCTCGCGATGGGTGAGCCGGGGTCCGCGGCCCGCCCGTTCGGCCAAAAAATCGAGCACCGCCTCCGCCACGGTCAGCCAGTCACCGTGATAGAAGAGGTGGCTGGAACCGGGCAGCGGGATCAGCGTCGCGCCCGGGATCAGCGCGGCGACCTCGCGGCCCCAGCTCGAACGGCGTGCCGCGGTCCGCTTCGCGGTGCAGCACCACCGTCGGCGCCCGGACGGCGGGCAGCAGGTCCCTGATGTCGGTGTCGTAGTAGACCTCCAGGAGGCGGGCGGCCACGGCGGCCGACGCGCTCGCCCGCTGGAACTTCGCGAAGCCCGCCAGGTCCTCGGCCGTGGGATCGGCGACGAAGGCCCCGGCGAGCGCCTTCAGTCCCAGGCCCCAGTGCGCCTCGCACCAGCGCCACGACCGACTTCCTGACCTCGGCGGGCGCCAGGTCGCTGCCGCTGGCGCACATCCCGTACAGCGCCAGCGCCTCGACCCGGTCCGGGTGCCTGGCCGCTATCGCCGCCGCCAGCTGACCTCCCTGCGACGCCCCGAACAGGCGGAACCGGCTGGCGCCCACCGCGTCGGCCACCGCCAGCGCCGCGGCGACCTGACCGTCGAAGGAGAGGTCGATCCCGGTCCGGTCGGACAGGCCGCAGCCGGGCTTGTCGTAGCGGATCACGGTGAACCGCTCCGCCAGGCGCGCGATAAAGGGGCCGAACGAGTACAGTTCCAGCTGCCCGCGCAGGTCGGTGATCCAGCCGGTGTCGACACAGCAGCGCCGGGCCGGTGCCCGATACCGAGTAGGCGACGCGGCCCGTTGGCGTGCTGCAGTACCTGATCCTCGGCCTCACCCGTTCAGGCTGACATTGTCGGCCGACACAGTGAAGAAGGATTCTTTGCAAACGTCCGCTCAGGTATCACCTGTGCCGCCTACCACGCGTCGTCGGAATCACTCGTCCGAGGTCCGGTCCAAGAGGCGCGAGACTGATGCAATCCGACGAGCCAGCTCCGTCCGCGATCTCACTCCCAGCTTTCGGAACGCCTTGTGCAAGTGGTACTCGACCGTGCTCGGGCTGATGAACAGCTGAGCAGGCGATCTCTCGGTTCGTGCTTCCTCGCGCTACGAGGCGCGAGATCTGCTGCCTCCTGCGGCGTCAGTTGCCGCAGCGCGTCGACGGTACGTCTGCGAGCATGCTCGCCGGTCGCCCGCAGCTCGATACTCGCCCGCTCCGCGAACGCCTCCATTCCGAAGTCGGTGAACATCTCGTAAGCGGTTCGAAGCTCTTTGCGAGCGTCCACCCGACGGGCTGACGTCGCAGCCACTCGCCGTAGAGCAGGTGCGCCCGAGCCGAGGTCGACGGCGACTCGCGTGCGTGCCAGTCGCTCGATCGCCTCGGTGTAGAGGTCATCCGCGCCGCTCGTCCTCCACGACAAGCGCGTGCGAGCGCGCGGCGATCCCGACGGCCCAGTCGGTCCCGCTCGCCCGGCTCCGATCCGTCAGATGCCGATCGGTCTCCGCGGCGAGCCTCGCGGGCTCCAGTTCGTACGGCGGCCTCGATCAGCTCGGGCATCGCCCAGCTCACGGGGACGAGCTCCGCGAGTTCGAGCACTCGACGCGATGCGCGTCAGCGCCTCCGCGTAGCGCCCGAGCCCGTTGTAGAGCACGGCCTCCGCCCAATCGATGAACGATAAGCCGGCCCCTCGCCGCGCTCGATCACCTCGGCCCGAGCCTTGTCGATGAACTGCTTCGCCTCGGCCTCGCGTCCGCGCATCGCAACCATTCCGACCCCGTGGTAGGGACCGAAGTGGGTTCCGGTGAGCTCGGTCGCATCCTGGATGGCATCGTGGAGAGACGCCGCCGTCGCCAACTCGCCCGCGAAGACATGCATCTGCCCGCGGTGGCTCAAGTGCGGTTGCGGAGATCGCCGAGCGCTCCGGTCTCGCGGACGAGCTGGAGGTGTCGTTCGGACAGCGCGCTCCCAGCCCTCGTCGTCCCACAGGTGCATCGCCGAGACGGTCCCGCCCCACATCCAGCGCAGCTGCTCGGTCTGCGACATCCCGTCCTCGAACGCACGTTGCGTCTCGCGCAGGATCGGCACCGCAGCGGCATACGTGCCGGTGAGAAGCGCCACCAGGCCGTCGAGCAAGAGGTCCAGTCCGCCTGGCTTCGGCGCTGGCGGTGCCGCTCTCGCCGCTTGTGCTATCTCGGGTGAGCTTGCGCCCGGTCCGGCCAGCGGCCCCGCGAAGATCGCCGCCGGTCAGTGCCTCGAGGTACGTCTCACGAGCCAGCTCAGGATCGAGCGTCGCGAGCGCGCTCGGCGGCCTTGAGCAGCAGTGGCGCGGCGTCGCCGCCACGCGTCGAGACGAACGAGATCTGTGCGCGCAGCAAATCGGCCCGTGCCTGTTCGAGCTCGCTCAGCACTCCTGACTCAGCCGTCGCGATCAGCGCGCAGTGCGTCATCAAGCGCGCCGCGCCTGCAACTTCGTCGTGGGCCGCAGCGAGCGCCCGCCCTGACCGGCGCGACTCCTCGGGCGTCAATTCCGTGGCTCGCTCCAGGAACGCAGCCGCTGCTGCGAAACCTCCTCGTGCCTGCGCCCGTGCCGCGGAGCGCTCGAGCTCGGCCGCAACGTTCTCATCGGGCATCGACGCCGCCTGCGCACGGTGCCAGGCGCGGCGATCCGGGTCGATCCGCGGATCGGTTGCGTCCGCCAGCGCGCGGTGAACCTCGCGCCGCTCGTTCGGCTCGGCCGCGCCGTACACCGCCGACCGCACGAGCGGATGCCGGAACGTCACGGCACCGTCCAGCGTCAGCAAGCCTTCCGACTCCACTGCGTGCGCGGCCGTCTCCGTGATCCCGAGCTGCTTGCGCCGCGCGCCACAGCAGCGCGGGATCGCCGACGCGGCTCGGCCGCCGCCAGGAGCAGCAACTGCCGCGCGTCGCGTGGGAGCCGCGCCAGCCGCCGCGCGAAGCTCTGCTCGATCCCGGCGGACAGGGGCAGCGCCGCTGGCAGGCCGAAGCCGCCGGCGAGCTGGGCCGGCGTCAGCCCGCGCGGGAGCTCCAGGAGCGCGAGCGGGTTGCCGCGCGTCTCGGCGACGATCCGCTCGAGCACGCGACTCGTCCAGCCGCGCCCGGCAGGACGGAGTCCAGCAGCGCCCGCGCATCGCGACGGCCGAGCGGCTCGACGCGGAAGCTCCGCGGAAGCCGGCGAGTCGAGTCGATCGCGTCCCGCGCCGCGAAGACCAGTCGCGATCCTCTCGGCCAGCAGGCGGCGGGCCACGAACGCGAGCGCGCGCGCCGATGCGCCGGTCGAGCCACTGCGCGTCGTCGACGACGCAGAGGAGCGGCTGCTCGCTCGGCGGCTTCCGACAGGAGGTCGAGCACCGCGAGCCCGACGAGGAACGGATTCGGGGCCCGTCCGGCGCTCAGCCCGAGACGCGACCGCCGAGCGCGTCGCGCTGAGGATCGGGCAGGCGCTCGATGAGGTCGAGGCTCGGCGAGCACAGCTGCTGCAGCGCCGCGAACGCGAGCTCCATCTCCCCTCGACGCCCGACCGTGCGGGCGACGCGGAAGTCCGGCGCCGCCTCGACCGCGTACTCGAGCAGCGCGGTCTTGCCGACGCCGGGCTCTCCGTGCACCACGAGGACGGCGCCGTGGCCGCTCGCGCGCGGTATCCAGCAGCCGCTCGAGCACCGCGCGCTCGCGTTGCCTGCCGAACAACCGCCCGGCCTGCGCGCCGACGACCATCCGGGCAGCATGCCACCTGGGGTGACGGACTACGGATTTCCTGGATTCGACGGACCGGCGGCAGCGGTCGAAGCCGACGGCATCGAGTCCCGCCCATCGAGGCGAGGAAGCTGATGAGCACACATGAGACGTCCCTTCCGGACTACGCCCCGGTGCCGCGCTCGGCGCTCGGCCCGGCGCTGAACGAGCAGGGCTACTACGTCGGCCGCGTCGAGCGGAACCTGTACTGGGTCACCGACGGCACCTACCAGTCGGCGTTCCTGACGACCTCGGACGGCGTCGTGCTGCTCGACGCGCCGCCGACGATCGGCCACAACATCCAGCGCGCGGTCGACGAGATCGCGTCGGCGAACGGCGTCAGCAACAAGGTCACCCACCTCATCTACTCGCACCACCACGCCGACCACGCCGGCGCGTCCTCACTGTTCGACAAGAACGTCACCCGCATCGGGCACGAGGAGACCCGGCGGCTGCTGCTGCGCGACGACGACCCGGCCAGGCCGCCGAACGAGGAGACCTTCCAGGACCGCCGCACGCTCGAGATCGGCGGCGAGCGGATCGACCTGGCCTGGCACGGCGCCAACCACTCGCCCGACAACATCATCATCCACCTGCCCGACCACGACACGCTGATGCTGATCGACATCGTCAACCCGGGCTGGGCGCCGGTCTACGTCGCCAACCTGACCGAGGACATCCCCGGCTACATCGAGGCACCGGCGAACGCGCTCGCCTACTCGTGGAAGCACTTCATCGGCGGCCACATCGGCCGGCTCGGCACCCGCGACGACGTCACGCTGCACCAGCAGTACATGGCCGACATCGCCGACAGCTCGCAGCAAGGCGATCGACACCGTCGACCCGACGCCGCTACTTCGTGAAGTACGGCGAGAACACCTGGGCGGCGGTGAAGGGCTACCTCGACGAGGTCACGCGCCGTCGCAGCCGCACCCGTGATCGAGAAGTACACCGGCGTGCTCGCCGCCGCCGACGTGTTCACCGAGAGCACGACCTTCTGGGTGATGGAGTCGATCCGCCTCGACCTCGGCTACGGCTCCCAGGTGCACCCTCTGATGACCAGCCTCCCGGTCCGCGATCCCGGTCGGCGACCTACCTGCTCACGCCGCAGAACGCGGCACTCGATCGTGATCGACTACCAGCCATCGCAGTTCGCGGCGGTCCGATCGATGGATCCGTGACCTGCTGCTCGAGAACATCGTCTCGACCGTGAAGACCGCGAAGGCCTTCGACATGCCGATCGTCCACTCGACGATCAACGTCGCAACCGGACGCGGGCAGCCGACCGTGCCGGAGCTCGCCGAGCTGCTCGAGGACAACCCGCCGATCGACCGGACGACCACCAACGCGTGGGAGGACGCCGAGTTCCTCGCCGCCGTGCGCGCCACCGGGCGGCGCAAGCTGATCCTGTGCGCCCTCTGGACGCGAGATCTGCATGGCCTTCCCCGCCCTCGACGCGTTGAGGGAGGGCTACGACGTCTATCCAGTCGTCGACGCGATCGGCGGCACCAGCGAGGACGCCCATCGCACCGGCATCGCAGCGCGTCGTCCAGGCCGGAGCGCAGCCCGATCACCTGGGTCGCTCTCGCCGTCGAGCTCCAGCGCGACTGGGCCCGCGAGGAGACCGTGGCCGACGTCATCGAGATCGTGCTCACCGAGCGGCTGCTACAGCATGAGCGTGGAGACTCCACCGCAAGCGGGCCGCGATCGCCGATCGCAAGGCTCGCGAGTTCCTCCGGAAGGCGGATCCGGTGCTCGCGCGCGCTGATCGACGCGCGGCCCGGCTTCCGTCCGCGGGCCTGGATGGACGAGCTGCCGCCGCTCGACGCCTTCGGGACGCTCATCTTCCAGGTCGCGGGCCAGCAGCTGTCCGGTCGCGGCGACACGGCGCGATCGTGTCTCGGCATCGAGGAGCGCTTCGGAGGGCATCTGCCGACGCCGGCCGAGCTGCTCGCGGCCGATCCGCAGGTGCTGCGCGCCGCGCGGGCTCTCAGCGCGCAAGGGCGCGACGCTGCGCGCGCTCGCGGAGCGGTTCGTCGACGGACGCCTGAGCGACGAGGCGCCTCGCTCGCGATGACCGACGACGAGGTCGAGGCGGCCCTGACCGAGGTGCCGGGCATCGGACCCTGGACGGCGCGCGGGTTCCTGCTCGTCGCGCTCGACCGGCCCGACGTCTTCCTGACGGGCGACCTCGCGCTGCGGCGCGCGATTCAGCGGCTCTACGACTTCGACCATCGTCCCCACCGGATGAGCGAGATCGCCAGGTGTCGGAGCGCTGGCGGCCGTACCGCAGCCTCGCCGTCAGCTACCTATTCGCCTCCGAGTACGACGGAGGTCGAAGCGTAGACCGACCAGTCGGCATCATCGGCGCTGGCAGGCGGCTCGGCCAGGCGATGGCGCGCGGTCGCACAGCCGCGCCGGCCGCTGCGGTCGTGATCGCCAACAGCCGCGGCCCGGAATCACTGACGTCAGTGGTCTCGGCACTCGGCGACGGAGTCTCGGCGACGGCGGCGGACGCCGTCGCCGCGCAGCGGGCATCGTCGTCATCGCCGTCCCATGGGACCGCGTGCCCGAGCGCCGTCAACGGACTCAGCTGGAACGGCCAGGTCGTCATCGACGCGACCAACGACTGGGGCTGCCGACGACCTCGACGGGACGAACGTCGAGCGAGATCGTCGCCGGCCTCGTTGCCGGCGCGCGCGTCGTCAAGGCCGCCAACACGCTAGGCGCCGAAGTGCTCGCCCTCAGACCCCGCACCAGGCCGGCGGTCAGCGCGTGATGTTCATCTCGGGCGACAACGACGACGCGAAGGCGGCCGCCGTCGCGCTTCCAGGACGCAGCTTCGCTGTGATCGACCTCGGCGACCTCGCCAGCGGCGGTGCCATGCAGCAGATTCACCATCCGCTCGCCGGCTTCAACCTGATCCGAGTCTGAAGCCGCATCCGCGCCCGTCGCGTCACCCCCAGCCGTCGGAACGCCTGAATGCGGGCAAGCGCGGCAACCATGACGGTCGGAACCGGCGGGCTGCGATCCGCGGCCTCTGCGCTGCCGCGGACTCGCTTCGATGAGCCAGGGACCGGTTCCGGCCAAACCGCGTCTGGAGGCGCCCCAGCACAGTCGCCGACACGCGGTCGCACACGCCGCCCGTCGCCGAGCTGGCCCAGCAGGCAGCGGCGGGCAGCGTTGATCGCAAGCTGACGGCAACCGTGGCAAGAAGCTGCGCGGAGTCCCCTCGAATCCTTGCTGAGCGAAGGCCGTCGGCACAGAAACGCACGCCGGCCGCCGGCGAGCGGTCCCAGACCCAGCTGCTACGGTCCCTAAGGCAAGCCTTACCCAACAGGGACGGGATCCGGTCATGCTCCCGATCCTCCGTGATCGCGCTTGCGGGCAGGCCCTCCTGAGGCGTCGCTCACCGGCGGCATCACGCGCCGCGTTCCTGGTCAACGCGAGCGGCCGTCGCGACGTACTTGGCGCCAGCGCGCGTCGAGCGCGGCGCCACGGCGAATGGTCGCCAGTGCACGGGAGTCGGCGTCCTGCTTCGGGTGATTCCGCAGAACCTCGCCGCAGCGTCAGCAGGAGGGCCTGGAGAGCCCCTGGCATCGGACGCCCATCGTTACGGTCCGGATGGTGACCTGCATGGTCGCTTGATGAAACGGCACTCGCGCGATCTGAAGCGGTCGGGGCTGGAGGGCGCGGCGACGCCAGCGCTGGCGGGTCGGCTCGGGTTTTGCCCCGGTGGCAATGGCGTTTCTGGCCGTCATGCGAGGGCTTCGAGACCGCGGTGTTCTTGCTCGCGGCTTTCAACGAGGAGCTCGAGCGGTCGCTGGCTGGGCTCGGCGCGCTCCTAGGCATCGTGGCGGCAGTCGCCCTGGTACGGCATCTACCGCGGCGGGGTGCGGCTGAATCTATCGCGGTTCTTCCGGCCACCGGCTTGGTCCGTGCTGGTCGCCGGCGGCCTGGTCGTGAACGCGCGCTTGCGGTACCGCGCACGAAGCCGGGTGGCTCAACATCGGCCAGCAGGCCACGCTGGACCTGAGCGCAGTGGTTCGGCCCGGCTCGCCCAGGCTTCGCTGCTCACCGGAATGCTCGGCGTGCAGGATCACGCGATCAGTTCGTCTGGGTGACGACGAGACGGATCAGCCGTGGATGAGGCTGGCGGCAGCTACCTCGTCACTGGCGGATCCGGATGCTCATCGAGTCCTGGGACGCGGACTACTCCGGCTGACCAGGAGACGATCTTCGGACGGCGCAAGAACACCGGCGCGCCACTGACCGGCCGGTCCGAGTTCGATCTCGTCGACCTGTCGGCCAAAGCGCCGGACGGGAGCCTGGTGATCGACGCCGACGCGCACATTCGGCTCGCCGCACCGTCCAGCCACGGTGGTCAGCGCATCCTCCGCCGCGGATACTCCTACACCGACGGCAACTGACCCGCAGACCGGCAGTTCGACGGGGGCCTGTTCTTCATCGCGTTCCAGAAGGGACCTGCGAGTCCAGTTCGTACCGATCCAGCGGATGCTCGGCCAACGCGACCTGCTCAATGAGTACATCAAGCATGTCGGCACCGGGTTGTTCTGCGGTGCCGACAGGCCTCCGCAAGGCGGGCGACTGGTACGGCAAGACGCTGTTCACCTGACCGGCGTCCGTCACTTGCCCAGCAATACGTAACTGAACGAAGTACAT
>ERZ1370068.9886-contig-8630_pt1 | contig 32394 bp, 59 predicted proteins | sample MGYA00561227_ERZ1370068 | MGnify/ENA primary metagenome ERZ1370068 (study PRJEB38410, sample SAMEA6850437) | metagenome | study: Metagenomic assessment of the ecological functions of the soil: analysis of the soil microbiota associated with the...
TGGCTGAGGGCACTTTTTCCAACACGTATTGATTACCATCTTCGATCAAAACTTGTTTGCCTTGTATTCGTTCAGCTATTTCTCCAAAAGCCAATATCATATTTTCAGTGGCGTCAAGGTACACCAGGTTTGCCTTTGTTCATCCAGGCACAGATCATGTGATTATCTACTGATAAAGACGGAGTGCTATAATCATAAGCAATGTGTTTGGTTCCTATCCAGCATCTGCGTGCATCTAAATGAATTGAGCGAAGCATACAGGTTAATAAATTGGCCATGCCTTTGCAATCGCTATATTATTTTTCCTCAGCACTTCCTGCAGCGCTTTCTCGGGTTTGAAACCGGCGATACCATTTTCAAACGCGATGTACCTGACATTATCCTGGACCCATTGAAAAGTCTTTTTACCTTTTCCTCATCTGTTTTTGAGCCTGCGACGATTTCTTCTGTTTTTTCTTTTACCGTTTTTTCATCATCCCCGATCTGGCTGACGAGATCCTTATACCATTCGTATTGTTCCTTTACGGTTTTGAAGTAAGTATAGTTCCCACTTCCGGGACTGGCCGATTTACATAATACAAGGATATGCGGAGCGTAATACGTTAATCCGGGTGCATTAGGTTCATGGCGCAACGCCGGAATATTTTCATCGTGAAAGTATAAACGGTTTCATTTGAACCCGGGCTTATGTTTTTGGATGGTGTAAGGTTGGAAATTGAATTCTTTTATTTCCAGTTGCATCCAGGCCGGAACAACCAATTTTACTTCTTCCTCTTCGACTTCTTCATCATCCATAAAAAGATGTTGGTAAAATATCGTGGATCAAGTGGTTGTTTTTTGAAACACTACTTGGAGAAGTTGCCTTTTTAAGCAAAGCGCAATTGAAAATAGCAAACACGGGCATCAGAATAGAAAATGCCATCTGCATTGTAATAATCACATATCGGTGAAATGCCGTGCTTCTTTGAATCGTTCACACGAATGTCAACATCATCGATCGTTTCAATGTCACTGCTAAAATTCGGTGATCAGTACATCAGCCCGGTAACTTTTGCATTTGTATAGGCTATGACGGCTTTCCTCCCTGATCTGCACCGGGTGATCGAGCATTACCTTTTACAAACTGAATTCTGATCGCATTTGCATAATAACCAATATTTTTTCATTGTCCGAAGTGGCTTCGGGCAAGGGCTTAAATTGATAAGACCTGATAAAAAGATGGTGGGTGGATATCTTTTTCATGCCATAAATATATATAGCGGTATCCTGAATTTTTAGTAACCTGGTCTTAAAATTTTTCGTTGCTTGCAGGTTACCCTTATTTTCAGGGGATTTTTGTTTGGGACAAATAATGCGGATATGCAATTTTGGACTCGTGGCCCACTTATTCATCAATGTGGTCATACAAAGAAGTTCTTGTTACTGCTTAATTTCGTGATAAATCTCTTTTCTTGAAGCACCTCAAAGCATTAAACAAATATTTTTGAAATACAGGATCCGGTTCGGTATTGGAATTCTATTTATCATTATTTCTAACTATTTCGGCATTTTATCTCCCCAGGTCACCGGTTTTGTCATCGATTTTGTTCAACAAAAATACAGGGAACGCCCGAAAAGGTCAAGCTCACACAACTATGACATCCTCGTTGAGAAATTTATTATTTGGGTTAAAGCTCAAAAGGCATTGATGTTGTTGCGATGTCAGGGATCACTATCCTCATTTTAGCACTTTTGCGCGGATTTTTTATGTTCCTGATGCGTCAAACCATTATTGTGATGAGCCGGCATATTGAGTATGATCAAAAAATGAGGTCTTTCATCACTACCAGCAATTGGATACGGCATTTTACAGAACTCATAGTACTGGCGACCTGATGAGCCGCATTGCAGAAGACGTAAGCCGTGTCAGGATGTTCACGGACCAGCCATTATGTACCTGGTCAATCTTGTTGCCGTTATTTCTTTTAGCTTATTTTTATGTTTAAGCGGGATGCCGAGCTGACGCTTTATGTATTGGCTCCGCTTCCGATACTTGCATATTACTATTTACTATGTCAACACCATCATCAATAAACGAAGTGAACACATCCAGGCACTCCTTTCTGATCTCACCACCAATGCACAGGAGTCATATTCGGGAATCACGTGTAATAAAATCATTTGTACAGGAAAATGCGATGCTCGGGTTTTTTAAAAAGAACAGCGAAGAGTACAGAAAAAATGCCACCGGCCTGGCAAAAAGTGGAAGCGATCTACTTTTCCATCAATGACTTTGCTGATCGGTCTCAGCACTTTGCTTACGATCATGATCGGTGGAATTCATCACATTCATGACCCGGTCAAAGACAAGCGTTCCCTGATCGTTGAATTTGTGATCTATATTAATATGCTCACTTTTCCTGTATTTGCAATCGGGTGGACAGCCAGTATGATACAACGTGCTGCCGCTTCACAAAAAGGTTGAATGAATTTCTCAATACACAGTGCCTACTATTCAAAATGAGCTGACACCCAAAAAAATTGTTTTGCAGGGAAATATTAGTTTTAAAAATGTAGATTTTACTTACCCACATACAGGCATTGAAGCTTCTGAAAAATTTTAACCTTGAGATCCGGAAAGGAAATAAGATCGCGATCGTCGGTAGAACAGGAACCGGTAAGTCAACCATTGCCCAATTACTTTTACGGATGTACGACGTAACCAAAGGCAACATTGAATTTGATGGCTTTGATATCCGGCAGCTTGATCTGAAGGAGCTAAGAGAACAGATCAGCTATGTGCCACAGGATGTTTTTCTTTTTAGTGATTCGGTCAGCAATAATATTCGCTTTGGACTAAAAGATGGGAAAGAAGGTCAAGTAGTAAAGGCGGCGCACACAGGCAAGTGTTGACACGGAAATTGAGTCATTTTCTCAAAAATATGAAACACTGATAGGCGAGCGGGGAGTTACCTTAAGTGGTGGTCAAAAACAGCGAATATCCATCGCAAGGGCCTTGATAAAGGAGCCCAATCTTGTCATTTTTGACGATTGCCTGAGTGCCGTAGATGCTCGCACCGAAAAGGAAATTATCGGAAATCTATATGATTATTTAAAAGATAGGACCGCGATCATTATTACCCATCGTATTTTTTCTCTTTTTCATTTTGACAAAATAGTGGTGTTGGATGACGGAGAAATTGTAGAGCAGGGTACTCATGATGAACTACTTGCTCTCAACGGATATTACACAACGCTTTACGCCACGTCAGCAGGAGCAGGACAGTGAGTTGTGAGTCGGAAGTGTGAGTGGTGAGTAAGTCTCATTGTCATTGACAGGTAACTGGCAACCGGTAGCTGTCACGGCGGATAGGTGTATTCCTGTATGCACTTTTTCTTTGTTCTGTCACGCCCTTGTATCCCGCGCCCCAGTTTGATTTGGACGTTTCAAAAACATATTTATATTTGTAAACTTTAAAACCAAGATTTTTTAACTGTTAAAAATTTTAACCGTGGCGTACGAACAACAATGAAAGAAGATTGAAAGCATTTACAGCAAAAGAATTAGAGCGGGCAAAAGAAGAACTTACTTCTTTGATGTAAAAGCAACAAGGGCTAACGACTATTATCTCACCATTACAGAAAGCCGTAAGCGTTTTAATGACAATGGCTATGACAGGCATAAGATCTTTTCTTTACAAGGAAGATTTTAATAAATTCATCAAAGCACTGGGAGAAGCGGTTGATTATGTAAAAACGGAATTGATGCCTGACTTTAATTTTGATGCCTATAATCATGACGAGGTGCATACCGAGCATGATGGCGCTGAGACCGCTGAAACTACTGAGGCTACTGAAGCAGTGGCAACAGAAACAGAGGTTGGAAGCAGAGCCACCTCAATCGGCGGCTGAAAACAATACCCCCTCTGCTCATGAAGAAGTAGATAAATGGTAAAAGCTAACCCCGGGAACTCGGGGTTTTTTATTTCACTTCGATTTTCTCATTTCCTTGTAGATATTGGATCAGGCTCTTTGCTGAACTATCACGGGTTTCGATCTTTTCTTCAATTTCAAGTTTCGGTAAAATCTTACTCGCTAATTGTTTTCCTAGTTCTACTCCATATTGATCAAAGCTGAAGATATTCCAGATAACTCCCTGGACAAAAATCTTGTGTTCATACAGAGCGATCAATTCTCCCAATGTAAAAGGCGTGATTTTTTTAATGAGAATTGAATTGGTAGGCTTGTTGCCTGGAAAAACTTTAAAAGGTAGAAGCTTTGCGATCTCCTCAGCGGTTGACCCTGCTTTATCTAACTCCCTTTGCGCTTCTTCATCTGTTTTTCCATTCATCAGCGCTTCTGTTTGAGCAAAAAATTCGAGATCAACTTTCAGATGATGATCACCGATCGGGTTATGAGTTTGAGCCGGTGCAATAAAATCGCAGGAATTAAAAGAGTTCCCTGGTGAATGAGCTGGTAAAAAGCGTGTTGGCCGTTGGTGCCTGGTTCGCCCCAGATAATTGGCCCGGTCGAATAGCTGACCGGCTCACCATTCCTGTCAACACTTTTACCATTGCTCTCCATATTGCCTTGCTGAAAATAAGCGGCAAAGCGATGCATGTATTGATCATAAGGAAGAATTGCTTCTGTTTGTGATCCAAAAAATTGGTATACCAAAGTCCCACGAGTGCCATCAGCACTGGAATATTTTTTCAAAAGGGGTTGTTCTGAAATATTTGTCAGTTTCATGGCCACCCTTCAACAGTTGTTCAAAATTTTTATAACCAATAGTAAGGGCAATGGATAAACCGATAGCACTCCACAAAGAGTAGCGTCCGCCCACCCAATCCCAGAATTCGAACATATTTTTTTATCAATTCCAAACTTCACCACTTCTTTTTCGTTGGTAGAAAGAGCAGCGAAATGTTTGGCGATATGTTTTTCATCTTTTGCTTTTTTCAAAAACCATTCTCTTGCTGTGTGCGCATTGGTCATCGTTTCCTGGGTAGTGAAAGTTTTCGATGCGATAAGGAAAAGAGTTCTTTCAGGTTTTACTTTTTTCAACGTTTCTGCAATGTGCGTTCCGTCCACGTTGGAAACAAAATAGGTTTGAATATCCTCTATCCAATAGGGCTTTAATGCTTCAGTTACCATCAGGGGACCCGAGGTCACTGCCACCAATCCCGATATTCACTATGTATCTTATTTTCTTCCCTGAATATCCTCTCCATTCTCCACTATGTATTTTGTCACAAAAGCTTTTCATCTGCCTGAGCACTTTTTCACCTGCGGCATTACATCCTTTTCCTTCGGAATACATTGGTTCTTTCTGATAAGTTTCTCAACGCCACATGTAATACTGATCTGTTTTCGGTTTCATTGATCTTGTCGCCATTAAACATCGCTTCAATTGCCTCTTTCACCTTACATTCCTCTGCCAGTTTCAACAATAGCCCGATCGTTTTTTCATTGATCCTGTTCTTAGAATAATCAAAAACGATATCATCTTTGTCTCGTCGAAAATTTTGAGAAACGGTCCTTTTCGTCCTGGAACATTTTCTTTCATGCTCACATTTTTCATTTCTTCATAATGCTGTTTCAATTGCTGCCAGGCATCGGTTTCAGTGGGATTTATTTTTGGGAAACATGAGAATTATATTTTGATTTTTAATTTGAAAAATATTTTAACGCAATGGCGCAATGAAACGCAATGATCGAAGCTTTAGATACTTTGCGTGCTTTGCGCCTTCGCGTGAAATAAAAACTAAGACATCATTACATTTTATCGATCGTTCTCAATTGTCTTTACTACCATTTCATTTGTTATATCCAGGTGCACGACCAATCTTACCCGGTTTGGATGCGATGGCATAGCCTAGAATATTTTGTTCTCTCAATTTTTCAACAAGAGCAGGCGCAGTCATTGAATCCGTCCAGTTCAAAAATGATGATATTGGTTTCAACAGGTAAAACCATATTTAATAAATTCTTTTTTGCAATGCACAGGCAATTTGCCTTGCATGTTCATGATCCTCTTTCAGATCTTTCGACATGATTCTTGCAGAGCATAGATGCCGGCTGCCGCGAGAAACCCTGCTTGCCTCATGCCACCGCCAAAGACCTTCCTTACCCTTCTTGCTTTTTTATAAGATCTTTTTTCCAAGTAACAAACTGCCCACAGGACAACCAAGACTTTTGCTTAAGCAAATTGAAATACTGTCAAATACTTCCCGTATTGTTTTGCTGTCTCATTTTTTTCAACCAGTGCATTAAATAATCTTGCTCCATCCAAATGAAATTTCAAATTATTTTCCGCTACAGACTTTTCGAATGTTCCTTGATTCCTGCAAAATCATAACAACTTCCTCCGCCGCGATTGGAAGTGATTTTCCATACAAACTAAACTCGTGTGTGCTTTATGATTATCATCGGGATTAATAGGAGACCCTGACCTGGTCTGCAGATATCCTTCCCCGGTCACCGGTCAAAAGTTTTACCGAGGCTCCGGAATTAAAAGCAATACCTCCGGCTTCATATTGGTACACATGCGCACTCTCATCGCAGATCACTTCATCTCCCGGCTGAGTGTGACATTTAATGGCAATTTGATTTGTCATTGTTCCCGAAGGGCAAAAGAGAGACGCCTCCATGCCAAACATGTCTGCCGACCAATGCTTCCAGCTCATTAATGGATGGGTCTTCACCAAAAACATCATCGCCGACCGTTGCATTCATCATAGCTTCCATCATTCCGGCCGTTGGTTTCGTAACAGTATCTGATCTGTAATCAATTAACATGACCAAATTTGGCTGCAATTTACTCGTTCACTCCTTAAATCAGGTAGTTTGCGAAGTACATTCTTATTTGCGGGCTGGCTTTTTAACTTGGATGTTATGAAGCCCCACACAATTTGAAGTCCTCGTCATACTTGTCTTTGTTCTCGACACTAATGCTGGTAGCGGGTTTGTACCTGCTTGCTAAATTTCAATCGACTGTTCAGGCGCAGCATTAAAAAGTGAATTGCTCACGGAAAAATATTGTTGTGTGGATGATAGCTAGTTTGCTATTATGACTAGCCCTTGCACCCACGACTCCTGATTTTCTATGCAGCTTTGATCTGCTAAACCATAAGTTGCAGACCTTCTTATCCATTTGAATGGTTTCGCTGCTACGGTATGATTCAATTTTTGTCTTTAATATTTCATGGTTGGTTGTCAAATAGTCTCAAACGGAGAAATCTATCCTTTCGCAGAAGAATGGCCATCATTCTGTTTCACAATTATTGTTTGTGCCATGCTGACCAGCATCCCTATAAATTATCTGGAAACGAATACCTGGGAAAGGACCTTCATTCAAAACTATTGCATGATCTCTGTTACTATATAATTTTTATACCGGGTGTATGATCGGGCTTAGTATATATAACAATGAGTTATATATGATCTTGAACGGAAAAGAAAATTAGACGAAAAGGAGTTAGAGGTTACAAGGTTGCAGCAATTGAAAGACAAAGCAGAACTGGATGCGTTGCATTCAAAGATCAATCCCACATTTTTTGTACAATGCTTTAAATTCTATCGCTGATCTTGCTATCACCGATGGGAAAAAGCCAGGAAGATGACAATTGCCCTGGCAGATCTTTTCAGGTACAGCATTAATTCCAGCGACCATAATTATTCAACGATAAAAGAAGAAGTGGAAATGACCGAAGTCTACCTCGAGATTGAAAAAATAAGATTCGAAGATCAATTGAATTACTCCATTCACCTCGATAAGGATGTGAATCATTACCTGGTACCTACGCTTTTGCTGCAACCCGTAGTTGAAAATGCGGTGAAAGCATGGATTAAAAGCAACGGGCAAAATGACGGAGATAAACATCACAGGTGAAAAATGGAAGCAATGGTTTGCAGATTATGGTCGCAGACAACGGGCCTGCATTTCCCGATGAGTTAACGTCCGGGCTATGGGGTCAAAAGTATTTATGACAAACTGGATCTGTTATTTCCCGGCAACTATGAGATATTTTTCAAAAATCAACCAGAAAAGAAGGTTGTAATGAACATTCTACAAACTGATGAAAAATGAACCAGCTATTTAAAACGATCGTGATCGATGATGAACCTGCAGCAAGACGGCTGATGAAAAATCTTTTGCAGGAACATTCTGATGTCGTGGAAGTTATCAGTGAAGCCGGTAATGGTAAGGAAGCTATCGAGAAAATAGAAAAACTGAGACCTGATCTTATCTTTCTCGACATACAAATGCCCGATCTGACAGGATTTGAAGTAATAGAGCAATTGAACGAAAAGCCGAATATAATTTTTACAACTGCTTATGAGCAATATGCTATCAAAGCGTTTGAAACTTTTTCTATCGATTATCTTCTTAAGCCGATAAAGGAAGAAAGACTTGCACAAAGCATAGAGAAATTAAAAAGTTTGGCCGGTTTCAACCAGTCTATCGATGTAAATGTCGATTGCAGGAGATCATCCGTCAATTCCAGGCACCGAAAAAAGCAACGGCATTACCCATTAAAACCGGCGACAGGATCAATTTGATGACGATATGAAAACATTGCTTATTTAGAGGCCCAGGATAAGTATGTCTGTGTATTTACACTCGATGGACAGAAATTTCATAACCGATCACTCACTCACAACTCATGGAAGAAAAACTGCCTTCAGCAAATTTTTGCAGGATCCATCGCTCCTATAATTAATAAAGGAAAGATCCGGGAAATGCATCGCCATTTTAGTGGCCGATATCTATTTATTATGGATGACAAAGCTTCTAACTCGCATTACCTCTGGTCGCACTTACCAGGATGTTTTTCCGCTCCGAATTTGGACTATTGAGGTTTCCGGTTTCGTGGTTTTTTGCTTGCTTACCCTGGATTGGTTAACTTGCAACTCCGACTGCCAACCGCGTAACTTTTCCTGATTCCGCCAATCATCAACCAAATATTAGCCGTTCGATATAAAACAATGTTCTATGCAATACAAAGTACCTATCTTTGGCCTGTAATTAACAACGGATAGTACTTAACGTATTGAAAATGAGACTGAAATCCCCACATAATTCTTTTCAATGGCCATTTTGCTTCTATCGAGGATCAGTGTTAGTGCTCAAACGTCGCGTGTACCCGATGGAAACCTATACGCTGAACTTGCCGACCTGGACAGTGTCAGTTTTTGCCAATGTTTACACGTGTAATACAGCAAAAGAATGAAACTTTCTTTACGGACGATATTGAGTTCTATCATGATAAAGGTGGCCTGACAAAATCCAGGAAGACGCTGGTCGAACAGCTCAAGAAACAATTTTTGTGGTGAAGGAAAGACGAAGTTGAGAAGAGAGCTCATAAAGGGGAGTATGCAGGTTTATCCCATTAATAATTACGGAGCTGTGCAATTGGGGGACCATCGTTTTTATATTACAGAAAATGGAAAGAAGTGATTGAGCGGCGTGGCGAAATTTATTCATAGTCTGGAAATATGAGAACGGCGAATGGAGAATATCGACGAGTCTTTAGCTATGACCACAATGCACCTGGCGCAGAGGCTTCCGCTGGTTCCGGAGAACTATATCAAGCCATCGCATCACAGGACAGTGGGTTGTTTCGGGCTTTTAACGGACATGATATTGAAGCCTGTTAAAAACATTTTTTACCAGAGGACCTCTGAATTTTATCACGACAAGAGCGGCCTAACTGAACTACGATCACAGACCAACGACAACTTCAAAAAATGTTTGAGCAGAACAACGGGATCAAAAGAGAACTTATTCCAAACAGCCTGGAAGTTTATCCCATTAAAGATTACGGCGCGATAGAGAATAGGCGAACACCAATTCTGCACATGTAGAAAATGGAAAAATGATTGTGGCATGTTCCCTTTCATCATTCTTTGGCAAAACCGAGGGCGGTAATTGGAAAGTTTCACGAGTAATTAGTTATAACCATTAAACCTTATTTATAGAAATGGCTATTAATCCCTATTGGTTAACTATAAAAATAATTTTAAAAATAATTCATCAAATCTGTAACTGAGTTTATTGCCTGGTCGTCTCAGCTAACAGATCCTAAATTAAATGGTATGAGAAAATATTATATCCTAGCTTCCGGTGTTTTTGTTTGGTTTGTCAATTTTTGTGAAGGCTCAAAGCACCGGGAAAATAAAAGGTGTTGCTTATAGATGGTAATTCCAAAACAATTGAATCCTCAACGATCACTTTACTCCGTAGTAAAGACTCATCAGTAATAAAAATAAGTGCCGCCGATAAGGATGGGCACTTTGAATTTGAGAATATTCTTGAAGGAAAATACCTGGTTGTCAGTTTCCGCTGTGGGTCATCAAAAAGGTTATTCGGAAGTTTTTGAGGCGACCCCGGAAAAAAATTCCATTGAGCTAAAAACGATTGAGCTTATTCCGCAAACAAAGAATCTTACGGAAGTGACCGTTACTTCTAAGAAACCGTTGATAGAACAAAAATCGATCGCACCATTGTAAATGTAGATGCAGCAGTTTCCAACGTTGGCGCTACAAGTGCTTGGAAGTTCTTGAAAAATCCCCGGGCATTACGATTGACAAGGATGGTAACATCAGTTTGAAGGGAAAACAGGGAGTACAGATATATGTTGATGGCAGACCTACTTATCTAAGTGGACAGGATCTCGTGAACCTCCTGAGAAATATGACCGCTAATCAATTGGACCAGATCGAGATCATGACCAACCCTCCGGCAAAATATGATGCGGCAGGCAATAGGCGGCATCATCAACATAAAAACAAAGAAGAATAAACAGGTCGGCTTTAATGGAAGCGCCAACGCCGGGTATTCGCAGGGAAAATATTGGAGAACAGAATGAAGGCCTGAACATGAATAATATCGCAATGGGAAATTCAATGCATTTATGAATTATGGATATTATAAGAATTACGGTTACCAGGAATTAACTATTCATCGCACTTCTTTGAACCCTGGATGGAACAACAGATGCGTTATTTGATCAGGTAGCTTTTTATGCCCCCGCAATGTTGACGGCCATAACTTCAAATTAGAGATATGGATTATTTCGCCAGTAAAAAAGCAACCCTGGGCTTTGTTGCTTCAGGATTTATTGACAACGAAAATCAGCTTAACTATAACACGTCTTATTTGAAGAATGCCAGCAATGAGGTAGATCTCTATTGTAAATTCAACGAAGTGATGGGCAAAATAAATGGAAGAATGCGAAATTTGAATCTTAATTTCCGTCATGAGTTCGATCTCAACCGGTCGTGAATTAACCGCGGATCTTGATTATTCAAAATACTCATCGAGCGAATAATCAAATGTTCACAAATGCCTCCTTCAATCCCAACGGAACAAAAACGCGGACAAACAGATCTGCTTGGAGACCTTCCTGTAGATATCAATATATATTCTGCAAAAATGGATTATACTCATCCTTTGAAGAGAAAAACACAAAGATTGAAGCTGGTGTCTAAAAGCAGTTATGTGAATACAGATAACCAGGCAAATTACTTCAACATGGTGGGAGATGAGTGGGAAACCGATGATTATAAAACGAATAGTTTCCAGTATAAAGAAAATATCAATGCCAGGCCTATCTTAATTTGAGCAAACAATATAAAAAACTTAGGTGTGCAGGCTGGTCCGTGTTTGAAAACTACAAATTACGAAGGTCACCAGCTGGGCAATGCACACAAAACCGGATTCTTCTTTTAACAATAGCTATAATAGTTTATTTCCCACCGTTTTTCTCAGCTACATCGGTTAACGTGATAAAAATCAGTTTGGATTTAATGTTGAAGAAGAAGGATCGATCGCCCGGCTTACCAGGACCCTGAATCCATTCCTTTTTCTTCCTGGATAATTACACTGCATGAATCGGAAATCACATTTTAAAACCTCGAGTACTCAACGAATGTTGAATTATCGCATACACGTACAAAGGATTTTTAGTTACAACATTGAACTATAGCAGAACAAAAATTTCTTTACCGAGACATTTGAACAAGTGGATCAGTGCCACTATCGTTCGAGAACGGAAATATTGGAGCACGTCAGAATGCGGGAATCAGCGTGAGCGCACAGGTGCAGACTCGTGGAAGTGGTGGTCGGCTTCGCTGTATGGTAATTACAATTATAACAGTTTTAAGGGTGAGCTTTATGGTGAACCAATTCATGTAAATGCCTCGAACGTGTTATTTAGTGTAAGCAACCAGTTTAAGTTCAATAAGGGCTGGAGCGCAGAATTGAGTGGCTTTTACAGGTCAAAGGGAATCGAGGGTCAAGATACAAATTGACCCCCTGGGGCAAATGAGTGCCGGAGTTTCAAAACAAGTAATAAAGGAAAAGGGAATGTTCGACTGAACGTGAGGGATATTCTTTATACAAATTGGGTTAAAGGAAAATCAATTTCCAGAGCACACAGGCTACGTTTGAAAATAAGCGTGATTCAAGAGTCGCCAGCATTTCCTTTACTTATCGTTTCGGTAAACCCATCAAGGGACCCACAGAATAATCGCAAAAAGGCGGAGCAGATGATGAACAAAATCGCGTACAAGGTGGGCGGAGGCAACTAGTCAGGTAAAAACAAGAAAGGAATATTGAGGGATCAGTATTCCTTTTGGCATAACGCTCTTTCACATTAAGGATTTATTAAGCAATTATTAAATGCAGGTGCGGCAGGCAAGTGATAATTACCCTTCGTCACGTAAACTACGAAGTTTGTCATAATTCTATCATCAAAGTGCTCTGTTCACCCCATTTTTACATCATAAAGTAATAGCCAAACTGACCGGATGAAACAATTATCTACTCTTTTAAGTATAGCCATTCTTTTCTCTTTCATTGCACAGGCACAAAACGGGAAGATCACGGGAAGTGTCAAGGGATGCTTCCATGAAATCCATTCATTCTGCAACTGTCTCTCTTCTTAAATCAAAGGATTCTTCTGTCGCAAAATTTGTTGCCACTGGTAAGGATGGCCAATATGAGTTTTGGGTATTGCTGATGGAAAATATTTTGTGTCAGTAAGCAATGTAGGTTATGCTAAGGTTGTAAGTGCACCATTTGAAGATCTCTTCTTCTAATGCTACAATAAATGTCCCCGTGCTGGTGATAAGTGAACAGGCAAAAGACCTGGGAGGTGTAACAGTAACCGCAAAGAAACCTTTCATTGAAGCAAGACCTGATAAAACTATAGTGAATGTCGATGCACTCACCGACAAGTGCCGGAGCAACAGTCTTAGAATTGCTGGAGAAATCACCCGGCATCACTGTCGACAATGATGGTAATATTAGTTTACGCGGAAAAGCCGGGGTGATCATTATGATCGATGGCAAGCCCACCTTATTTGTCGTCCACTGATCTTGCCAATTTGCTTAAAAATATGCCTGCCTCGCAGTTAGAGCAAATCGAGATCATGACCAATCCTTCTGCTAAATATGATGCTTCGGGAATTCCAGGCATCATCAATATCAAAACAAAAAAGGAAAGGCATCAGGGTTCAACGGATCAGTGATGGCGGGTATTACAACAAGTTTCTTTAAGACAGGAGACGCCTTGTATGTAATTCCTAAATCACAGAACAGTATCAATTTTAATTATAGAAAGAACAAGTTCAATTTCTTCGGCAAACTATAATCCCAATTTTTACAACGGCCGGGGTAATTTGAATATTGAAAGGAAATTTTTGACGACAATGGTTATATAGCAGGTTACTCAGATGTAGCCACAAAATTTAAGTTTGGCAACAATAATCATTCATTAAAATTTAGGCGTTGATTTCTTGCCGATAAGAAGAACACCTTTGGAGTCGTGGCAAGCGGTTTCATGTTCAATGGACATCCTACCCCTGTTACCGTTAATACTCTTTCCGACGCAAATCGCGAAGTGACTTCAAGCATGGTTTCAAACACCGAAAACAGGATCGACTTCAACAATTTCAGCGGAAATTTTAACTACAGGCATGTATTCGACACTGCGGGTACTGAATTAACCGTTGACCTGGATTATATCGGTTATCGAAATACTTCCAACATGCTTCTCACCACCGAGATTTTACGATGAGATGCATCAGCAAACCCTCGAGATCCGTTGTTATTAAAAGGTCATTTGCCATCCGACATAAATATTTATTCAATTAAATCTGATTATACGCATCCATTTAAGGGCGGGCGTCTTGAAGCAGGAATAAAGTCCAGCTTATGTAAAGACTGATAATATTGTAGATTACCAGAGGCTTTCTGTCGATAAATGGATCCCTGATTCGAGATCGAACCATTTTATTTATGATGAAAATATTAATGCTGCTTATGTGACTCTCAATAAGCAGATCAAAAAATGGACCTTGCAAGGTGGATTGAGAGTTGAAAATACAATTGCCAAAGGTTACCAGGTCACTAATGATTCCACCTTCAAAAGAAATTTCACGGATCTTTTCCCGAATGTGTATATAACTTATGCGATCAACGATAAAAATTCATTGACTCTTTCCTATGGTCGCAGAATAACCAGGCCAAACTACCAGGACCTGAATCCTTTTACTTATTTTCTTGACTCACTTTCTTATCGCCAGGACAATCCTTATTTATTGCCGCAGTTCACAAACAATATTGAATTGTCGCACACTTTCAAAGGGAAGATCATCTACCACTTTGAATTATAATAATACGACAGACGTGATCTCCCAGATATTCAAACAAAATTCTCAGACCAAGATCGTATACTTTACGAGCAGACAACGTGGCGAAGTTCATCAATATGGGCATTTCTATTACAGCCCCGGTAACTATTACCAAATGGTGGAACACAAACTTCTTCACTAACATTTATAACAATCACTACAAGGGGATCTATAATACCGAGACCGTTGGATATGTCTTATACGTCATTCATGGTAAATATCTCACCAATACATTTACGATAAAGCAGGGATTTAGTCTGAACTAAGTGGTTTTTACCGTGGCAAGGGAGTTGATCAGCTGACCATTAACCAGCCGATTTATCAAATGAGCATCGGCGGACAGAAAAATATTTTCAAAAAATAAGGCAACGGTACGTTTGAATATTCGCGATCCTTTTGCGTGGCAGGAGTACGGGGGCTTACGGAGTACGGAAATGTCTATGCAAAGATCCACAGTAAGTTCGATGTTCGCCAGGTTACAGCAACTTTTACTTACAGGTTTGGAAAATATTCAGCAGCCGCCTCAGCGGCGCAGGAACAACGCTACTCTGGATGAACAGAATAGGTAGGTGGTGCCAATTAAAAAGTTTAGTTTTCTTCATGTGAATGACGTCCCTTGTTTCTACAGGGGACTTTTGTTTATGATACCGGCATCAGATCTTTGCTGCTCTTCTGTTGCGTCGACTCTTCAGGGTTCTGATCTCTATTCAGCAATACTTTCAAAACAATATTACTTTTGAAGAAAATCTCAAATCTCAAATTTCAAATCTCAAATCAGTTATGCCTTCATTTGATATCGTCAGCAAAGTAGATGCCCAGGCATTGGACAATGCAGTGAATGTGACAACAAAAGAGATCACCAACCGGTTTGATTTTAAGGGATCACATGTTGTGATCGATCTCAATAAAAGGAATTTAAAATTAATATCGAAACCGAAGATGAAATGAAAATGCGTCAGCTCATCGATGTTCTTATCAGCAGAGCGCATAAGCAGGGTATTGCACCGGAAGCATTTGACTTTTCAAAAGAAGGTCATCAAAGTGGTAAAAGTATGGAAAAAGGAGGTGCTGGTAAGAAATGGATTGAAACAGGAAGACGCAAAAAAATAATAAAGAATATTAAAGACTCGGGACTAAAAGTACAAGCTTCAATAATGGATGACCTTGTAAGAGTATCAGGGAAAAAGATCGACGATCTGCAATCAATTATTCAGACTCAAAAATTGGAATCTTGGTCTTCCACTCCAATATGAAAACATGCGCGATTGATATGTTAATAACTAAGTGTATAACGAGTGTAAAACAACAGATCAAAAAATTTGGAATGGCGTATTCCTGAATGTATCTTGGATTTACAATCGTTGCACGAAATCTGGAAACAGAAAGAATGCAACAGGAGAAACAGGAATCCGTCAAAAAGAGGAATGTTACTCCGGAAAGCATCGGGTTAGGTAGTATAAAGGCGCAAGCTGATATTCGAAACGACATCTTGATGCTTTCGTTTTTTATATAAGCTGCAGACAAAAGCTACTATCTGGTAGCTTTTTTGGTTGATGCTGGTAAGGTCGGGTTTAAATTACATTTGGATGGATTGGCCTTAGGGCTAACTTTGCGACCTTAAATTATTTTCTAATTGTACGGCAAAATCTGTGCATCCTTAAAAATCAGACATTTATGAAAGAAGGTATCCATCCCAAAATTACCGGTTGGTTGTGTTCAAGGATATGAGTAATGGTCACGCCTTTCTCAGTCGTTCCGCTGCCCCGTCAAAGAGAAATGTCAAATGGGAAGATGGCAATGAATATCCTCTTGTAAAATTGAGATCTCAAATACATCGCATCCTTTCTTCACACGGGCAAAAACGTGATTGGTTGAGATACCGCTGGTCGTATCGATCAAGTTCAAGAAGAAGTATGAGAAGAAAAAATAATTATTTAGCTTTAAGCTGAATTACATTTTTTAGCTTTTCATGGCTATACTTTAAACCTCCTGATTCTTCGGGAGGTTTTTGTTTATGCGTTAAAAAATTGCAAGTAAGTTCTTTCTTATTTTGAACGATATTCCTTTCATGGCCAAGATCATTTTTACGGAAGAATTTTGTCAGCCCGAGAACCTGCATCCTTTTACTTTCAACTCAGGCAGATACAGGACATCCGGGTTGGCATTCTAGACCATTCGTGAAAATGGGAACGCCATCTTGAATTTACCATCATTCGATAAATGCGAGGATGATCTATAAGGATGTTGGGAACTCCATCCATATTGATGAGAATATAGGCGACGATGTGTTCCTGATGATACATGGCAAACGTTCTGCCCACCTCAAAGATGATAAAAACAATTTTCGAAACTTAAAGAATGGTGAGTTTATCTCGAGCGAATGGAAATGCAGGAATAGTTTTCCGGTTCACAAAGAAAGAAATTATTGAGCCACACAAAATAAAAGTATCCAGGGCCATTACGATCAAGGATAAAATATAAAAGCGCTCCAATATCCCTGGGAAATTTTTCAATGGAATGCCCAGGCCATTCAGCAGGACTTTGAATTGATCACTGCTAGAAAAATCACAACCTGTTTCTAAAAACAAACACGGTCATTAAGCCGTCAAATGTATTTATTGAAAAAGGGCGCAAAGGTTGATATATTCTATTTTGAATGCCTCCGCCGGTCCTATTCTTATATTGGCAGAAATGCGGAAGTGATGGAAGGTTGTATGATCCGCGGACCATTTGCTCCTAGGTGAAGGATCTGTATTAAAGATGCGGTAGTAAAGTGTGATGGCGCAACATCCATTGGCCCTCATTGTAAGCCGTGTGCCAGTGAAATTGAAAATTCCATGGTGTTTGGGTATTCAAACTAAAGCACTGATGATGGCTATTTGGGTGATTCCGTAATAGGGAAAGTGGTGCAATCTTGGCGCTGGTACATCTAATTCAAACCTGAAAAACAATGCGGGAGAGGTAAAGATCTGGACGCCAAAAGGACAGGTGAATGCGGGACATAAATGCGGAGTGTTTATGGGAGATTATTCACGAAGCTATGATCAATACTTCATTTAATACAGGGACTGTGGTGGGAGTGTGTTGTAATGTGTTTGGCTCTGGCCTTACTCCCAAATATCTCCCGAGTTTTCCTGGGAAATGACGGGATTGACCGCTATGAATTTGAACGGGCAATAAATGATATTGAGAACTGGAAAAACTAAAGGGGAAAAAGATCTCAAAAAAGAAAAACATTCTGAAGCATATCTTCGGGCATTATTAAGTTCCATAGTTCAAGCAGAGTTTCAGGGTTTGAAGAGTTTCCAAAGTTGGTGAACTGTATTGGAACTTCTGGAACCCTGGAACTCGTGAACTTTAAAACTTAAACTTTATTATGAGAAAGCAAATAGCTGCTGCTAACTGGAAGATGAATCTTACTTTTCAACAGGGAGAAAGGTTATTGGATGATATTTTAAATGTCGATATTAAACTTAAGGAACACCAACAGACCGTGTTCGCTGTTCCCTTTCCTTATTTGCTGATGGCAAGAAGTGAAGGTGGAAGAACAACGCAATTACTATGTGGCAGCACAGAACTGCTATCATCGCAAAAATGGGGCTTTTACCGGCGAAGTTTCAGTGCAGAAATGCTGCATTCTTTAGGCTGTTCCATATTGTGATCGTTGGGCATAGTGAGCGAAGAGAATATTTTAATGAATCGAATGCAATGCTGGCTGATAAGGTTAACTCTTTGTCTTGAGAATTTTATAACTCCTATTTTCTGTTGCGGAGAATCGCTGACCATTCGCGAAGCTGAGGAACACAAAATCAATTTGTAGAGACTCAATTAAAAGAATCTCTTTTTCATCTTTTCGAGCGGAAAAAGTAAAAGATGTTGTCATCGCTTACGAACCTATTTGGGCGATCAGCACAGGAAAAACAGCAACTACCGCCCAGGCACAAGAAATGCATGCACATTTGCGTTCTATTTTGGGGAACCAATATGGAAATGATGTTGCTGGAAATATTTCCATTCTCTACGGTGGGAGTGTAAAAGCAAATAATGCTAAGGAATTGTTTAGTTGTCCCGATGTGGATGGCGGCCTGGTGGGTGGTGCTTCATTGATAGCTGACGACTTTATAGAGATCATAAGAGCTTTAAAATAGTTTTAGAGATAGCGTTTCTTTCTATGCCACATTATGTAGAAAGAGTAAATCTCTAAAGCAGAACCATGGAACTAAAAACCTAAACGATTCCTACTTCCTATTATATTGTTATCACGAGAAAAAGCAGATACTGCTTAGTTTTTAAATATCAGGGTTATTATAAACGGTAATGAAATTTATCCTGTAAAACAAGGTGCAGCGGGTGATCATTTCTGTTGAAAACAATAACCCGAAAGTTGTTGATGACGGACGGTTACCATTTCACAAAACCACTTGAATTAGTTTATCACCATCTTCATACTTACTATTTTAAAATTGTTTGTGCAATTGATGACACACAATTACTGGCGGGATGTGCGCTTGCTTGTCTTATTTTATTTACTGGGTTTTGCAACGGGAATTTTTATCCTGAAACTTTTAAGCCTGTTCCCTATTCTTTACTTCTTATTTCTTTATTACATAAACAGAAAAGAATTTATCCAGATAACAGGCTGTGTAAATAGATCACGGTTTCTTCTCTCTTACTTTTTTCGATGGTGTACTTCCCGTGACGCAGCGATTGCTTTTTGCGTCCAGGTGGCATATTGAAGCGGGTCATCATATGCAATGATAAAGAAATGCCGCTATCTCCTCTATTTTCTATATCGAAAACAACTTTTCTCAAGGGAAGAGGTCAATTTTTAACAGTTCGTGGGATAATAAAAGGTTTGGCATATTTTATTGCATCAAACAAATTGCCGGACGACATGAGTGGTGCCATATGATTCCTTCACACCATCTTCAATGATTGTTGTAAGAACAGAAGGAATAAAAACAAAATGGGCAGCATTCATCACCCGATCAAATTCGGCTGAGGCACTGTTTCAAATTCATAATATTTCAACTTTTGAAAATGTGTACTGAACTGTTTTGCTTTTTTCCAGGATTTTCTTTCCGTACTCATTATAAAATCTACCCAGGAAGAATGATTGTTGAAAAGCTTTAGCATTTTCGAGCAATTGAATAAGACGAAAGTGCTTGCTCATAGTCTCTTCGCCTGCCATCTACTGTACCCGAAATGACAATATTGATATGCTCCTGCACCGGTGGTTGGGTTTGCCTGCAATGAGCTTCTTCAAAAATGGCGTCGGAGTACTACATAAACTTTTTGTGTTTGGGTAGTTTGCTTGAGAGGTGATCCACCATCGCCATGCGCAATTACATTAAATTCTGATATCACAGATAAAAGCACTTTCCTGCCCGCGTAACGGACAATTCTTCGAAAACTGTAAATGACCGTTTATATTCAAACCATGTATTGATATTGGCATGAATGGTGAGAATAACTCTCACTCTTTCTGAGAAAAAGAACCATCAGGGCATAGACAATGAAATTATTTAAAAATAGTATTTAGATAGACAAGATCTAATTTCCTTCTTTTGATTCTCGGTACATATCAAGAATGAACATGGTACTTTGATCTTTTATCCGGCTTTATTCTTCCATTCATATCGTCTGGGTTCTTCCGGAAACAAATGCCTGAATTGCCTATAGGCTTCTTCATAGGTAAAAACAGTGATCTCATTATTGTTATGATCAAACAGTTTTATAACCGGATATGATCCTTCAAAATGTTCGGTCTCAAATATGCCTGCTTTCATTTCTTTACCACCAATAATATTAAATCCAAAAGTGCCGAGGGTTGTTATTTCCACTGACTCGTAATTTCTTTTATTGCAAAACCAGGTCGCTGCTTCTGATGGTTCGTGTTCCCACCGGAATTGCGGCGAAAACCAGTCGAAGTATTTCTATCATCATTTCTCTTGCGTTTTGCTTATTGCCTTTTAGCCGCTTTGACGATAAAGCTTATCGGAAACAGGGTAATTGCATACAGGTAAAATTGAAATCTCACCGGTAACCTGAAGTAGACACGTCGAATAACATTGGAAAAAGATTATGAATGAAACCTTTTCTCGGATGATACAACCACACACTTAACTTGCCATTTTTTTCACGCAGGGTTCAAGACAGAAAGAAAAAGCTCCGGTATTGTTTGTACATATTAACACACCGCTGCTATACACAATATCAAAATATTCAAAAGCAACAGGTGGAAATTGCACATCACCCTGTATAAAAAAGAACTCTACTTGTATTCTGATCGTTTGCTTTTTCAATACTCAGGCTAAAATCCATTCCGATAACAGTGGCACCGGCTTCTCGCTATGTACTGATTCAACATGCCGTTTCCACAACCTGCGTCAAAGATGATTTTATTTTTCAGGCTTTCGGGTGACTCGCCTGTTTCTTGAAGAAATTGTTTCATCAACGCCAAACCATCGTTATTCCATGTCTTATCTTTTTATAATCAAACAGACCCCACTCCTGTGTAAAACTTCTTTTTGTGCGGCGGTTCTTTTTTGTTACGTACTCAACGAGCCTTCCATATTTTTCAACCAAAAATATTTTCCGGTTTAAATAATCCGGCAAATGTTTCTCAAAAAAACGTTTATGATCAAGAAATGCTTCTACAGTGAAGGTAAGGAATACCGTTTATTACAGGATAGAACCAATCCTTATTCGCAAATAAAATGCCTTCTGATATTTCGTGGCTTCCCGGAGCATATGAGGAGTACCTGCAATGTCAGGGGCGACCGTGTTACCGGGCATCTCAATATTTCCAATAGGGATGATTGCATTTGCGTACGAAAATAATTCTTTTTAATACACAGGAATTGGCAGATGTATAAATCTCTATTTTATTTCCTGGCAGATCAAATAATTTGATGACAGTGAAAGCAGTTTCGAAACGTTCTGTTTCAAAAATGATAATGTTCATGCTTGCATTTTAACGATGATCTCAAAAGATATATGTATCTTCCAGGTAACTATTTGCCCATTCTTCCAACTCTGTTTTAGAAACAAAATGTGTTAATAAAAGCCTTTCATCTCTTGCGATATTATACCTGGCGAAATGATCCAATTTATTAATGGTAGACAGGCAATCCCTCATTTCCGCAATGTAGTCTGGAAGCAATGTTTCGAAAGAAAGGCAGGCGACCCGCCGGGTCAGACCTTTTAAAACCAAAGACTCAGAGCCTTCCACGTCGACCTTGATAAAATCAGGCACGCCATATTTGTTGATCAGTATGTCCAGTGTAGTTGTTTCAGTCTTTACTACGTCAGTAAAACTGATCTTCTCATTCCATCTCTTTTATTGTCGGTTTCGAGGAGGTTCTTCCATTTTGGGCTTAAAGTATTAACGGCTGAGCCCGGATGATGGATATAAAATTCGGCATAACCTGTTATATCCGAAAGTGCTTTGTTTTTCAATAAAAACTCTTTTTTTCGATGTCCGAAACGAACCCGCAAAATTCTTATGAGTTCAGGTCATCCGGTTCATCGGCAAACTACCTTTTCACCCAGTTTTAAGAATGCTGCTGTTTTGCTGCCCATCATTCGCCCCGATATCGAAAATGAGATTGGCGACAGCTTAGGAAAGACCTGTAGAAGGCTACTTCTTTTTCGTTTGCTTGAGGCTAAATGATCATGAGGCTTGAACGAAAGAACTGATACAAATGGGAAATATGAACGAATATTTAAGGGTAATAGAGATCATTATTGGATTAAAGAGTTCTTTATCGCCTTTTTTCATTTTGACCGTTACTAAAATTTTATAAAGTCAGAGAATAGTTGCTCGTCCTTGTCAGACAGTTATTTGAGAATGATCGCTTTCCGCGATATTCAATTTGCAAATGCAATGCCGCGTTTATAACTTTTTCAAACAACTTCATTAGTACCAGCCTGTAGGAATGATTTTAATCGCAAGATTCTTGTCTAAGCGAAAATATATCTTAATGATCTGAAAACTATTTGTGACAATTTTGAACTGACTAAACAAGCCGAGGGGTTAAGATAAATGAAAACAAAAATGATCGACCAGGTTTCCCGTTTAATTGGCTACCCTCGTCGCTATTATAGAGCGATTGAAGCATCAGCAAAATACTTCTCTTCATGCTGATCGGTGACGAATTTTTGGAGGCATTCAAAAGGCTCTCTGAATGCCGTCTGTAAAATTAAGGCCCTGTTGCAGTAATAAATATCCGCAACCTTGCATAGCTGCAAATAAAAATACCAGTCGCCGTAATATTTAAAAACTTCCCATTTTTCATTGGTTTTTTTCAAAAGGTCTCTTTTAAATACCACGCCGTTGCGTTGTTGATAGTGTTGTCAATTTCAGACACTCATTTAATTCAATAATTCCTTCCTGGAAATAAGAATAAGACCATTTTTCTGTTTTAAAGATCTGGTCCTTTTCGTAAGAAAATTTTTTAAATCAGATCTGTTTTCGTTTTCCCCAAATTACGCCATCGCAATAAAAAGAGCCCGATAGAGGCATGCTCCTGGATTGCTTTTGCCGCTTCCTCCAAAAAACCAGGATCAGCAAAATCGTCACTTTCGGCTATCCATATCCATTCATTTTTCGCTGTTTCAATTCCTCTTTGCCATTGTGTAAAGAAAGGGAGCCGCTGCATTTTTCATTAAAAATGATCTGCGATATTTTATAATGTCCCCTGTAAGGTTCAATGATCTGACGGCTATTATCTGTAGAATAGTCGTCGAGAATGATCAATTCAAAGATTGGGATAAGTTTGGGACAGCACTGAGTCTATCCTCTCAGCTAAATATGCCGCGTGATTATAATTGGGAATGATCACTGAAAAATCTGATCATAGGTCATGACCCTGTTTTTAAACGCGTTTCTTATCATTCTCAACGGTTGTAAAGAAGATTTCCGGTCTTATAGCTTAAAGTATTCTTTAATTCTTGTTCTTTTACGTCCAGCGCAATTTGAAACATTAGTCCTGCCAAGAAAAATGCTAGATGCGGGTTTGTCCAATTTCCTGTCAGAAGCAATTGCAATAAGATAGAGAGGCTCCATTTGCTAACAGACCGGATCGCTTCATAAGTTCCCTCGTAGATATTTATTTTACTTTCTCCTTCCAAGCAAAGCCACCGATGACAGCCCGCGACGGTATTAAGAGACAACAAACAATAGGAAAAATGATCTCTTCACCAGGTCAATAAACTCATGTTCGTAGATTTCTTTCACGTGAAATGGATTTTGGGAGGCCGGGACATCGGTATAATATTTTTTTCAGGAGTAGAAATGATCAAAAGACCACCAGGTTTCAGGATCCGCTTTATTTCCTGAAATATTTTTCATGCTCGTTCGTATGTTCCAGGGTTTCAAAACTGATCACAACATCAAATGAACTATCGGCAGCAGGTATGTCTTCAACTTTTCCTGGATAAACTTTAAATTATTTTTCGAATATTTTTTGAAGCATGGTTTATAGTTTTGCTGTCAAGATCTATTCCTGTTACTTCCCTGGCATTTTTAGATAGCAGGTTTGAGCCGTACCCTTCCCCCACAGGCGATATCCAGAACAGCTTACCTTTACATAATCCATGGCTATGGCATAGCGGTGCAAATGTTCGATCATCGCCTCATTGATCACAAAAGTCTCCAGTCTTTCTCCCGTCCATTTTTTTTGCATCTCAGATTTTTATTTGCCATTTCAATAAAGGCCTCACTACGCCGGGAAAGTCTCCGCCGCTCAGCCCCCTCGCTGTTTCCCTGGTCAAATACTTCATGAACGGCGAACATTAAAATGTCACGTTCATGCAGGTGAATTACATTTTTCAGGTGATTGAAGATGGCACTGCTGATAAAAAAAACTCCGGGATTAAGAAGATCATGAGGTATCCATACGATAGAAGAGTACATTCCTTTGTTGTGCGGTTGCCGGTAGTAATCAGTGCCTACACTGTGTGTGTGTCAAAAATATTTATGCCTTGCTCATTATGAATGTTGTGTCCCAGCCATAACACTTCATTGTCTTTCATCACCTCGTAAATCATTTCAATACCAATATCCTCTGTTACTTTAAAATTTTCAATTGTATTCATTGAAGAATTTACCAGTCCTACAGTATGAAGCTTTACAATATCATTTCCCGGTTGCTCATTCTTTTTTCCATGATTGCCGTGCAGTGCGGTTGGCGATATCAGAAACATAAACACTAATGACTTCATTTATATCACCTTTCGCTGCTATTTTTCCATTATTTAACAAGAGGCCTTTTGTGCAAAGCGAAGAAATATACGTCATATTATGACTCACAAACAAGATCGTCCTTCCATGCCGCTTACTTACTTCTTCCATTTTGCCAAGGCATTTTTCTGAAACTCCATGTCACCAACGGCGAGTACTTCATCGATCAGCAATATTTCCGGTTCAAGGTGCGCAGCTACGGCAAACGCCAGCCGAAGCTGCATTCCACTACTATAATTTTTAGTGCGGTATCTAAAAATGGTTCCACTCCACTGAAGTCAACGATCGCATCAAATTGTCTTTCGATCTCGGTTTTTAAGCCCAGGATGGATCCGTTCAAATAGACATTTTCCCGTCCTGTCAGTTCGGGATGAAAACCAGTGCCTACTTCGAGCAAACTCGCCAGTCTTCCTCTTATGATAGCTTCGCCGGTCGTGGGAAAGGTCACCCGGCTCAACAGTTTCAGCAATGTACTTTTACCTGCCCCGTTTTTCCAATAATCCCTAACCGTTCTCCGGGTTTCTATCTTTAAGTTAATGTCCTGGAGCGCCCAAAAATCTTTTTTATCGCTGGAATTTCTTTTGAAAATATTTTTTAAAGAATAAGCAATAGTATCTCTCAGAGCAAGGTACCGGTCTGTTTTTGATTTTGTATTTTTACCTAACTGGTTTATTTCAACGGCAGGTTCCATAGTTTAAATGAGATCGGCAAAATAAACTTCCGTTTTTAAAATATATCAAACCACTCATGAGAAAATACAATGGCCGCTACTGCACTTATCAAAACGCCGGTAAAATTCAAATACTGGTTTTGCAAAGGGTAATAAAAGATCTCTAATGCCCCATTAAGAGGATTGCAATAAAGCAACCATCTGAATGGACCCTGCAATGAATGAATGGAATACACTATTTGCGAACTAAAGAAGAGCACCTGTATGCCAAAGGGTAAAAGATAGCGGAAGTCCCGGTATTTTACATTCAATGCCGCGAGCAGCGAGCCAATACCGAATGATGAAATGAAAGTAATGAATGATAGCCATAGGAAAGCAAAAAAGCTTTCCAGCTAACCGGCTGCCGGAAAATGATCAGCAGAACGAATAGCAGTGCGAATGCGATAAGAAAATCGATCATTGCAGTTAACAGGGAAGCAAGAGGTATGAGCAGTCGCGGAAAATAGATCTTCCGGATGATCTGCGAACTGCTTAGCAAGCTTTCGCTGCTATGAGTGATCCCTGCTGAAAACAGTCCCCACAAAATTAAACCTGCAAAAGTATAAACAGGATAAGCTATGCCTACACGTATGTTAAGGGTTTTTAAAAAAGAAAATAAAAAACAAGCATCAGCAATAAGGGTTGAAGCACCACCCAAAGATACCGAGATAGGTCTGTTTGTATTTTACTTTGACATCTCTCCAGGTAAAGAAATAAAGTAGCTCCCGGTTTCCCAGAGTTCTGCAAGATCAAATGAAATTGTTTTGGAGGAACGATCTTTATTTCAGGTCTTGTCACAATTAGTAGTTATAGTTGTAAATATAATTAAAACTGTTTGTGTTATAAGAAGTATGCTATACTTTCAACCCTGAAATTAAGAACGTGGCAAACCCCGCAAAAATATTTTATACAACAATATATGCAGGGAAGAATACCTGCATGGAGGCGTGGGGTTTGTTGATGCTGAAAAAGATCTTGTTATCCCGGGGTTCCAGCCGATCTTATTTCCCTATCATTACTGGTTTTCACTGAAGGCTAAGTTGGCGAGAACTGTTTTTCTCTTTAAAATCTTCCTTGCTATCAAGAGAATTCTGGTTGTATTCTTTTTGTACCCGGTATACGCAAGGATGAACATGAGTACTGTTAAAATGGCTTAATCAAAAAAAATGTACGAATTGTTTGCTACATAGCCGACGTTGATGGAATTAAAGATGGTGAATGAAATGTTACTTAAAGGAGATCAATTTCTTTAAGCGATTTAAATATTTTATCGTACATAATACCAGGATGAGGTGGACTGATATAAAAATGTGTCGGGAGATTGCAATGCTGCAGTGATCCGTTTTTGATTTTCCAGCGGAATCTTTTCGAGGGGAACGACATCTTTCTTCTGACATAGTATTTGCGGGCAACCTGGCTAAGAGCTTGTTTCTTGAAAAACTTCAGTTGCTAGGTAAAAGGGAACCTTCTTTACAATTTCATTTGTATGGCCAGGGACCAACAAATACTATGCTTTCTACAGAGTAATATTATTTATCATGGAGTCGACGATCCCTATTCTCTTTCTGCAAAACTCAAAGGGATCTTTTGGCCTTATATGGGAAGGAGACAGTATTGAAAAGCCATCAGGTAGCCTCGGGCGCTATATTCAGTACATTAGTCACCATAAATTATCCTTATACATCCTGGCTAAACTTCCGATTATTGTTGCTGCTTCTGCGGCTACGGCTCCTTGATTGAAGAATTTAAAATAGGTTTAGAATCGATAGCCTGTATGACATTGAAGACAAGATCAGGGCTATTTCAGAAAGAGATTACCTGGAAATGCAAATGAATATGGAGCCCTTAGCAAAGAAAATAGGCAAAGGAGATTTTTTTAATAGTGCGATCGATGAGTTGATGGAATTGGTTTGATGTTCATCTTTGGATCAAATGCGCTGATGACCGATAAAGTTTGTTCTGAATTCATAATTTTAGCAAGCCAAAATTAATTTTATGAGGAAAGTTTTTCTGCTCTTTTCATTTGTGATCTCAGTTTCCATTTTTGTTCAGCCAGGTATATAAGAATTCTTTTCCCCTTTGCTCATACTTTCTCCATTGTGGCCCGTGATTCAGCCACTGGTGAAATGGCTGTGGCCGTACAGAGCCATTGGTTTTCTGTCGGTACTGCGGTAAGTTGGGCAGAGGCAGGAGTAGGTGCAGTGGCTACTCAATCTTTTGTCAACAAATCTTTTGGCATTCGTGGTCTTGACCTTTTGCGCAGAGGATTAACAGCTCAGGATGCATTAGATGTGTTATTAAAAGATGACGAAGGGAGAGAAGTAAGACAAGTGGCCATTATCGATGCGAAAGGAAATGTAGCTACACACACCGGGAAAGGATGTATTCAGTATGCTACTCAAATACAGGGGAAGCAATTTTCTGTTCAGTCGAACATGATGTTGACAGACCAGGTTTCGAAAGCCATGGCCGCAGCATTTGAATCCAGCGGCAATAAACCACTTGCCGAAAAAATGTTGCTTGCGCTGGAGGCTGCACAAAGGGCCGGTGGCGATATTCGTGGCCAGCAATCCGCAGCTTTGATCATTGTACCGGGTAAATCGGCGGGCAAACCATGGGATGAAAGAACTGTTGACCTCAGGGTAGATGACAGCAAAGAACCTATTAAAGAATTGCGAAGGCTTTATACTGCTCATCGTGCTTATGAGCACATGAACAATGGTGATCTCGCCACTGAAAAAAATGACATGGTAAAGGCAATGAATGAATATAACGCGGCTATGCAACTGATGCCTTCAAACCTGGAAATGCAATACTGGACTGCTATTACTCTTGCAAATAATAAACAGGTGGATAAAGCATTACCTATTCTTAAAGAATTTTTGCGGCAGATAAAAACTGGAAAGAACTTACCCGGCGGTTTGCCTTCTGTGAATTTGCTGACTGTTAGTGAAGCCGATCTGAAAAAAATACTTCTTCAATAAGATGAAAAAGATAGCTGTTTTGTTGCCGGTCGTTATTCTTGCTCTGTTTCTATTTTAAAGCCAAGATATCATGAAGAACTATGCGGTGGCGGGTTTAAGAGGTAAAGCCAGCCTTGCCTTTGGAGTTTGCATCATGTTTCTATGTCAATGATCATTGGGTTGTATAAAAAAGCAGGAAACCTTTTTGCAGGGATTCATACAATCAAGTTTTCTTGTTTATGTATTCATGGTATTGACCTTAACCGGTTATTTTATATTGTTCCAGGAGATTGCAGCGGCACATGGCTGGTGGCACCGGGTTTTGCATCGTTTTCAAACAAAAAGAAAGAATAAACCTGCATCCCTTCCTTATGTTTAAGCAATTTCGGCTAGGCCAGCACACGAAGTCATTGGCAACCTAGTGATGTTGTTGCCCCTCGGTATTTATATTCCTTTATTGTTTCCAAAGCTTTCTGGTTTCTTTAGAGTTTTTATCATTTGCTTGCTTGTTTCTATATCTATTGAGCTGATGCAATTGATCACCAACGTCCGGAGTACGGATATAGATGATGTGATATTAAATACTTCCGGGGCCGTCGTTGGGTATATTATTTATAAGTTTTTGCGTCTTGTTGACTAGCGCCTGACGAAAATCAGTGTCAATAATAGAAATAAATACGACCTTAGAAAAAATCGGCGTATGCGCACTGTTAATGACATTCTGAATACTAAAACAAAACCTTTTAACTCAGGTCAGCCCATCCACACTTGTGATCGAGGCGTTGAATCTTTTGAATTCGATTAACCTCAGCTACCTGGTTGTGATGGATGCTGATGAATACAAAGGTATATTTTCAGAAGAGATTACACAAGAAATGTGATCCTGAGAAGGAAGGGCCAGCAATACAACACCAGTTCGTGAAGCGATGACAACCGATCTGCCCATTGTTACATTGAATGATACAGTTGAATATTGTATGAATCTTATGAATTCTCACAAGACCCGGTACCTGTTGGCTTATGATGATATGCATTTTGCAGGTGTAATAACCATTCATGACCTGTTGAGGCAGGCAATTCACCAACAGGCATGAAGTGTTTGATGACAGCCTTGCTGCAAAATTATTGGATGAAGATGAAAGCGGTCGTATTTATTAGTGGTGTTTAAAATATTGAACATCCCGTTCGTGTTTTGCGCCGCCAGCAGTGAATCGAAGGTCCCCGGGTTTCCTCTCTCTTATTAGTTTTCATGCCTTTCTTTTTTGAATAAAGCCTGTATTTCCCCGATTTTAATTTGCGTATCATATTAAGTCGTTTTATAAAAAGAAAAACAAATTAGATGATTTATTGTAGAAATGTGTTGGTTAGAGTTGGTTTGAAGATAGCATAATTAGGGTGCATGTGGATAAAAGAGATCTCACGTGAAGAAATTCTTCTTAGCCGTCCTGTTGAAACAACGTGAGGAAGAGTTGAAATAGAGTATTTAATTACCGGGAAGAGGCACAGCTCTTCATATCATTTTGTTGTTACCGCGCGTAGTTCTTGATTTGTGTTTTATGCTCTCAGTTTTAGACAGGTTTTAAATCTTAAAAAGCCAGAGAGGAGAAATATTCTGGATCGTTGCTATGGAAGTATGCGTTCCTGGGCGATCGCAACCTTATTTATGGCACTTGTCTATGATGCCCTGACAGAAAGCAAATTCCTAAACCGGATGTTTATAATATTGAAATGCTCGGCAAATTAATCTTTGATAAAGGTGATTCGTGGTTATGAAACGAGTGGTTTTATGCATACCTGGTGACGTGGTATAAAAGTTTGATAAGCAGCAAGCCCGCAAGAAATCCGCCAATATGTGCTGCGTAGGCTACACCGCCAGTGTCAGATCCACCAAGCATTCCAAGGCCGCTTATTATTTGAAAAACGATCCAGATACCAATTGCCCAAAACGCAGAAACATGTGTGATGAACCGGACAAAAGCATGGTAACTCTCCTGCGTGGGAATAATAAAAATGTATGCGCCTAACACACCTGAGATGGCGCCGGAAGCTCCAAGACTTGGAATAAGAAGATTCTGTCCCAGGAGCTTTGTTGCAAAGACATGACTTAGTGAAGCAATGATTCCGCAAAGCAGGTAAAACAATAAATATCGTTTGTGGCCAAAGGCATTTTCAATATTGTCTCCGAATATCCATAAGTAAAGCATATTGCCGGCAATATGTGCAATGCCTCCGTGCATGAACATGGAGCTGATGAGTGTGAAATAAACAGGAATAAGAGTAGGCCCTAACCCCGGTACTGCAAACTGTTGACCGGTGTTAGGATCAGTAAATACTTGCGGATCGGTAACAATATCGTTGACCACTTAAAATTTCTCCCGGCACTGTTGAATAGGCGTAGGTAAATGCATTATCGCCACTCAATCCTTGCAAAAAGACAAACACGATCACGTTCAGAGCAATGATCACATAATTCACATAAGGAGTTATTGTCCGGTCTGAATTATCATCGCCTATTGGGAACATATATGTAATTTATGAAACTAAGCGGACAACAAATTTGACTCTCTCAATTCTGGTTGCTGAAATCTTTATGGATAGTCTACAGGTTCAAGATCCAACACCTGGTGCAAATGATGAAGCAGGTGCCTGATATAATCTTCAGCAAGCCATCGTAAGTCATGCAATTCCTCTGTTTGAGCTTAGTCGTTTGCTCATTTCAGTGGGCATGAATGTCAGCACCTGGCAAATGTGTTTATTAAGTTGATACCAAAGATTGATGAGATCTGTCAATGGATACTGCTGGTAATTTGTAATGGCTACCCATTTGTCCTGGTTGTAAACAATTTTCGGTCGCTCATCATATTGTGCTACGATGAACCGGCGAATATTATTTTGTGCTGAATCCACCAGGTGACCCAAGGATTTCTTTCTTGCTCCATTTCGCGGGAGAGAGTTTGAAATGAAAATCTTCCCTGGCCTAACGGATCGCAAAGCGGATAAATGATCCTCAATGATTTTATTTAATTCGGAAGCAATCGCTTTCATGACAAGTCATTTATCAAATCTAAAAAAATGCCTTGAAATAAATGTGCCGGTCAACCATTTTCCATCTATCAACAGATATAAATTTGGCCGCAAAGAGTTGTTGACGTCCATTTATTAAATATATTTAAGCTCAAATTTAGAAACCAATGAAAAATTCTTGATCCCGGTAGGTGTTATCAGCCTTTCAGTAATTGTATTTGCAGGCTGTCACAGCAAGAAAAAGGCCATGACGGAACCTACAGCTAACGCTGCAGCAAATCCTTCTGCCGTCAGTTATGCAGTAAATATGAAATCAATTGTCGCCACCAATCTGTTCCCCATGTCATATATACCCGCGCAGGGCGGAAACAAAAAGGCGTTGGATACTTATGATGCCCTGAAAGCAAATATTGACGATGCTATTCGTCGCACTTCAGCTTAAATCCTACAGATATGGGATTTATGCCGTTCAAACATGCAAAACTTAGTGATAGCACGATCGCCGTTTTCAAACAATGGCGCGATGCAGGTATGCCTCGAATAATACATTTGATGTGGGCTATTAATGAGCGACCTTACTATAGCCCCATCCTTCCTTTTGCTTGCTGACAATTTCGTAAATGCCATCCGGTACTATTTGCACACCGGTCAGTAACTGGCTTTTATCAATTTTTGATTTGCCATTGCTATTGCGCACACCTTAAATGCAACATTTTTATTAGTGGCAAGACTCGTAACATCGTTGGCCCCAGGCTATTGTCCAACGTATAACC
>ERZ1370068.3896-contig-2993_pt1 | contig 32390 bp, 46 predicted proteins | sample MGYA00561227_ERZ1370068 | MGnify/ENA primary metagenome ERZ1370068 (study PRJEB38410, sample SAMEA6850437) | metagenome | study: Metagenomic assessment of the ecological functions of the soil: analysis of the soil microbiota associated with the...
GTACTTCGTTCAGTTACGTATTGCTGGAGGAACACCGGGCCAACCCCGCCTGTTCCGGCTGCCACAAGCTGATGGATCCCATCGGCCTGGCGCTCGAGACTTCGACGGGATCGGACGGTGGCGGACGAGCGACGGCGGCGCCCGCATCGACGCGTCCAGCACGCTGTGGGACGGAACGGCGGTCGACGGCCCGTCGGGCTGCGGCGTGCGCCTCGGACGGCGCGAGCAATTTGCGCGGACGGCGACGGAGATGCTCTGACCTACGCCCTGGGACGCGGCCTCGAGTAAAGCGACATGCCCGTGGTACGATCGGTCGTCGGGAATCGGCCGCCAGCCAGTATCAGTTTTCGTCGCTCGTGAGCCGGTATCGTGGCGCACCGTTCAGATGAGGTGAAGCAGGAGACCGCTGATGTTCATCACCCGACATCTCTCGCCGGACGTTCCTGCGCGGCAGCGTCGGCGTCACGCTCGCCGCTGCCGTTTCTCGACGCTGATGGTGCCGGCGCAGACGCCGCTCGCGAAAACCGCTGCGCGCCGCTCCAGCGCTTCGGCTTCGTCTACGTGCCGCATGGATCGATCATGAAGGATTGGACGCCCGCGCAGGCCGGCGCGGGGCTTCGAGTTCTCGCCGATCCTCAAGCCGCTCGAGCGGTTCCGGGAGCAGCTGAACGTGCTCACCGACCTGACCAACAACGGCGAGAACGGGCCACTCGCCGAGCACGGCGATGTGGCTGAGCGGCACGTTCCCGGCGAAGGGCAGCGTCATCCAGCTGGGCACGACCGTCGATCAGATCATCGCGCAGCAAGATCGGCCGGGACACGACGTTCCCGTCGATGGAGTTCGCGACCGAGGATCATTCCGAGCCATCTCGGCAGCTGCGCCGGCGATTTCCTGTGCTCGTATGAGGCACGATCTGCTGGCGCGACGCCGACGCAGCCGCTGCCGATGGAGATCAATCCGCGCGTGGTGTTCGAGCGGATGTTCGGCGGCGACGCGCGCCACCGCCCGAGCGGCGCGCGCGCCTGCGACGGAACACGCAGCATCCTCGACGCCGTGCTGCGAGAGCGCGCGACGACCTGCAGCGCGGCCTCGGGCCGCGGGATCGCGCGCAAGCTCACCGAGTACATGGACAACGTCGCGCGAGATCGAGCGGCGCATCCAGCAGGCCGAGCAGCAGCGCGACCGAGACCTGCATCGATGCGCCGCCCGACGCCGATCGGCGTCCCGGAGTCGTGGGAAGAGCACGTCAAGCTGATGTTCGAGCTCATGGCACTCGCCTACCAGGGGCAACCTGACGCGCGTGACCTCGTTCATGATGGCGCGCGAGCTCGAGCACGCTCAGCTACCCGCAGATCGGCGTGGCCGACGGGCATCACCCGGTCTCGCACAACAACAGCGTCCCGGAGCAGGTCGCCAAGAAGGCCAAGATCGACATCTATCACCTCGATCTCTTCGCGCAGTTCCTGGATCGAGCTGCAGGCGACGCCGGACGGCGACGGCAACCTGCTCGATCACTCGCTGTTCCTCTACGGCAGCGGCATGAGCAACGGCAACCAGCACACGCACGACAACCTGCCGATGCTGCTCGCCGGCGGCGCGCGCCGGCACGCATGACAGGCGATCGCCACATGCAGCATGGCGAACTACACGCCGCTCGTCGAACCTGCATGGTCACGATTCTCGGACAAGGCCGGCGTGCGACGGACCAGTTCGGCGAGAGCTGGGGGCGGTGATCGATCGTCGTGAACGAACGCACGATCGAGAACCGAATTCGAACCGATGCGTAAGCATCCGCAGCCGATGCGTCACAGGGCATCTCGGTACCGCCCTCGTGGTGTGCTGCCGCGTTCGGCAACGCTCGGTGCCGATGAGGCGTGGCCGCGAAGCCGGCGGCGGCAGCCGGAAATGCCGCGATCGTCGACGCGGTCAAGCGTCAGGACAAGACGCGGTGCACTCGCGCGCTGATCAAGCAGCGCGCCGGACGTCAACGCGCGTGGACGCGGAAGGCATGACTGCGCTGCACTGGGCCGCGCACTGGGACGATCTCGGATACGGTCAAGGCTGCTCGCGCGCCGGCGCGCACGCGCGAGGTCGCCAACCGATACGGGGTGACGCCGCTGCACGAAGCCTGCACCGTCGGCAACGTCGCGATGATCGAAGCGCTGCTCGACGGCCGGCGCCGATCCGAACGCCGCGCTCGGCGAAGGCGAAACGCCGTTGATGACGGCGGCGCGGCACCGGCAACACGGCAGCCGTGCGCCTGCTGCGCCGTGCGCGGCGCCGACGTCAACGCCACCGGAAGCGCTGGCGCGGGCGAGACCGCGCTGATGTGGGCCGCGGCCGAGAACCACGAAGCCGTCGCCCGGCTGCTCATCGGAGCTCGGCGCGGACGTGAACGTCGCGCTCCACGCACTACGAGTTCCCGTCGCTCACCGGCGGCAACGGCGGCATCATTCACTGATCGGGCGGAAGGCGGCCTGACGGCGTCTCATGTTCGCCGCGCAGGCAGGGCTCCATCGAAACCACCGAGCGCCTGCTCGCCGGCGAGGCGCGAACGTCAACGCCAGCGAGCCTCAGTACGGCTTCACGCCGCTCCAGACCGCGATCTTCAATGGACACTACGAGCTGGCGCGCGCGTCTCGCGGACCAGGGCGCCGACGTCAACGACGGCTCGCTCTACACGGCGCATCGAAACGCGCAACCTCGCGACGCACGAGCAATCGGCCGAATCCTCCCGACACCGACAACGGCGTCACCAGTCTGGATCTCATCAGGGCGCTTGCTTGCGCACGGCGCCGACCCGAACATGCCGTACACGAAGAAGATTCCGCCGCGCCAGGCTCAGGGCGACATCAACGTGCCGCCGGGCGCCACGCCGCTCTATCGCGCCACGAGAGCCACCGACCTCGCGGCGATCGCGCGCTGCTCAATAAGGGCGCCGAACCCGAACGTCGCCGCGCAGAGGACGGTTCAACGCCGCTGATGGTCGCCGCTGGATTCGGTGCCCGCCGCGGCGGCTGATAGGAAGATGTGGTGGAGAAGGCCGGCCGCGCCGATCCGCCTCGACGCCATCAGCTCTGCATGTGGGAGCAGGCGCGAAGGATCAACGCCGCCTGAACCAGGCCGGTAACGGCGGCGCTGCGCACCGCCGCCCTCACCAGGTCCACACGCAGCGTCAGAATATCATGGCCGCCAACGGGCGGCGCTCGACGTCACCACATGCAGGGAAAGACACCGCTCGACCTCGGCCAATCCGAAAGGCGCCACGGCAAGCTTGTTGCGCCGCCTCGGCAATCAGTCGGTCGAAGTAAACGCCGGGGCGACGCGCTGGTGCCGCCGCGCCGCCGTTGACCGGACTGCGATTCTGACGGTGCGGAACGCATCAGAATCTCGCCGCTCGCGGATCAGGGCCGCCGATCGCGCCGCCGCGTGGCACGGGACTCGCGTCGTCGGTTCGCGCGGGCCTGCGCTCCCTTTTGCGCTTCTGAACGGCCTGGCGCAGCGGGAATTCAATCTGGCCGTTGACGCTGCGCAGTTCGTCCTGCGCCCAGGCCTCGAGCTCCGCCCAGAGTCCGCGTCGATACGAAGAAGAAACGACTTTCGGTCGGCCATGCCGTGCCGTCAGTGTAGAGCGTGCCGGTGTTCACGACCGGGTGGACCTCGGATTCGCCGCACAGCACGACCATCAGGTTGCTGACCATCGCGGCGCGTCCGCTCGTCGTCCAGCTTGCACGACGCTGCTTCTCCGCCAGTTCGCGTCAGCGCCATGTCGACCATGCTGACCGCGCCGTGCACGATCTTCTGCCGCGCGGCGATGACGGCCTCGGCCTGCTGGCGGCGCAGCATCGCCTGCGCGATCTCCGGCGCGTAGGCGAGGTGCGTCAATCGCGCCTCGTCGACCGCGATGCCCGGCCTTGGCGAGCCGCTCCTGAAGCTCGTCGCGCAGGGCGCGCGACACGTCGTCCACGTTGCCGCGCAGCGTCGATCTCGCCCTCCTTCGCCGTCGATCGTAGGCGTAGCGGCTGGCGAGGTGGCGCACGGCCGACTCGCTTTGCGTCCGACGTGTAGTTCTCGTAGTTATCGACGTCGAACATCGCCTGCGCCGTATCGGCTCGACGCGCCAGACCACGACCGCGGCGATCTCGATCGGGTTGCCGCGCTTGTCGTTGACCTTGAGCGTGTCGCCGTTGAACGTGCGGGCGCGCGAGAGAGATCTTGTTGCGGCCCATCGCGCGCAACTGCGCTTCGAGCCGGCTCGTTCTTCGCTGCCGGCGCGCTTGGCCTGCATGGCGGCTGCGAACGCGGCGCGCGGAAGTCCTGCCGCCCGGAGCGTGTAGAACGGGTTGGCCCCAGATGGAAGCCGCTGTCGCGGACCGTCCCTTGTAGTCGCCGAACAGGACGAGCACGCGGGCTTCGTTCGGCTGCAGCGTGAAGAATCCCGTCAGCAAGCAGGACCGATCAGCGGAAGCGTGAGGGCGCAAGACCAGCACGAAGCCGCCGGGCCGTCCGACGGCGCCACTCCGGTGCGGCTGAAATCAGGAGGGCGACGATCGGCCGCCAGCAGCGCGCCACCAGCAGCACCAACATGAACCACCCATTCTGCACCGACACCGTGCGTTCGCGGTTGGGAACGCCCTCGATTCGCGCATCATCGCTGTCCTCCAGTCGTCACTAGTGCTGTCTAAGTGATATCACTACGGATATCAAGACCGCAAGGTTCCGCAGCGAGACGGGGCTCCGCCGGGCGGCCGCTGACGACCGTCTAGGAGACAGAGGCGTGATCACGCGTAGCGGAGTATCTACTGGGTCGGCGCGACGCGGCTGAAGCTGGCCGCTTCGTCGATGCTGCCCTGCCCCTTGTAGCGCGCGACCTGCGGGTAGGGGCACGAGCGGCCTGGTGCGGACCACCTGGCCGTTGGCGACCTTGCTGCGCGACCAGCGTATCCGGCGCCTTGCCCTTCTCGACCCAGTCGATCACCGCGGTCACCGCGTCGTTCTGCAGTCAGGGCCCACGCCCTGCCGCAATGCGCCATGCCCGGAACCATGAACAGCCGGAAGAAGTCCGTCGTCTTTGGTCCGTTCTTCTGGACGGCCTGCTCGAAAGTACTTCACCCCATCGTCGGCATCAGGATTGAGTCCGCCCAGCCGTAGGTCATCAGGAGCTTCCGCCTCTCTTGTTGAATCCGGACAGGTCCGGATTGTTGGCGTTGGCGAGCTTGCCCCCAGCGATCGAGCGAGCGGGATGTCGCGATCGAAGTCGAACGTGCGAAAGTCGTAGTCGGGCTTGCGGCTGCGGGAACACCAGATACTTCATCGTCGACTCCGCCAGGCTGAAGTCCGCCGGCTTGACGTCCGCCTGTCGCGGCATGATGACGTTCGAGCCATCCGCTGCGCGCTGGCGCCGCCGGAGCCGGCCGTCATGGCCTCGCTGCCGTACATGAAGCCGGGGAAGATACGGCTTGCCGCCGCTCATCGGCGCCGCCGTAGATCTTCTTGAAGCGTCCGGCCTGCGCGGCGGTGAGACACTGCGGAGCGTCGGCGCCGGCTGGCAGGCCGGCACGTCGCGCGCGGGATCGAAGTCGCAGCGGCGCGGGTCGTCGATCAGGCCGTCCGGCGAGACCGTCGACCTTGTCGCACTTCGCCATGACGACGTTCGGCGACGAGCGCCAGCTTCTTCGATCGGGATCGGCGCCTCCGTCAACGCCCGCTGATTCCACAGCGCGCCGATCGGTGAAGCCGGTCTGATCGACCCACGGCGCGTTGGCGACGATGCCGTCGAAGTCGTCGGGATAGCGCTGCGCCTCGATGAGACCCTGACGGCCGCCGTTCGAGCACGAGTTCCAGTACGAACGCGATCGCGCTTCGCGTAGTAATCGTCGCCGCGATTCGCTTCGCGGTCGTCGGCGGTCAGGTGCACCGCCCGATACGCGTAGTCGATCGCCTTCTGCGGGTTGCTCATGACGAACGACGCCTGCGGTTCCTTGCGCGCGTCGTGGCCGGTGTTGGTCATCGCCATGACGAAGCCCATCCGCGACGGCATCGGCGCGCTGGCCGGCGCGCAGGGGCTCGTCAGAGCCCTCGCCGGCATGGCCGCCGTTGCCGATCATGTAGAAACGACCGTTCCATCGGGCCGGCAAGTTCACTTCGAAGGCGATCTCGGGCGCGAGTACACCGCTGACGCGGCAGTGCTCCGGCAGATTCGCCGCCTCCGGCACGACGCGCGCCTGGATCTGGACGAGTTCCTTGTCCCTGAACTCCTGCAAGGCTTGCGCAGGCACGCCGTGGTTCGAGGTCGCTTCTTGAGTAATCCGTCAGCGAGCTCTTGCGCGCGGGCAAAGGCCTGAGCGTGCGCGGCCCGCGGCAACAGGGGCCAGAAACACGCCGATCCAGGCAACCCGATACCGCCAACGCCGTCTCGTTCCTGCTCATGTCCACTCCTTGTTGACCTCCACGGCCCGAGCGGTTACGGTATCCTCTAATCGCTCGCTTCGGCCTGGAGGTAAAGATGGGTACTGGTTCGCGATCGCCCTGCTTTTCGTGATCGGAACGGCTGCCGTTGTCTCGGGCCCGGCAGGCCCCTTCCGGACGGTCAGCGTCCGCGCCGCCGACGCGCCCGTCACGTTCGCGAGGGACATTCTGCCGATCCTCCAGAAGAATTGCCAGTCGTGCCATCGGCCCGGGCAAATCGCGCCGATGTCGCTGCTGACGTATCAGGACGACGCGCCCCTGGGCCCGTTCGATCAAGGCCAAAGTCGAAAGCCGGCAGATGCCGCCGTGGTTCGCCGACCCTCAGCACGGCGAGCTTCGCCAACGATCGCTCGCCTCGCCGAGCGCGACATCGACGCGATTGTGAAATGGGTGGACTCGGGCACGCCGCAGGGCGACCCGGGCGACGCGCCGCCGCCCGTCGACTGGCCCGCCGACGGCTGGCAAATCAAGCCCGACATCGTCGTGCGGGGACCCGAGTTTCGGGTGCCCGCCCATGCGCCGCAGGACGTCGTCGAGTGGACGACCGTTCCTCATTCCCAGCGGCTTCACCAGGGACACGTGGATCACCTCGCTCGAAATCAAGCCGAGCGTGCTTCCCGTCACCACCACATCTGCTTCACGTTTCAGCCGCACAAGCCGGACGCGAAGATACTACGAAGCGAACTGGAATGAGTCGCCGCGAGACGATGAAGGCGTCGCGATCAAGAGCGGACAGCGCGCCTCGCGCCCGCGCCGGCAGGGCCGGCCCGGCACGCCTCCGACCGGTCGGCCGGGCTCCGACGGCGCAGGCGGCTTCAACTGTTACGTGCCGGGCGCGCCGCCGACGACTATCGCCCGTTCAAGGCGCGGCAAGCTGATTCCGGCCAACAGCGACATCTCGATTCAGGTTCACTACACGCCGATCGGCAAGGACGTCGTCGACCGGCCGCTCATCGGCTTCACCGTCGCGGAGTCCGCGCCCGAGAAGCGCTGGATGTCGTACGGGATCGTCGGCGGCGGGCCGAACTTCGCCATCCCGCCGAACGACTCGAACTACAAGAGTCCCCCGTTCGATCTCGAATTCACGGCTGACGTCGATCTCGTCGAGATGATGCCTCACATGCACGTGCGCGGGAAGGACATGACGTATCACCTCGTCTATCCCGATGGCCGGGACGAAGTCGTGCTGAACGTGCCGAAGTACGACTTCAACTGGCAGATTCTCTACCAGCCAGCCGAGGCCGATTCGCGTCCCGAAGGGCACGAAGATGTACGTCGACGCGCACTACGACAACTCGGCGTCGAACAGGGCCAACCCGAATCCGAACCGCACCGTCTACCTGGGACGGATGACGTGGGAAGAAATGATGGCGCCGTTTTTCGGCGTGCTCGTCGACGCGAACGCCGATCCGGGGAAGGTGATCAAGCTTGGCACGTTCTGCCGTCCAGGGAGGCGGCGCCTAGGTGATCCCGCGCACCCGGTTTGGCTGCGCGCTGATCGTTCGTGGCGGCCTGGCTGCCTAGGGTCATTGACGGCTGGCGCTGCTGCGCAGGGCGGCGGCAAACCGGCCAAGGGCAATCCCACGCCTGGAACGCCCGCAACCGGATCCGCCGAATCTCTGCCGACCGGATCACGCTGACGGGCTGCGTGCAGGCGGCGCCTTCACGCCGAGCGGCGCTGGTGGACTCCAACACGCCCGAGCAGCGGCCGGTATGTTCTGGCGAACGCCGAGAGGCAGAAAGCGGTCCCGGCCGGGACCGGCGGCTCCGATCTCACGGTGAAGGTCTCGAGCCGAACCTACCGGCTCGAGGGGATCGAGAGCCAGTTGTCGCCATTCGTGGGCGCAAAGTACGAGGTGTCCGGCGAGGTGAAGCCGGCGCTGCGCCTGGGCCGGTCGGCGAGCGGCGAGTCGAGCACTCCGAGCGCTGCTGGTCGAGTTCGTGCAGAAGATCGCGCCGCTCCTGCCCCTGACGCAGATCGACGTCCCGTCCCTGCAAAGTCGGCCAGCCTCGCTGAACCTGCCGTCAAAATCACTTTAAGATAGGCGCATGATGACGCGAACTTCTCGCTCGCCTGCTCGATCGCCTTGCCTTCACGTCGATCGCCGCCTGCACGCGCGCGCTCGCACCGGCGCCGGCGCCCGGCGTCGGCGAGCGACGCCAAGGCCTTCTCGACCAATGCCAACCAGACGCTCACTCAAGTTCGGCATCCTCGGCAGCCGAGCGGCTGGGTCGCGCAGAACTTCATCACCGACGACACGGCGGCGTTGAACGCGCGCATCAGCCAGGAGTCCATCGAGGCGAGCGTCAAGCTCGCGAAGGACGCGCCGCAGATGCGACGAGCTGACGCTGCCGGACGATCGAACGGCGCCAGATGAACGTGCTGAAGACGTCGCTGGTCATGGTCACGCCGGCCGATCGGAAGGAGGCCGAGGAGCTGACGACCATCATGGCGCGGCTCGAGGCGGCCTACGGCACAGGGCAAGTGGTGCAGGACGCCGGCGAAGCCGGACACCTGCCTCAACATCGATCAGATCACGGAGATCATGGCCGGCTCGCGCGACGAGAAACGCCTGCGCGAAGTCTGGGAAGGCTGGCACACGATTTCGCCGCCGATGAGAAAGGACTACGCGCGCTTCGTCGAGCTGTCGAACAAGGGCGCGAAGGAGCTGGGGTTCGCCGATACCGGCGCGATGTGGCGCGTGAAATTACGACATGCCGCCCGACGCGTTCTCGAAGGAGCTCGACCGCCTGTGGGACGCAGGTGCAGCCGCTCTACGTGAAGCTGCACGCATTCGTCCGGATGAAGCTGCGCGAGAAATACGGCGACGTCGTGCCGGCGAAGGGGCCCATTCCGGCCCATCTGCTCGGCAACATCTGGGCGCAGGAGTGGGAGAACGTGTATCCCGCTGGTCGCGCCGACAGAACGCGGACGCCGGCTACTCGCTCGACCGACATCCTGAAGACGCGCAAGATGAGCGCGCTCGACATGGTGCGCGCCGGCGAGCGGTTCTACACGTCGCTCGGCTTCGAGCCGCTGCCGCAAGACGTTCTGGGAGCGGTCGCTGTTCGTCCGGCCGAGGGATCGCGACGTCGTCTGCCATGCCAGCGCCTGGGACATCGACCTCGAGGCCGACGTGCGCATCAAGATGTGCATCAACCCGACGGCCGAGGACTTCACGACCATTCACCACGAGCTCGGGCACAACTTCTACCAGCGCGCGTACATGAAGCAGCCGGTCATCCTGCGCGACAGCGCGAACGACGGCTTCCACGAAGCGATCGGCGACACGATCGCGCTGTCGGTCACGCCGGAATACCTCGTGAAGATCGGCCTGCTCGACGCCGCGCCCGACGCGTCGCGCGACACCGGGCTGCTGCTGCGCATGGCGCTCGAACGCTTCGCGTTCCTGCCGTTCGCGCCTGGTCATCGACCAGTGGCGCTGGAAGGTGTTTTCCGGCGAGGTGACGCCGGCCGGCTACAACAAGGCGTGGTGGGATCTCCGGCTCGAAGTATCAGGGCGTCGCGCCGTCGTCGGCGCAGGGCGAGGAGTTCTTCGACCCGGGCGCCGAAGTATCACGTGCCGGACAACACGCCGTACACGCGCTACTTCCTCGCGCGGCATCCTGCAGTTCCAGTTCCACCGCGCGCTCTCGAAGACGGCCGGCTGCACCATGCCGCTGCACCGCTGCTCGATCTTCGAAAGCAAGGAGGCCGGGCAGCGCCTGAACGCCATGCTGTCGATGGGCATGTCGCGGCCGTGGCCGGACGCGCTCGGAAGCGCTGACCGGCTCGCGGCAGATGGACGCCGACCGCGATCCTCGACTACTTCGCGCCGCTCTCGACGTGGCTCGACCAGCAGCTCGCGGGGGCGCCGACCGGCTGGTAGCCGGCAGGCGCTGCCTATTTGAGCAACGTGATGCTGCCGTTGACCGTCGCGAGCGCGAGCCGACGGCCGCCCGATCCAAGCGTCCCTGAAGGCGCCGCGGGTCGACCTGCCCGGTGACCGCAATCGGCAGCTCACTCTTGATGCTGCCGTTTGCCGTCTCTGGCGCGGAGCTCCGCGTTGACGACCGCGGGCAGCTTCGAGCGTAATCTCGCCGTTGACCGTCCTAAGTCGGCCCCGTCCGGCCAGTCGGCCCGGCCCATCGTCGCGTGAATCAGAGCCGGTTGACGGTCGTGGCGTTCGCCCAGTCCGGTCGTCACCAGCGGATTGACCCGTTGACGGTGTGACGCTTCGGCGTTGCCCTGCAGCGAATCAGCCCGTCCACTGCTCCATTTACCGTTCGACACGCAAAGCCATCCACCGCCGGCACTCGCACCGTAAGATTCGACGGCCGTGTCGTTGTTCCGCGTGGACATCCGGCCGCGCGATCACGGGCTTCTGCTCGTTCGGCGGCTTGGCTCAGTCCGTCGGGTAGACCGCGCGCGACCGTGACCCCGCCTGCGTGCGGGACAACTCCGAATCCGCACATCCGCCGGGTTACTGCGGCGCGCCGAGCGAGTGGCCGTCACTTCGACCTCGTTCCCCGGCGCGCGTGCTCTCGATTGCCGTTGACGCCCTTGATCTCGATGGTCTGGCCCGACGCCATCACGGCCCCCGCCCACTCGAAACTCGTTTGCGCGGCGGCGGCGCCAGCGCATCCGAGCAGCACGACCCCGATAAGGGCTACTCGGTTTCAACATGTTGCGCATGGCAAGCTCCCCCTCGGAACGCGCAGACGGATGGCCGCGCGATTGAGTTGCCCGGCAGCGGTCCACCTACCGCCCCGCAGCAACGCCAGCAGCCGCCGTCGTCAGCCAGGGGACGTAAGTGATGACCAGTACCAGAGGCCGAGGATGGCCATGAACGGCAGCGTCGCGCGGCACACCTCGAGATGCGGGACGCTTGAAGCGATAGGACGCCAGGAAGATGTTGAGCCCGACCAACGGCGTCAGGAAGCCCGAGCTCGAGGTTCGACGACGAAGATGATCCCAGATGGACGGGATTGATGCCGAATGCAGCGCCGAGCGGAACGATCAGAGGAACAACGACGACGATCGCCGCAGAATATCTCCATGAACCAGCCCGACGATGCAGCAGGAACACGTTCGAGGACGAGCAGGAACGCGAGCCGCGACTCGATGTGCGCACGCACCCATTCCACGAGCGTCGCCGGCAGCTGGACGCCCACCGAGATAGTTGGTCAGGCCGACGGCAACGCCGAGAGATCACCAGCACTCCGCCGATCACCACCGCACACTCGACGAATACGCGGAGAAGATCCCGCGCCGTCTGCAGGATCGCGGTGAACGACGGTCTGATGAACGAGCGCGTAGCAGGCCGTCAGCGCCCGCCGCCTCGACAGCCGTCGCAATCCCGCTGAACATCGACAACGATCACGACGGCCGGCATCGCGAGCTCCCACTTCGCCGGCCCAGAGCGACGCGCCCGCCTCGCCCAGGCTGGAAGCGTTGGCGCACGGCGCCGGAGCTCACGCCCTCGCGAACGCCCCACGCGGCGATCATCGACAGTCAGCAGGATGCCGGGCAGCAACCCGCCGATGAACAGATCTTCGATCGGGATCTGCGCGACGACGGCGTACAGAATCAGCGGGAGCGACGGCGGCAGCAGCAGGCCGAGGGAGCCCGAGACGGTGAGCAACCCGAGCGAAAACTGGTCGCGGTAGCCTTCCTTCAGCAGCGCCGGAAACAGCACGCCGCCTACCGCGAGAATCGGTGACGCCCGATCCCCGGTGAACGCCGTGAAGAACGTGCAGAGCACGCGCAGACCACTGCGGTCCGCCGGGGATCCAGCCGAACCACGCGCGAAACACGCGCAGCAGACGCGGCGGACGCCTGTCCTTCGCGAGAGAGGAACCCGGCGAGCGTGAACAACGGGATGGCCGGCAGCGTCGGCGACACGCTCAGCGAATAGGTTTCGATGAGCACGGTGGCCGGCGTCACGCCGTCGCTCATGAACAGCAGGACGGCCGCGCCGCCGAGGATTGCGAAGATGGGCCCGCCGACGACGGCTGCGGCCATGACGGCGACGAGCCCCGGCCATGCAGGCCGGTGTCCGAGCATCGCGGGAAATCGAACCAGCGCAATGCCGGCCAGGATGCCGGCGCCGGCGATCGCCCCTTCCCCACCAGGACCGGTCGGCGCGCCAGGCAAGCCGCACGGCGATCAGCGCGAACCCAATCGGCAGCGCCAGCTGTCCCACCCACGCCGGGCACGTTGGCGGCGATGATGGTGCCTGTTTCGCGCTCGGCGATGACGAGCTGAACGGCGCCACAGGCGAGAATCGTCGCCATGCACGCCGCGACCGTCGCGGAAAACACGGCCGCAGGCCCGACGAGCGCTGCCGGGGATGGCCGCGCCTGTGGCGAGCGCCAGCAGTTTTCCTCGCGCGCGGCAATCGCCGCGCCGAGGAAACCAACCCAGAGTGTGAGGTGCTGAACGAACGGACCGGATCCGGGGACGCCGACGCCGAACAGACGGCGCACGGCGATCTCGAGCGAGCGGCAACGCGACCATCGCGGCGAGCGCCAGCGCGGCGACTCCGTCCTCGAGCAGCGTGAGCAGGCCGATCACTTCGCCGGGCCGGCCGGGTGCTGCTTGCGATAGGCGTCCCGCGCCTTGACGGCGAGGTCGAAGATGTCGGCCGGAACCATCTCGCCCGCGCATGGTCTTCGCGAGGCCTTCGATCTCAGCGACGCCACTCCGGCGCCGAGGCCTGGGTGACCAGCAGGCCGCGCTTGGTCATCTCGGCGACAGCCGCCGCATCCTGCTTCGGGACGTCGTCCTGCAGACGCTTCTGAACCGCCGCGCGGCGGCACGAGCAGCTTCGGCCTGTCGGCCTCCGGCACGGCGTTCCAGGCCTTGCGTCGTGATGATCGTGCCGCGCCGACGACGGGGGCGAGGCCGATGTCGAGCATGTTCGGCGTCTGCTTATACCACTGGAACAGCGAGCGCCGCGAGCGGCGTCGTCGGCACGGCCTCGACCATGCCGGTTGTCAGACCGGTCATGATGTCGGTCATCGCCATCGCGCGCGGTTCGAAGCCGTTGGCCTTGAACCACTGCACCATGCGGTCGTTGCCCGCCGACGTGTACAGCTTCGCCTTCTTCAGGTCGGCGACGGTCGTGATGGGCTTCTTCGTGAAGCAGCTGCGTCCATCCGCCGTGGCCCCAGTTGAGCAGGACGAAGCCCTTCGCCGCCACGCGCTTGCTGATCGTCCGGCGTCAGCTTCTCCGTCACCGCGTTCAGCTCGTCGTAGGACTCGAAGAAGAACGGGCACGTCGAGGACGTTGAATGAGGAATCGATCGACGCCGAGGCCCACGACCGGTCAAGCGAGGCCGCCTGCAAGCGCATCGAGCCGCATCTTTCCGAAGCACCGTCGGCTCGTCGCCCTGCGGACCGCCGCCGAACACCGTGAGCGACACGCGACCGCTGGTCGCCTCGATTCCAGTCGGCGGCCATCTCGCTTGAGATTGCTGATCCCAGATCGAGTTCTGCCGGAACGACGGTGGCGAGCTTGAGGCTGATCGCTCTGGGCGAGGCAGTTCGGAGCGAAGATCAGCAGGAGCGCGCCAGCCGCAAGCGCGGTGACGATCGACATGTGTCTTAGCGGGTGATCCAGGGCTTGAACTGCTCTTCTTGTTGCAGCTTCGATGCGACGGCTTCGGCGTCGCGGCGCGTCTTGAATGAGCCCACGCGCACGCGGTAGACGTTAGGTCCCGCCGGGCGGCGTGAGCACGTAGGCGTCGTAGCCTTCGTCGACGAGCCGCTTCGCGATGGTGTCGGCCTCGCCCGATTCCCGCAGGGCGGCAACCTGGATCGCGTAGCCGTCACCGCGCGACGGAGCCGCAGCCGCAGGCGGGCGCTGGCGGAGCCGGCACTTCGGATTCCTTCCGGCTTTGCCGTGGCCGACTTTGGCGCCGGGCAGGTCCAGCGCGGCGGATCTGCGGGCGCGGCTGGACCTTCTGAACTGTCGGGACGTTCTGAACGTTTTCGGAGGCGACGTGCCGTCGCTCGCGGCAGCGTTTCCTTCTTGTTCCTGTCTTCGAGCCGGTCGGATGTGCTGAGTTCCGGCGGCACTGGTCGGCTGCGTGACGCTCAGATCGGTGCTGGCCGTCTGGCCGGCGCTGCCGCTGGCGCAGCCGGCGGCGGTTCGGTCTCAGCCGCTGGTTTCTGGTCGGGGCCGGACGGTGCGTTCGCCGCTTGACGCCGCGGCCAACGAGCACGCCGCAGAGGAAGATGACCACGGACACGACCGTGGCCGCCATGAACAAGAACACCAGCTGTTTACCGTTCAGCTGGATCTCGTGGAAGCCGTCGTCCTAGCTTGAGTGGTCAACGTTGAAGGATCTTAGCACCGTTCAGCGGGCGTACAGCCCCCCTCGACGCGGGTTGGTGTCGAACGCTACGCCGTTCCGTTCCGCGATCGACTGTCCGCGGGGCGAATGTCAACGAACAGCCTGGTTGCCCCATGCCCCGGCAGGAAGCGATTTCCACGCTCGCTGACAAATCGAACAGCTTGTGGAGTCGCGTGAACGCCGCGATAGAACCCGCAGAGCGGCCGCGTGAGCGGTTCGCGCACCGTGCAAAGACGGACCCGCGCAGATCGACCCGGGCTCTGCCCGCGCCGGAGCCGCGACACGGCGCGGCTGCCGGTGTAGCTCTTCTGGACCAGACGGCCAAGGAGCCGCAGCAGCAGCCGGGTCCGCAGCCACGCCGGGGCCTTCCTGATCAGCGTGCGTTCGAGTGGCGCCATCGACTCCACGGTCCATTCTGCGGCGTACTCGCCGGCGCAGGTCGTGATCTTCTCGTAGGCCCCGTCGCCCTCCTGGCGCAGAAAACTCAGCACGGCATACAACGGCGCGAGGCCGATGGTGCCCTCCCGCAGACCTTCCGCATCGAGCCAGCTCTCGTAAAACGTGAGGCGCGTCGGCAGGAGATCCGAAATGCCTTGATGAAGGCTCGCGACCAGCACACGACCGATGACGGCGTCACGCATAAACGCTGTAATATCGACTCAGCCCGGCTGCGGACGCCGGGACCCTGGACTTGTACTGGTGAACGCTGAACTTTCTTCCTGCGCCATACTGGCCGGCGGACGGGCCACGCGCTTCGACGGACGCGACAAAGGTGCGCTCGTGGTGGCTGGGCAAACCATTCTCGAGCGGCAGATCGCCGAGTTGTCCCAGATCACTCGCGACCTGCTGATTGTCGGCGGCGAAACTCCGGCGGCGCCCCTCGCAGGTGTGCGCTATGTTGCCGACCTCGTGCCGGGGTGCGGGCCCCTTGGCGGCCTTCACGCGGCGCTTACCGAGCGCGAGCCCGGATCGTGGTGATCGTCGCGTGCGACATGCCCTTCGTCTCGGCGCCCCTCATTCATCACCTGCTGGCGATTGCGGCCGGGCCCGACCTGCCCGACGTGGTCGTGCCGCGTACCCGAACGCGGCTATCATCCGTTGTGTGCCGTCTACACGCGTGCGTGCCTTGGCCCGGTCACCCGCCGGCTGGCCAACAGGCAGCTCAGAATGGACGGCCTGTTCGAGGACGTCCGGTGCGCGTCGTGACCGCTCACGCGCTCGCCGCATTCGGCGACCCCGACATCTTCTCGCCAACCTCAACACACCGCTCGAGTACCGGGCGATCGAGGCAAAGGAAATTCAATCCTAGCACGACCGTATCGGCCGAGCCGGTTCCGTCCTCCGGCGTCACACGACGACACACGCATTCATGATTCTCAACGTTCTCAAACAGGTTCACGATCAGGTCGCCGCTGCGGTGGCCCGGCAGTACAGGCTCGCGGAGGTCCCGGTGTTCGCGATCGAGGTTCCACCCAATCGCGCGCTGGGCGATCTCGCCGTCACGGTCGCGTTTCAACTCGGCGCGGACACTCCGAAGGCGCCGCGCGCGATCGCGCAGGAGCTGGCTGGCGTTCTGGCCGACTTGCCGGGCATCTCGAAGTCGAGGCCGCGCCGAACGGGTATCTGAACCTTTCCCTCGACCGCCGCGCGTTTCCTCCTCGCCCGATTGCGCGGCGAGGTCACGGCGTTCAGCTCGGGGGCCGACCGCGCAGCGCGCTGAGAAAACGATCGTCGAGCACACCGCGATCAACCCGAATAAGGCGGCGCACATCGGCCACCTGCGAAACGCCACGCTGGGCGACACGCTGGCCCGGGCGTCCTCCGGTTCACCAACACGCCGGTCGAAGTCCAGAACTACATCGACGATCTCGGCGTGCAGGTCGCCGACATCATCGTCGGCTTTCGGGAGATCGATCGCAAGACGCTGAGCGAGATCCGGACAATCGCCGACACCACGCGGTTCGACTACTACCGCTGGGATCTGTATTCGCGCGTCACCGAGTGGTGCGACGGCGATCAGCGAGCGGCTCGCCATCCGCGCCGCGTGCGCTGCACGACCTCGAAGCAGGGCGACAACGAGACCGCCGATGATCGGCGCATTCATCGTCGGACCGGATCGTTCGCGCCCATCTGAAGACGATGGCGCGCCTGAACATCGGCTACGACCTGCTGACCTACGAAGGCGACATCCTCCGGCTGCAGTTCTGGGCGCACGCGTTCGAGATCCTGAAGGCTCAGGGCGCCGTGTTCCTGCAGACGGAAGGACAAGCTCGCAGGCTGCTGGGTCATGCGTATCGACGAGGGTGAGGCGACGGCGCAGGACGACGCCGCCGGGGAGTCCGGTGAGTTGAGGTGAGCCTGGCAGGACATCGCCCGAGAGAAGGTCATCGTCCGGTCGAACGGCGTCGTCACCTACGTCGGCAAGGACATCGCCAACCAGTTCTGGAAATTCGGCCTGCTCGGGCGCGGACTTCCGCTACCGCCTCTTCGGCGCGCAGGACGGCGGCCGCCCGCTGTGGGCCACGACGTCCGGGAGACGCAGACCCGGCGCGCCGCCGTTCGGCCACGCCAGGCGCATCTACAACGTGATCGACTCGCGACAGATGTACTGCAGGCACTCCTCAGCCAGGCGCTGCGGACGCTGGGCCATCCCGGACGAGGCCGAGCACTCCGTCCATTTCTCCTACGAGATGGTGGCGCTCTCGCACGCGACCGCGCGCGAACTGGGCTACGCCGGACGACCCGGGCAGGATGCAGGCTGCGCAAAGCCGTTCGTCGAGGTGTCGGGCCGCAAGGGCCTCGGCGTCAAGATCGACGACCTGCTCGACACTGCTGATCGAGAAGGCCGCGGCGGAGGTGGCCAAGCGGAACCCGGAGTTCCCTGCCGACGACCGGGCGCCGTGCGCCGCGACAGATTGCCGTCGCCGCCATTCGCTACTTCATGCTGAAGTTCTCGCGCGGCAAGCTGATCGTGTTCGACATCGAAGAAGCGCTCAGCTTCGAAGGCGAAACGGGGCCGTATCTGCAGTATGCTGTCGTACGCGCGAACAACATCTTCAACAAGCTGCACGAACGCGAGGGACACACGATCGCCGACATCGTCTCGCTCCTCGACCAGACACCGGCCGATGAACTCGAATCGCTCGATTGCTGGGCGATGGTCCTCGAGGCGTCGCGTCTGGACGATGACGTCGTCGAGTCAGGTGGTGCGGTCCCTAGAGTTCTCGGCCTGGCCAGCTACGCGTTCGGCCTCGCCCAGATGTTCAACGCCTTCTACCATCGCTATCCGATTCTCGGCGAGGAGCGCCCGGAGCTGAAACGCTGGCGCGCCGCCGCGTGTCGTCACGTCAGAACGAGATCGCTCGCGCGCTGACCCTCATGGGGATTGACGTGCCGGCGCGGATGTAGCGCCCCCGAACACTATGCCGCTCATCGGTTTGACGAATTGCCGCAAGATCGAGGACTACCGGCAGTCGGTGCTGCACGTGGGCGGCGAGGTGCGCGTGCTCGACCCCTCGACCGACATTCCGGCGTCGCTGGAAGGATTGGACGGGCTCTTGCTCACCGGCGGCGGCGACGTCGCCCTTCAAGTACGGCGAGACGCCGCATCCCGACGGTTGACGGCGCGAACCGGGCCGCGACGACTTCGAGCTCGGACTCGTGGCTCTGGCACGCCAGCGCGGGCTCCCCATCCTTGCGATCTGCCGCGGGCGTCCAGGTGCTGAACGTCGCGTACGGTGGCACGCTCGTGCAGGATATCCCGTCGCAGGTGCCTGGCGCGCTGCCGCACAAACTCGAGGTCCCGCCGCATCAGGCGTTCGAGCTCGCGCACGAGATCTGGATCGACAAGGACACGCATGCTCTCCAGGCTCATGCGCGAGCGCCTGAGCGACGCCGACTCGTGCGAGGTCAACAGCCGCCACCACCAGGCCATTCGCCAGGTGGCGCCGGGCCTGATCGTGTCGGCGACCGCGCCGGACGGCGTCATCGAGGCGGTCGAAGATCCCGCTGCCGCGTTCTGCCTCGGCGTCCAGTGGCACCCCGAAACTTCTGGCGCACTGGCGGAGTTCCGTCCGCTTTTCGAGGCTTGCTCGACGCCGCCGTCGGAAGTAGAAGGAACCTCGCCGGGGCCGAAGCGTCCGGCACTACTATCGGCGCCGCATGTTGAAGCCCGTGAGGAAGCTCACCCGTGTTCCGGCCTTCGAGGGCACGACCGCAACGTTCATCGGCACGTTGATGAAGCCGGACCTGATGGTCACGCCCGCGGCGAATGCCAGCGCGACGCCGGCAGGAGTGATATTGGGGCCCACGCCGAATTCCGCGCCCTCCCTCGTGCGCAGCCCCACGAGCCAGCTGACGCTCGGAAGCGCGACGCCCTGATCGAGGCCGCCAAGCAAGACCGACCCATTCGTTGACCACCGCGATTCCGCTGTCCTTCGAGTAGAACTGGTTTTCGAACTGCCAGCCGAACTGGGTGATCGCCGGACGGACGTCGATCTGACGTTTGTGAAGCTCGTCGACCACGCCGTCGCTGAGCGCGGTGAATCCGAACCGGGGCCGAGAGACTCACCGCCTTGGCGACGGCGGCGGCGAGATCACCGTCTGAGCACAGAGCGGCACCGGCACCAGCAAGGAACATCAGAGCGAGACAAGCAGTACGCATACGCACCTCCATGCTCCTGATGGTGCGCGCTGGCCCCTGACGAAGTCCTGATGGATTCCCTGAAAAACCCTGATCGTCTTAGCAGGGCGGCGTTTGTCGGCGCCCTGCAGGCGCGTCCGAAGACGCGCCAGGACGAAGCGCCCAGACGCGGCCGGATCCGCGGTCACGTTCAACAGCGGCTCCACGGGCATCAGCCATCCAGCGTTTCCCTGGCACGGCGTCCGCGAGCGCACCGTCGAGGCAGGCGCGCAGCCTCCTTATGGGCCCCCGCCAGAACGAGCTGCGAAGCTCTGGCCATGGCCGCGTCGATCGAGCCGATCAGGGGTGTGCGGTAGGCCGCTGTGGCTGCGCGAGTGACCTGCCGGGCATCGCCCGATGTTGACGCCGCCAGCCCGACCCGCGCCATCGGATGTATCGCGACACGCTCGAGCCGCGCGGTTGAACGCATCGCGGGCCTCATCGAGGCGGCCTCGCCGCAGCTTCATCGACCCGACGGCGTACACGTATTCGCGCAGCACTCCCGGGCGTAAAAGTGGCCGCTCCCTTCGAAGGACAATTCGCGCTCGAACTCCTCGAGCGCGCGAGCATCGTCTCCGGCGTTCAAATGGAGAAGGCCAAGCAACTACAGTGAAGCGCCACCCGCTGAAGCGCGACTGCCCGCGCCGACTGGCTGTCCTGAACAGCGATGCCGGCAACGAGCTCGCGCTCGGCTTCGCCGAGCGCCTGTCGCGCCACATGTACGTGGCGGCAAGCCAGTGCGCGAGAGGAAAACCAGGCAGGAGCGCGAGGCGTCCGGCGTGCTTCGCGCAAGCGCTCTTCTCCCCCATCCGACGAATGCGAGACGGAGATGATGCCGCCAGTTGTCGGGTTCGAGTGTCACCGCGCGCCTCGACGCCGCAGGGCATCCACGCGGCTCCCAGTCCGCTCGAGGACAAAACCCAGCGTCGCCCACGCCTCGGCGTATCCCGCATCGAGACGGCACGCCTTCGCGGGCATGATGCGCCGCCTTTGCCAGCGCGGCGGTATCACGCGATTCGTCGGCCCGCGTCGTCTCGAACTGCAACATGCAGGCGTTTGCCATGCCGACATGGGCGGACGGCTCGTCGGGCGCACTGCGCAGCGCGGTCTCGAACGCTTCTCGTGCGGGAATGATTTGATCGCGCTCGAATGTTTCGAGAGCCGCGCGTCCTCGATCCAGGCGCGATGCGGCGCCAGCAGTGCGTCGAGCGCCTGGTCGGACTCGCGGCGCACGAGGCGTGACACTTCTCCGGCGAACCGGTAGCCGCGGCGAGGCACCGTTTCGAGATACGGCCGGCCCCCGGGTCCATCTCCGAGCAGCCGGCGCAGCGCGGAAATCACCTGCTCCAGACTGTTGTCGGTGACGGCCACGTCTTCCCACGCGGCCGTGATGAGAGCCTCCTTGGACGCGATCGACCGGCATTGGCCACGCAGGTGCTGCAGCACGCTGATGTGGCGGTCGCTGATCGCGATCCGCTCGCCGCCACGCGTCAGCTCGTTCGACCTGGTATCGAGCCGAAACGGACCGAACGCGTAGACGAGGCCGGAAGACACCAGGGCATTGTAGGCGCGGGGCGTCAGGCCCCGAAAAGAGCGGCTTACGAAGACGTGAACACCGCCACGGTCTCGACGTGAGGGGTGTTCTGAAACAGATCGAAGGCATCGGCCCGTTCGATCGGTATCCCGCGTCGGCAAGCCCCCGCGAGTCACGAGCCAGCGTGGCGACGTCACAGCTGACGTAAACCAGCCGGCCGGCACGCAGACGAATCACACCGGCGGAGCGCGGCACGCGACAAGCCCGTGCGTGCGCGGTCAACGACCACCACAGCCGGACGGCCCCGCTTCCCGTCGAGAAACTCTTCCACCGCCTGATGGTGCACTAGCGACCGAGTCATGCGCGGAAGCGTTTCCGCGTAAGTCGCCGCACGCAATGCCGTCGCCTTCGACGGCCGTCACGCGAACTCCGCGCACCGCCGCGGCCGTCACCGAGAAGAGTCCGGAGCCGGCGTAGAGATCCAGCATGTCCCCGCCCGCCGGCACCAGCCCGACGACGTGACTGACGAGAGCGCTCAGAAGATACCGGTTGCCCTGAAAGAACGACCGCACGTTACGCCTCAGCGGGAGCGCCGCCGCGCCTTCGACTGCGATCAGGTCCGTGACACGACGCGTGGCGGACCCACACCCGTCACCCCGTCGATATCGCCGAGCCGATCGCGGATCCCCGCCTCCATAGTGGTTCCTGCGTCGGCACAAACGACGCGCTCCGACGCATCGACGTTCTCGGACAGGTCGATATCGCCGGTTGTTTCGAGGCCGAGCGCTACACGAGTGCGGCGCCGAGCTGGTCGAGCACGTCACAGGTCGCCGGCAGCAACTGACGCGTCTGGCGCGCGTCGCACAGGTCGTGTGTGCCCTCGCGAAAGAATCCCGCCCGGCGCCCTCGGACGTGAAGACGGGCACGCATCCGGTATCCTTCCTCCGGCGATGGGGGCCACGCGGACAGCCGATGGCAGCGTGAGCCGCCCGATTCGTCCGAACGCGTCGGCGATAACTTGACCCTTGATGTCGAGCTGCCGCGCGGTAATCGATGTGCGCGTAGAGGCATCCACCGCAAAGGGGTCGGCGGCCACCGATCGCCGATCCGGCGACGGATTCGGTCACGCTGACCGTATCGGCGTAGACGACGCCCTTGCCGACCGCGTTCGATGCGAGCGGTCACCCGCTCGCCGGGGATCGCTCCACCGACCAGCACGATCTGTCCGTTCAGGCGCGCGATCATCCAGCCGCCCGCGGCGGGTTTCTCGACGGTCAGCTGAACGGATTCGCCACGGGCCGGCATCATGCGAACGTGATCGTGGGAAGCGCGGAGCCGGTTCCGGATCAGGCGGTCCACGGCCGCGTCCGCGCGCCCGCTCATGCGCATCGGGGACATGCGGTCGCGAAACGACGACAGCTCGTCATCGGCCTCGCGCGTCGTGGCCGCCAGCGTGGCTCGCGTCGAGGCAGCGACCGGGCGGTCAATGAAGCAGCTCGGCGTCGGTGTTTAGCGATCAACCGGTCCGGGGCAGCGCCCGACTGCGCGTCTCCCCGGATGCCGCGGCTCTCCGCCCGGGCAGCGTCCAGTTCGCGCCACCGCGGTCGATGAGGGCGTCGAACGCGTCACCGAGGTTACGTTGCTCGCTCGCGGCGGCCGGCCGGAGAACCGCGCGCTGGATGCGCGGGCGGCGACCTCCGGCGGTAGCTTCCGGCCCGACGCGCTGAGTCCCGGCGGCGCGGCGCCACTCGTCAAAGACGTCGAGGACATCGGCGTCACAGAAGCCGGTGCGGATGGGACGCCGGCGCGGACCCTTCCGGTAGTAGCGGCCTGGGCGGCACGGTCGATGCCGCCGGAAGGCGATCTTCAGCGGAATGCTCTGCGCGCGACCCACCCCCGACACGAGATCGAAGGATCGGCCCGGTCACCCGCACGAGGTGGCCGTCGTTTTCCCGGCAGAGGTAGGACTCGATCTCGCGGCAGAAATCTGCCTGGTTCCGTTCCCACGATCGACCAGCCCGGTGAGGCGTCCAGATCGGGATCTGCGTGGTGGATGCAGGAGAGGTCTCCGGCGCAATCACTTTCGGCCAGCCCGCCGGTCGCGACGCATCGGACGCGTCTGGCCGCCGGGGCCGGCCAGTTCCCGCGCCTCATGCGGCGGACGAGCCCCTCGACCACATGCCGACGTAGCCCCAGAAGAGCCCCGACTCCATCGCGCCGACGGTCGTTGCGGCCGATGATGACCGACGGGGGCTTGCGCACGCCGATCCGCGGCAGGCGCGCTGCGCGCTGGAACAGCGCGTCGGCAGAGATCGTCACGCCTGGACAGATGGCGCCGCCGAGGTGCATTTCGCCCTTCGCGCTGCGATCGCATCGAGCGTCGTCGCGGTCCCGGAAATCGAGGACGACCAGCGCGCTCTTGCGCCGCCCGGCCGGACGGCTCGTACGCCGCGATGCCGTTCACGACCCGGTCGGCGCCTACGTCGGCGGGCGGTGATCGTAGAGAATGGGCATGCCCGTCGCGAGCCCCGGTTCGACGACCATCGCCGTCAGGTGGAAGCAGCGCTCACACCATCCCGCGAGCCGGGCTCGTCAGCGGCGGCACGACCGAAGAGGCCGGGCCATGACGGACCGCACCGACTTCGCGATCGATGCGGCGGACATCGAACAGGCCGTGCACGAGCAGGCCCAGTTCATCGGCCGCTCGCTCGCGCAGCGTCGTCAGCCGCCAGCTGTGCGCCAGCCACTCTTCCCGTCGAACACGCCGAGCGACGATGTTGGTGTTGCCGATGTCGATCGCTAGCAGCATGGGTTCAAGGGGTCAAGAGGTTCGCGTCTGGGAGGTTCGAGGGGTTCAAGAGGTCTACCGAGAGGTTCGAGGGATTGCTGATGCATGAGTTCACAGGCTCATAGCCACGGAGACCCCGCCGCGGCGACGATTCGCTCGGCATTGCGGGCGCCGTTACGCACGAGCAGAGACGCACCGCGGTCGTCGGTTCCGCTCCGTGACGCCGATCTGCATGCCCGGACGACGTCGTCCAGGGACACGCGGGCGCCGCGACGCCAGGCGCCCGGGCGCGCCATCTCGCTCGAGGACAGCGATCGAGCCCGGCCGGCGAGCAGGTCGTCATACGGCGCGCGGAGCGCCGCGAGCGATCTCGGCAAACACCGGGCCGCGTTCCACGGGATTTGCCGCTTCGGTCCCGAGCCAGGTCGCCCGGCTGGCGAGGGTCGGTGGAAACGCTATCTCACGGCACGTTGATGCCGTAGCCGACCACCACCGCGTCGGCGACAGCTTCCGAGAGAATCCCGCCGAGCTTCCGCCGCGCGACGGCAGATCGTTCGGCCGCGAGGATCGACTCGGAGCGCGGTAGCGGCTTTCGACCCTGGCCCGCGGGGCCACGCCTGCGGCGAGCGTGATCAGCGTCGCCGCGCGATCCCGATTCGTGGCGCGGGCCGGCGTCAGAACGACGGACGCATCGCACAGCCCGCTGCCGCGGGGACGACCACACGTGGCCCCGCCGTCCGCGGCCGGCGGTCTGCGCGCCGGCCACCACGACCGTGCCCTCGTGATCGTCCGGAGGCTCACCGAGGCTGGACGCGACGACGTCGTTGGTCGAGCCGGTCGTCGGCAGGATTACTGATCCGGGACGCCAGCCGTCCGAGCCGGCTCTTCGCGGCGCCAGCGACGTCGGCAGAATCGCGCGGGAACCCGACCGAGCTTCGATTTCAAAGCTGATATCGATGGCCTGGGCGCGGAATGTGTGAGCGCGCCCACCGACGAATCCGCACCCGTCGTCGAGAGTTCAGGCAGACGGTCGACGCGGCGACGTTTCCCGAGATTTCGATCTTCGCGCGCCCCGCAGCCGGCGCAGCGGCCTCCCGGATGTCCGGGGTGGCCATGTTATCCACCAGAATGACTTGAGCACCGGCGGCAGCGCCTCGTCCCACCTGGGCGAGCGTCTCGGCCGTCCGACTTCGATGGCCATCCTGGCTGACGGCTCCGCACCGCGGGGACGGCGGCCTTCACGCCTCCCGGCGAGGCGAATGTGGTTGTCCTTGATCAGGATCGCGTCGAAGAGCCCGAATCGATGATTCGTGGCGCCGCCCGCCCGAGACCGCATACTTCTCGAGCAGCCGCGGTCGGGCGTCGTCTTGCGGGTATCGAGGATCCACAAGCTTTCCGCCGGCCGCCTCCACGAAGCGTCGGGTGCTGGTCGCGATGCCGGACAGTCGCTGCAGAAAGTTCAGGCCGTCCGCTCGGCGATCGAAGCAGGCGTCCGCGCCGAACCGGCCACTTCAGCGACGACGTCGCCAGGCCGGCAGGGGGCGCCGTCGGCTGTTCGAGCCGTGGCCTGCACATCGGGTTCGAGCAGGCGGAACGCTTCGAGCGCGACGTCGAGGCCGGCCAGGATACAAGGGGCCTTGACGAGGAACCTGGCCGCGGGCGCGCGCGCCGGCGGCACCGTCGCATCGGTGGTGACGTCGCCGGCCGCGCCCAGATCCTCGTCGAGCGCGCGGCGAACGGCTTCGCCGGTACGACGCGGCGTCAAGAGGCGGGAGCTTCATATCCTGCGACGAGAATCGCGCGTGGCTCGCCGGCTCGTGATCTCGAACGCCTGCACCCTGCAGCGCGGATCTGAGATCGGCCTCGACCTGCGCATCAGCGCAACCGCCTCGGGCTCGGCCGTAATTGTCACCTTCGTAATCGGAGCATGAGGGGCTGGCGGCTGCACGGATCGTTGCTGTCGCACCTCGAAGAGCACGGCGGTCGCCCACTCATACGCGCCCGATCACCATGATGGCGATCGACCGGATCTCTTCCGAGCCTGCGGCCACGCCGCCGTGTGAACAGAGCCGTCCTGCCACCAGGACCAGACTCTTCGGTCACGAACGGCAGGAACGGCGCGAACAGCCGCGAGCAGCACGTGACAGCGCGCGTGACAGCGCGGCGTTGGCCGATCGCGGCCGCCCTCGGGTCCCTGCTCGCCGTAGCGGCGGCCCTTGACGAGCTCGAGGTAGTCGTCGCAGAAGCGCCAGAAGAACGTCTCGGTTCGCTGCGAGCGCGCGCGCGTAGTCGTAGCCCTCGAACGCCTCTGTCGCCTCGCCGACGAGCACGGCGAGGTTGCGCAGCATCGCCGCGATCCACCGGCCAGACGAATCGGTCCCGCGTCGGCTCAGCGTCGTGCTCGAGCGCGAACTTCGACGCGTTCAGCAGCTTCATCGCCAGCCGCCGGCCGACCTTCATCTGGCTCGGGATCGAACGCGGTGTCGGTGCCGGGCCGGCCGCTCGCCGCCCAGTAGCGCACCGCCGTCAGAGCCGTGCTCCTCGAGCAGCGCCATCGGCGTGCACGACGTTGCCCTTCGACTTCGACATCTTCTTGCGATCGGGATCGAGCACCCAGCCCGACATGGCGGCGTTGCGTCCACGGCAGCGAGTCGATGCTCGCAGTGCGATCCGCAGCACGGTGTCGAACAGCCAGGTGCGGATGATGTCGTGCGCCTGCGGGCGGACGTCCATCGGGAAACGTGCGCGCAAACAGGTCCGGATCCTCTTCCCAGCCGCAGACGATCTGCGGCGTGAGCGACGAGGTCGCCCAGGTATCCATGATGTCGGGATCGCCGGCGAAGCCGCCGGGCACGCCTCGCTGGTCGGGCCGGTATCCGTCCGGCACGTCGCGTGGACGGATCGATCGGCAACCGATCGACTCGTGCCGGCGATCGGCCGTGCCGTGTCGACGCGGCCATCGCATCGATCGGATACCACACGGGGAACGGCACGCCGAAGAACCGCTGGCGGCTGACGCACCAGTCGCCGTTCAGAGCCGTTCACCCAGTTCTCGTGCGCGCGCCTGCATGTACGGCGGATGCCACTGCAGTTCGCGCCCGCGCTCGAGCAGCGCGTCGCGGAAATCCATCGTCTTGATGAACCACTGGCGGCTCGTCACGATCTCGAGCGGGCGATCGCCCTTCTCGTAGAACTTCACCGCGATGCGTGATCGGGCGCGGCTCGCCGATGCAGCTCGCCCGACGCGCCGAGCAGCTCGACGATGGCCGCGCGCGCCTTCGACGCTGAAAGACCGGCCAGTCGGCATGATAGGCTTCGTTCGCAGCGCCCGGCTGCTCCGATGCCCAGACCCGTCGCCCCAGACGACGCTGCGGCTGAGCGTCCCGTCCGGCTGAATCACGGCACGAACCGGGAGCGCCAGCTCGCGCCACCACGTGACGTCGGTGATGTCGCCGAACGTGCAGATCATCGCGATGCCGCTTCCCTTCTCGGGATCGGCCAGGTGATGCGCCCGGACCGGCACGCACGTTGAACAACGGCGGTCGTGACCTCGGTGCCAAACAGCGGCTTGTAGCGCTCGTCGTCAGGATGCGCGACCGAGCGCGACACGCACGCGGGAATCAGCTCGGGCCGCGTCGTCTCGATGTCGATCGTCGAGGTCCGCCCGACGCCGAACCTGAATGCGGTGATAAGCGCCTGATGTTTCGCGGTCCTCGAGCTCGGCCTGCGCAACGGCAGTCTTGAAATCCACGTCCCAGAGCGTCGGCGCCTCGACCTGATACGCCAGCCCACGGTCCAGCAGATGCAGGAACGCCAGCTGCGATACGCGTTGCGATCGCGCGATCGATCGTGGCGTAGGTCATGGACCAGTCCACCGACAGGCCCAGATGCCGCCACAGATGCTCGAACGCCTTTTCGTCTTCCGCGGTCAGGCGCGCGCAAAGCTCGACGAAATTCGGCCGCGACACCGACACGGGCGGTTTGGGCGGCGTGGCGGCGCGGCACGAACGACGGATCGTATGGCAGCGACGGATCGCAGCGGACGCCGTAGTAGTTCTGCACGCGGCGCTCGGTCGGCGAGAGCCGTTGTCGTCCCAGCCCATGGGATAGAACACGGCCTTGCCGCGCATCCGCTGGAAGCGCGCGATCAGGTCTGGTGTGAGTAAACGAGAACACATGGCCGACGTGCAGCGATCCGCTGACGGTCGGAGGGGCGTGTCGATCGAGAACACCTGATCGCGCGGACGCATCCGGTCGAACCGGTAGAGGCCGGGACTCTTCCCACCGCGCGGTCCACCTGGCCTCCGAGGCCTTCCAACGCGGGCTTCTCAGGAACGGGCATCGGACGATCGTATTACAGAACGAGAGTGGCTGGTGTGTGAGCGGTCGGCGGTCGCGCGGAGAATCGTCCGCGGCGGCGTGACGATCGGGGCCTCGACGACCGATTACTCGATCGAGGCTTTGATCCGCTCGATCTCTTCACGAATCAGACGTTCGGCCAAGCGTGGCCACTGTTTCGCGCACGGCGCGATCGCGTCAGCTGTTCGAGCACGCGCCTGGATACCCGGTCCACAGAGATCGTCCGTGCTCGCAAGCATCGGCGCTGACAGCCGCCGCGACCGGTGCGGCCAGCGCAGGGGCGGTGCGCATTCGCGTGGGACTCGGGTTCTTTCGGTTTCGGCGCGTGATCGCAAGGGCCTCGGCGGCCGGCGCAACCGGACGATGCCTGCTCCGGGACTGATGGCGCCGGCGTGGGATCCTGAGTCCGGCCCCACAACTGCCCGAGGCGTCCGACGCCGCAGCGTCGTCGGGCGCGGCGCCGGCACCGCGGGCTTGAGGCCCGAACCAGTCGTCCCTACCGGCCATGCCGGAGCACTGGACTCCGGCAACGGGCGCGGGCTTGCCGGCAAGATTCGAGAACGCGGCGTCGAGCTGGTCGAAGTAGTCGTCGATGGACTTCGCGCCCGACTCCGGTTCGCCCAACTCAGGCCCTCGTCCGTGCCTGACTGCGCGCCGAAGACGCCCTCCGAGCGACCCGATGGGACGCACCGGCCGGCCGAGCAGTTCCTTCACGCGGCCGATCACCTGCCGCGGCTCGAATGGCTTGGCGAGCACGCCGTCACAGCCCGCACCAGCAGCCCTGGCAGCGTCGACCGGTTCGAAGGCGCCGGTGAGGAGCACCACGGGGGATGTGCGAAAGCCGCGGAGACTGCTTCATGTACGCGGCCACTTCGTAGCCGGTCTTTCCAGGCATGCCGACGTCGACCAGGACGATGTCCGGCGGGACCGAGTCGAGCCGGGCAATCGCCTGATCGCCGTTACTGACGGCGACGACGTCGATGTCCTCGTCGGCAAAGGTCAGCTCGATCACGCGCTGAATCGTCACGCTGTCGTCGGCGAGAAGCAGAGTCTGTGGCACCTTGGATATATCGGTTCAAATCAAGGAGACCCGATAGGCCCTACGCCCGGGATCGGACGTTAGCCTTGATGAAATCGATGATTCCCTGCATGGGCGCGCCCGGAAGGAATATCCCTTGACGCCCAGCGCCTGCAGCTTCGGGACGTCCACATCTGGAATGATGCCACCGATCACGACCAGCACATCGTCGAGACCGTTCGCCTTGAGCAGGTCCATCAGCTTCGGCGCGATGTGGTTGTGCGCGCCGGAAAGGATCGACAACCCGATGACGTCGGCGTCTTCCTGCAGCGCGCAGCGGTCACGATCTGCTCGGGCGTCTGCCGCAATCCCGTGTAAATGACCTCCATTCCGGCATCCGCGCAGCGCTCGGGCGATGACCTTGGCGCCGCGGTCATGGCCGTCGAGCCCCGGCTTGGCGATGAGCGACTCTCACTTTACTCATGCCATAGCGCTTTCGGGATCACGAGCCACGAGTCACGGTGACGAGCCACGGCCCTAGATGATCGCAACTTCTTCATACTCGCCCCAGACGTCGCGCAGCGCATCGCACATCTCGCCGACCGTCGCGTAGGCTCTCACGGCTTCGAGTATCGGCGGCATCACGTTCTGTTTCGTCGCGCCGCGCCGCGCGCAGCGCGTCGAGCGCCGTCTGGACGACGATCGTTGTTCCGCGACTTGCGCAGCCTCGCCAGCTTGTCGAGCTGCTTCTCGCTCGTGGACTCGTCGATATACAGCGTCTCGACCGAGCTGTCGTCCTGGACGAAGTCGTTGACGCCGACAATCGTCTTTCTCCGAGACTCCACGGCCTGCTGAAAGCGATAGGCGCTCTCCGGCGATCTCCCGTTGCGGAAAGCCCGCCTCGATCGCCGCGACCATGCCGCCCATCCTGTCGATCTCGTCGAAGTAGCGGCGAGCGCCGTCTTCCATGTCCCTCGTCAGGCGCTCGACGAAGTACGACCCGCCGAGCGGATCGACCACGTCCGCCACGCCGCTTTCGTGGGCGATGATCTGCTGGGTCCGCAGCGCGAGCGTCGCGGCGGCCGCCGTCGGCAGCGCCAGGGCCTCGTCGAGCGAGTTGGTATGCAGCGAGTTCGTGCCGCCGACGCACCGCCGACAGCGCCTGCAGCGCCGTCCGGACGACGTTGTTGTAGGGCTGCTGGGCGGTGAGCGACACGCCGGCCGTCTGGCTGTGGAAGCGCAGCTTCCACGATCGTTCGTCCTGCGCGCCGAATCGATCGCGCATCGCGTGCGCCCACAGCGTCCGCGGCCGCCCGGTACTTCGCGATCTCCTCGAAGAAATCGCTGTGCGCGTTGAAGAAGAACGACATGCGCGGGACGAAATCGTCGACCGGCGAGCCCGGCGTCGACGCCCCACTGCACGTACTCGATGCCGTCGCGCAGGGTGAACGCCAGTTCCTGGAGCGCCGTCGCATCCGGCTTCGCGGATGTGCGATGCCCGCTGACCGAGATCGTGTTCCACGCGCGGCACCTGCTCGCGCACAGAACGCGAAGATGTCGGCCACGATCCGCATCGACGGGCGCGGCGGGAAAATGTATTCCTTCTGGGCGATGAACTCTTTGAGGATGTCGTTCTGAATCGTGCCCGAGAGCGTGCGCCAGTCGGCGCCCTGCTGTTCCGCCACGACGAGGTACATCGCGAAGATCATCGCGGCCGGCGAGTTGATCGTCATCGACGTCGTGATGTCGCCGAGCGGGATGCCGTCGAACAGCGCTTCCATGTCGGCGAGCGACGCGACGCTGACGCCGCACTTCCCCACTTCGCCGAGCGACGAGCGTCGTGGTCGGGGTCGCGACCCATCAGCGTCGGCAAGTCGAAGGCGACGCTCAGAGCCGGTGCCGCCCGCGGCGAGCAGCGCCTTGTAGCGCGCGTTGGTGTCCTCAGGCGTGCCGAACCCGGCGAACTGCCGCATCGTCCACAGCTTGCCCGCATAGCCGCTGACGTGGATGCCGCGCGTGCTGGAAAGAGCCGGGCATTCAGGTCGCGGGCGTAGTCCACGTCCGCGACGCTGGCGGCGGTATACAGGCGATCGATGGGCCGGCCGGAGATGGTGGTGAACTCCGCGCCTGTTCCGCGGCGGTCTTCATGCTATCGAAATTATAGTCACGAACACGCAGAACAGAAGCCCGCGAAAGCTCCGCGGCGCCTTGACTTCTTTCGGATCGCAGCGTTAGTGCGACTCACTCACATGACGCCATCTCCCAGCGCGACCGGCAGTCTGTTCGACGCCATGCTGCAGGAATTCGAGGAGGCCGCCCGGATCCTCAATCTCGACCGCGGCATCTGGAGAATCCTCACGAACCCCAAGCGGCAGATCACCGTCGTCCTGTCCCGTGCAAATGGACAACGGCGAAATCATCGTCTTCACCGGCTACCGCGTGCAGTACAACGTCACGCTCGGTCCCGCAAGGGCGGCGTCCGGTATCACCCGGGCGTCAACCTCGACGAAGTCACGCGCGCTCGCCGCGTGGATGACGTGGAAGTGCGCGGTCGCGCACATCCCCTTCGGCGGCGGCAAGGGCGGCATCATCTGCGACCCTCAGTCAGATGTCGCAGCGCGAGCTCGAAGCGCTGACCCGCGCGCTACGTCGCCGAGATCATCGACGCCATCGGACCGGAGAAAGACGTGCCCGCGCCCGGACGTGAACACCAACGAGCAGACGATGGCGTGGATCATGGACACACTACGCATGCACGTCGGCCACACGCAACCGCCGTGGTCACCGGCAAGCCGCTCGAAATGGGCGGATCGGCGGGCCGCCGCGAGGCCACCGGCCGCGGCGTGATGATCGTGGCCCGCGAAGTCTGCCAAGCACCTCGGATTCGACATCAAGGGCGCCGCGGATCGGCGTTCAAGGTTTCGGCAACGTGGGCTCGGTGTCCGCCGACCTGCTCGCCGACATCGGCGCCAAGGTCGTCGCCGTCAGCGGACTGGAAGAGCGGCGTCGTATGCGCGGCCGGCCTCGACATCCCGGCGCTCATCGAGTACGCGCGGAAGACCAGGACCGTGGCAGGCTTCAGCGGCGCCGAGCCGCTGACCAACGACCAGCTCTTCGCCCTGGACCTGGAGATCCTGATTCCGGCCGCCCTCGAAAACCAGATCACGATAGCAATGTAAC
>ERZ1370068.464-contig-10420_pt1 | contig 32376 bp, 51 predicted proteins | sample MGYA00561227_ERZ1370068 | MGnify/ENA primary metagenome ERZ1370068 (study PRJEB38410, sample SAMEA6850437) | metagenome | study: Metagenomic assessment of the ecological functions of the soil: analysis of the soil microbiota associated with the...
GGTATTGCTTCGTTCGGTTACGTATTGCTGGACCTCGGCGGCCAAACCCGGCTTAGCGTAGTAGTGTGTGCGTTCGATTATCCTGATGCGCCGGCGGAAGTGATCGTGCCCTGCCCAAGTACGGCAACAGGCGATACGACTGGCAGAGCAGCAGTTCCCGCTGCCAGATGCAGAAGAAGTTCGGCGAGGAAGCTTCATGGCATCATCTCCTTGCATTCTACTGCATGCAGTCATCGACCTAATCGGCGGCGTTCGCACTATCGGAGTTCCTGGAACGTCCGGCCGTCACGGCCATCACTCCCGGCTTGATGTTGGCCAGCCGGATCACCTTGCCCCACTTCTCGATCTCGCTGGCGACAGAACTTACCGAACTCGGCTGGGCGACCCCGCAAACATCGTGGCGCCCAAGTCGGTCAGAGCGCGCTTTTATGGTGGCATCGGCCAGACCGGCGTTGATCTCTTTGTTAAGCCTGTCGACGATCTCGGGTGGCGTGTTCTTGGGGGCCCCGATGCCAAACCAGGCGCTCGCCTCGTAGCCCAACAGAAAATCGCCCATGGGCGGCACGTCCGGCAGCGCCTGCGCGCGCGCCACGGTCCCCACCGCCAGTGCGTGCAGCTCACCCCGCTCGAATGTTGCTCGACCAATGTTACCGGCGTGTCGAATATGACTTAGATTGCCCGCCAAGCAGGTCGGTAGCGCGGGGCCGGCCGCGATAAGGCACGTGGGCGATGTCGACGCCGGTCATCATCTTGAACAGTCGCCCGCAACGTGAGCGTGGTTCCGTTGCCAGCGGCGGGCCAGTCTTGCCCGGATTGGCCTTGGCATAGGCGATGAACTCGGGAACCGTCTTGGCAGGAACCGATGGATTGCACCACATGACGAATCGGGATGCGCGAATGATGCCCGCGACCGGCGCGATGTCGCGGATGAAATTGAAATTGAGCTTGTCATAGAGCGTCGCGTTGACCGCGTTAGCCAGAGACAAGGGCAGCGTGTAGCCGTCCGCGGATGCCGCCACGACCGCCTCGGTGCCGATATTGCTGCCGGCGCCCGGCCGGTTCTCGATGACGAATGGCTGACCGGCCGCTCCGACAGCCATTGCCCGATCAGGCGCGCGGCGATGTCGGTCGGCCGCCCGGCGGGAAAGCCGACGATGATGCGCACCGGCCGCGTCGGATAGGCTTGCGCCCACGCGAAGCGCGACGCGGCCGGCAGCGCGGCAGCGCCCGCGGCCAGATGCAAGAATTGTGCGGCGGGGAAGTTTCATGGCGTCCTCCCAATCATCTGCAGGACGAAGCGAGGGGGTGGCGTTAATCGCCACACATCAAGTCCAATTATTTCTGAATGCTCGCCTGCCCGCCGGCATGAGGCTGCCGCTTCAAATGCTTCGGCACGTCCCGGTCCGGCAGCTTCTGTTATCAAACTACCTTAGCCGCGCATCGATATGGAGGGTCTATGACCGCTGTCGCCGTCGCGTCGTTTCGCTGCGACGCGGCGGCATCTCCGGAGGGAGAAGACCGGAGCCGGCGCCGAACTTCGGCTTGGGAGGCGGCGCCTCGGTGTAATCGTCGGATCCGCTCCGGGCTTGAGACCGAGACTTATCGCCTCAATGCAGGGGACCCGATGCGCCCGCCACTGACATGGCCGCCAAACATAGTCCGCGCCGAGCGCAACGCATTCGTTCGGTGCAAGCCGAGGCTGGTGCTCAAGAGCGTATTGGAGGCGCGAAGGGGCCGTTGGGTCTGGCCGAAGGTTGTACGCATCGAAACCCATAGAGGCACAGCCGGACAGAAGGCCAGCAGCGAATAGGTGTGTGGCTATCTCGAGCATTGCTGTCTCCCATTTTCATCGCACCGTGACGCCCGATCACACCGAATGCCGCGCGCGTCCTCGATAGCTCCACGCTGTCAGGGTGCGTTCGGAACAGAGTCAAGGTGGCAGGCGCAATGGCGTTGACTATTATACGGAAGGAAACTGCGATGATTAAAGGGTGATAACGATGTCCGCTTTGGTTTAGCTCACGTCCGCCAAGCTAAACCTTCAGATCATTCCATAGACCTTCAGAGAATTGGCGGCGGTTCAGAGAGGCGCTAATTTCGCGCTCATTGCAGTCTCATCGACTCCTGGAAAAGCCCCGGCGCCCATCCCCCGATGTCCCCTCGCCGGGGTTTTCTTTGGCGTCATGCCGCTGCCTCTTCCCCCTGTCTGTAACAACCGCACGAAGAGGTGAAGCGTTCCACCTGTGAAGGTCGTTGTTACGGCACCTCCGGATCGTCGGTCAGGGGTTCATCGCGGGCGGCGTTTAGCTTTATTTGTCCTACGCGCCTTGCTTCCAATTCCTTCCAACCGACTTTGGCGTAACCCCGGTTGGAAGAGCCGGGCTTTACGCCGCAACTCCGCAAGTCCCGCCGTGCCGCGGTGCAGTCCAACGAAGTCTGCGTCGATAGGCACTAGCTCACCGCCAGCCGCGGCAGCAGGCGCACCGCGTTGTCGCGGTCGATCGTCGCGCATGTCGGCGTCGTGTGAGGCCGAGGCCGAGCGCGGCCAGCGCCTTGGCGACGTCGCGCGCTGGTGCCGCCGGGCGGGAAATCGGTGCCGAACAGTGATGTGGTCGCTGCGTCACCAGCTTGAGCAGCGAGGCGATCGCGCCCGGCGTTGGCGGCGCCGGCGGTGTGTCGTAATAGAACTTCTTCATCTCGCGCATGGCGCCGTTGGGCAAGCGCTGCTCGCTCTCCTGGCGTTGCGCGATGAGCGCGTCGATGCGGCCGGCGAGGAACGGCGCCGTGCCGCCGGCGTGCGACCAGATGCAACGGATGTCGGGGTAGCGCAGCGCTGTGCCGCTGAACATCACGCTCAGCGATCGCGCGCGTGGTGTCGGTGCCGTATTCCATGATGCCGGGCGACACGTCGGGCACGAGATTCTTGCAGCAATTGGCGGCGGTCGGATGCACGTGCACCACGGCCTTGCGGCGGTTGAGCTCGGCCATCACCGGCTCGTAGGCGGCATTGCCGAGCCAGGTGTCGCCATAGCTGGTCATGAAGTGGGCGCCGTCGGCTTTGAGCGTGTCGTAGGCGTATTCGATCTCCTTGAGCGTCGCGTCGACATCGGGGATCGGCATGCGCGGCGAACAAGCCGAACCGGGTCGGATGCTCCTGCACGAGCTTGGCGCCGTACTCGTTGCACTCGCGCGCGATCCGGCGCGTGACCTCCTTGTCGCCGAACCACAGGCCCGGATTGGTGATCGAGATCATCGACGACCGCGACGCCGCCCTTGTCCATGTCCTCGATCGACTTCGCCGGCGTCCAGTCGACGTTGGCGGGCTGCAGCATCTCGCGCCCTTTGACCTCGGCGATCCACTGTGGCGGCGAGAAATGATGATGCACGTCGATGCGGTGCGGCTTCGGCGGCTTGCTGCGCCGAGGCTGGGGAGAGCGCGCTGCGCCAAGCCCGAGCGCGGCCAGGCCGCCACCGATGAACGCCGCGACGATCAGTGGCGGGCCGGAGCGCGATCCGCGGCAACAGGCGCAGTGGTAGCGACAATGGGCGAGTGCGGCGCATGAACCCTCCCTGAAGCTTTGTCCCTGCAGACTTGTGCTGCAGCCTTTGGCACCGCAAAAGCTAGCGGGTTCGGCGCGATACACGGCACAGCGGCATGGGCAGGCGCACCTGAATGAGCGGTGCATGGAGCGTCCAACCCCAGTCCTGCTGCCGGTGAGTCGCCACAATGTCTTGCGACTTTCGGCGTCCTGATACCGACGGACGGCTGGGGGGCTTCGTAAGTGAAGGATTGTCGGAACACAGGCACACAACCTGTGGAGGGGTGCTTTGATCTGTTGGACTGAAGTATCTTGGTATCTAGCTGCCAACTCTACAGAGAGTCGCGGAATGAAAATTCCGGTGGTCGACGATCACGTCCTGATCCGCGACGCGCTGCGCGGCGTTCTCAAGGAGTTGAAGGGCGAGGCAGACCGTGCTGGAGGCGTCCGACTGCCGCCAGGCGATGGCAGCTCATCGACGAGCACGCCGATGACCTGGGTCTCATCCTGCTCGATCTTGAATCTGCCGGACCGCGACGGCTTCTCGGCGCTGGCCGAGGTGCGCGAGCGCTACCCCGCGATTTCGATCGTCGTCCTGTCCGGCCAGCAATGATCGCGACAACGTGGTCAAGGCCCTCGATCTCGGCGCGCTCGGCTTCATTCCGAAATCGGCCAGCGCGAGGTCATGCTCGAGCGCGCTGCAGTCTCGTGTTTCTCCGGCGGCATCTACATTCCGCCCGAGATCCTCGTCCGCGACGACTCCGGCACGGCGCCGAACCGGCCCGAAGCCGTCGTCAGGACGGCTCCCGACTGTCTCGCCCGTCCGATCTCGGCTTGACCGAGCGTCAGATCGACGTGCTGGCGCTGATGATGCAGGGCAAGAGCAACAAGGCGATCTGCCGCGTCCTCGACCTGGCCGAGCCGACGGTGAAGAACCACGTCACCGCAATCCTGAAGGCGCTGAAGGTGACGAACCGCACCGAGGCGGTGATCGCGGTGGGCGAGCTTGGCTGGGACCTCACAAACCGCGGAAAGTCCTAGACCATGATCCGATCAAGTTGAATCGGGATCATGGTACAGCTTTGTTTGAGCATGATCTTTTTCGAAAACCGGTTCCCACTTTGTCGGGATCATGCTCTAGCTGTTGGCGCGTCTCAATCGGCCAGCGCGCAGTGCACGCCGGCATGTGCGAGCATCTCTTGCAGGCGGCCGCGCGCATGGAACATGCGCGTCTTCACCGTGCCGGGAGGGATTCCACGATCTGCGCGACCTCCGTCACCGTCTTCTCATGGTAGTAGATGAGGTCGACGATCTCACGCAGCGGTGCCGGCAAGCGCATCAGGCAGCGCCGAACAACCGCACCACGGCTGGCCCGATCGGCCGCCGCCTCCGGATCATCCGCGTCGTCGACGAGGTCAGCGGCGACATCGTAGTCGAACATCGCCTCCGTCCGGCGTCTGAGCTGCCGACATGGTCTTGTTGCGGGCGATCCTAACAGCCAGGTCGATACGTTGGATTTTCCGGAGAACTCCGGCAGCGCCACGCAGATGTCGAGGAATACCTCGCTGACGATATCCTCCGCGATCGAGGCCTTCCCGGTCAGTCGCATGACGAAGCGATGGATGCGGACATTGTGGCGCATGAAGAGCAGGACCATCGCGCGCTTATCACCGACCGCAATCGAAGTGATGAGTTCATCATCCGGCACCTTCGGTATCAGCGCCCGATACGGCTTTCCCGCTGTCGAAGGCAGCTTGTCCCCAAAGCCTGCATGAACATTCTCCACGGCACAACACCACCGGATGCCCCCGGTCAGCATCTGCTCTCTTGTCGGCGGTGAGTGTCTTGTTGTGCGCGCGCCGGGTAAATCAGCCTGAGGGTATCGTTCCAGGTATGAGCTGAGGTATGGCTTGCGCTCAGAGTTGCGTGAGCAAGAATGGTGCGGACTTCACGCAACCGCCACACTAGGTTTAAGTCTAGTCGCGGCCTGTTCCGCGGCTGCGTTTAAGTGCTTCGCGCAGCGTGTCGTGCAGCGCCGTTGGGTCGACCGGCTTATGCATCAGCTCGTAACGACTTGTTCGGCGCTCCTGCCGCAGGCGCGCCGAGAGACGCCGCCCGTAATGATCAGAAGGCTGGGATCTCAAGAAGCCTCGCGCAGCTCCTCGACGACCTGAACTCCATTGCGACCGCCCGCCAACCGATAGTCGCATACGATCAGATCCGGCCGTCGGCCCTGCGCCGCCAAGCTGGCCAGCGCCGCAGCTTCAGTTGCGGCTGTCAGTACCCTGGTATCCCCAGCTGCGGAGCAGACCGCTCATTCCCTCCAAGACCATCGGGTCGTCATCGATCCACGACCACAAGCTCGGCGCTGGGCACGTCCGGCGCCGTCGGCATTTCAATCTCTAGGTAGTCCACACCCACGGTGCCGTAATCTGGGGGCGCGCGCCTGACTGATAAATCAGCCAGAAGTCCTGCGACGGATCGTGCGCGAAACGCGGCAGAAAGAAAAAGGCTGGGCTGATCAGATGCTTGTGTAATCAGCGTTGAAGAGGCGACCCGACACGCTGGTCCCGGGACCTATGCTATCGCACCTCCACTCGCCGATCGGTCCATGACCTGCTGCTTGCGCAGCATGCTGTCGACGGTGGCGCGAAGCGTCATTGGATCGACGGGCGTGCAGCAGATGAAGATTATTGGCACGCGCGCCTGGTGCAGCGCATCCGAATGGGTATCCCCACTGATCAGGAACGCTGGGATCGCTTAGCGCCGAATTCGCTGGCGGGACCTGCTCAGATCGCTTCAATTCCCGGTCGCTTGCCATCCGACAGCCGATAATCAGCCATGATCCAGATCAGAGCGGACACGCGCCAAGGCCGCCGAGCACGGTGGCGGCGCCGTCTGCAGAACACCAGCAACCGCGGCATCCCCGGCTCCGCAACAGCCCGCGCATCCCGTCAGAGCACGCGCGGATCGTCATCGATCACCAAGACGAGCTTGCCATCTGACACGCCGATAGGGGGCGCGTGGTAACGGGCCGCTCTCCACGGCTGGCACGGGCAGGCGCTTGCGGCGCCACGACCGTAAAGCGTGAGCCGCTCCCGACCGCCGATCTGAGCTCGATCGGCAGCGCGAGCAGCGTACAGAGACGATCGACCGATCGCAAGCCCAAGCCCAAGACCCGCGCGCTGATCGCGTTCCGGTTCACCGACCCGATAGAACTCGCTGAAGATATTCTGGCGCTGGTCTTCGGCGATCCCCGGCCCGGTATCCCAAACCTCGGATTGCAATTGCTCGCCGCGCTTGCGGCAGGCGACAACGACGCCTCCCTCCGAGGGTGTAGCGCACCGCATTGGACACCAGATTGAAGAGAATTCGCTCCAAGAGGATAAAATCGGTGCGCACCCAGGCATCGCTCGGCAGAACCCGAAACGACAGGTTCTTCTCACGCGCGGGCTCCGCAAAGGTGCCCTCGATCCGCTGCAGCATCTGGGCCGCTGCAAATTCCGTGACGCTGGGCGTGAGGACACCGGCATCAAGCTTGGAGACGTCCAACAGCGCGTTGAACAGCTCGTTCATGGCAGACACCAGGCATCGATGCGCTCGACGATCCGGCTGCGCTCCTGCACGCTCATGATCACTGCGCAGCTGCGCAACGAACAGGCCGAGCGCATGCAACGGCTGCCGCAGATCGTGGCTGGCAGCCGCCAGGAAGCGCGACTTGGCAAGATTGGCGAGCTCTGAGCTGCTGCGTGCGTTCCTCGACCTTGCGCTCTCGAGCGTGGCATGAGAATCCTGAAGCTGGGCCGCCATGCTGTTGAACTGGTTACCCAGCGCCTCAGACTCATCGCCGGTCCTGATCGCGATCCGCTGATTGAGATCGCCACTTCTGATCCGCGCCGCGCCGTCACGCAAGGCTCTGATCGGTACCACCATGCGGCGCGCCAGGAAGGTACCAGCCAAACCCGCGAGACAAATCGCCACGAGCATCAGCACGCCAGAACGCAAGATCAGCGAGGCATAGATTGGCGCATAGGCTTCAACGACCGGCAGCTCCAATGAACACCAGCCAGCCAAGCGGAGGCAACGGGGGAGTAGACCGCCAGGACCTGCTCACCCTGGAGGTCACATGACATCCCCCTCTACCAACGATGGCGTCGAGACGGCGCGGCGCGCCGCCATGACCTGCGGCAAAGTCTCGACAGATCGGTGTTGCGCAGCACCGGATTGATATCCGGATGAGCAATCAGTCGCCCATTGGCATCCACCACATAGGCTCGTCCCCGATTGCCGACCTTGATTTGAGATACGACGTCCCAAATGAACTTGAGATTGACCTCCGCGACCACCACGCCATAGTCGCGGCGGGCGCCGGGGATCGCGATGAGTCATGTAGGGCTCTGATTCACTTGCGGAAATAAAGCGGCCCATAGTAGTGCTTGCTGGCGATCGCCTCGGACGAACCTGGGGTGCTGAGAGAATAGTCCGTCTGGCTGCCGATGACGTCTGCGGCAACGCGAGAGACCAGTGCTTGCTCACGGCCCGTCGAGTCGAGCTGGGCGATTTCGGTGATGGCTGGAACCTGGTCGCAGCAATCCGGACCGCGTCGAAGCGCCATTCCTCAATCGGGTTCGTGCTCCACGGCAGCTGCGTCATCCAGCCCATCTGCCGCTCGATCTCCTGCACAAATTGAGTGATCCTGCCGGCAGCTGCACTGGCTTGCTCACGCTGGGTGCTGAGCAACAGCGCTCTGCTCGCGATAGAAAACCACATATCGAGTGAAGCCGCTGGCCATCAAAGCCACGGTCACTACTGCAACGAACAGCGCAATATACTTGCGGAAGAGGTGGCCCCGAGGCTGGTCGGCGACCTCTGGCTTCCGGTATGAATCGAATGCGCTGTCCGGTGCTCTCATTCGATCACGCTTCGCTGGCCCTGGCGATGACGATGCGAGGCAACCGACAAGCCACAGCGCCCGGCGCGTCTCCGAGATTGACGACCAAGTCTACCTTACGGGGCCTGGACTGGAAGATCCGGCCGGCTTGCCGCCCTCGAGGACGCGGTCAACATATATTGAGGTGCGCCGGTAGAGATCGAGCATGTCGGCCCCGCAGGCCACCAACCCGCCGCTCGGTCGCGAAGTAGCTGAAGGGATAGATGGCCGGCACCTTGAGCCGGAGCGGCCTGCTCGATGAGCACGGCCCGATGAATCGACATGAAATTGTCCGGAATGGACCGACCAGCCTCTTGGGCCTCATCGCGGCGCAATGTCGCGCGATAGCGCTTCAATCTCGGCCGGGCTGCGAACAGGCTTCGCCGACCAGGTCCACGGCGATCGAGGCGGCGGCAGCTTCAACCGGCGGCACGAAAGAACGAGATGATGTTGGCCGCCGTGCATCCGGATTGAACAAGATCGAAACACGCGCAACGGACGGGGCGATCCCCTTGAGCAATTTCCAGCCATTTTCCGCCCATCGAGGGAAGACTGTTGAGTGAAGCCCGTCAGGTTGCCGCCAGGCCGCTGCAGCGCACTCACGAAGCCCGCGCCAACGGGATTGACCGCCGTCACAAAGACAATCGGCAGCGTGCAACCACTCCCGCAGCAGGGCGGACACGCACAAAGCCGCTGCCGGCGACGATAAGATCCGGGTTTCAGCGCGATCAGCTCACGCGCAATGGGCGCGGAGCAAATCCCGCTCGGGCCGCGAGGCGATAGGTGAATTTGGACATTGCGCCCTTTGAGTCCAGCTGGCTCCGCGCAGCCCTGCTTCGAAATTGGCGATAGCGAGTGGCGCTGGCACCCGGGTCGCTTTCAGAGAACCCGATCATCACTCCTGATGATCCGCACGCGGTCTGGTTGCGGCTGAAGAGTCCGCCAAGCATGGCATCGTGGAAGCAAGCAGGCGCCGCCCAGCAGCGGCAGAACGTCCCGACGTCTCATGGTGTGGCCTCGCCATAGCAGGGGACACTGCAAGCTCACGCATCGCCCGTCCACGGCGCGGGCGCGTTATTCCAGCGGTCCCGCCAGCGATCCTGGCGCGCCTATGTGCTCGACGCTCATCTTGTCCGCAAAATAAGCTGCGGTGAATCAACCAGATGTACCGCTACCGCCGCGGGAACAATACGACTGGAGGCGGAAGCTCTTGGCAGGCAAAGTGATATTACTTTAGCCAGAAGCATACATTTAGTCTTGGGACCATAGTATGTTGTGAACGCTGGTCGACCGAGCGGCTTGGAAAGCAATGGGTTCTTCTGAAAGCAAAGGTTATTGGTAAATAAAGGCTCGAAGAGCTCCCGAATACACATGTGCGAACGGCTCCGCGAGCCATCGAGCTCTGCCGGACTGGCAGCTGGTAGAGCTCGCCGTATTTCGCGCGCAGGTACGCGACGTAAGGCTCCATCCGCATCGGCGAGCCGGTCGCCCGCTTGCACCAGCTCGTCGGGCCGATACTTGCGGCCGTGCCGGTAGATGTTGTCGACGCAGCCAGCCGTGCAGCGCACGCGAACTCGCCGCTCGCAATCTCGCGCGGGATCTCGGGGTGCGCCTTCACGGCTGCATCATAGAACTGCGCGCGCGAGGATGTTGCCGATGGTGTAGCTCTGGAAGCGCGCCGCCGATGCCGCCGCCATACCAGTGCACGTCCTGCAGGCAGCCGTCGCGATCGTCGGGCGGCGTGACGCCGAGGTCGGCCTGCATGCGCGGCGCGCCAGGCCTCGGGCAGGTCCTTGATCCGCAGCCGGCCTTCCAGCATGCGCCAGCTCGAGGTCGAACCGCAGCATGATGTGAAGATTGTAGGTCACCTCGTCGGCGTCGGTGCGGATCAGCGAGCGCTCGACCTTGTTGATGGCGCGATAGAACGTGTCGAGCGCCACGCCCGCGAACTGGTCCGGGAAAGCGTTGCTGCAGCAGCGGATAGATAGTGCTCCCAGAAGCCGCGGCTGCGGCCGACCACGTTCTCCCACAGCCGCGACTGGCTCTCGTGCACGCCCGCCGAGGCGCCCGTAGCCGAGCGGCGTGCCGTCGAACGCCGGCGCTCGACGCCCTGCTCGTAGAGCGCGTGGCCGGCCTCGTGCAGGGTCGAGAACAGCGCCTCGCCGATATCGTCCTCGCGCACGCGCGTGGTGATGCGCACGTCGCCGGCCGAGAACCTGGTGCAGAACGGATGGTGCGTCTTGTCGAGGCCGGCCGCGGTCGAGGTCGTAGCCGAAGCGCTTGCGCGACGCCGAGGCCGAAATCGAGCTGCGCCGGCTCGCCGAAAGGCGCTGCGCAGACAGCTGATCGTCCGGCCGGCGGCTGCTCGGCGATGGCGCGCACCATCGGCACCAGTTCGCGCCGCAGCTCCGTCGAACAGCCTCGCACCGAGGCCGTCGTCATGCCCTCGTCGGCATCGTCGATCAACGGGTCGGCGATGTGCTCGTAGGGCGCGAAGAACTCCGCGTATTCGCGGCTGATAGTCGAGGGTCTGTCTCCAGGAACGGCACCATGGCGGCGAAGTCGTTGGCCGGCCGCGCGCGCGTCCAGGCGTCGTAGGAGGCGGAGCCGAGCGCGCTCGCGCGCGCGACGTATTCGGCCGGCACCTTGATCGCCTTTTCGAAGTCGCGTTGCGCCACGCGGATCAGAGCTAGCGTCGTCGCATCGGCAGCAGGCTGCTCGGCCTAGGGCGCCAGCGCGTCGATCAGCCGGCCAAGCGCCGGATCGACGAACTTCTCATGCGCGAGCCGCTGCAAGGTCGCGCCCTGGCGCCCGCGCGCGGCGGCGCCGCCTTCGGCATGTATGTGGCCTGGTCCCAGGTCAGAACCGAGCTGGCAGCGCCTGCAGGTCGCTGATCTCCAGCAGGCGGCGCGTGAGCTCTGCGAGCTTATCCTCGGACGACACACGGTTGGCACGCGCGCGCTGCGTCGCGACCTGGTCGCGACTCCGGTCGCGTCTTGCCAACACGAGCCGTTATGGATCTTGTGAGCGCTTGGTTCTGTCGACCTGCTTCTCTTGTGGGATTCTTGCTTTAGCGAGGTCTTGGCCATGGATTACCTGTGAGTATTAACCTTTAGCGACGGCGTTTTGGCGTCGGCACACTGAGAGCGTTAAAGAACCTGGGCCAGCGATGCCGCACCCTGGAACCAGACGCAAAGTCGGCGCAATCGCGACCTAAGAGACTAGAAAAACCAAGGTTTGAGCCGACGTCATTGCACGGACCGCGGCAGACCAGACGACGATTCTTCGCCGGATCGATGGCGATCATCCTGGCGATTGCAGTGACTTGGGCTCGACGGGCGGCCAACAGGCGGCGTCGCGCAGCTTCGAGCTCCTGGATCTCATCAAGAAGAAGGCTGCCATCGCCAACGAAGATCCCAAAGAAGAAGCTGCGCCTGGCATTCTGTCCGGCAAGAAAGACGACGCCAAGACCGCGGTCACACCTCAAGAACCTGCCGAAGGCCTCGCTCCCGGAAACCTGACTCAAGACGAAGGGCCTGCCCGGAAATCTGACCGGCAAGACCCAGACAGGAAACCTGCCCGGCGCGCAATCAGCCCGGCAAGAACCTGCTCAGACAAGGGCATCGATGCCCAAGAACACCAAGCCGGGCAACATGTCGGCGACGCCAAAGAGCACGATCGGCAAGGCGGGCGACCTCAAGAACGCCAAGTCGACGATCGGCAAATATCGGATCCCAAGAATGCCAAGGGCCTCTGAGCAACGGCGCGGACCCCGGCAAGGGTGCCTCTCACCAAGACCGCGCTGCGGCAAAGGCCACAGACCTGCCGAAGGCCAACACGCTCTTCGGCAAGAGCATCAATAGCTGAGGACGGCGTTTCGCCGGCCCCATGCGCGCCGCCACGCCCGTCCTGAAGCGGCTGCAGCTGCGCGGCCGATCATCCGGCGCGAGCACGTCTTGGCGTTGCGCACGGCTGTTGCGCCAGTGCGGCTGCTCCCGGGCGAAGCGCGGCTTCACCGGCCGTGCCGCCAGCCGGACGAGACCCGCTTGGTGAGCGACCGAGATGGTGTTCCGCGTCGGCCCCAACGTCTGCGCGCCCAGGCGCTGCGAGGCCGCCATGCAGCGACATGGGCTGACCGCCATCAGCTCAGAGAACATGGGGCATCGCCGGTGGCACGATCTACCACTTCCGCGTCGCCAGCGGCCGGCCGGTCGGCCGAGGTCATTCGCGCGATCTGGAAGCGGAGAACATCGGCGTCCCGTCCGCGAACTACTTCACCTCACCAGGACTGTTCCAGCAGCGGCAATGAGCAGCCTGCGACGAATCAGCCCGCCGCGGAAGACCCGGACCTGGCGGGACGGAACGAGAAGCGAGCCTCGGAGCAATATGTCGTCGACAAGCTGCAGCTTGCCGAGGTGCACAAGGTTGCGACCGGCCGCGGCGTGCTGGTCGCGGTGGTCGATTCCGCAATCGACGCGAACCATCCCGATCTCGCCGGCGCTTTGTCGAGCAGTACGACGCTGTCGGCCGCCGCGAGAAGCCGCACTTCCACGGCACCGGCATGGTTGGCGCGATCGCGGCCCATCAGCAGGCTCATGGGCATCGCGCCCGAGGCCAAGATCTCTCGCCATTCAGGCTTTCAGCGGCGACCACCCGCGCAGTCGCCGGAAGCGACCACCAAGCAAGATCCTCGCCGGGCTCGATTGGGCCGATGCGCAAAGGCGCGCGCGTGATCAACATGAGCTTCGCCGGGCCCCTACGATCCGATGCTTGCGCTCGCGATGAAGAACGCGCACGCCAAGGGCGTGGTGCTGATCGCGGCCTCCGGCAATCTCGGGCCGAAGTCGCCGCCGCTCTATCCGGCCGCCGATCCGAATGTGATCGCAGTGACGGCGGTCGACGAGAACGACCAGCTGTTCGCCCAGGCGGTGCGCGGCCCGCACGTTGCGGTCGCGGCTCCGGGCGTCGACGATCATGGTGCCGGCGCCGGAGGAGACTTATCAGCTCACCACCGGCACCTCGGTCGCAGCCGCGCATGTGAGCGGCGTCGCCGCCCTGCTGATCGAGCGCCATCCGAACGTCGATGCGCGCGACCATCCTCGAGGTGCTCACCTCGACCGCCCAGAGCTCAATCCGAAAGGGCGCGACGATCAATTCGGCTGGGGCCTGATCGATCCCGCATCCGCACTGGCCGAGCTCGAGTCCAGGATGACCGACAACCAGGTCGCCAGCATATCGCAGCCGCCGACCCAGGCGGCGGTGCCCAAGCAGATCGCGGCGCCGAAGCAGCTCCCTCGACAGGGAGCGCCGAGACTGCAACCAGCGTCCGCGCACTACCGGTTGCACCGGCCGTAGCGTCGATCGCTGGCGCGCCTCCTCTATGGCCGTGCGGTTCTTGCGCCCAGAGTCCCAGCTGGCTGACGGGGTCGAGCAGCGAATGGTCAAGCCTGGTCAGCGCATTCGACGCGCGGGGGCAATGGTCGGGCAGACCGTGCGCGTGAGGAGCCCGTCGACCGCTCCAGCGCCCGTAGCGTCACCGACGTCAGCATCCGCTGCGAGATGCTGCCGAGGCCGCGGCGAAGCTCGTTGAACCGCTTCGTCCCGTCACCCAACATGCTGACGACCAGCACCGTCCACTTGTCGCCGACGCGCGCCAGCACCTCACTCACGGCGCGGCAATCCTCGGCCGCATGCAGGTTACTTGGTATCAGCGCTGTGCCTTCTTGCCGTGGCCGCTTGGTCATCTATTTATCCCTCAGTATCAATCGGTAACCAGAGGTAGCCCCGATATGGCCAAAGTCAAGATCGGTATCATCATCAGTACGACGCGCGCGGCCCGTTTCGGGAGACAAACCTGCCAAATGGATCAAGGGCATCGCATCGCAGCGCGGCGACCTGACCGTGGAAGTCCTGGATCTACGCGACTATCCGATGCCCTTTTTCGACGAAGCGGCGTCGAACGCACGGGTTCCGTCGTAAAACGAGGTTGCACAGCGCTGGCAAAAGAAAGTCGCGGAGTTCGACGGTGCCTATGCATTTGTGACGGCAGAATACAATCGCGGCGTTCCGGCGGTGCTGGAAGAACGCCCTCGACTACGCCTATCCGGAATGGAACAAGAAGCCGGCGGCCTTTGTCGGCTATGGCTCGGTCGGAGCAGCCCGCGCAATCGAGCAGCTGCGGCTCTGTCGCCATCGAGCTGCAAATGGCGCCGACGCGGACCGGGTGTCCATATTCAGGAGCGGACTTCGCTGGCCGTCTGGGAGGGCGCCAAAGAGATCACGGAGCTTTCGTATCTCCAACAGAATGCCACCGACATGTTCACCAGCCTGCTCCTGGTGGGCCAATACACTCAAGGCTGCGCGCCGAACGGACGACGAATCTTGTCCGCCTGCCCCTAGAGCGCACAGCAAAGGAGAGACACGATGTCCATCAGGCCCATCAAGCGGATCGCACAGTCCACCCCGACCATGGAAGGCGCCGGCGTGAAGCTGCGCCGCGCCTTCGGGTTCGGCGACGACCAGCGAGTTCGATCCGTTCCTGCTGCTCGACGATTTCCGCAACGACCGGCCCGGACGACTATCGCGCCGGCTTTCCGTGGCATCCGCATCGCGGCATCGAGACGATCACCTATGTGCTGGCCGGCACCGTCGAGCACGGCGACAGCCTCGGCAATCGCGGCAAGCTCGGCGCCGGGCGACGTGCAGTGGATGACCGCCGGCAGCGGCATCCTGCATCAGGAAATGCCGCAGGGCGACGCCGCAGGGCCGCATGCACGGCTTCCAGCTCTGGGCCAACCTGCCCGCCTCGCTCAAGATGACGGCGCCGCGCTATCAGGACATTCCGGCCGATCGAGATCCCGGAGGTGGTCGACGACGACGGCACCGCGCGTGCGCGTGATCTGCGGCGATTTCTGGGGCAAGCGCGGCCCGGTCGACGGCACCGCGGCGGAGCCGCGCTATCTCGACGTCTTCGTGCCGCCGGGCAAGCGCAAGACGCTTGCCGGTCGAGCGCGGCCGGCACGCCTTCGCCTATGTGTTCGAGGGCTCCGGCACGTTCTCCGGACGCCTCGCAGCCGTTCGGCGTGCTCACCGAGAAAGACGACGCGCGCACGGCGAGATCGCTCGTGCGCGAGCGCACCGGCAACCGCTCGCTGGTGGTGTTTGATCCGCGGCGACGAGGTCACCGTGCAGGCGGGCGACGAGGGCATCCGCTTCCTGCTGGTCTCCGGCAAGCCGATCGAGGAGCCGGTCGCCTGGCACGGGCCGATCGTGATGAATACCCAGGCCGAGCTGCAGCAGGCGGTCGCCGAGCTGCGCAACGGCACCTTCATCAAGCACGCCTGACGGCGATCCTCCCGCGCCAATCTGGCATTTGACGAGCATCGGCCGCGCTGGCTACACCGGCGCGGCCCGATATCTTATTGTGCGCCCGGAGGACCGTCCCATGCCCGATCTCGACCGCGCCGAACTGCTTGAGCTGCTTGGCCGGCTCAGGGCGCCGGACGACGCCGCCGTGCTTGCGGCCGCGCGCGAACTGCACGGCAAGATCGAGCGAGTCCGGTCTGACCTGGGACACGCTCTCCTGCGGCTCGACGCGGATGCGACCGGCTGCGAGCAGGATGACAGCCCGCCCGAGGAGGCTCCCCGACCGCCCGGCAGAGCGGCCCAGCGGCGGCAAGGCGGAGGTGGCCTTGCTGATCGAGCGCCTGCTCGCGCGCACCTGCCATCTCGGATACGCTGCGCGAGGAGCTGGTCGACTTCAAGCGTGCGATCGCCGACGGCTCGTTCGACGAGATGGACGCGCAATATGTGCGCGCCCTCGCCAAGCGGCTGCGGGCCTAGCTGGAAGCGCACCTCGCTCGCGCCCCGGCACTGCGCAGCGCTCGTCTCGCGCGAAGATGTGAAGCAATGACTCTCACGCCTGTCGTCCCGCGGCGGCGGATCCATGCGCCGGCAGCAAAGCGATTGGCCGGCGGCAGCGATAACCGAGATCCTCGGTGGTTATGGGTCCCCGCCTTCGCGGGGACGACCATCGCACCGGTTCGTGCCAGAAATACTGAGCACGCCGGGTTCCGCGCTGTCTCCAAGGCGTGGATGCGCCGAGAACGAGCGGGCTTCTATCTGCGTCACCGGCTTGAAGCGCTGGATCTTCCGGCCGCGGTTCTCGGCGATGTAGACGTTGCTCTTGGATCGACCGCGATGCCGTGCGCCTGGTCGAACTGCGCCGGGATAGCGGCCGACGCGGCCAAAGCTCGAGAGCTTCTTGCCGGTCTGCACGCTCAAGGACCTCGATCTGCGAGTTGTTCTGGTTGACCACGAACATCAGCCGCTGCTCGCGATCGCGCGAGAAGTCGATCGCCACGGTCGCGCCGCCGCTCTGCTTGAGCTTGCCGCCCGCTGGCGCGCGTGACCGGCGTCCACGGCACCTCGATGGTGCTTCTTGAGGCTGCCCATGCTTGTCGTAGATCTGAATGCGCGCGCCGGTCGCGGTTGCAGACATAGACCAGTGCCGTCGTCGGCCATCGTCATGCAGTGCACGGTCTCCATGCCCTCCGGCTGCCATTGGCGCAGGAACTTGCCGTCGCGATCCATCACCGCGATGCGGCTTGATTGCCGCCGCGGCCTTCGCCGTCGGAGACATAGATGTCGCCGTTCTCGCGGATCGACATAGATGCTCGACGGCATGAAGAACTGCGCCGCGTTCGAGTTCAGCGGCGCGCCCTTGACGGTGCCGTCGGAGGAATCGAACACGCCTTTCTTGCCGAGCTGCAGCAGGAGCTTGCTGCCGTCGTGCGTGTATTTCTGCACCATGCCGGAGGGCGCGGCTCGCGATCCAGATGTTGCCGTCCTTGTCGACGTGACAGCTGTGCAGGCGCGAATCAAGCAGGTTCGCATCGCCCCAGGAATTGACCACGTTGCCGGCCGGATCAATCTCGATGATCGGCGGAGCCAGATTTCCGGCATTCAATTCGCCCTCGAGCACGTCCTGGCGATTGAGGGATGAACACGTGGTCGCGCGCATCCACGCAGGTGCCGCCCAGACCGCCGAGCACCCAGTTGATTCGGCAAGGGTTTTGGCCACGTGCTGTCGAATTCGTAGCGAGGCGCGGCGCCTTGCGCGCGCAACGACGAGTGAATGCCGGCGCCAAACTCCACCATGGTCAGCGCCGCGCAGAATCCGAGTCCCAGCAAGGAATGCTCATGATCGCCTCCCCTCCGATGAATTCAGGGCAGTTCTTGCCCGCCCTCTCCCAGGTCCACTGCCCGCGCATCGCATGCCCCTTCTCGGGCCGACGCCACACACGCGTGGCTACGCCTTCTCGCGACCCGCGATCTCCGAGCGGGAACTTGTCGACCACCTCGTGGCCGTCATTGGTCACGATGAAGGTGTGGCCGAGGAAGATGCCGGAAATTGCCGTCGGGCGTGATCGGATTAGGCTCGGCCATGATGATCATGCCGGGCTTGAGCACCATGTCGATCTCCTCGCCCTTGACGTGCTCGGCGCTGACGTGCGGGTTGTCGGTGACGAGGTCGATGCCGTGGCACTGCGATCGGGCGCGACTGCACGCCGTTGTCGCGGAAGAACTTCGCCGGCGGTGCGCATGTTCTCGGTCGGCTTGCCGGGCGTGATCTCGGCGATGATGCTGCTTGTAGCCGGGCAGCGTGATCTCGTCCCAGAACTTGCGCACCATCTCGGTCGGCGCGCCGAGCGCAGATCGGCGAGCCGATCTGCGCCGAGTAGCCGCGATAGCCGGCGGCAAGCTCCATGTTGATGATGTCGCCTTCTTGCAGCACGCGGCGCGACGGGCGCGGATTGCCGAACACCATGCGCGGGATTGTCCATCGGCGTCGAGCCGATGATGAGAAAGTCGATGTCGCCGCCGCCTTCGAGGATGGCGGCGCCGGCCGCCGCGCGCAGCTCGTATTCCTTCACGCCGGGCTTGCGCGCGCGCCACCATCGCCTCCATGGCGTCCTGGCAGAGCTTGCCGGCCTTGCGCACGCAGTCGAGCTCCTCCTCGCTGTGGATCGACGAGCAGCTCGTGCATGAAGCCCTTGGTGAAGACGAGCTCGGCGTCGGGCAGATTGTCGCGCAGCACGTTGTACTGGTTGACCGGCAGATAGTCCTTGTGGCGCGGGTCGATCTCCATCAGCCCGATGCGGCCGCGCTCGAGCTTCAGCTCGCGCGATGCGCTCGACCATGATGTCGGCGTAGCGGCCGCTGCGGCTGTGGCGCACGTCCGTGACCGCGACCGCGACCTGCGCGGCGCACCGCCTCGGCATGCGTGCCGCCCATCGAGTAGATCATGCGTCGGCTCGCCATCGAGCGGCACCACGCACGTAGCAGCACGAGCGCGTGCCATTCCCAATGGCCGGTGAGCCACAGCATGCCGCCGCCGAAGCTCCAGTGGCTCGGCCCGCCCGGCACGATGATGGCAGTCGAGCTTGTGCTCGCGCATCTTGGCGCGCAGCGCCGCGTAGCGGCGCGCGTATTCCTGCTTGGAGAACTGCTCGTAGATGGCGTCGCGGTAGTACGGCGTCTCGCGCATGTTGGCGAACGGCAGCGCCTGGTCGAGCTTGCTGCGCACCATCTCCCACGGCTGCGGTCCGATGCGGGGCGAGCTGGATGTTGACGTTCATGGAGGTCCTCACAGTTCACGATTCGGCATGTCAGCTCCTCGCGAAAGCGCGGGGTCCCATGAAGGCTGTCGATCCGAGCTCATGCGGAGTATGGGTCCTCGCCTTCGCGGGGACGACATGCTGGCGCAGTCGCGTGTCCTTACAGCTTGCACTCTGCCGATCGTCGATGGGACCGCCGGCGGCATCGACCGCCTCCTTGGCGAGCGCCAGGTTGGCGACCTGCTCGACGGTCGGCTTGTCGTCCTTGGGCACGTCGCCGTTCTCGACGCTGTTGTCGATCGTCCATTGCGTGCGCGCCGGATCGAAGCCGGCGTTGACCGACCAGACGCAATTCTTGGCCAGCACATCGAGCGCGTAGTCGACCGCTTCGGCCGGCTTCTCGGTCGCCTTCGCGATGATCGGGATGACCTTGGCCTTGTCGCGGTAGGCGACGCGATTGGCCTCGATCATGGCGGCGGCCGTATCGCAGCAGCAGCGCGCGGTCGCGCGCGATCCAGTCGAGCGAGGCGCCGTAGGAGTTGAACATGTAGTTGGGCATCAGGTCGGCGAGCTGCGCGAGGAGATTGAGCGTCGGCTTCTGCTTCCTGGCCAGGAACACGTCCTCCGGATGCAGCGCCACGCCGTCGATCTGGCCGGCGACCAGGCCCGGCAGCCGGCCCGCGGTGGCGGACGCGATGAACTGCACGTCGTCGACGGTGAGGCCTGCGGTCTTGAGCACCTCGCGGCCCATGCGCCAGTTGAAGCCGCCGACGCCGCCGCCGGTCGCCGAGAGCCGCTTGCCCTTGAGATCCCTGGCGGTCTTGACGTCGGGCGACACCATATAGGCCTGCGGCATGCGCGGCGCGAGGCCCCAGAACTGCTGCACCTTCATGCCGTTGCCGATCGGCGACGTCGCTGACCGCTGACGATGGCCGAGCCCTGCACGGCGGCCGCGTTCGAGGTCGCCGACTGGCCGCCCTCGAACTGGATGATGTTGGCGTCGATGCAGCGCTTGGCGAAGAAGCCGAGCTCCTTGGCGACATAGGGCGAGGTGTGCACCACGTTCGGCGGCGCGACCGAGACGCCGATATTGATCTTGCGCATGGTCGTGCAGTTGGGCGCGCTCTGCGCGAGCGCGTCAGCCGACGCCAAACGCGACACAGACGGTTGCGAGCGACAGCGAGCGCGATCCAGCGTTTCGACATCGAGCCTCTGTTTCGCTTCCGTCCGGTAGAGCGCCTCTAGTTCTCATCCGCGACGTTGGTCCACGGCGCGACGTGCTTCTCGGCCAGCCGCAGCAGCGCCGGTGAGCGTGCACGCCGAGCAGGCCGAGCGTGACGATCGGCACGAACATCTTGTCGACCTGATAGGTCGCGGCCGTGCGCACGATCAGATAGCCGATGCCGGAGATCGCCGGTGTAGAGGTCGGCCAGCACCATGCCGATCAGGCCGCGCCCGAGCGCGAGCCGCAAGCCCGGTGACGATGAACGGCAGCGGCGCCGGCATGCACGATGTTCGCCCAGAGCTGGCGCTCTCGTTGCAGCGGAACGCGCGGCCGACCTCGATCAGCTTCGGATCGACCGCCTTCACGCCCTGATAGGTGTTGATCACCATCGGGAAGAACGCGAACAGGAACAGGATGATGACCTTGGCGGTGGTGCTCGATAGCCCGCCCACAGCACGATCAGCGGCACCAGCGCGACCGATGGGATCGAATAGAGGAAGGTGATGTAGACGCTGAGCGCCACGTCGAGCACCCAGTAGCGCGCCAGCAGAAGCCCGATGCCGATCCCGAACACGACCGCGAGCGTGAAGCCGATAGAGCAGCACCACCAGGCTCGGCCAGAGATAGGTCCACAGTTCGCCGCTGCGGATCATCTCGACCGCCGCCACCGCGACCGCGCTCGGCGTCGTGAACAGCACCGGGTCGATGTCCGCGCCGCCGATCTCCCAGAGCAGCGAGAACGACCGCGACGCGACACCAGGCGGATCGCGAGATTGATGAGCGGCGCGGCGCGTGCCGCGCGCTCGGCGGCGACGCTCGGCGCGCGCCTTGTCGTCGGTCAGTGCGCGCTCCGCGCTCGGCCAGCGTCCGGGTCTCGTTCGACCGTGGTCACGCGACCTCCCGGGGTGCGCTGGCATTGCGCGGCTTGCGTCGAATGCAGCTGCCGCCAGATGTGCTGGCGCAGCTCGGCAAAGCGCGGATCGGCGCGCATCGCGTCGACCGTCGCGCGGACGGCCGAACGGCATGTCGAGCACTTCCTTGATGCGGCCGGGCCGCGCGCGTCATCACGCGCAATGCGGTCGCCGAGCATGATCGCCTCGTCGATCGAATGGGTGATGAACACCATGGTCTTGCGCTCGTCCGGCCGCTCCATCAGCTGCGAGCAGCTCCTCCTGCAGGACCTCGCGGGTCTGCGCATCGAGCGCCGCGAACGGCTCGTCCATCAGCAGCACCGACGGGTTCATCGCGAGCGCGCGCACGAGGCCGACGCGCTGCTGCATGCCGCCGGAGAGCTGATAGGGATAGTGCTGCTCGAACCCGGTCAGCCCGACCAGGTCGAGATAGTGCGCCGACGCGCTCCTTGATCTCGGCGCGCGGCGACACCGGCCATCGCTGAGCCCGAAGGCGGCGTTGTCGTAGACGGTCTTCCACGGCAACAGGCCGAAGTGCTGGAACACCATGGCGACGCCGTCGGGCGGCCGGCCGGCGACCGGCTTGCCATGCACCAGGAGTTCGCCCGTCGCTGAGCTCGGTGAGGCCGGCGATGCAGCGCAAGAAGCGTGGTCTTGCCGCAGCCGGACGGGCCGACGACGCACAGGATCTCGTTGCGCCTCGACCGTCAGCGCCAGTTGATGGAAGGCTACCACGGCGCCGTCGAGAAACAGCTTGCTGGCGTTCTCGGCAACGATCGCGGCTGTTGTCTTCGGGCATGCGTTCCCCCACCGCGCTGGACGCGCCCCTTGCATGGCGGAGTCCCGACTGGCGCTTCTGTGAGCCCGTTCATAAAGGTCAGCCAAGCTGAAGTCTCAGGAAAAATCGCAAGGCAAACGCAATGCGACATGCAGGCCAGCAGCGCTGGCGCATTTGTCTGAAACTTGCTCGTCCGCCGGTTCCGCAGGCGGCGCCGGGCACGCGGCAAACGCGTCTGATCGTCTGCAGGTCACGCACTCCTCACCAGCGAAAATCTCGATCGACTTTTCCTCGGTAGTGGCTGCAACGAGCTCCGACAGGCAGCTTCTCCTGCCGATGCCGGAGTTCTTGTAGCCGCCGTAGGGCGTGCCCTTGAAGTGGTTGCCGACGCCGTTGACCCAGACCATGCCGGACTGCACCCGGCGCGCGGCCTTGAGCGCGCCGCTTGATGTCGCTCGTCCACACCGCCGCGGTCAGCCCGTATTCGACCGAATTGGCGAGCTCGATGATCGCATCCTCGTCGCGCCACGAGAACACCGACAGCACCGGCCCGAAGATCTCCTCGCGCGCGATCTTCATCTGCGGGTGCACGTCGCCGAACACCGTCGGCTCGACCCAGAAGCCGCGCTCGAACTCCTTGCCGGGCGGGCGCTTGCCGCCGATCATCAGCTTGGCGCCATCGTCGACGCCCGACTTGATCATCATGTTGACGCGCTCCATGTGGCGCTTGGAGTTCATCGGGCCCATCTGCGACTTCGGGATCCATCGGGTCGCCCATCTTGATCTCGGCGACCGTCTCGGTGACGCGGTCGAGCACCTTCTTGTAGAGCTGCTCATGCAGCATCAGCCGGCTGGTGGAGCCGCAGGACTGTCCCGACCACGCGAAGTTCATGCCGGCGATGGCGGCGTCGGCGACCTTGTCGGGATCGGAGTCCGGATAGACGATGAACGGGTTCTTGCCGCCCAGCTCCAAGCGTCAGCGCCTTGATGCCGCCCTCCGCCGCCGCGCGCTGGATCGCCATGCCGGTCGGGATCGAGCCGGTGAACGAGATGCGCTTGACGCGCGGATGCGCGCACGATCGCGTCGCCCGCCGGCATGCACGTTGCCGGTGACGATGTTCACGCGTGCCGGGCGGCATGATCTCCTTGGCGATCTCGCCCAGGATGTGGGACGACAGCGAGCTTGTCTCCGGCGGCTTGATCACCACCGTGTTGCCGGCGATCAGCGGGCCGGCAAGCCCGCGCGCCGCGAAGCTCAGGGGATGATTGAACGGCACGATGCGCGCCACCACGCCATAGGGCCTCGCGCACCGTGATGTGCAGGTGCTTGGAGCTTGCCGGGACAGGTCTCGCCCTTCATCTCGATCGCGAGCCCGGTGTACCATTCGAGCTGCTCGGCCGCGCCTTCGATGTCGGCCTTCATCTTGGTGATGGTGTTGCCGGTATCGATCACCTCGGTGTGCAGCAACTCCTCGCCGCGCTCGCGGATGCGCCTGGCCATCGCCTTGAGATATTTTCCGCGCTCCTTGATATCGAGCGCCGCCCAGGCCGGCTGCGCCTTCTCGGCCGCCGCCACCGCCTTGTTGACGTCGGACGCATCGCCGGCGACGAACTCGCCGATCCGCTCCTCGTTGGCGGGGTTGACCGACTCGATCCACTTGTCGGCCTCGCCGGCGACCATCTCGCCGCCGATCAGCATCTGTCCCTTCATCCTGGGCGCGTACGTTCGTGACAAAACTCCCGCGGGTCATTCGCGGCCGCCGCAATTGGCGGGCCGAAGGCTGTGATATCAGTTCTCTATCGGGGTTGCAGGACTGGACAACGCTATGCCGCGAGGCCCGGCCGACGGCGGGCCCGCTCAAGCAACTGTCGCAGCGGGCTCGGCGCCCTAGCTACCGGCCGCTTCACGTCGCATTTCGAACCCTGCAAGCCGCATGCGATCGCCCTCTCCGCACAGGGACCTGTCGCCGTCACGTTGCGGCCTTTCCTGTTGAGAGCTGGATCACAGGCCCATGGCCGATCTCGACGTGATCCACATGCGGCTTGTCGTCAGCCCCAGCGTTCATTGGGATCTGGCCCGCGGAGATCAGATCCCCGTAGGCGGGACGTAACAGAAGATTGTGTAATTCGGGCCGACGAAGATAATTCCGTGTCCCGTGGGGTTACCCTGGTCCCACTTTATTTTATGGTTTGGGACTTTGGAGCCTCGTCCCTTCAGGGATGTACGGTTTCTTGACCGCCGGGCCTTTGGCCCGTGATGATAGCGACGTAGCTGTTTTCATCCTGCTCGTAGAGGTCTGCCTCACTAGGAGGTCAGCTTCACGCAGCACGAGAGACGTGGGTTGTCAGGCTGCTTCAGGTTCTGAAACCATTGCCGCGCTATAGGGCGGGCTGCTTTCCCACTCGGGGTCGTAGCGCATCTGGAGGTGGAATCAGCTATATCTGTAGTCGCTCGTGTTGCTGGTGGAGGCGTGCGGCGCCTTCCCCGCGACCGGGCAACGACCGGCAGGGCCAGTACTAACAACGCGCAGACGAAATTGCGACAAGTCGGCGGGCGCTGGACGTCATCGGCGTCTCCTGAGTGGCGGCAGCCCCGGCCACCCCAGGAGCTGGAAGGCGGCGGAGCGTCCAGGGTGCAATGGTCTCAGCAAAGCCTGGGATGCACCGTCTGGAACTTTAGTTCCACTCAGGGTGTGGCCATATGGCTAAAGGTTTAGGTGACTCTGCCGTTGGTATATTCGCACGAGGCGAAAGTTGTCGTTTGCGGCTAAGGGTAAGCCCACCGCCTCGCCTTCCCATTTGGCCGTTGCGTCCACCTGTCAGCGACGCGCAACGAGCAACGGCCCGACGTATTGCGCCGCCTGCCATTTTGAGGATTCGACGGCTCGAAGCGCTCGCTGCAGCTCTCGCTTCAGCACGAAGCCTCGCGCGCAACCGCGAAAGCGTCCGTCACGCTCTTGGCTTTCCGGCAGCGCGAAGCGTTGAAGAACGCATCGCCGCAAGTAGTCCACTTGGCCCCGTCCTGGCAGCCAGAACGACGGATGATCCCGGCATCAGCCGCGGTGATGACCAGCGCATCAGGGCTTCGGCGAGATGAGGAATGAAAGGCGCGCCGGAATAGCGAGGCCGAGATGACCACCGCCTTGTGCCGCACGCCGGTCCGCGCTCAGCATGTCGGCGAGATTGGGCGGCGTCAGCATGTTGCGTGAGCCGCCCTGCTTTGACGGCAAGGCCGGCACGAGCGCTTGTGTGTCGTGAGAATGAGAAACAGAACGTCGTTCTCGGCATCCATCCCCTCTGGCGGCCGGTCTGCAAAGACCGTCGCCAGAGGTCTCGATCAGTCGCCTTTCCCCTTTCTTTGAATTGTATTGCACGTCGACCGGAGCCGTCCCCGAAGCGGTCCGCTAATGATTTTCGCTCGCGCCGGTCGCCTCGCTGCGAAACACGCTTTGATCGCCGAAAAGCCCGAACGACACCACGCTGACCATTGCGGGCATTCTCCGCGTGCGCCGGCGAAACGGACGGCGTGACTGGCCAAAACAAAGGCAATGAGCGGCGCCCACAGCCGGCTGGCCCAGCTGAGCCAAGATTTGAACGTCATGACGAACCTCGTTCCGTGACCGCCACCTCAGAGCAGTAATAACGGGATTGCGGGATCACAGTGGCGCCACGAGACCGGAACCAGCCGGCATTCGTGGCGTGACGCGCATGTTGGCGTTGCCCTCCGCCAACACAAAGGGATATACGACCTCAACGGCAAGCGCTCGTTCGCATGGTGCACACGCCCTAACAGCCTCCGTCTGTTCGCGCCGAGCACATCGGCGCAGCCTGCTGCGCCCGCCTGCCCTGCTGCGCAGGCGCGCGACGAGTTTCGCGACCGGCGCGATCGACCGTCAGCGCCTGACCGCGGCCGAGAACGAGGCGATCCGCAATGTCGTGAAGCTGCAGGAGGAGGTCGGGCTGCAGGTCGTCACCGACGGCGAGTTCCGGCGCGGCACCTATTCGGACTCGTTCACGATATCCGGCATTTCCGGCGTCTCGGTCGAGCTGACCGAGGATACCGGGCTTGACGCAGCTCGGCACCACACGGCCACCGCATGGCGCGGCGCATTCCCAAGGTGGTCGACCGCATCGCACTGGAACGGTCCGCAGAACGCCGCCGATTTCCGCTTCCTCAAGTCGCTGACCGAGCGCACGCCGAAGATCACGCTGCCGGGCCCCTGCTACATCCACTATCGCGCCGGCCGCGCCAACATCAGCCGCGACGCCTATCCCGACCTCGACGCGTTCTGGTCCGATCTCACCGCCGCCTATGCGCAGGAGATGCGCTCGCTCGCCGAGGTGGGCTGCACCTATCTGCAGATCGACGAGACGTCGCTGGTGAAGCTCGGCGATCCGCGCGTGCAGGCGCTGCTCGAGGAGCGCGGCGACGACTGGCGCGATCTGCTGCGAGACCTATATCGGCGCAGTCAACGCGGTCGTCGCCGGCGCGCCGGCCGGCATGACGGTCGGCGTCCACATCTGCCGCAGCCAGGACCCGAGCTGGCAGGCCGACGTCGGCTATGATCCGATCGCCGAGCCGCTGTTCAACGACATGAAGGTCGGCATCTACTTTCTCGAATACGACAACGCGCGCTCGGGCACGTTCGAGCCGCTGCGCGCGGTGCCGCCGGGCAAGTTCGTGGTGCTCGGCCTGGTCGCCTCCAAGGTCGCCGGAGCTCGAAGACTGCCGACCTGCTCAAGCGCCGCATCGAGGAGGCGAGCCGCTACGTCAGGCTCGAGCAGCTCGCGCTCAGCCCGCAATGCGGCTTCTCGACCAGCGCGTCCGAGCACGTCGGCGTGCAGCGAGGAGATGGAGCGCGCCAAGCTCGCCCGCATTGTCGAGGTGGCGCGTCGAGGTCTGGGGCGATTGATCGCCCCGCTGCACGAGGCGGCAGTCGGCGAGACGTTCAGGCGTGCGCTCAGCGCGCTTCGCGAGCAGGTCGCGGATCTCGCTGAGCAGCGTGATGTCCTCTGGCCGGCGCTGTCGGCGGCTTCGCCCTCTTCCTGCTTCTTGCAGCTGCAGCAGCGCCCGGACGACGAGGAAGAGCACGAACGCGACGATCACGAAGTTGATCGTGACGGTCATGAAACTGACCATAGCCCAAGACCGCGCCCTGCTTCTTGGCGTCAGCGTAGTTCGGCGGCGTCACACGTTACTTCGACAGGCGCGATGAAGTAGTTCGAGAAAGTCGAGGCCCGCCGGTGATCGCGCCGATGATCGGCATGATGATGTCGGCGACCAGCGATGCAACGATCGCCCCGAATGCAGCGCCAATGACGACGCCGACCGCGAGGTCAACGACATTGCCGCGCAGGGCAAATTTCTTGAATTCTTCCAACATGTAAGCCTCCCCGGACTGCCAGTTCACACGCCGACCTCAGTGTGGAATTATTCGGAAGTGTGCCTGCAAGAGTACGGGCGGATCAAATGTTAACCATCACAAGCTGCTCGCCGCATTATCGAACCATCCGGCGCGCTGCGAGCTTCACGTCAAAAGCCAACATCTCGAGCGACTTCACCTGTTCGAGCTGCATCAGATTGTCGAACAGAGTGTCACGCAACCGCTTCGATGCGCTTCCCGTGATGCGGTCGAACTTGTCGCGCAGCTGCTCGGTCGAGAGCGGCGTCTCCCGGGCAGCCGAGCCAGGTGTCGAGATTGCCGCCAACGAGTCCGGCCGTCCTTGAGCGTGATGTCGAGCCGGGCGCCCCAGCCTTTGATCGTCTCACCGGCCGATACCTTGATCGCCTTCGCCAGCGCCCGCACGCGCGGATCGCGCACGACCCGTCGCAGAACACCGCCGGATCGAGCGGATCGTGGAAGGCCGCGATCGCCGCGCAGAACGGGCACGCTGTATTGCGCCAGCATGATACTCGGCGGGCGCGCGCTCGTTGTGATGCGACACGACCTTGCCGGAGGCTTCGATCGCGATCGCGTGGATGTCTTCGGCGCCGAAGCGACCCGTTGTCATCGAGATTGCGCAGCAGCTGCACAGGGACATGCGCGGTGACGTGCGGGGATAGCGCCGAAGCAGACGCGCTCGATCTCGAACACTTGGCCGAGCCCCTGCGTCAGCAGCGTCGGCATCGTTCTCCTCGCAGAAGGCTTCCAGCACGCCATAGCGTTCCTTCGATCACATTGCGCGGCCCCTCGGCCGCGGCTTCGCGAGCCGTGCTGCCAGCACGCCCGATCCGGCGGCACGGCCGAGATGCAGGCGCTTCACCATTCCGCCCGAGCCGGCCTTTGCGAATGCCAGCAGCCCGCCGCGCGAGCGAGCCCGCGATCCCGAACGCGTTGGCGGTCTGGCGCGCCGAAAGCCCCATGAGCGAGGCGCAGGCGGCCGCCGACCCGAACGGGCCGGTCATGCCGGGCGCGTGGAAGCCGATGCTGCTCCGGGCGAATGCAGCGTCGCGGCGCCGATCCGGAACATCACCTCGACGCCCGCGACGATCGCCGCGATCAGGTCGCGTCCGCTGGCGTTCACCGCCTGCGCCATCGCAAGCGCCGGCAGCGCCACAGGTCGCGCCGCGCATGCACGCCAGGCACCCGGCTTGCGCAGATTGTCGTAGCTCGAAGGCATGCGCGAAGGCGCCGAGCGACGAGCGCAGCCTGCGGACATGCAGGCGTCTTGCCGGGAACGCCCGGCAGCACGGCACGGCCCGCCGGCGCCCGTCGCCAGCGCCTCGTCCAGCACCATCTGCGGACCAGGAAACTGCTGCGCCGAAGATCGCGCACGCGACCGCGTCGATCAGACAGCGCTTGGCGCGCTCGGCCGCCGCCTGCGGACAGTCTCGAACCGCTGCCGCCGCATAGGCGGCAAGGCGCTCAGGTCGCGAGACTGTCGGCGACCGCTCGGCTCGATTGGCCTGTAAGCGGTTGAACGGCCATTACGACTCGCAGGCGTGTGCGCCGCGCCTTAACTCGTGCCGCCCACTGCGGCGGCGCTGAGCCAGCGAGACGGCCAAAGGTCGCGCCCGACATCAGGCCGGTGCCGCTGCAGTAGTTGTGGTAAGAACAGGCCGCCGACCATCTCGCCCGCCGCATAGAGCCCCGGAATGACCCGGCCGTGAGAGGTCCTCGACCTCGCCGCTGCTGCGAAATCTTCACGCCGCCGAAGGTGAAGGTCACGCCGGTCGTCACGTGATAGGCGTGGAACGGCGGTGTATCGAGCGGCACCGCCCAGTTGGTCTTGTCGATGGCGAGCCCTTGCGTGCTGCGTCCGTCGAGCACGTTCGGATTGAACGGGACGTCGCTGCGGCAGGCGGCGTTGTAAGTCGCGCACGGTGCGCAGGAAGGCGTGCGCGTCGACGCCCGTCGAGCTTTGGCGCCAGCTCTTCGAGCGTGTTCGGCTTCCGCCTTGGTGACGCGGCGGATGCGATATTCGCCGCGCAGCAGCGGCGTCGCCTTGGCGTCGAACACCTGCCAGGCGAACATGCCGGGCTGGCGCATGATCTCGCCGCCATACTTCGCGTAAGTGTGGCTGTGGAAGTTGGCGCCCTCGTCGACATAGCGCTCGCCCCTGGCGTTGATGAGGAGGCCGAACGGATAATTGTGCTTCTGGAACTGGTCGCCGATGGTGAGGTCGCCATAGGGCGGCGCGTTGATGTCCCAGGCGACCGAATGGCAGCCCGACCAGTTGCCGTGCGGCCGCGCGCCGATGGCGAGCGCCATGTTGAGCGCCGGCGCCCATGTTGAAGCGCGTGCCGCGGATCTTCGCGAGCTCCCAGCCCGGGCCGAGATAGCGCGCGCGCATCTCCGGATTCGACTCGAAGCTGCCGCAGGCGCAGCACGACCGCGCCGGCCTTGATCTCGACCGGCTCGCCGCGATGCTCGGCGCACGACGCCCGCCGACGCGGCCGCGCTCACGGATCAGGCTGACGGCCGGCGTCTCGTAGACGATCGGGATGCCGCGCCGCTCCACATTGGCATAGAGCGCGTTGAGCAGCTCCGGGCCGCCGCCCCAGATGTGCAGCGCAAGCCCGCCCCAGAACTTGAACTTGCCGTCGACCTTGTAGGCCTGCCGGCCGAGACCGGGCTGCAGCTTCACGCCCTGCTGCGCCACCCAGGTCGGCGGTCTTCGAGGCTGTTGCGCACCAGGATCTCGCACAGGTCCGGATCGGTGCGATATTCGGTCACTTCGAACATGTCGTCGAAGAACTGCTCCTCGGTATAGGTGCCGAAATCGACGTTCGAGAGGTCCTCGTTGGCGAGCGACGGCAGCACCGTGATCAGGTCCTCGACGCCGCGATAGGCGAAGCGGAAGGCGCCGCCGGTGAAATGCGAATTGCCGCCGCGCTCCTCGAGCGAGGCGGCTTCCAGCATCAGCACGCGCGCGCCGTTCTCGTGCGCCGAGATGGCGGCGCAGAAGCGCGGCGTTGCCGGCGCCGACGACCAGCACGTCCGGACGCTGTTGAGAGAGCTCGATGGAGTTGCATGATCCAGGATCTGCATTACGCGTAAGCGCGCGCTGCGCGTCGAGCGGCTCGACGCGTGCGCGCTGCGCGTCATGGCGGCGAGCACATCGCCCACATCGGCGACGCTCATCGAGCGTCGCTGCGCAGAGCCGCAGCACGCTCCTCGGTCGAAGCCCTCGATCGAGCACGCGCTGCCGCGCAGTCGCGGAACTTGCGCCTCGAGCGTGCCCGGCCGGCAGCGGATGGTCGCGATCGCGGCCGAGCGGACGGTCGACGAAATGCTCGATGCGTCTCACCCGACGCGGTCGTGACCCGCACGCGGGCATAGAAATGGTCGTCGGTCGAGCGGCCTAGACCGTCGGATCGGGCTGCGGCGTGCACCTTCGCCATCAGTGCGCGCGCGCGTCATCGCGCACGCGCCGCATCGGAAAAATGCTCGAGCCGCACGATGCCGTGCATCAGCGCGCGCGCGAGCACATATTGGATCGCTGAACTTGCCGTCGAGGCCGCTTTGCGGATCGGGCCGGTTGGTGTGCTGCGAGCCGGCGCGGATGCGTCCAGGATTCGATCCGCTGCGACGCGCTCAGGCGCGAGCGTGTGCGTCGCGCGCAGATGCAGCATCGCGTCGGCGGCGGGATGAGTGCGAGCCGCAGCAGGGATGGCGCTTGAAGGCGATGCCGGGATCGGCGAGATCGAACGGCTCGGCCCACTGCGGCGAGGATGCGGTCCGCATCGAAAGTTGCCCTGCGCCGTTGTAGACCGCGAAGAAACCCTGCTGGTGCTCGAGGCGCGCCGGGATTGGCGGTCATGCCCTCCTCGCGCGAGCAGCGCGGCGAACAGACCCGTTGCGCGCCGTCATGCCCGACATGGAACGGCTTGGTCATGGTGCCGAAATTGGCCTTGATGCCGGACGCCATCGAGGCTGCGAGCGCGAGCGCGGTCGCGATCTGGTCGGAGCACAGCCGCAGCAGATGCGCCGCAGGCCGCCGCCGCTGCCGAAGGTGCCGAGCGTCGCGGTCGGATGCCAGCCCTTGTCGTAGTGATGGAAGTTGACCGCGCGCGCGAGCCTGCGTCTCGCATCTCGACGCCGGCCGCATAGGCGGCGATGAACGCCTTGCCGGAGACGCCAGTCGCGAGCGCCCACAGCGCCGGCAGGATCGGCGCCGACGGATGGCCGCCGAGCGTGTTGCTGCAATCGTCGAAATCGAGCGCGTGCGACGCGACGCCGTTGATCAGCGCGGCGCTGAGCACATCGAGATGTTCGCTGCCGCCAAAGATCAGCGCCGCGCCCGGCCGCTGCGGTCTTGCGCAAAGCGCGCGTCACCACCGCCGTCGTGTCGTCCGTGGCGCCCGCAAGCGTCACCCCGACGGTGTCGAGAATGCCCTGCTTGCGCCATCGCGACCGCCTCGGCCGGCAGCGCCTCGAACGTGACCTCAGCGATCCGATCCGCGAGCGCGCGCAGCAGCATGTGTTATCCTTGTTTTGCGGGACGCAGGACTGTAGACAGCACCGCCCACCCTGTCTAGGTTTCGCCCGCAATGTCAGACCATTCCGCCACCGACAACGTCCACACCCGCAGGATCGCCGATTTCGTCTCGCAGCTTCGCTACGAGCAAATCCCCGGAGCGTGCGCGAGCGGGAAAGCTCCTGATCCTCGACTCGCTCGGCTGCGCGCATCTATGGCGCCAAGCTCGAATGGTGCCGGATTCTGCAGGAGACGTTCGGCGATCTTGACGCCTCGCGCACGACCTCGATCTGGGGCACTGCGCAGACGCTGTCCTCGACCAATGCGGCGCTGATCAACGGCACGCAGGTGCAGGGCTTCGAGCTCGACGACGTGCACCGCGACGGCGTGCTCCATTGCGGCGCGGTCATGCTGCCGGCGCTGATCGCGGTCGCAGGTAGCAATACGTAACTT
>ERZ1370068.3435-contig-2549_pt1 | contig 32375 bp, 39 predicted proteins | sample MGYA00561227_ERZ1370068 | MGnify/ENA primary metagenome ERZ1370068 (study PRJEB38410, sample SAMEA6850437) | metagenome | study: Metagenomic assessment of the ecological functions of the soil: analysis of the soil microbiota associated with the...
GTTGTGCCCGTTTCAGTTACGTATTGCTGGCGTTGATGTCGAGCGCTTGATGAAGCGTCAGGTTGGTGGGTGCAGCTGGCGCTGATGGTAGGCCGGAATCGCAAGCTTCGCGATCTCTGGCGAGGTCGCGAAAGCCACCGTCGGTCACGATGCCAGCAACCCGCGCTTCATGAGGCGCGTCACCAGAATCGCCCCGCTGATGCCGCGCGCGCATCGCCCACGACTGTCGATCACCAAGACGGCGCCGGGGGGACATTCTTCCACGGCCTTGCGCTGCGGATGGTCGCGGTTTTTGGAACACGGTGATCGGATTGAGATCCTCGCGCGCGGGATGTACCGAAGCGTATAGGCCTCTCCCACCATATTCCCGGCACCGTAGTTCGGCGGATGCGCATCCTGGATGAACTGATGACGGAGGCCGCGTTTGAATAGCGCGGTCGTGAGTGTCGCGACGCTGACGTGCTTCAACTTTTCGCGAGTCGTCGCTCGCGCGCGGAGTTTGGCTCCAACGAAAATGCAGATTCTGAGCCTGCCGAGCGGTGCCATCAATCCCGCCTCGACGAAGCTAAGCTAATCGGCCGCAAATAGCGCGCCCCCTCTTCAAATCCGACCGGCCATGGTGTAGCGTTACACGCCTGCTCATCCCACCCGGAGCAGGTCGTCACGAGAACTCAGGAGGTGAACATGCAATTCCGCAAAACCGTCACCGCCGTCGCACTGACCGGCGCGCTGCTCGTCGCCTTCGGCGGCCAGGCGCAGGCCCAGAGCCAGAACCTCGAGAAGCTCAAGCAGATGAAGGTCGCGACCACCGACCTCAACATCCCGGTGGTACCGCAGTCCGGCAAGAATGCGGATGCCATCCGCGAGAATCTCAAGCGAATCAAGCTGCCGCCCGGGTTCAAGATCGACCTTTTCGCGATCGTCCCCGACGCGCGCCACATGGCGGTGGCGCCGAGCACCAACATGCTCTTCGTCGGCACGCGCAAGACCACTGTCTGGGCGGTGACCGACCGCAACAGCGACGGCGTCGCCGACGAGGTGAAGAGCTTCGCGCCGAGCCTCAAGTTCACGAACCCGAACGGCGTGTGCTGGACCAGGGACGGCTTCCTGATCGTCGCCGAGCACAACCGCGTGCTCAACTTCCCGGCCGCCGAGTTCTTCTACGAGGGCCCGGACGTCGCGGTGATCGAGGTCGTGCCGCAGGGCCAGCTGGTCCCGCCCGAGGAGGAGAGCTACAACCACGGTGCGCGCACCTGCCGCGTCAGCGACGACGGCAAGCTCTACATCACGCTCGGCCAGCCGTACAACGTGCAGCCGCGCGACAAGGTCGCGATGTACGAGAAGCTGGGCATCGGCGGCATGATCCGGCTGAACGCCTTCGACGGTTCGGGTCGCGAGGTGGTCGCCCGGGGTGTGCGCAATTCGGTCGGCATGGACATCAACCCCAAGGACAAGGTCGTATGGTTCACCGACAACCAGACCGACGGCATGGGTGACGACACGCCGCCCGGCGAACTCAACCGCATCACCAAGGCTGGAGGCGAGCACTTCGGCTATCCGTACATTCACGGCAACAATGTCCAGGTCGCAGGTACGTCGGCCGCGCCGGACCTCAAGGACATGCAGCCGCCGGCGAACTGGACGAAGCCGCAGATAGAGTTCCCCGCGCACCAGGCACAACTGGGCATGACCTTCTACAACGGCAAGATGTTCCCCGCCCAGTACCAGGGCGGCATCTTCGTCGCCGCGCACGGGTCGTGGAACCGCACCAAGCCCTCCGGTGCCCTGATCAACTTCGTCTCGCTCAAGGCCGATGGTTCAGCCGACAAGAGCAGCGTCTTCGCCGAGGGCTGGCTCGATGAGAACGGCATCTACCGCGGCCGACCGGTCGACGTGGCGATGATGAAGGACGGCTCGCTGCTCGTCAGCGACGACTTCGCCGGCGCGATCTACCGCATCAGCTACTCGCAGTAAGGCGGGTTCAGTCGTGTCACGAGAGGGGGTGGCCCTCGCGGTCGCCGCGGCGTTCGCGCTCGCGGCTGCTCCCTCGCCTGCTTTGGCCGACGCCGCGGCGGGGCGAACCAAGGCGCAGATGTGCGCGCCGTGCCACGGCGCCAATGGCCTGGCCGTGGCGCCGAACACGCCGCACCTCGCCGGACAGCCGGAGCCCTATCTCGTCGATCAACTCAAGGCCTACCGCAGCGGCAAGCGCGCGCACGAGGTGATGGGCGTGGTCGCGAAGCCCCTCACCGATGCCGACATCGCCGACCTCGCCGCGTGGTTCGCCTCGCTCGAGATCGTGCTCAGGAAGGAACCCTGAGCGCCGCCTGTCAGCAGCAACGCGGTCCGCTACGACAATATTTCCGGTCGATCGCCTGCGCGAAGAACTCGCGTCGCGATAATACCGGCTCGCCCGGGGTGATGCGCTTCCCGATGGTCGAGGTAACGCTCGTAGTCCGGGATCCCGAAGATCTGCAGCCACCCCGTTCGCACGACTCGCGCATGCGCGCGCACCCGGGCGGCGAATGCGCCGCCCTTGCCGCAATCGAAAGCTTGGGCGGGAGCAGCTGGCGCGACGCTCGACGGCCCGTTCATGCCATCGCTCCCTGCGCCGGCACCAGCGGCGGAATTTCGTGCGCCGTCGGCTGTGCCTGCCGCAAAGCTTGCCGGCAGATCTTGATCGTGTACCAGCACATTGCCAGGACGAGCACGACGAAGACGCCGCACACCACGGCATCGAGGTAGTTGTTGAATGCCACGCGCTGCATCTCGGCGATCGACTTGGCCGGTGCCAGAGACCGTGCCCTGCGCTGCGGCATCGCGCTGAACTTGTGCGCCAGCGCGACGAAACCGATCCGCGGATCGCTGTGGAAGATCTTCTCGATACCCGGCGGTCAGCGTGGTGACCAGCAGCCACGCGGTCGGCACGAGCGTGACCCAGACGTAGCGCTCACGCTTCATCTTCACCAGCATGCTCGTGCACAGCAGCAGCGCGATGCCGGCGAGCATCTGGTTGCCGACGCCGAAGAGCTGCCACAACGTGTTGATGCCGCCGAGCGGATCGACGACGCCCTGATAGAGGAAGTAGCCCCAGCGCGCCGACGCACAGCACGGTGCGCGAGCACGTTGGCAGGACACGGACTCGGTGTCGCCGAGCGGCTTGTACACGTGGCCCAGCATGTCCTGGATCATGAAGCGCCCGACGCGCGTGCCGGCATCCACGGCGGTCAGGATGAACAGCGCCTCGAACAGGATCGCGAAGTGATACCAGAACGCCTCCATCGATCTTGCCGCCCAACGCCTTGCGCCAGGATCTGCGCCATGCCGACCGCGAGCGTCGGCGCGCCGCCGGCGCGCGACAGGATGCTGTTCTCGCCGATGTCCTTGGCCGTCTGCGTGATCAGTCTCCGGCGTGATCGATGAAGCCCCAGCTCGAGATCACCTGCGCCGCGTTCGCCGCGGTCGTGCCGATGACGCGCCGCCGGCGCGTTCATCGCGAAATAGATGCCGGGATCGAGCACGCATGCCGCCGACAGCGCCATGATCGCGACGAACGATTCGGCGAGCATGCCGCCGAAGCCGATGAAGCGCATGTGCGATTCGCTTCTCGATCATCTTCGGCGTCGTGCCGGACGAGATCAGCGAATGGAAGCCCGACACGGCGCCGCACGCGATCGTGATGAACAGGAACGGGAAAAGCGTGCCGGAGAACACCGGCCCGGTGCCGTCGATGAAGCGCGTGGTCTGCCGGCATCGCGAGCGGCGGCGCGACCACGTAGATGCCGATCGCCAGCGCGACCACGGTGCCGATCTTGAGGAACGTGCGACAGGTAGTCGCGCGGCGCGAGCATCAGCCACACCGGCAGGCTGGCGGCGATCGCCGCCGTAGAATGATCAGCGCCCAGGCGAGCTGCGGGCCCGGTCAGCGTGAACAGCGGCGCCCACGTCGGGTCCTGCGGCAACATTGCGGCCATAGAAGATCAGGACGCGAGCAGCAGCGACGACGCCGAATACCGAGGCTTCGCCGACGCGGCCCGGCCGGATCACCCGCATGTAGATCGCCCATCGCCAGCGCAATCGGGATCGTTGCCGCGATCGTGAACAGTCCCCACGGGCTCGCCGGTCAGCGCCTTGACCACAATGAGGCTCAGCACCGCCAGGATGATGATCATGATCGCCAGCACGCCGACCAAGCGCGAGCGAGCCCGGCAGCGGGCCGAGCTCCATCTTGATCATCTCGCCGAGCGACTTGCCGTCGCGCCGCACCGAGGCGAACAGCACGATGAAATCCTGGACCGCGCCGGCGACGACGACGCCGGCGAGGATCCACAACGTTCCGGGCAGGAACCCCATCTGCGCCGCCAGCACCGGGCCGACCAGCGGACCGGCGCCCGCGATTGCCGCGAAGTGGTGGCCGTAGAGCACCCACTTGTTCGTCGGCACGTAGTCCATGCCGTCGTTGTGCCGCATCGCGGGCGTCGGTCGCGTATCGTCGAGTTGCAGCACGCTGCTCGGCGATGTACTTGCGTAGAACCGATAGGCGATGAAATAGACGGAGAGCGCAGCGGTCACGAGCCAGACGGCGTTGACGCGATTCGCCGCGCCCAAGCGCCAGCGCCGCGAGCGAAGGCGCCAGTGATGGCGACGACCACCCAAAGCAGAATCGATGTCAGCTTGTTCATTGCTCCTCCTGGGCGACCGACGTCGCATGTCGAGGCGCGACGAGCGTTGACAGCATTCGAAGGCATTGCGCTCTGGCGGAAGCGAGCGGGCAGAGGAAATCTTGATCGTTTACGACCCGGCGTTCGGCAGCAAATAACGTTACAGCAAGTGAGGCGGCAAGACGCGTTCGCGGTGCTGCGCGGGAGGATCTTTCGGATCGGTGAGCTCGCTTCGACCTGTTACGTGAGCTGCGCCGAAGCGACGCGCATCCTGGAAGGCTCGTGAGCCGACCAGAACGACCTCGCTAAAGATCCTTGCTCGCCGCTGCCAGCGAAAACGCCGGAGTTAGTCGCATGCCGATGTCTGGATACTCTTCGGGACTTGAGCCAAGATCGGCACCACGGTGTAGAGATTTCGCGACGGTTTCCGTGATGCGTTCGACCGGGCGATCGAGTCCTGCTGGTGCGCCACGTCGAGAAACGACTGGACCTCCAGCGGAATGATCGAACCCTGAACACCAGCGGATGCGGCAGTTCGCCGAAATGTTGGGAGGGAAACTGGACTCCACGTTGCGTTGACACGCATTTGGCCCGATTATTTGGTGGCGCAGCTCTGCTCCGGCACGTATTTGTCAGGACAAGATAACCTGGTATCGCGACGATCATTTCGGCGCCGATTCATTCGCATGTACCTTTGAGGCCCAAACGACCCAGAGACCCTGAACTCGGTACTTCGCTGGGCCGGGCGCCGATCACTGAAGCGCATGTCACTATTCTTCGAGCGCATACGCGCGGGCAACCGAAGGCACTTCCAACTTGACCACATTACGGGGCACCTCCGATTTCTCGCTGGCGTTGGCGAACCTCGGTGGGTTCATGTTGATCAATGATCTGACGTGGGCTCATGAAGGCGGGGCGATTAATCTCGTGAATTCGGGACGACCTCATCACATCAGGAGTGGCTCCAGCGGGGGCCACATGCCTCGGTAAACAAGAGAGGACGCCATGACAATTGAAACGCTTCCTTGAGAGACCCAGACGATGCTCGGTCGCCATCGCGATCACCGGACCTGTCAGCAGCATCGCTGCGGTCAATGTCCGGCATGGAAGTAGTTCCTTACATCGAGCCCTCGAGCGAAGGTAGCGTTTCCGCAACAAACGGTCTCACTCCGCCACGCGAGTCTGGTGCCGCAGCGGACTGCCGATGTTTTCGAGGCGCCAGGGCTTCTGTCAGGGCGTACTCCGCAGTTGAGCTGCGAAAGTGTTGCCGGTGCAGACAAACGCGAGAGCACTGACCGCGCATCATACAGTCTAGCGACGCATTTGGAGCAGCGCACCGGGTAACAACCAACCAAACCATGGACCGGCGCGTCGGCTCAAGCACCGGATTAGGGCGCATCACCCTATGCCGCATTCGGTACCTCCTCGAAGCATTCGAAATAGACAGCTTTTCAAATGCTGCTTCGCGAGGTGACCATTTCATCAGCGCCAGTGGACGACCTCCGACTCGAAGGACGCGCCGTCACGTCTGGCGAGCAGAGGCGTGCAATGGGATGGAAGATTTCGTTTGAACATGGATCAGCCGATGCGGTTTGAACCCACATGTTGGATCAAGGGCAAGGCGTACCACTCTTCCATCACTAACCCAGATGGCCAGCACAAAACGAAGTAAGAGCTTTCGGTCATGAGTCTCGACGCGTTCTTTGCACCGATACGCGTGGGATCGTCATTGCGATTCCTGAACAGTACGGGCCGCGACCCGATCATTGAATGACAGTTTTTCCTCCCGATAGACACGTCCCACCAGTCGCGCACCGAAGGCGCTTTCCTTCAGTCCGAAATCTGAGGCACGACAGGCCGCCAAGTCCAGTGACGGCAGCAGAACAGTCGGTAACACGCCGGACGGTGCCGTGCCCGTCGAAGCACGGATGACCAGTACCGAAACGTTTTTGAGCATGAAGTCGCGGGCTGCCGGCGAAGGATCAGCGTGAGCCGGACTGAGTTCGGTGATCGCGGTGATGAAGCTCATCCAGTGCGCGCCACGGCGGCGATGCCGGGCACCATCAGCGGCAGCGTTACTTTGAGGAAGGCACGCTGCGAGGGCGAAGCACCCAGACCGGGACGGTAGCCGCCTCAATCGCCGCCCTTGATCTGCTTCAGGATCGAAGCGCTGGACCGCACGGCATAGGGCAGGCGGCGGATGAAGAGCATGCGGGGACGATGATCGTCCGCGGTGCCGGTGATTTGCAGCGGCAGCGTTGAACGTGACCACGAACGCCAGTCCCATGACCACGCCCGGCACGCATGTAGGGAATCAGCAGCATGTTGTCGAGCGAGGCCGCCGGCCGCCGCGTCTCGCGCCGGGCGAGGATGTATCCGATCAGCGTGCCCAGGATCACAATCAGCACGACCGAGGCGGTCAGCATGACGTGAAGCTGTTGGCAATGGCATGCGGCACTTCGCCCAGAATTCGCTCATAGCTGTCAATCCGAAGCCGGGATGGAACACCGGTCCGCTCGGTCCTGCGGAACGATGTGCAGATCACGACCAGCGAGGGCAGCGAGCCCGCCAGCACGATCGCGTAACAAACGGCATGCGCGGCGGCCGAGGCGACCGGTCCGCAGCCGCCGTGGCACGGGACGCCGCAACAGCGATCCCGCGATGTCGCGCCGACGCACCGCCCAGCGCTGCAACACCACCACCGTCAGGACACGGCGAGCAGGACGACGCTGGTGGCCGAGGCGAGCCCCGGATTGCCGCCCATTTCGGCGGTGAATAGGTCGAACGCGGTGGTCGCGAGCAGTCGCACTTTGCCACCGACGATGGACGGTGTGCCGAAATCCGCGATCGACAGCACAAAGGCGAGCAGCGCGCCGCTGCTCACCGCGGGAAAGACCAGCGGGAGCGTAACCTTGAAGAAGCGCCGCCACGGACCGGCACCGAGACTCTCCGCCGCCTCCTCGACCGAGGGGCTGATCGCCCCAAGGCCGCTTGCGGTCAGCAGGAATACGAAGGGGTAGAACTTCAGGTCTGAACGCCAGCAGGATGCCGAACATGCCGTAGATCGGCGGCAGCTCGATCTGCCGACATCCGCAGCAGCGGCGCGCATCCAGCCATTCGAGCCTAGCATCATGATCCATGCATGAGGCGCCGATGAACGAGCGGCGACACCAGCGCCAGCACCGCGAAGCGTGGCGAGCGCGCTGCGACCCGCAATCACGAAGCGCGTGGTCAACACGGCGAGCGGAATGCCGAGCAGCGTCGCGCCGATCATGCCGCCGGTGCCGACGATCAGACTGTTGATCAAGCGCGGTCTCGATACGCCGGGTGCCCCAGTATCTGGGCAAAGTTGGCGAAGCGTCAGTGCACCGGAGCGATTGTCGATCACGCTTGCCGTGAAAATGCCGTAGAGCGGCCACACCATCCAGTACCGCGACGACGGCAAATGCCACTCATCAGGACGCCCGACCAGAAATCGAGGCCGCGGCGATCGACTCACGATGCGTCGCTCAATGCGCCGGCCCGTTGCCGGGTCGAACATGTGCAGGCGTGCGAGGCGGCAGGATCAAGCGCAGTGCGTGCCCCGGAGGGTTCAGAGCAGGGTGCCGTTCCGGTCGATGGACGTGCGCCTGGATCTGCGGGCCCGCGTCCAGCCGCACGCGATAAGAACGCCTCGCGCCCGGCGAAGCGTGACCTTGTCGACGACACCGTCGAGCGCGAGCGCGTCGCCCGGCACCTCAGTCGTGGGCCCGGCCAGCGTCATGTCCTCGAGCCGAATAGCGAGCGTCACCACGGTCACGACCGGCCGGCATCGGGACCGTTCGCGGCGCCGCGCCGAGCGACAACGTCGCCGTCCGGCGCCGACGGGCAGGTCCGCGATCACGTTCATCGCGCCGACGAAGCGCCGCGACGAACAGCGTCGCCGGCTGGCGCATAAACCTGCCACGGCGTTCCCAACCTGGTGCACGCGACCACTTTGCATGACGCAGATGCGATCGGAGATGACCAGCGCTTCCTCCTGGTCGTGCGTGACGTAGAGCGTCGTGATGCCGAGTGAGTGTTGCAGATCGCGGATGTCGTCGCGCAGTCTCGACGCGCAGTTTCGCGTCGAGATTCGACAGCGGCTCGTCCATCAGCAGGATCTGCGGTTCGATGACGATCGCGCGTGCCAGAGCCCACCGCGCTGCTGCTGTCCGCCCGAGAGTTGATGCGGCAGGCGATCGCGCGCAGTGACCGCCAAGGCGCACGAGGTCGAGCGCTCGTGCGACGCGCTGCGGCGATTTCGTCGCGCGGGCGGCGACGGTTCGAAAGACCGAAGGCGACGTTGTCGCCCACCGTCATGTGCGGAAAGATGGCGTAGTCCTGGAACACCAGGCCGATATTGCGGCGATAGGCGGGCATGTCGTCGATGCGCTGTCCGGCGACCCAGGACCTCGCCGCTCTCCTGGCGGATGAATCCTGCCACCGTGCGCAGCAGCGTGGTCTTGCCGCAACCCGACGGTCCCAGCAAGCGTGAAGAACTCGCCCGACTCGATCGCGAGGTCGACATCGTCGAGCGCCTGCACGCCCGGGTAGCTCTTTGCTGATATGCCGCAGTTCGACCCGGGCCATGCGAATTCGCGGTTAACCGCGCGCGAAGAAGCGAACCGCGCGGCGCTGCGCGCCGCCGGTGTGCAAGCGTGGATCGCGCGCGCGCTCGGCGGGCGCAGCATCAGGGCGCGCCACTTGTCGATATATTCCTGGCGCTTGTTGGCCGCGTTCTGAATGTCGTACTTGACCAGCTTGATCTCGTCCATCGGCTTCAACGCCGCCAGTGGCGCTTCGCATCCTTGCGGATCGGTCGGCGACCGAGCTCCTGCACCACCATCTCCTGTACCGGCCCACTCAGCGCCCAGTCGATGAACGCCTTGCCCGCCTGCCGGATTCGGCGCGCGCTTTGCAGCAGCGCCATGCCGTCGGCGATCGCCGAAGTGCCGTCCTCGGGATAGACGATGGCGACCGGTCCACCGCCCTTTCAGATACAGATAGGCGTTGTCCTCGAGCGTGATGCCGACCACGGCCTCGCCGTCGTTGACGAAGCGGCGGCACCGCGCCCGAGCTGGTGGACGATGTTGAGGTTGTTGAACACGCCCTTGAACTTGTCCCAGCCCGGCCGTCTTGTCGCTGTAGATCGTCAGGAAGGTGTTGAGCTGCATGTAGGCCGACCCCGACTTCTCGGCGTCGGCCATGGAAACGAGGTTCTTGAAACGCGGCTGTGCGCAGATCGGCCCAGGATCTTCGGATATTCCTCGGGCTTGAGCTTCTTGGTGTTGACGACGAAGACGTTGAGGATGCCGGTATAGGGTAGCCACGCGCCGCCGCTCTTGAACGCGTCGGCGATCATCGCGGCTTCCTTGGGCTGGTAGGGCTCCAGCAGCTCGGTGTTGGCTTCGAGCAGCTCCGGCGCCGATGCTCCAGATCACGTCGGCACTTGGGATTGGCGGCCTCGGCGCGCGCGCGGTTGATGATGTCGCCCGATCCGGCCTTCACGACGTCAGCCTTGATGCCCGTGGCCTTTCTCGAAGTCCGGGATCAGTCCGCTCGACGATATTCGCCGTGTGCGCGGTGTAGATGCTGACGCGCTGCTGCGCCGCGGCTGGAACGACCACGGCAGGCGCCAAATACGGCGCCGAGCGCGAAGCTCGAAATTCGATGGAACGTCATGTATCCCCCCTAGCTGGCTCGCCAGCCGTCGATGTCGCCCGGCGCGTCGGTTGATACTATAACGTTCGCCCCATAGCCGCAATTGCAGGCACATCTCCCGAGCAATGTCGGACACCGGATGAAAGTCGAGGCATTCAGCGAAGGCAAGAACCTCGATGCGCCCGAGGCGAACGAGGACCAGTTTCTGGTGCTGCCCGGCAGAGGCTATGCCGTTCTCGACGGGGCAACGGACAACAGCGGGCGACATCTACGATGGCAAGCGCGGCGGTTGGCACGCGAGTCGTATCGCGATGCAGGCCGTCGGCGGATTTCGCTGCTCGATCCGGCGGAGCGCGAGCTCCGTCCGCAGCGGCTGATCGAGCAGTATCTGGCCGCGATCCGTGCCGTGCCTATGCCCAGCACGGCATCCTCGAGATCGCGCGCGGCGATCCGGCGCTGTCGCTTCAGGCGCGACTCTGACCCTGGCGGCCGATCTGGGCGAGACGTTTCGCTTCGTGCTGATCGGCGACAGCGGATTGCGCATCAACGGGACGGAAGTCTTCGTCAACGACAGCGGGCTCGATCTCGGTGACGGCGAGCCTGCGCGTGCGGGCTACCGCATCGTGGGCGAGGCGGGAGGCGGAGGCGATGAGCGTGCGCGTGTCGGCCGCGCCTGCGCCTTCTGCGGGTGCGGCGAAGGCTGCATCCCGACATGCAGCCGTGGCTGGACGAGACGAAGCGCCGGTTGCTGTACGAACGCAGCCTCGCCTGGTGCCGCGCGCGCTTTGCCCGCGGTGCCCGAGGCCGATATCCGGCATCTGCTCGACACCGGGCGTCAGCGGGCAGGCGCGCTTCGCGAACAACACGGCGAGCCCATTGAGCTACGCGGTGCTCGACGGATTCGAGGTTCCTCTGCCGCTGGTGCGGGTGATCGACCGGCCGCGCCCGGCGATCCGCTCGATCAGAGCTGTTCACCGACGGCTATTTCAAGCCCGGCGCCGCAACCGCTCTGAGCGATTGGGAAGCGGCCTATCGCCGAAGTGGAGCGCATCGACCCGGAGAAGATCGGGCGCTATCCATCGGTGAAGGAAGCGGCCGTCGGATGCGAACACGCTGACGACGACGAACGGTTGTGAAATCTGCCATCTGTAGGCAACGTCCACGCGAGGCGTGCGGTGAGGCCTGCCCGCACTGCGAGCCTCGGCGAGCGCACTTATCCAGCGTCGAACTTGGGCGTATATTTTTCGCAGCCGGGATGCCCGGCTTCGTCCCGCCGCAGAAACCATAACGAGACGGAGTGCCAGTCCGAGAGGATCATGGGTGCCGCTGCTCGGAGCTTTCGGGTGGGCTGGCGTTGCTCGCCGTTTCACTCTTGCCAGCTCAGGAGGTGTGACGGTACTGCTGCAATTTCGAAGTCGACTGGTGCGAAGCGCTGAAGGCGACCTACGAGCAGACCACCGGCCAGAAGGCAGTGTTCATCCGCCGCACCGACGGCGAGAGCCTCGCGCAGATCCGCGCCGAGAAGAGCAATCCGCGCGCCGATATCTACCACGCCGCGGAGTCGGCGTCGGCCAAGCAGCTCGCCGCCGAGGGCCTGCTCGAAGCCTACAAGTCGCCGCAGGTGGCCGAGCTGCACGACTGGGCGCAGCGCATCGCCGAGGAGAACAAGTATTTCCAGACGCCGATCTACACCGGCGTTCTCGGGCTGGGGCTACAACACCGAGCTCCTCGCCAAGAAGAAGCTGCCGGAGCCGAAGTGCTGGGCGGACCTCGTCAATCCGGCCTACAAGGACGAGATCCAGATGGCCAATCCGGGCACGTCCGGCACGGCGTTCAACACGGTGTCGACGATCCTGCAGATGATGGGCGAAGACCAGGGCTTCAAGTTCCTGGCCGCGATGAACAAGAACGTCAATCAGTACACGCGCTCGGGCAGCGCCGGCATCCGCGCGGCAGGCAAGGGCGAGACGCACGATCGGCATCACGTTCCTGCACGATTCGGTGGCGCAAACCGTCCAGGGCTATCCCGATCAAGACCATCGCGCCGTGCGAAGGCACCGGCTACGAGATCATCTCGTCGGCGATCATCAAGAACGGCCCCAATCCCGAAGGCGCGAAGAAATGGATGGACTTCGTGCTGTCGCCGGCCGGGCAGAACGTCGCGGTCACCGTCAACAAGTTCCAGATCCCGTCGAACAAGAACGCGCAGATCCATCCGATGGCGCCGAAGCCGTCGGAAGTGAAGCTCATCAACCTCGACCTCGACAAGTACGGATCGAAGGAAGGCCGCGAGCGCCTGCTGTCGCGCTGGGAGAACGAGGTATTCAAGGCGCCGAAGTAGCCAACGCGACCGCGCCGGTTGCGCGGCCGGCGTCCCGCCAGCCGCGATGAAGCGGGGCAGCCTCGGCCTCTGGCTGGCGGTGGGGTGGATCGGCTTCGCCGTGCTGCCGTGGAACGCCATCGGCGGTCAGGGCTTCCTCGGCGTTCCGCTGGCTCGGGCGCTATCCGCTGGGCGTACGCGAGGCGCCCGCGCCTCGTGCAGCTGGTCGTGCACGGGCGGCTGTGGCTGCTGCCGCTGGCGCTCGCGCTCGCGCTGCCGGCGGTCCTGCGTCCGCCGTCGGTCGGCGACCGCAGCGCGCATCGCGCTGCTGATCGTCGCCGGCGCGCTCGGTCTCGCGACCGTGCTCGCCATCGCGCTTCGCGATCGACATCAACGGCTGGACCTGGCCGGCGCTCGGCGCGCTCTTCGGTCCGCTGTCCGGCCGGCAGCCGGGCCTGGGCTACGGCGCGCTGGCGGTGGCCGCCGCCTCGCTGATGTTCGTCTGCCACGGCGTGGCGCTGCGCGGCTGGGCGAAAGGCGACGCGTTCGTCGCCGGCGCGATCGGCGCGTCCGTCGCGCTGGTCGCCCTGTTCACGCTCTATCCGATCTCGCGCCTCTTCGTTCGCGCGTTGCTCGATCGCGACGGCAACTATTCGCTCGCCGCGCTGACCGCGCGCCTCGTCTCGAGCCGGATCTGGGGCATACGGCGGCGTGGTGTGGAACACGCTGCAGCTCGGCCTGATGACCGCGGTCGCGGCGACGCTGCTGGCGCTGTGCTTCGCGCTCATCGTCACGCGGAGCCGCGCTTCCCGGACGCCGCCTCGGTCGGCGTGCTGCGCCGTGCTGCCGATGATCACGCCGCCGTTCGTCATCGGCCTCGCGCTCATCATGCTGTTCGGCCGCTCGGGCGCCGTCGAACGCGCTGCTCGAATGGGCGTTCGGGATCGGTCCGTCGCGCTGGATCTACGGACTGCCCGGCGTGTGGCTCGCGCAGACGCTGGCGCTCACGCCCGTCGCGTATCTGGTGCTGGTCGGCGTCGTCGACGGGCATCAGCCCGAGCCTCGAGGAGGCGGCGCAGACGCTGCGCGCCTCGCCGTGGACGACGTTCACGACGGTCACGCTGCCGCTGCTCGCACCGGGCCTCGTCAACGCCTTCCTGATCGTCTTCATCGAAAGCCTCGCCGACTTCGGCAATCCGCTGCTGCTGGGCGGCAACCTCGAAGTGCTTTCGGTCGCCATCTATTTCGCGATCGTCGGCGTGCAGCAGGATCCCGGGCCGCGCGGCGATCCTCGCGATCGTGCTGCTCGCGCTTGTCGCTCGCGCTGTTCGTCCTGCAGCGGCGGCTCCTCGCGCGGCGCGGCTTCGTCACGATTTCCGGCAAGGGGAGGCGCGCTGCGCCTGCCGCTGCCGCGCGTGGCGACCGGCGTCGCCGCTAGGTCTCGTCGCTGCCGTGGGTCGCGCTCGCCGTCGTCGTCTACGCGATGATTTTCGCGGGCGGCTTCTTCGAGAAATGGGGGCTCAACCACGCGCTGACGCTGCGCCACTACGTGACGGCGTTCGGCGCCGAAATCGCCAACGGCAGCGTTGCTCTGGACCGGCGGCGCGTGGAGCTCGTTCACGACGACGCTGACGATCGCCGCCGGTCTCGGCTCCGCTGACCGCGGCGTTCGGTCTGCTGGTCGCCTATCTCCTCAGCCGGCAGCAGTTTCGCGGGCAAGGGCGCCTTCGAGTTCGTCGACGATGCTCTCGCTTCGCGATGCCGGGCACCGTCGTCGGCATCGCGCTACATCCTGGCCTTCAACGCGCCGCCGATCGAGCTCGCCTATACGGGGATCATCCTCGTCGCCTGCTTCGTCTTCCGCGACATGACGACCAGCCTGCGCGCCGGGCTCGCGTCGCTCGCGCCAGATCGACCCCAGTCTCGACGAGGCGTCGGCGACGATGCGCGCCGGGACGTTGTCGACGCTGCGCCGCGTCGTGCTGCCGCTGATCCGCCCGGCGATCGTCGCCGCGCTCGGCTACAGCTTCATCAGCGCGATGACGTCGATCAGCGCGGTGATCTTCCTGACGAGCCCGCGCTTCGACATGGCGACCGTCAACATCGTCGGCCGCGCCGAGGTCGGCGAATACGGCTACGCGACGGCGTACGCGTCGGTGCTGATCGTGCTGATGCTGGCTGCCGTGCTGCTGATGCGCGCGCTCGTGGGGCGGCGCGCGCAGCGTCGGCTGGCGGCCGAGCCGCTACGCACGATGCGCGCAGCTTGGCCGAGCGTAAGCGTCGAGAGCGTAATCGGCGCGCCGGACTTCGCCGATGCCACGGCGGCTTCGGCGATCTGCAGCGCGCGCCGCCCGTCGTCGAGCCCGATCGAGCGGCGCGCGCTGCTCGTCGATCGCGCGAACGAAGTCGTCGAGCTCGCGCGCGTACGACTCGGCGTAGCGCTCGATGAAGAACCGCAGCAGCGGATCCCGGCGGATGCCGCGCCGCGTCGTAGCGCTCGAGCGCTGTCGGCTGGTGGTTGCGCGAGATCAGCATGCCCTTGTCGCCGAACGCCTCGATCCGCTGGTCGTAGCCGTACACCGCGCGAAAGCTCGAGTTGACGTGCACCAGCGCGCCGCTCGCCATCGTCAGCAGCACCATCGCGGTGTCGGGGTCGCGGTGCGGATTCTCCTTCGCGTCCAGCATGCACGCGGTGCGCGCGGTGATCTCGACCGGCTCGTCGGCCAGCAGCCAGCGCACCATGTCGAAGTCGTGGATCATCGTGTCGTAGAAGATGCCGTACGGCATCGCCGCGACGTAGTCGGGCGGCGAGATCTCCGGATCGCGGCTCGACAGCACCAGCATTTCCGGCCGGCCGATGTCACCTGCGCGGATCGCGTCGAACAGCGCGCGATGGCTGGGATCGAAGCGCCGGTTGAAGGCGACGAAGAACGGCGTCCGGTCGCCTGCAGCACTTCGGCGCACGCATCGACGCGCCCGAGGTCGAGGTCGACGGGCTTCTCGCAGAACACCGCCTTGCCGGCGCGAGCCGCGCGCTCGATGATCGCCGCGTGGGTGCGCGGCGGCGTGCAGATCATGCACCGCGCCGACGGCGGGATCGGCCAGCGCGTCGTCGAGGCTCGACGTCGCCTTGCGCGCCGTGCTTCGACGCGAGCCAGCTTGCGCCACCGCGAAGATCGAGATCGACGACCCATGCGAGCCGCGCTGCCGGATGCGCGGCGATGTTCGCCGCATGCAGCGGTCCGATGAACCCGCCGCCGACCGAGACAGAAATCGATCATCGGACGGCTCGCCGCGAACGGTTGGCGGCAGTGTCGGCTCACGTGCGGCGACGGCGAAGCCGGCCGTTTCCGCGGCACGCTGCAGGTTGGCGAAGCCCAGGCGCGCGTAGGTGAGCGGATGCGCCTTCGCCGGGATCCTGCTCCGCCTCGACCACGAGCCAGCCGGCGTAGCCGGACGGCCGCAGCTCGCGCAGCACCGCGGCGAAGTCGATCGAGCCGTCGCCGGGCACGGTGAACACGCCGTCGAGCACGGCGCGCAGGAAGCTCCGGTCGTCGCGCAAGCACCTCGGCCGCGACCGTTCGACGCGCACGTCCTTGCAATGGACGTGCGCGATGCGCGCGCCGTGGCGGCGTGCCACGCGCCACCGGATCGCCGCCCGCGAACACGAGATGCCCGGTGTCGAGCAGCAGGCCCACGTCGTCGCTGGTGTTGGCCATCAGGCGATCGACCTCGGCTTCCGTCTGCACGACGGTGCCCATGTGGTGATGGAACGCGAGGCGCACGCCGCGCTGCTTGCAGATGCGCGCGCCACGGCGTTGAGCTTCGCGCAGAATTCGGGCCACTGCCGCGTCGGACGAGCACCGGCCGACGCGAAAGCGGCGCGGACGGATCGCCGTCGGTGCTGCCGTGACCTTCGGCGAACACCATGACGCTGCAGCCCATCGCCGCCAGCAGATCGAGATGCGACGTCGACGGCGGCCATGCTCCTCCGCGACGGATGCGCGCGGCAAAGCTGCGCGCTGTACCAGCCCGATACGAGCTGCGAGGCCGTGCGCCGCGAGGATTGGCCGCAACACGCGCGGCGTTCGCGCGGAAACTTGCCGCCGAGCTCGATGCCGGCGTAGCCCGCCATCCGGGTTTCCGCCAGGCAGACGTCGCAAGCGGGATGTCGCCACCCAGCTCCGGCATGTCGTCGTTGGTCCACGTGATCGGGTTGATGCCGAGCGAAACAGCCATCGATGCCTCTAGAGAAGGCCGAGCGTTTCGAGCTCGCGGCGCAGAAGCTCGGGCGACCGGAAGTGAATGCCGTGGATGCCGAGCGCGCTGCGCGGCCGCGGCATTGCGCGGGATTGTCGTCGATGAACACGGCTTCGTCCGGCGCGATGCGATGGCGTTCGAGCAGGATGCGGAAGATGCGCGGATCGGGCTTGATCACGCCTTCTTCGCCCGACACGACGATGCCGTCGAACCACGACAGGAATTCGAAGCGCGCCCGCTGCCGGCGGAAAGGTCTCGGCCGACCAGTTGGTGAGCGCGTAGCGCGGCACGCCGGCGCGCTTCAAGTCGGCGAGGATGTCGACGGTGCCTTCGATCGCGTCCCGCGATCATCTCGTCGAAGCGCTTGCCGAACGCTTCGATGAGGTGCGTCTTGTCCGGCGTGCGTCGGGACGAGCTCGGCGTGCGCGTCGGCGAAGGTGCGGCCGGCATCCTGCCGCTCGTTCCACTCGACAGTGCACACGTTGGCGAGGAACTCCTCCATCGCGCGCTCGTCGCCGGCGAAGAGCTTGCGGTACAGGAAGCGCGGATCCCAGCGGAGCAGAACGCCGCCGATATCGAACACGACGATGCGCCGTTGCGTCGGCGTTGCGGTCACTTTGATGCGAGCTCGCGCACGTGCGTGCGTGCAGCCGGTTCACGATGACGCGGCGCAGGAGCTCGACCGACTTCTCGACGCCTTCCTCGGCGCTCATGCGCCGGATCCTCGTGCTCGATGCGACAGCACGCCGTCGTAGCCGACGCGGCGGCGAGCGCCGCGACGAACGCGCGCCACCAGCCTTCGTCGTGGCCGCAGTCCGAGCGTGATGTAGCTCCACGCGCGCGCCTTGAAGTCGCTGCCGGGCGTCGTGTCGATGACGCCGTTGATGCCGGCGATTCGCGGGATCGATGCGCGTGTCCTTCGCGTGCACGTAGTAGATGGCGTCGCCCAGCGCAGCGGCGGCCGCCAGCGGATCGGCGCCCATCCACATGAGATGGCTGGGATCGAGATTGGCGCCGACGGTTTCGCCCGACGGCATCGCGCAACCGCATGCAGCGTCGCGACGTTGTAGACGTTCTGGTGGCCGTGGAGCTCGAGACAGAGGCGGTCCACTCCCTGCTCGCGGGCATAGGCGACGAGGTCGCGCCAATACGGGATCAGCACGTCGTCCCACTGCCAGCGCAGGATCTCGCGCACTTCGGGCGGCCATTCGGTCGTGATCCAGTTCGCGTGGCTGTCGCCGGGCGCGCCGGGGCATCCCGACATCATCACGACGCGATCGACGCCGAGCAGGCCGCGCGAGCCGGATGGTCTTGCGCGTCACTTCGTCATGCCGCCGGCCGGCTTCGCCCGGGTGCAACGGGATTGCCGGAGCAGTTGAGCGCGCTGATCCCGATGCCGTGTCGCGCGAGCCGGGCGCGAAAATCGCGCCGCGCGGGCGCGCTTTCGAGCAGGCGATCGAGCTCGATATGCGGCGCGCTCGACCAGTTGCCGCACCCGAACTCCAGCATGTCCATCTCGAGGCGCGCGGCGACCGCGAGCATCGCGTCGAAGTCCGCGTCGGGCAGACTGTCGGTAATCATTCCAATCTTCATGGCGTTGCTTCCGGGAATGCAGCGGTTCGGTACGGGCAAGGATCACGTCCAGCCTGCGTCGACGATGAAATTCTGCGCCGTGCACATCCGGCTGTCATCGGCGGCGAGCCAGAGCACCATTCGCGCGATGTCGGGCGGATAGAGCTTCTCCTTGAGACACTGGTTCTCGAACAGTTGCCGCTCGCCGTCCGCGTCGAACCACAGGTCGATCTGGCGCTGCGTCAGCACCCACCCGGGCACGACCGTGTTGACCCGGATATGGTCCACGCCCCAGTCCCGCGCGAGTCCGCGCGTCATCCCGTGTACCGCCGCTTTCGACGTCGTGTACGCGTTGAAGTTGCCCTCGGCTGTTCATCCAGCTGATCGAGCCGAAGTTGACGATCGAACCGCCTCCAGCCGCTTTCATCTGCGGATAAACGGCTTGCGCAGCGAAGAACTGATGGCGCAAGTTGACCGCGATGCGATCGTTCCAGTATTCGAGCGTCACATCGGTCGCCTTGTGCCGATCGTCGTTCGCGGCATTGTTGACGAGGACCGTGATGGGACCCGAATCGTCGCCTACGCGCTTGACGATGGCCTGCAGCGCCGCGATGTCGCGGAGGTCGCAGGCGATGAAGGTCGGCGGACGCATCCCGGCGTCCCGGATGCGCGCGCAAAGCGACGGTCGACGCGGCCTCGTCGATGTCGACGAAGGCGACCCGCGCACGCTGCGCGCAAAAGTGCTCGACGATCGAAGCCCCGATCCCCGAGCCGCCGCCGGTGACGAATACCCCCTTGTCGGCGAGGCTTGGATACTGCGCGAATTGCGTCGCTCATGCATCCCGTTCGTTCTTGTTCGAATGTCCCCCATACTTTAAGCTGAATCGGGCCGGGTTGGCGACATCGCGCATTGTCGGTGGCAACGCCCGGCGTCGCGGCCTTCCTGCCGACCGTATTGCATGGTCCCCTCCGACACCGTCGTCACGCTGCGCTGCGGATCGCGCCTGCGTCGGAGTTGCGCCCGGCATCGGCGGCTCCATCGCGCATTTTCATTGGGACGATGGGGCGCGCCGACATGACTGGCTGCGTCCGGCGACCGCAGACGACTTGCGCGCCGGAGCCGCCGACCGCCTCGCATGCTTTCCGCTGGTGCCGTTTTCGAACCGGATACGAGATGGGCAGTTTGTCTTCGGGGGACGAGCTGTCGAGCTCCCGCTCAACCAATGGCCGCAGCCGCATGCCGAGCACGGGCACGGCTGGCAGGCCGCCTGGACGGTGACCGCGCGCAATGACGATCGACTGACACTCGAATACGAGCACGCGGCAGGCGCATGGCCGTTTCCGTACCTCGCGCGGCAGGAAATCACGTTGACCCGCGATGAGTTGCGGTTGACGCTGTCGATCGAAAACCGGGGCACTGAAGCCATGCCCGCGGGACTGGGCTTTCATCCCTATTTTCCCCGCACGGCCGGTTGCCGCCTGGCGGCGCCGGGTCGACGCGATGTGGCAAACCGACGCCGAGGTCATGCCTACGCGCGCTCGTTCCCGCGGATCCCCGCCTCGCGGCCGCCGATGGAATGGCAATCGCCGGGGCCGCTTTCGACAATGCGTTCACGGGATGGAGGAGGAAGGCAACGATTCTTTGGCCGGAAACCGGAGCGCGGCTCGCACTCGACGCCGATCCGCCGCTCGGGTTTCTGGTGCTCTATACGCCGGCCGGCGAGTCCTATTTCTGCGCCGAACCCGTGAGCCACTGCACCGACGCGTTCAATCTCGCCGCGCAAGGTCGCGGTGATACCGGTATGCTTGTACTGGAGCCCGGCACAAGCACGTCCGCGACGGTGCGGTTGCGGCCAATGCTCGCGTGACGGCCCGGGTCTCACATCAGGGAGGAAATCAAGCATGAAGACCTGCAATCGAATCGTGGCGTCAGCCGTGGTCGCCGCCGCGTGCGCCTTGACGAGCATCGTTTCGGCGCAAACGGCGTCGGTCGTCGTCTACAGCGCCGTGAGCCCGAAGGTGATGACCGCCTTCGTCGAGGAATTCCAGAAGCAGAATCCGGGCGTCAAAGTGGATCTCATCAACGGCGGCAGCGGAGAGCTCCTGACGCGTCTCAACGCGGAGAAGGCCAATCCGCGGGCCGACGTGCTGGTCGGGCCCGACATCGACGTCTTCGATGCGGCCATCGATCTCTTCGACGGCTACAAATCCAAGGAGGATGCCGCTTTCCCGCGCACCGCGGTTGGACCCGACAACAAGTACTACGGCTTCTCGACGAACTTCCAGGCGTTCATCGTCAATACCAAGATGATGCCGCTCGACAAGGCGCCCCAGACGTGGATGGATCTGACGAAGCCCGAATACAAGGGCAAGGTCGTGATCGCGAACCCGGCGCAGTCGGGCTCGGGCTATTCGCAGATGATCCAGATCCTGCAGCTCTACGGCTGGGACGTGATGGACAAGATCATCGGCACCGGCACGTTCGTGACGAGCTCGCGTCTCGCGTACCAGAACGTTGCGAAGGGCGAGGTTCCCGTCGGGCTCACCAGCGAGTTCAACATCCTCGCGAGCAAGCTCGAAGGCTTCCCGGTCGATTTCGTCTATCCGAAGGACGGCACCGCGCTCATCAACGACGCGAGCGGCATCGTCAAGGGCGGCCCGAACCCCGCCAATGCGCGGAAGTTCATGGACTTCATCAATTCGAAGCAGGCGCACCAGATGATCGTCGACATCGACAAGCGCCGCAGCGCGCGCAGCGACATGGCGCCGCCCGCGGGGCTGCCCGACGCGAAGACGCTGAAGACGTTCCCTATGACTACAAGGCGGCGACGACGATGCGCAAGGCGAATCTGGAGCGTTTCGACAAGACGTTCTCCAGCAAGTAGCCGGACTTCGATGGCCGCGCAGACCGCAAGGCAGGCGCGGCCATCGTCCTCGGCCGTCGATGCCGGACGCGGCCGGGCCGCGTCAGCCGATCCCTCCGCACGGGAATAGCCGCAAATGGCCCATGCCGCGCTGAGCGTGCGCAACCTCACCAAGGAGTTCGCGGTTGGCGCGGGCACGGTCGTCGCGGTCGACGGCGTCAGCTTCGACGTACGCGGCGGCGAGTTCTTCACGATGCTGCGGCCCGTCCGGCTGCGGCAAGACGACGACGCTGCGGGTGATCGCCGGCCTGGAGCAGGCGACCTCGTGGCGAGATCACGATCGACGGCCGCGACTTCATGGCCGTGCCGCCGCAGCAGCGAAACATCGGCATGGTGTTCCAGTCGTACGCGCTGTTTCCGCACCTCACGATCTTCGAGAACGTCGCCTACGGCCTGCGGCTGCGAAAGCTTCCCGCCGGCGAGATCGACCCGGCGCGTCGCCGCGACGCTCGCGCTGCTGCAACTCGAGCCGCTACGCGGCGCGCCATCCGGCGGCGCTCTCGGGCGGCCAGCAGCAGCGCGTCTCGATCGCCCGCGCGCTCGTGTACGAGCCGACGATGCTGCTGCTCGACGAGCCGCTCGCGAACCTCGATGCCAAGCTGCGGGTGATGATGCGCGAGGAGATTCGCGCGCTGCAGCGAAGGCTCGGCATCACGACGCTCTACGTGACGCACGACCAGGAGGAAGCCACGGCCGTGTCCGACCGGCTGGCGGTCTTCGATCGCGGCCGGCTGATCCAGCTCGGCACGCCCGAGGAAATCTACACGCGTCCGCAGACGCTTTTCGTCGCCGACTTCATCGGGCGCGCCAACTTTCTTCCGGCGCGCCTCGTTGTGCCGGGATCGCCGGCGGCAGGCGTCGCGCTGCGCAACGGCACGATCGTTGCGGCCGGAGCGCACGGTGCGGCTCGAAGGCGCCGAGGCCGCGGCGCTTCCGCCGACCGACGACGGCACGCGTGATGATCCGCCCGGAACACGTCGCGCTGGATGCGCGCGAAGGCGACATCGCCTGCCGCGTGCAGCGCATCCAGCTCCTCGGCGGCTTGATCCGGTACACCGTGCGATCGCGACGCGTCGCCCGCCGACATTCTGGTCGAAGTGACGCGGCCGTTGCCCGGGATCGCCGAGGGCGGCGGCGCGTTCCTGCGCATTCCGCCGCCGACGCGGTGCTCTATCACCGCTGACCGATGACCGTCGATCCGCCTCGTGACCGGTGCGACCGTGCACCGTCGCGCGGGATTGGGCCGCCTGGACGCTCGGAATCGCCGTCGTCGCTGATCGCCGCCGTCTTCCTCATCTACCCGCTCGGCAACGCGATGCTGCTCGCGTTCGTGAAGAACGGCGAAGCGGCGGACTGGACGAACCTGACGTTCGCCAACTTCGCGCGGTTCTTCACGGCGGCGAGCTACCAGCGCGCGCTGTGGAACTCGGTCTACTCGGGACTCGCGGCCACGCTGCTGGCGACGGCCATCGCCTTGCCGATGGCCTACGCGGTGGCGCGCATCGAGATTCCGTATCGCGGGCTCATCTCGGCGATGACGGTCGTGCCGCTCATCTCGCCGCCGTTCATCGGCGCGTACGCCTGGATCATCCTGCTGGGCAACAACGGCACGATCACCCAGTGGCTGCACGGGTTGACCGGATGGACGCTGCCGACGATCTACGGTCCGCCCGGCGTCATCCTCGCGCTGGCGCTCTCGTACTTTCCGTACGTCTTCCTGATCGTGCAGGGCGCGCTCGCCGCGGCCGATCCGCACATCGAGGAGGCGGCGCGGATGGCCGGCGCCTCCCGCGCGCGCATCCTGCGCACGATCACGCTGCCCCTCGTGTTCCCGGCGATCGCCGCCGCGATGCTGATCGTGTTCATCAAGGCGATCGGCGATTTCGGCGTGCCGTCGATCCTGGGCGGCGAGTTCCAGGTGCTGCCGACGCTGATCTACTACCAGATCCACGGCTATTTCAACCTCAACGCCGCGTCCGCGATCGCCATGGTCAACGTGCTCTTGACGCTGGTCGCGATGTTGGCGCTCTCGTGGATCCATCGGCACCGCAACTTCGTCACCGTCGGCGGCACCTCGCGCGCCGCCGCGCGCCATGCCGCGCCGAGGCGCGCGCGCGTTCGGCAACGTCTACTGCTGGCTCGTCATCTTCATCGCGATCCTGCCGCAGCTCGTCATCGCGCTGGCGTCGTTCGCCGGCGCGCTGGCCGGGCACGATGCTGCCGGAGACCTACACGCTCGATCACTATCGCTCCGTGTGGTCGCAGCTCACGAGTCCGATCGCGAACAGCCTCGTCCTGTGCCGGCGCCGCCACGGCGCTGTGCATCGTGTTCGGAACCGTGACCGCCTACGCGAGCGCGCGGGATCGCCTGCGCGCCCGCTGGGCGCTCGACCTCACGATCATGCTGCCGTTCGTGCTGCCGGGCCTCGTCGTCGGCGTCGCCTACCTGACCGCCTTCAACAGCGGCCCGCTGGTGCTGACCGGCACCGCGATCATCCTCGTGCTCGCCTATTTCACGCGGCGCGTCGCGTTCGTCTTCCGCTCGGTCGCCGCCGCGATCGCGCAGATCGATCCCAGAGCTCGAGGACGCGTCGACGATCTGCGGCGCCGGCTGGGGCGACGACGATGCGCCGCGTGATGGTGCCGCTCGCCGCGCCGGCGATCCTCGCCGGCGCGATCCTCGTGTTCTCGACGCTGATCGGCGAGATCAGCGCCACCGTGCTGCTCTATTCGGCGAAGTGGAAGACGATCTCGATCGCGATCTACGAGCTCGTGCTGGGCGACCAGCTCGCGCAGGCGAGCGCCATCGGCACGATCACGACGGTGATGACGCTGCTGCTCGTGCTGGTCGCGAGCCGCCTCGCCGGCAAGAACATGGCGGAGCTGTTTCGCTAGCGCGCGGATTGCGTGGCCTGCGCTCAGCGCGCCTCGAGCGCGTTCGCGATCACCGCGTAGAGCGCGGGCGTCGGCGGCCATCGTCTCGTTGCCGCTCGTCAATCCGCCTCCGTCCAGGAACGCGTTGACGCGGCCACCCGCCTCTTCGACCAGCAGCAAGCCCGCGAGCGCATCCCACGCATAAAGGTGGCGCTCCGCGTAGCCGTCGAGGCGCCCATCCGCGACGCGGGCGAGCCCGAGCGCCGCCGATCCGCCTTGGGTCACGTTGATGCCCCGCTCGAGCAATCGCGTCATGATGCGGGCGAAGTCGTCGATCCCGGTGCGGCGCGAATACCCGATGTCCACGGAAGCGCGGGCGGGGTCGTCGGTGGCGCTGACGCGAATCGGAACCGCGTTCCGCCATGCGCCCATGCCCCCGCCGCGCGGAGTAGAGCAGATCGCCGTTGGGATCGTAGATCACGCCAACCTCCGTGCGTCCCGCAGCCACGAAAGCGATCGCGACGCACCAGTGCGGCAGGCCGCGCTGCGAAGTTCGCTGTGCCGTCGATGGGATCGATGACCCAGCACTGCGTCACCGGCGGTTCCTCCGCCCTCCTCGCCGAGAACGCGTCGTCCGGAAAGGCCGCGCCCAGCGCCGCGACGATCTGAACGTTCGACCTCGCCGTCGGCTGCGGTCACCACATCCTGCGGACCCTTGAGAGCGATCTCAAGGCCACGCGGATCGGCGCGCAAGGCGAGGGCGAGCCGGCCTGGCGTGCGCGCGACGGTTTCGGCCGCGGCGCTGGCGCGCCGACAGCGCGTCCGGGGTCAAGCCTTCGCTCCGAGGATCGACGCAATCAGTCGCAATGGGCACCGATCCTACCGGTTTGCTGGTCGCCGCATGAAGCAACTCGTCGAGATTTCTTCACTGCGCGGCAACTCTTTACCCGCCTGCTCCGCCACCATGTACGCTGGCGTACCAGTCGGGCCAGTTCGCGTCGCGCTGCCCCGGTGCGCTTCTCGTGCTGCCCGTGGGCGGCCGCCGCACGCCGCAGCGCGCTCGCCAGATCGTTCGCCGACGCGAAGGTCGTCGTCGCGGAGTCGATGCGACCGGGCAGCCGCGTCGTGACCTCCTGGAACAGCCAGCCGTTGCCGTCCGGATCACGGAACGAGGCGAACGAGCGGTAGCTGCGATGCTCGGGATCCGGACCGCTGACCCGGCGCCGTCCAAACAGGTAGGGCTCGTCCGTGCCAGCGTACACGCCGCCGGCGTCGTGGAACACCTCGCTGACCTCGACGCCGCGACCGAGCAGCTCGTCGCGGGCGGCCTCGATGTCGGAGACGATCAGGTACAGGCCCTGGGCGGAGCCGGGCGCCGCCGCGGTGACGTTCTTGCCGAAGATGACCGAGCACCCGGAGCCAGGCGGCGTGAACTGGATCACGCGGAAGTCTTTACCGCTGTCGAAGTCGGCGTCGAGCCGCCACCCGAGCCTCCCGTAGAACTCCTTCGCGCGGTCGACATCCGAGACGGGGATGACGACTATTTCGAACTTCATGTCCACTCTCGCGGCGCTCGCGTTGCCGGTCGCGTTGTTACCACGTACGTCAGTGGTACTCATGGCTGCCTCCAGTGTTGTGTGCTCTTTGCCTGCCTTGCGGTCCAGAAGCGGGCCTCGATGGTGGCGAACGGCGACATAACGCTCCGGCAGGTGGGGAGAATGTCGCCATCCGTGTGTACTCCGTGTGTGTCCAATCGCTGCACCGTCATCAATGTGCCACCATGACGGAACCGTTGTGTGCGCACTCCGTGTGCACCGAAGACTGCACACGGCAATGAATCTTGTTTAGAGATGTGTAACTAAATGGTAATAATCAACGAAGGATAACGACGCATCGACGTGTGCGAGCGCGCCGATGATGGACTGGACCGACCGGCACTGCCGGTATTTCCTGCGCCTCATCACGCAGCGCGCGCGGCTTTACACCGAGATGATCACCGCGCGCGGCGCTCGTGCACGGCGACGTGCCGCGATCACCTCGACTTCGATCCGGCCGAGCATCCGCTCGCGCTGCAGCTCGGCGGCAGCGATCCCGCGCGAGCTCGCGCACGCGTGCGCAGCTGGGCGAGCGCTGGGGCTACGACGAGATCAATCTCAATTGCGGCTGTCCGTCGGAGCGCGTGCAGACGGGCAGCTTCGGCGCGTGCCTGATGGCCGAGCCGGCGCTCGTCGCCGACTGCGTGCAGGCGATGCGCGATGCCGTCGCGGTCCCGGTGACGGTCAAGCACCGGATCGGCCTCGACGACGGCGACGACTACGCGTTCGTCCGCGATTTCGTCGGCACCGGTCGCGCGCGGCGGGTTGCGAGCGTGTTCATCGTCCACGCGCGCAATGCGGTGCTGAAGGGCCTGTCGCCGAAGGAGAACCGCGAGGTGCCGCCGCTGCGCTACGACGTCGTGCGCCGGCTGAAGCGCGACTTTCCCGGCGCTGACGATCGTGCTCAACGGCGGACTCGACGGACTGGGACTCGATCGAGCGCGAGCTCGACGGCGTCGACGGCGTCATGCTCGGCCGCGCTCGCCTATCACGATCCCTACCTGCTCGCGCGGCGGTCGATCGGCGCGTGTTCGGCGACGACGCGCCGGTTCCGCTCGCGCGCCGATAGTCGTTGCGAGTCGATGGTCGCCTATGCGACGGCGCAGCTGCGCGCGCGGCGTACTCGCTGCGCGCGATCGCGCGCCACGTGCTCGGGCTCTATCACGGCCGTTCGGGCGGCCGGCGCTTCCGGCAGATGCTTTCCGACGCGACGAAGCTGAAGAATGCGGGGCCGGAGCTCTTCGCCGAGGGCACTGGAGGTAGTGGAGCCGACAGGCGTCGCCAGCCTGACGCTTGCGGCCCGAAAGCGGAAGGCTAACCAGAGGCGCGGACGTAGAGCAGTGTCTCGTCGGGGCGGACCTTCCCAGTTCGAGCGCGCGCAGGTCAGCCGGGTGTCTCGTGCGCCGGCCACGGTATCGCTTGTCCCGTGCTGTCGGCCGTGAAATCGATCTTTCGGCAGGCAAATCCGCTTCCGCTCAGGATGTTTCGCAGCGAGCAGGTTGCCGGCTCGACCTTGTATCGGCATGCGTCGACCTTGCGCGAGGCGTTCGTTGAACAAGCGTGCCGATACCAGCGCCTTGTAGCAGTCGGGATCGAGGTCGCTTTTCCTTGGCGGCGTTCTGCAGCCTGCAGGCGATGTTCAACGCGCGCCCGACGTACTCGTCGCGCTCGTTCATCGTCATCCTGATCAGGTTTCCTTCCTCGACTCCCAAGCGTGGCGCCGAGAACCGACGGGCACGCTGCTCAAGCTCGGAATGATGTGCCGGGCGAGCTCGGCGTCGAATCATTTCGCACAGGCTGTACATGATATTCGATAAGAGCCATGCCGTTCGGTCGTGGCTGGAAACAGCAGGATCCAGCCGTCGCCGGTGAACTTGTAGAGCTCGAAGCGACCGTTGCCGGCACGGATGACTGTCGGTCCAGTTCATCAGCCAGCGCTTGACGCAGGTCAGGAAGGTCTCGTACGCGGTCGAATTTCTCACTGAGCAGCAGGTCCTCCATGATCTGCGACGACGAGCACAGATCGAACGCGACCACGATGCGGGCGTGCTTTGGGTGGCAGGCATGGCGCGTTTGCCGGGCGGACGCCGACATCGAATCGCGCCTTGTGTGCGGCATGTCGTCCGCGATGTACGCGCGGACGATGCTCTCGAAATCCGTGTCGGCGCGTCATGCCGAGCGCGGGACCGAGCTTCGGCGCGAAGTTCGCGCGGCCACGTCGCGACGATCCTGTCGATCACCGGATCGTAGTTGCCATTTGACGCGCGTCGGCGACGGCGTCGCCCGCGACGCGTGCGCAGCGCCGCGACCATCGCGCCGACGCCGAACGCAGAATGCCCGGCACGTTGACCGAGCGCGTGTGCGCGAACGCGCGACTGCCGGCGCCTCGTGGCCGACGATCAGGTTGTCGATGACCGCGCGCGGCGAGGTCACCCACATCCTGTGTCGTCGGCGCGACCGGGCACGATCGCGTCGACGCCGGACAGCGGCTCGCGGATGATGCCGCTCGCGAACGACGACGCGGCCTTGTTCGGCTTGCCGGGCCGCACGGTGACCGTCGGCAGGCGCAGGCTGCGGCCGTCGATGAAGCCCTTGCGCGTCATGTCGTAGACCAGGCAGCTCGCCGATCGCCTTCTGCGCGCCGTAGGAGGCCTGCGGCGTCAGCGGCGCGTCGTCGGGAACCGGATCGGGCAACGGCCCGCCGAACACCGCGAGCGAGCTCGTGAACACGAACTTCGGCGGCGCGGCGAGCCTGCGGCAGCGCTCGAGCAGCAGCGCGCGTCGCGTCGAGATTGACGCGCATGCCGATGTCGAAATCGGCTTCCGCCTGGCCGCTCACGACGGCGGCGAGATGAAAGATCGAGTCGGTGTCCGGCGTCGACCGCGCGCTCGATGACCGCGGGATCGGCGAGGTCGCCGGTCGACGGCGCGCACGCGCGAATCGCCCAGTCGCGGCGGCGGTGCCACGTCGAGCAGCACGATTGCGCGGATGCGGTCGGCTCGCGCCGCGCGCGTCGGTCAGACGTGTCTCGCGCCAGGAGCGCGCGGGCGAGGCGGACGCCGAGGAAACCGGCGCCGCCGGTGATCACGATGCGCATGGGAGTCGAACCTTCGAGGAGATCGGTGGCGCTATGATAACGATCCGGATGCCGCTACGACCGGCAATGCCAAGTGGCAGTATGCAAATGAGTGCCAAATGAGGGCGAAGCTGAGCGAAGCCGCGCAGATCGAGGCGCCGCGCCGGCTCACGATCGCGACGCGGCAATCGGCGCTCGCGATGTGGCAGGCCGAGCACGTCCGGCCGCGGCTCGCGGCGATGTATCCGTCCGAGCGAGGTGCGCCTGGCTCGGGATGACGACCGAAGGCGACGCGTGCAGGATCGGCCGCTTGCGGACGTCGGCGGCAAGGGTCTCTTCATCAAGGAGCTCGAAGTCGCGATGGCGGACGGCCGCGCCGATCTCGCCGTCCATTCGCTGAAGGACGTGCCGATGGACATGCCCGACGGATTCACGCTCGCGGCGATCACCGCGCGCGAGGATCCGCGCGACGCGTTCGTGTCGAATCGCTATCTCGACGCTCGCCGGGCTGCCCGGCGGCGCGCGCGTCGGCACGTCGAGCCTGCGCCGCGAAGCGCAGCTGCGCGAGCGCGATCCGCTGCTCGTCGATCGCGCCGCTGCGCGGCAACGTCAACACGCGCTTGCGCAAGCTCGACGAGGGCAGTACGACGCGATCATCCTCGCGGCCGCCGGCTTGAAGCGGCTCGGCTTCGCCGAGCGGATCGCGTCGCTGCTCGATCCGGAGGAAAGCCTGCCCGCCGCCGGGCAGGGCGCGCTGGCGATCGAGTGCCGCACCGATCGCGCCGATCGTCGTCGCGGCGCTCGCGCCGCTCGCCGATCGCGACACGACGCTCGCGACGACCGCGCGAGCGCGCGTTCGCGCGCGCGCTGTCGGGAAGCTGCCACACGCCGCTCGCCGCGCTATGCCGATGTTCCGCGCGCGACGAGCTGTGGCTGCGCGGGCTGCTCGCGAGCCGCGACGGCGCAGCGAGTGATGCGCGGCGAGCGACGCGCGGCCGTCGGCGATGACGCGCAGGCGGCCGACGCGCTCGGCGCGCGCGCTCGCGGCCGACTTCCTCGCGCGCGGCGCTGCGCGGCTGTCGCGCTGAGCGATCGGCGCGATGGTCCGCGTCGACGCCGCCAGCGCAGCCCGCCGGCCGCTCGGCGGCATCGGCATCCTCGTCACGCGGCCGGCGCGCCAGGCGGCCGGTTTCGCGCGCAAGATCGCCGCGCTGGGCGGCGACGCCGGTCATCTTTCCGGCGATCGCGATCCTGCCGCCCGCCGATCCGCGCGCCGCTCGCGCGCGCGCACGCCGCGCTCGCGAGCTACGACGTCGCGATCTTCGTCTCCGCCAACGCCGTCGAATACGGCGCGCCCGATCCGCGGCGCTGGCCCGCGCACGCTCGTCGCGCTTCGCGCCAGGGCCCGGAACGGCGGAAGCGCTCGCCGCGGTCGGCATCGCCGACGCGCGCATTCCGGCGACGACGTTCGACAGCGAGGGCCTGCTCGCGCTGCCGGAGCTCGCCGACGTGCGCGGCAAGCGCGTCGTCGATCTTTCGCGGCGACGGCGGACGCGAGCAGCTCGGCGACGCGCTGCGCGCGCGCGGCGCGACGCGTCGACTACGTCGCGTGCTATCGGCGCGCGCGGCCGGCAAGCGGTGCGCGCGGGACTCGCCGAGGCGTTTCGCGACGGGCGCATCGACGCGGTGACGATCACGTCGAGCGAAGGCGCTCGACAACCTGTGGGCGCTCGCCGACGACGCGATGCGCGCGCGCGTGGCGCGCGCTGCCCGACGTTCGTCCCGCACCCGCGCATCGCCGCAGCACGCGCGCGAGCTCGGGCCTCGCCGTCGTCGAAACCGCCGGCGGCGACGCAGGTCTCATCGCCGGGTTGCTAGAATGGGCCGCCGCGCACCCCGACGCGAAGAACTGATCCCATGCCGCACCGACATCATCGTCACCGCACCGCTGCCGCCGTTTCTCTACGATCCGCTGAAGGCCGACTATCGCTGCCACGACTACGTGCAGGCGGCCGACAAGGCGGCGCTCCTCGCCGGCGCAGGCGGCAGCGATCCGCGGCCTCGTGCAGGGCGGCGGCACGGTGACGCCGACGACGCTGCTCGACGCGCTGCCGACGCTCGAGATCATCTCGGTGTTCGGCGTCGGCTACGACGGCGTGCCGGTCGACTACTGCCGGAAGCGCGGGCTCAAGGTGACGAACACGCCGGACGTGCTGACCGACGACGTCGCCGACGTCGCCGTCGGCGCTCGTGCATGATGACCGGCCGCGGCTTCGTGCGCCTGAACCGCTTCGTGCAGGCCGGCGAGTGGCAGAAGCGCGGGCCGGAGCTCACGACGAAGCTCGCCGGCAAGACCGTCGGCATCCTCGGGCTCGGACGCATCGGCAAGGCGATCGCGCGAGCGCGCTCGCGCGCGATGGGCATGAAGGTCGCCTACACCGGGCGCAAGCCGCAGGACGTGCCGTACCGATTCGTCGCCGACCTGAAGGCGCTCGCGGCGGCGTCGGATTTTCTGGTCGTCGCCTGTCCGGGCGGCGCGGCGACGAAGAACATCGTCAACGCCGACGTGCTCGCGGCGCTCGGCAAGAAGGGCACGCTCGTCAACATCGCGCGCGGCTCGATCGTCGACGAGCCGGCGCTCGTCGCCGCGCTGCAGGCGGGCACGATCAAGGGCGCGGGGCTCGACGTGTTCGCCGACGAGCCCAGCATTCCCGCAGCCGCTGCTCGCGATGGACAACGTCGTGCTGCTGCCGCACGTCGGCAGCGCGACGCGCGAGACGCGGCAGGCGATGGGCGATCTGCTGCAAGGCGAACCTCGACGCGTGGTTCGCCGACGAAGCCGCTGCCGACGCTGATTCCCGAGCTTGGCGTAGAACCGGCCAAGCCTCGGCCACGCGGCGCGCAGCGCCGCGTGCAGCGTGCTCATCTGCGCCGGCGAGAGCGACAGCGCGCTCGTCGACGTCGGGCGGTTTCGGCCACGTGGCATCGACGACACGTCGAGCCATCGAACTCGCGGCTTCGCCGAATAGCGCGGGATCACGTGGAAGTGGACGTGCGGGTCGACCATCATCAGCGCGAGGTAGTTGATCTTCTGGTGAGTCGAACGTCGAGCGCAACGCACGCGCTCGATGTCCGCGGTCGCGACGGCGAGCTTCGGACTACGCGTCCGCCGAAACCGCGCCGAGCGAGATCCTGCGTCCTCCTTGCAGGCGAGCACGAGGCTGCCGAGCGTGGGCTGCGCGGGCCGCAGCAGGACGACCCAAGCTCGGTACTCGCGGAGCAGCGACGCCGGATAGCCGAACTTCGTGATGGTGGCGTTCATGGCGGAATTCTAGCGTGTTGCGCCGTACCGAGGAGCTACGAGATGCCGCAATCGATCGGCGATCGGAATGTCCTGCGAGCAATGCATT
>ERZ1370068.8486-contig-7335_pt1 | contig 32375 bp, 60 predicted proteins | sample MGYA00561227_ERZ1370068 | MGnify/ENA primary metagenome ERZ1370068 (study PRJEB38410, sample SAMEA6850437) | metagenome | study: Metagenomic assessment of the ecological functions of the soil: analysis of the soil microbiota associated with the...
TTGTGCTTTGTTCAGTTACGTATTGCTGACGTCTTCCCAATGCGCATCATCCAGGGAGTCGCCAGCGAGTGATATTGACGATGTTTCGCCTTCGGCTCAAGTTCATGAATGTATCCGGCTTCGTCTTCGAAGACGAATCGCACTGGCTGCCGGAGTCCAGCGTCTTAACGTCGGAAGTTCCTTGAAACTTGGTGACCATGCGCCTTACTTTGTTGTTCCCGTCCTCGTATGCCAAATGTTCGCCACGCCATCGGGCGATCGGAAATGAAATAGACTGGACTGGTCCAGCCAAACGGGATCGACATCTTTCGAAGTCGGTCCATGGCGGCGAGACGAGATCGTGTTTCAGATCAACGATCCAGATGGGCCGGCTTTGGCCGCCGCGATAGTTGCGGCGCTCTTCGTCCCAGGAATTATTCATGCGGTAGCGCGACGCGTGCGCCGTCGCTGAGATCTTGCCCTGGTAGCGCGCGGCAGCGGCATCGCTTCCTGGACCCGCCTGACCGCGGCACCGTCCAAAATCGCGGCGCGCCGCCGGGCGTCCAGGTGGCGCGTCCGCGACGAGGCAACAGCGTTACCGTCGGGCGTCCAACCCGGACCAGTTCGCCGCCCGGATGCCACGTCAGCCGGGCGCGGCTCCCCGCCCTTGGAGGCACCACGTACACGGACATCGAGATTGGCCCGGCGTACTCGCCGCTAAATGCGATCACCTTGCCGTCCGGCGAAAAATGCGGGATTTAAAGCCCGTGACCTGAAACTTGTCAGCCGCCGGGCGCTGCCGCCCGGCGCGCGGCACGATCCAAATATTGTTTGCGTACAGCGAAAGCAATCTGCGTCGCGCTGACGGTTTGCGCTGCGGAGCAAAGCGCTGTTTGCGCGTTCGTCGTTTGAGCGGCGGGCAGTCCTGGTGACCAGGAGAAACTGGGATTGACCGTCGCGACGCGAAGAAAAACCGCGCCGAGACCGCACCGAATCAAACGACGCTGACCACGGCGCGCTTCCGCCGCATAATTCCACGCTTAGGCACGTTGGCTGGTTCCTCCAGATGGCAGGGAGCGATTGCGTCGTTTCTTGTGAGCATCGAAATTAATGAAGTCCAGAGTCCATGCCAAAGGTCCAAAGTCAGATACCAAAAGCTTGACGTTGGACATTGGACATTGGATCTGGACGTGAGATTTCCTTTCCGAGAATTCGAGTTCAGACGAGAGTTCAGATGCAAAAACAATCTTTCCGGGCTGGGGGAAGCTTTTAAGGGCAAATTCAGCAAGAAACTAATTCAGCCGACTGCAGCGTAGTAATTCGATCCAGGCGCACGCTCGCCAGCTTCTGAGCGCACTAATCAGAGTCTCGTATTCCTTCAATGTAGACCGAGATTTCGTAAGCAAACAAATTTTGGAGACTGGAGACTTCCATGATAAAGAGAAAAGACAGCAGAGTTGAGTCTTTCATCGCGATGCTGCTGCTCAGTGCAGATCAGCGTCAGTGACCGTCCTTGGTCAGAACCGTGGTTACGATCCGGCCAGCATGGACAAGAACACGTCCGCCCGCTGCCGACTTTTATCAATTCGCGAACGGCGGTTGGCTCCAGAACGATGGAAATCCCGCCTGCCTATTCGTCGTGGGGCAGCTTCAACGTTCTCAACGAATACAATCGTAAAGCGCTGCGCGAAATCCTTGAAGAGGCGTGAAGAAAACCAATGCCACCAGGGCAGAGCGTCGACCGAAAGATCGGCGACTTTGACGTGAGCTGCGTCGATGAAGCCAAGCGCGAAGCCGAGGGCATGAAACCCTCGTACCCGAGCTGGCCCGCATCGATCGCATCAAAAATGTCGGGAAGTGCAGGCAGAGATCGCGTACCTCCACCGGCACAATGCGCCCACCCTCGGTTACTGGCTCGCTGCCGGACCTGAAAAACAGTTCGATGGTGATGGCCGCCGCGGGCCAGTGGGTGGGCTCAGTCTGCCAAACCGCGATTACTACACGAAGACCGACGAAAAGTCGGTGAAGCTGCGCGCAGACTTTGTGAGCGCACGTCGCCAACATGTTTCAGCTTGTCGGCGAAACTCCCGAGCAGGCGAAAAGCGACGCGCAGACGGTCCTCGCGATGCAAACGCGGCTCGCGCAAAACTCGCGCACGCCGATCGAGCTGCGTGACCCGACCACGCAATACCCATGATGAACCCGGCGCAACTCGAAGGAGCTGACGCCAAACTCTCCTGGGATGACTACCGCCGGAACATTGGCGCGCCCACCACGGGCGACGTCAACGTCGCGCATCCGGAGTTTTTCCGGGCAGTCAACAAGATGCTGCCGGAAGTTTCCGTAGCTGACTGGAAAACCTACCTTGCGTTGGCATCTGATCACCGCGGCGGCGTCCAGTCTTTCGTCAAAGTTTGAGCGAGAATTTCAACTTCTTCGGCAAGACGCTCGAAGGCAGGAAGGAACAACTGCCGCGCTGGCGTCGTTGCGTGTCGGCCACCGACGCGAGTCTCGGCGAAGTGTTGGGCCAGGTCTACGTCGCGCGCACTTTCACGCCTGAATCGAAAGGCGCGCATGCAGGCGATGGTCAACAATCTGATCGCTGCCTTCCGCGATCATCTGCAGAAACTCGACTGGATGAGCGACGAGACGCGCAAGCAAGCCATCGCCAAGCTCGACGCGTTTAAGCAGAAGATTGGTTACCCGGACAAGTGGGTCGACTATTCGAAGCTGGAAGTTTCGCGCGATTCATACCTGGCAAACGAGATGCGCTCGGCAGAGTTTGAACAGACGCGCGACTTCAACAAGATCAACAAGCCGGTAGACCGAACCGAGTGGGGCATGTCGCCGCCAACCGTCAACGCCGGCTACAACCCGCTCAACAACGACATCACCTTTCCCGCGGGAATCCTGCAAGCGCCGTTCTTTAACGCGAATGCCGACGACGCGATCAACTACGGCGCCATCGGCGCGGTCATCGGCCACGAGGTAACGCACGGCTACGACGATCAGGGCGCCGAGTTTGACCTGCAGGGCAACCTCAAGAACTGGTGGACCGAGGCGGACAAGAAAAACTTCGACGAGCGCGCCAACTGCATCGTCACGCAGTTTGATAGTTTTGAAGTTGAGCCCGGTCTGCACATGCAGGGCAAACTCGTCTCCGGCGAATCTATCGCCGACCTGGGCGGACTTTACGTTGCCTACGACGCCTACCAGAAGTCGCTGGCCGGGAAAGCCACGCCCGGCCGACATCGACGGCTTCACCGCCCAGCAGCGTTTCTTTCTCGGCTGGGCCCAGGTGTGGGCGCAGAAGGATACGCCGGAGGTGGCGCGACTGCAGGCGCAGTCTGATCCGCATCCGATTTCGCGCTTCCGCGTGAATGGGCCGCTCTCAAACATGCCGCAGTTTGCCGAAGCGTTTCAGTGCAAAGCGGGCGATGGGATGGTGCGCGAAGAAGCCGAAGCGCTGCCAGATTTGGTAAACGAATGAAACGAACTTTGTACTGAGCTTTGAGCTTTGAGCTTGAGCTTTGTGCTTGAACTTATGGGCTTAAGGACTCAGGACTCAGGACTCAGGACTTAGGACTTAGGTCTTAGGAGCTTATGCGCTCCGTAGTCATTCGCCAACTCCGTGACTTGTACTCCACGAATCAAACCAAAGCCAAGCCAAAGTCCAAAGACCAAAGTCCAAAGACCGAAGCACAAAGTACAAAGCTCAAAGTTCAAAACTGGCCAGCAAGTCCTACCCGAGCGGCTTGATTAGCGGTATCCTTAGTTAACCAAACCCATTTCGAGGAGAGCCACCATGATTACCCTGAAACGTTTCTACGCTTGTTCTGTTCTGCAATCCTAATGCTTGTCTGGCTGTCAGCGTCGTTCGCGTCGGCGCAAGTACGCACGCCGCGTCCCAGCCAGAAGGCCAGCGTCATGCAGACGATTGGCGTCACGGACATAACCATCACCTACAGTCGTCCCGGGGTGAAAGGTAGAACGATCTGGGGCGATCCGTTGCCTGAACAGGCAAGTGCTAAAGGCGAGGCTACGCTTGACGATCAGAACGTGCGTCCTAAGGGCGCACCCATTGTGCCGTGGGGCCACGCCTGGCGCACCGGCGCCAACGAGGCGACGCAGTTTGTTGTCACCGACGACGTTTTCATTAACGGTCAGAAGCTTGCGGCCGGTAGCTACAGCCTGCACACCATTCCAACCAAGGACGAATTCACCATCATCTTCAATAGCGTGGCGAACCAGTGGGGTAGCTTCGGATACGACGCCAGCCAAGGACACGCTTGCGGATTAAGGTCAAGCCGGAGTGGAGTGAGCACAGCAAGGAGTGGTTGGAATACTGGATTGATCCGGTCAGCGACAATTCAGCGCAGGTCAACATTCGCTGGGAGAAGGTGCGGGTTCCTTTTACGGTCGAAGTGAAAGATGTTCCGGCGTTGACGATGACAAAATTGCGCGCTGCGGTAGCGGCTGCCAAGCCTGACGACTTCCAGACGCGCGCCCAGGCCGCCAGCTGGGCTCTTCAGAACAAGCTGAGCGTCGAAGAAGCGTGGGGCTGGCTCGAGCAGTCAATCAAGATCAAAGAGACGCTCGGCAACGTCGGTCTCAAGGCGCGCGTACTCGCCGAACAGGGCAAGACCGCCGAAGCCATCGCCGCCGGCGAGAGGGCCATCCAGGTTGGTAAAGAGCCAAAGCCAATCCGCAGGCGATCGCCAATATGGAAAAACTCGTAGCTGAGTGGAAAGCGAAAAAGACCTAGGCGACAGCCGTCGACTATGGTCACCGGACAGTGATGTTGCTCGTGCAAACCCCTCGGCAATGCGAGGGGTTTTGCCTTCCTCAACTGCTGCAAAAATGTTATTGTCCGCATATCCCCGCTTGGTTGATTAATCCCGACTGTCCGTATTTGCCAAAGGTGACAACTATGAGAACTCCAGCATCCTTTTTCGCCCGTTCGCTGACGATTCTTTTGATCACTCTCTTCGCAGTTTCACCCGCCTGGGCTACTTGTGGCGGTGGTGGTGGCGGCGGCGGTGGTGGCATGTCGGGCAGCGGCGGCGGTGGCGGTCCGGCAGCGGAGACTTATCCGGTGCCGTGGAAGGTTCGGGATGCCAAGCGCCGGAGCCCAAGGGGACTCGTTCTCTACTGGTTCCCGGCTTCCAAGGAGGAACTGCAGAAATCCAGCCTGCGCCAGTCGCGCACGCTTTCGCTTTACGCTTCGCAGTGCGTCGCGATGGAGTTAGCCGACACGCGCCTGCCGAATGCTGACAAGTTGTTGGGCGAGTCGAAGCTGCCGGTAGCGGTGTTGGCCACGCCCGACGGCACACCGGTCTCGAAAGTTGAGAACAAAGACGGCAAGCTTAAGGTGGGAGAGGTTGAGAAAGTTGTCGACACGGAAATGAAGACGCGCGCGAGCGCGCGTCGACGACCAACTCAAGGATGCCAAGGCGAAAGCTTGCGGCGGGCGAAAAAGACGCCGCCATCCAGCTCCTTCAAGCGGTGGCCCAACAGAAGTGTTTGTTTCCCAGCAAAGCGAAGAGCGCCGCGAAGGAATTGAAGAAACTTGGCGTCACTGAAGCCGCGCGGCTGGCAGACGGCCCGGAAGTCTTTGCTCCCGTGTTTGCAGCCCGCCAGAGCTTACGCATTGAACTTGTGATGCGCCGCGGCCTGATTGCCGAAAACGGCGCGCGTTATCTGACGGCGGAAAAACTCTACACCCAGGCCCACCTGATGGATCCAGCCGATCCGACGCCGCTGCGCTACCTCGGCGAGCTCTACCGACATCACATCGGCGACTGGACCAAAGCGAAGGCTAACGTTTGACGCGATCCTGAATATGCCGGCCGACCCGCTTTCCCGCGCCGTGGCGTTGCATGGTCTGGGCAAGATCACGATCCATGAAGGCGAGTTCAAGAAGGGTCTGCATTTGATGGAGCAGTCGGTTGAGGAGTATCCGTTGGCGCTTGCCTACCGGAATCTGGCGGTCTACTGGAATTCCGAGGGCGACCTCAAGCAGGGAAATGAGTACACGCAGAAAGCGCTCGCGCTCGATCCGAAAGATCCCTACAACATCGTCTTTGCCGCGGTCTTCATGGCTGCTTCCGGCAACCGCGAAGAAGCGCTGAGAGTGGCGCAGGCGAATATCAATTTGCTGCCCGCGTCTTACAACCTCGCTGCGATCTACGCGCAGAACGGTCAGCGCGAGAAGGCGCTCGCATTTCTCAAGCGTCACTTCTACCAGTACGAACGTTACCAGGCGGTGCGCTCAAAAGAAATGATGGAGGCGCGGGTTGATGCCGGTGTTTGATTCGCTGCGTCAGGATTCAGGCGTTCCTCGCGCTTACGGCCGACGCCGACGGGCGGCTGATGATGCCGATGAAGAGCACGGGCGCGCCCTCGGAGATGAACAAGTAGATATTAACCACGACGGTGAAGCCGCAAAGCTGATCTTGCGGCTTCGCCGTGATCCATCCAACCTTGACCCGGTCAATCGGAAGCGTAGTCTCACGCTGAAACTTCTGCATGCCGAGAGAAATACGATCAGCGCCGCTTCGTTACGGACTGGCACTCGCGTCTTTTGGTCTGATTCTCGGAGCGTCCTACCTGATTGAGTGGATTTCCCCGTTCCGCATTGATCTTACCTCGCTAATCATCATCGCCAGCGATCGGCAGTTCCTGGTACCTGGGGTTCGGACCGGGCATTGTGTTCGCTATCATTCTCGAGTTAACGCTTGATTACGTGTCGACCCCGGCGTTTGCTTTCAAGTCCGCGATCATCATCTTCAATCGCATGGTCCTGTTTACGAGCGTCGTTTGGTTTGCCAGCTCGCGACGAAAGGCAGAGGAAAAACTGCGCGAGCAGAGCCAGTTGTTACAGGTGGCGCTGGAAAGAGAACAAGCGGCGCGCAGCCAGGCCGAATCCGCTGATCGTCTGAAGGACGAATTTCTCGCGACCGTTTCACACGAGTTGCGCACGCCGCTGAGCGCGATTCTTGGCTGGGCTTCAATGTTGAATTTCAGCACGCTCGACCCGGAGACCACCACCAATGCGCTCGCCGTGATTGAACGCAATGCCAAGGCGCAGGCGAAACTCGTCGGCGACATTTTGGATGTCTCAAGCATTGTGACCGGCAAACTGCGGATCGAAGCGCGCCCGGTGGAATTGGCGAAGATCATTCAATCGGCGGTCGACACTCTGCGACTGGCAGCCGACGCCAAAACCATTTCTCTTTCAGTTGCACTCGATCCCGCGGCCGGCGTCGTGGCCGGCGACCCTGATCGTCTGCAACAGATCGTCTGGAACCTGGTGGCAAACGCGATCAAGTTTACGCCGATAAACGGACATGCCGACGTTCAACTCGAGCGGGTGAATTCAGACGTCGTGTTGACGGTGAGCGATGACGGAATCGGCATCCTTCCTGAGTTTTTGCCCCATGTGTTTGAACGGTTTCCGGCAGGCTGACGCCTCAACCACGCGCAAGCATGGAGGACTGGGATTGGGACTGGCGATCGTGCGACATCTGGTGGAACTGCATGGCGGTACAGTGTCGGTGGAGAGCGCCGGCGCCGGACGGGGCGCGAAGTTTATCGTGCGTTTGCCGGCGGGGGCCGCGCCCGAATCGACGGCGAGCGATTTAGTTTTCCAAACGGCTGCAACAGCAGAGGCGAATGGCGAGTCGACTGAAGCTCCCGACCTCGCCGGCCTGCGCGTCTTGTTGGTGGATGATGAACCTGACACGCTGGAAATTCTGCGGGTGATGCTGAGTCAGTTCGGCGCCAACGTGCGCGGCGCGGCCTCGACTACCGATGCCCTGGAAGCTGTTCTCACCTGGAAACCCGATGTGCTCGTTTCTGATTTGGGCATGCCGGGTGAAGATGGGTTCGCTTTGATTCGCAAGGTCCGCGCACTGACGCCGGAACAAGGCTGCGATATTCCCGCGGCGGCGCTGACCGCGCACGTCAGGGAGGAAGATCGCACCAGGGCGCTGGCGGCTGGCTATCAAACTCACTTGAGGAAACCAGTCGAGCCCACGAAACTGGCGGCGGTGGTTGCGAGTCTCGGCAGGAAATCAACAGAAATGAGGTGACGGTAAGAATGTCATCAGGAACCGCGAAAGCGCCCAACCTCGAGAAGGAAATTATCCGGGCGGCGAAATCCGGCGCGACCGGACGCGTGAAGGAACTCCTGGAACATGATGCAGCGCTCATCTCCGCGAGAGATACTGACGGCTCCACGCCGCTTCATTGCGCGACCTGGAAGGGACAACTGGCGGTGGTGGAGTTGCTGCTGAGTCTCGGCGCGGATGTTAACGCACGAAACCAGAACGAGCACTGGGGCACGACGCCCCTGCATGCGGCTGCGCATGCGAACCAGCGAGCCATTGCCGAGTTGCTGATCGCCCACGGCGCCGATGTCAATGCCATCAATCTCAATGGCCGAACGCCGCTGGCTGAAACCGAGTTTCATAAGGCCAAGCCGGTGGCGAACCTCCTGAAACAACACGGAGCACATGAGTAACTAAGTCATCGAAGTTAATCCGCAGCTTTCGCAGATGACACAGATTGGCGGAGCGCTTCATCGTTCCGCTGGGTTTTGCTTTCCTGTTCTGCGTAATCTGTGTAATCTGCGGACGAAGGAGGTAAGTAATGATTACCAAACCCCGGAGCCGAACCTTCGTCACGCTAAGTCTGGTCCTCGCAATCTTCTGGAGCTTCTCGATGGTGGGGCTGGCCGCACCGCAAACCACGGCAAGCATTTCGGTGATCGGCGAGGTGATGGTCAACGACACTCGCACAACGTCCGGTACCACCATCTTTTCCGACAGCACCGTCACGACGGCGAAGAATTCCAGCGCCGTGGTCAGTCTCGGCAAACTCGGCCGCGTTGAAGTGTTGCCAGAGTCGTCCGTCAAACTCAGCTTCAACGAGGCGGGTGTGACGTGCATGCTCGAAGCGGGCGGGTGTGTGTCTCGACGTCTCCCGGCTTCAACGCGAGCGTGAATACGAAAGACGGCGTGGCGCTGGCTGATAGCACGCTGGCGAATATTTTCACGGTTGACGTCGAGTGCGGCAACACGGTCGTCTCGCCGCAAACGGGTCGCGTCGAGCTTCGCGCCGGCAGCACTGTGAAACAGATCGCTGCCGGCAACCAGGACTCGGCCGGTCAGGCCACGGCGGGCAGTCGCCAGAGCGTCGCGGGCGCGCCAAATGAAAAGGGCGGAGTTGGAACGGCCACCATTGCCGGGATCCTGCTGGCGGCGGGTGGCGTGATCGCGACTGCAATTTTCCTCGGGCGTAGTGATGCGGGAGGCAGTCTTCGGCGGCACTGTTATCGATCCCAGCCCGCGCTAGCTGGAGCGTAGCCGTGGCAAACGCGCTTTGTTTCTCGCCCGTCATGAAGTTAAAGTTTACGGCGCGAGTGAACCATGGAGCGTTGCGAAACTAACCGACCACAACACGATCGTCCCCGCCGAGAGTAAGTACGCGCGCCTGAGCGCGAGCGGCGCTATCTGCTCGGGGACCTGCCGGAAGGGTTGACGCGCGCAAGTCCGCACGTGCAAATAACCGACAACTACATCACCGGGACCCGGCTGCGGCTCAGGAAGATACGCGATCCGCAGACCAATAAGTGGACGGTGAAGTTGACTCCAGAAGTTTGCGCCAAACCCGGCAGACCTTTCCCGCACAATCATTACCAACATTTATCTGAAGCGCGTTGGAAACGGAGGCGCTCGCGATCTCCGACGCCAACGAGATTCGCAAGAATCGCTACTGGTTTGACTTTGAAAGTCAAAAATTTTCCGTGGATATGTTTCTTGGAGATCTGTTTGGACTGGTGCTGGCGGAGGTCGGTTTTGAAACCGACGCGGAACTGACCACTACCCCAGGCCGCCGTTTGCGCTCGCTGACGTGACCAACGACGAGCTGTTCACCGGGGGCAGGCTTTGCGAACTGTCGTTTGCGGATATTCGGGAAGCGATCAGCGAGCGGTGGCCTAAGCGAGTCCAGCAAAAAGATGAGGAAGCAACTGCTAACGGTGCTGGCATTGATTGTGGTGTGCGGCGCCACCGCCTGCCGGAGAAACTCTGCGTCGAGCGAGCAAACCCCGGCGGCGCCGGCGGATCAGTCTGCCCAGCAGCATCCCGAAGGCGGCGTGGCAACAGCAGTCGAAACCAGATTCTTCCGCGGCTCGATCGGCAACGCCCTCGGAATGCAGATGAAGCTCATGCGCGAAGGCGACAAACTCACCGGCTCGTATTCCTATCAGAAGGTGGGCAAGAAGATCGACGTGCGAGGCAACGTCGACCAGGGCGGCAATGTGACGCTTGAAGAGTTTGATGCCGGAGGCAAGCAGACCGGGATCTTCAAAGGCGTTTGGAAACTGGATCAGGAGGGAGCGGTTGAGATCGCTGGAGACTGGACCAGGCCCAATGGTGAGAAGAAGACCGGGTTTTCACTGCATCAGGAACCGATCGAATTCACCAATGGCGTTGAGATTGTTTCGCGGCAAATCAAAGAGAACAACAAGAAGCTGAGGTATGAAGTCAATATTGACTATCCGCAGTTGACGGGTTCAGCGGATCCAAACTACGAAAAGTTTAATCAGACGGTTCGCAGTCAGATGAACCGGATGGCCAGTGAGTTCAAGAAAGAAATGGCACCCGAACCCGGAGACGAAGTGGCGCCGGGGAGGAGCGGCCGGCGAATGAACCTGACCCGGAGTCCGTAGGCAGCGACATCGATATCGGCTACTCGATAGCGCTGGCGAAGGATGATTTGATCAGTGTCGAGTTTACGATCAGCAGTTATTCGGCTGGAGCGGCGCATCCAAATTCCCATGCCGAAGTGGTGAACTTCGATCTGAAAAACGGGAAGCTGCTGAAGTTGGGCGATTTGTTCCAGCCCGGGGTGAAATTCCTGCAGACGCTCGCGACGACGTGCATTCAGGCGCTCACCAAACAAGCGCAGGCAGAAGGCCCTGACAGCATGCTGGACGAAGCCTGGATACAGCGTCGGCGCCGCAGCCGAATTGACGAACTATGAAAGCTGGACCATCGACCGGAAAGGACTGGGAATCACTTTTGACCTGTACGCCGTGGCAGCCTACGCTGCGGGTCCGCAGCACTGTTCGGTGCCACATTCAGCGTTGCAGGGAATCATCAGGCCCGATGGTCCGCTGGGCCAGTTCCTGAAATAGTCCTGAGTGCCTGTTTAACTAATCAGTGGCCATCCGGGTTGGAATGGACAGGCACGAATGCCTGTTCCACGGCAGAGACGCGCGTAATAGATCGTTAGCAACAAAGCGAGAATCATGATTGCCGAGGCGGTCCAAAAGGTAACGAACAGCGAGTGGTCGCTCATGAAGTGTGGGTGCCCATCAGCGCCGCCGTAGGCAATCGCGCTGTGAATCAGGACGGCGGCCAACGCCGGACCAACCGCCCTGGCCAGGCTTGCTACCGACTGCGTCACCCCCAACACGCTTCCTTGTTCTCCCGGTCCGACACTTTTCGATGCCAGGCTGGTGAGTGATGGGGTAGACAGTGAGTTGCCGATGGAAAAGAGCCCGCCGCCAATTAGCAAGGCGAGCAGCCCGCCGGCTTGTGGGCCCACGAAGGGAACGGCAAAGAGACTGCCGGCAAACAAGGAGGCGCCGGCGATGACCAGGGTCAACTCGCCGAAGCGCTTCACCAACCAGCCGATCAAGCCTCCCTGCACGATAACCGCGAGGATGCCAACGTAAGCGAAAAGGTAACCAGTGTGCTGCGCGTCGTAGCCAAACCGAAATATGGTGTAGAGCGAAAACGCCGTGGTCATGATCGAGAAGGCGACGATGAAGAGAAAATAAATGACGAGTACAAACCCGAGACGCGGATCCTTTAGGGACTGGACCAGTTGCGCCAGGCCTCGCCCGCCCGCCGCTGAGACGCGTGCCGGATGATCTCGTGTCACCGTTTCCGGTAAGGTGAAGTAAAGCAGCGCCGCGTTTGCGAAACAGAGACCGGCGGCAAAAAGGAACGGTATGCCAACACCCCAGCGGCTGAGTATGCCGCCGATGGCCGGACCGAAAACAAAACCCAGGCCAAAGGCGGCGCCAATCAGTCCCATGCCTTTCGCACGGTTTTCTGTTGTGGTGATGTCGGCAATGTATGCTTGCGCGGTCGAAATGTTTCCACCAGTGATGCCGTCAGCGATGCGTCCGAAGAAAAGCATCCAAAGCGTTGTAGCAAAACCAAGAAACAAAAATCCGATGCCGGTGCCGATGATGGAGATAAACAGGATAGGCCGGCGACCATGCTTGTCCGACAGCCGTCCGAGGATCGGCGCAAAGATCAACTGCATAACCGAGTACGACGCGAACAACAGGCCGACCATGCGCGGAGTGGCGTTAAAACGTGAGCCCTCGGCATAGAAGGGCAGCACCGGAATCACGATGCCAAAGCCGACCAGATCGATGAAGACCGTCGTGAAGATAACGACCAGTGGCGAGCGTTTCATGATTTAGTAAACAGTGAATCGTAACTCGTAAATAGGAAATCTAAATCGAAAACTGGTTAACGGTGAATAGTGAAACAAGTAAATCGTAAATCGAATTAGACGATCTGCCTGTTCGACTTGGCGGTTGACACTCGGCGACTCGTCCAAAACCCGCGACCGCGAAATCAGCAACTGACAATTTACGATTTACTATTCACGATTTACCAGCTCATTCTTCTTCTTCGTCCGCTGGACAGCGAACGATCGATTGACGCCATGCCGCCTCCGAAAATCAGGAGTGCCAAACAGACCGCCAGCCAAAGTCACCGGATACCAACTCCCCCGGGCGCGAAGAAGCCGCCAGCCCAGTGAACCCCGATGACCGCAGCCAGCATCGTGCAGGCCAGCAGGAACGCGCCGACTCCGTCAGCAACCCGAGCAACAGGAGCGAGCCGCCGATCAATTCGGAGAACGCAGCTGCGCCCATCCACAGCCATCCCGGACGCATGAAGGTAAAAGGCGGCGGGAAACTGGTGAACTTCGCGAGCCCCGGACCTGCCCAACTGCCCAACACCTTCCCGGCTCCGTGAGCAATAAAGACCGCGGCCAGCGCCAACCGCACGGCACCGGGCGTCCGAGAGGCGGACGTGGAGACAATTTTTCTAAACATTCAGAGAATCCTTTCGCGTTTCACGCACCTGGAAGAGCGGGGAATAGGTTAACAGGGGAAAAGGGGAAGAGGAAACGCAGGGGAAAAGGGGAAGCGGAAACAGGGGAAAAGGGTAAAGGGGAAAGGGAAGGGGCAAAAGCGCACAAATCACAAAGACATAAGCACAAAGAACAAAGAACCAAGCTCAAAGTACCAAGTACCAAGCCTCAGCGTACCTGGTATGCTCTCCTCTGACCCTTTCCCCCTGACCCTTTCCTCTTTTCGCCTGTTCCCCCACGTCTTAGGACGCGTGGGCCAGCAGTCGGGCGGCGATGGCCGGTTTTGGTTGCGCACCGACGAGCCGGTCGACCAGTTTGCCGCCCTTGAAGATGAGCATGGTGGGAATACTCCGAATCTGGAATTGCGCCGCCGTGATCGGGTTCTCATCCACATTCAGTTTGGCGATCCGGTAACGACCTTTCGACTCTGCGGCCAGCTGCTCCATGATTGGACCGACCATGCGACAGGGTCCGCACCACGGCGCCCAGGCGTCAAGCAAAACCGGACGCTCGCTCGACTCAATCACGTCGCGCTGAAAACTTGCGTCAGACACAACCAGCGGCTTTGTTTCCACGGCCTTTTCTTCGGCCCTTGCTCAAGTCCAAAGCGGCTTCCACACTTGCCGCACTTCTGCGACTTCGTGCAAACGCACGGCCCGGGTCAACACGATTCTTAGTACCGCATTTGCTGCAAGCTATGACAGACATAGGGTCCTCCGGGTTGTGAAGAATTCACTGCACGCATTGTTTCTGAAAAGTTTCGCGAAAGCGTCGCGCCAGAATCAGTAGATCTGTAGGCAGTAGACAGTAAACAGTAGAGGGTAAACAGCGAACGATGAACCGGCACCGCTACTCCGTCTACTGTTTACTGTTTACTTCGTAGTAACATGGCTCCCACATGAAAAGGCACATCGCTAGACAAACCTTCGCGAGCGCTCGCTTGTTGCTCTGGTCTAACTTTTCTGTTCGCGAGCACGTCAATTTCAACCGCAGCGCAAGACAAACAACCAGACGCACCGCCGGAGATTGCCTTCACCGTCTCCATGCCTAAGCCGCACACTCACCTGATCGAGGTCGAAGTGAGAATCAAACACAGTGCCGCGACCGAGCCTTTGGCGAAAGACGAAGTGCTGGTAATGCCCGTGTGGACTCCCGGCTCTTACCTCATCCGCGAATTCGAACGACACGTGCAGGACTTCGCCGCGTTTGATGCCGCGGGCAAGCCGCTGGTCTGGGAGAAGATCAACAAGAATTCGTGGCGGGTCATGATGGGCAGTGCGCGCGAGTGGCGCGCCAACTATCGCGTTTACGCCAACGAGCTCTCGGTGCGAACCAGCGAAGTCAATTCGGAACACGCGTTTTTTGAACAACGCGACGGTCTTGATGTATCCCGAAGGCTTTTGCGGGCGCCTGGCGACGCTGCACGTGCCGTGGCGCCGCAGCCGTGGAAGGTTGCAACCGGACTGCCGCCGGTTCCCGGAGAGAAGAATACCTTTCGCGCGGAAAATTTCGACGTGCCTCTACGACTCGCCGGTCGAGGTTAGCGACTTCAAAACGTTGTCGTTTGAGGTCAACGGGCGTACCGCACCGCATCGTGATCGACGGCGCGGGAAACTACGATCCCGAAAAGATGCGCGCTGACGTGAAGAAGATTGTCGAGACGGAAGTGGCGTTGATGGGTGGCGAGATTCCCTATCACGACTACACCTTCATCCTGCACCTGCGAGCGAATGCGGGCGGCGGGCTGGAACACCTAAACTCAACGGCGCTTGGTTATCCGCGTTTCGGTTTTGGTCCGGAGCCAAAAGAGCCACCGCGAAGGGGTGAATTCCGCCGGGCCGGAGCGCCGCCACCCAGAACTTACCGCGGCTTCTTTCGTTGGTAGCCCACGAGTTTTTCCACCTCTGGAACGTCAAGCGTATTCGTCCCGACGCGCTCGGCCCTTTCGATTACACGAAAGAGAACTACACCAAACTGCTTTGGGTTGCCGGAGGGATTTACGGACTACTACGCGCGGCTGACTCTGAGACGGGCCGGTCTTGTTTCCGAGCAGGACTTTCTCAAAGAAAACGCCAGGGCCTTCCAGGGTTTGCAAACATACCGGGACGCCTGGTGATGAGCGCCGAAGAAGCGAGCTTTGATACCTGGATTAAATACTACCGGCAGGATGAGAATTCCGTTAACTCGCAAGTAGACTATTACGATAAGGGCGCGATCCTTGGCTTGCTGCTGGATCTGGAGATTCGCAAGCAGAGCCAGGGCCGGAAGTCGCTCGACGACGTCATGCGCTATCTCTACGCGGAGTTTTACCGGAAGAATCGCAACTATACGCCGGAAGATTTTCAGAAAGCCTGCGAGCTGATGGCCGGCGCGAGTTTGGATTCGTTCTTTACCCGGTATGTTCGCGGTCGCGCTGAACTTGATTACGATTCGGCTTTGGCGGCGGCGGGCCTGCGACTGGACCTGACCATGGCCAGGGACGAAACGGCAGCAGTTGAGAAAGCCTGGCTCGGCGCCGACTTGGCCGATGAAGGGGAAAGACTGGTCGTCAAAAAGTCTACGCGGGGGCGGCGGCCTATGAGCAGGGATTGAATGCCGGCGATCAGATCGTTGCTCTGAACAACATGCGGGCGAATAAGGAGTTCGTCGAGGCTCGCCTGAACGAAAAGCGACCCGGAGATCTGGTGACCCTGACAATCTTTCGCACGGACGATCTAAGCACAATGCTGATCAAGCTCGGTGGGCGATCGAATGCGATCTATCGCATCCTGCCGGTGGCGAATCCCACCGCCGAGCAGAAACAAATCCATCAATCCTGGTTGGACACAACTGCGCCGCAATAGTTTGCACATGCCGAACAACTATCAATACATAAAATTCAACGTTGACGATCGGGTTGCTCCGCATAACCTTTGCCCGACCGCCTGTCAACATTTTCAACATTGCCATGATGCGCGAGATCAATAGCGCGCTTGGCTTGTGTTCTCAGGAACGTGATTTGGTTGCCGTGGTTTTTGCGGCGGCGGACGATTGCCGGGCCTTCAGCGCCGGAGTTGCGGTCGAGGAACACGTGGAGGAGACGATCTTTCAGATGCTCGATTCGTTTCACTCAATCTTTCGCAACCTCGAACTAATGTCGAAGCCGACCATCGCGGTGATTGACGGGGCAGCGCTGGGCGGCGGCTGCGAATTGGTGGCCGCGTGCGACCTGTGCGTGGCCAGCGAGCGCGCTCGCTTTGGACAACCGGAGATCAAGCTCGGCGTGTTTCCGCCGGTGGCTGCGGTGTTGCTGCCGCACGTAATTGGCGATAAGCGTGCGCGCGAGTTGATGCTGACCGGTGAATTGATCGAGGCCACGGAAGCAGCGCGGCTCGGGTTGGTAAATTACGTGGTGCCGAGTAACGAGCTCGAGCAAAAAACTGATGAGCTGCTCGCGAGGCTTCGCAATCTGTCGGCAGTTGCTCTCGAAACCTACGAAGCGAGCGATTGATCTCGGTCGGGGGCGCTCGCTCGATGTGGCGCTTAAGGAAATCGAGAGTCTTTATCTTGATGAGCTGATGAAGACTCACGACGCAACCGAAGGCATCAATGCCTTCATCGAAAAGCGCAGGCCCGAGTGGAACAATCGCTGAGGTAGTAACATTTGAGATCTCGGGTCACAGATTTTCAGGACACAGATCTCGGATCGCAACAGGGCAAAATGATCGCAAGTTTCTTCAGGGCAGCGCCAATGAAATTTGCCGCGTCGCTGCTGGCCATCGCGGTGGCGAGCAGCAGCCTGGGGTTGGCCCAGAAGCGTCCGCGACCAACTTCAAAGCGATGCACCGCAGACCAGTCATTCCCGCGAGTTACTGACCCCGGAAGCGCGCGAGATGGTGGAGCTGGCCAGCGGTGTCGTTTGCCAGGAACGAATACGAGACCCTAAGGGCAGCGTGCCAATCGACGACATGCAGGCTCGGCCATCACTGCCGGTGCGAAGTCCGGAGGCTGTCGCTGGAGCCGAGCGGGCGCAAGCGCTTGTTGCCGACCGCCAGAACGCTGGTGGTCGTGCGCTCAGGCAGTTAGCGAAAGAGTATGGCTTTCGCAACTCAGGAAGAGACCTGGCGCGGCTGCAACGTGCAATCGCTCACGTGCAGGCGGTCAGAAACGTTCGGCCGGATGTTGATTCTCGCGATAACGCTTCCGTGTTTCTGCGGAACCCGCACACCATTGTTTTTGGGACCATATTTTTGGCCGGCTTACCCTCGGACGAAGGAATGCTTAGCGTGCTGGCCCATGAATTGGTCCACATCGCTGACGGAAACGAAGACAGTCTCAATCTGCTTTTCAAGGCGGTCGGAAATCGAGCTTCGAAGCTCATCGCCATGAAGATTCACGGTCAGTTAGCTGAGGAGTTGACCTGTGATCTGGTGGGCAGCCTGGCGGTCCGGAGCTTACGTAGCTATGACGCCGAGCTATGAACCGCTGCCACGCCGCCTCGCCCGTTCGCTGGAACACAATTGCGTCGAAAAAGATGAAGGTGACGACGATCACCTGTCGCCAAGAAATACCATACGCGCGTTGTTGGCGCTAAGCCCCACGCTCGGGCGCGAGCTCGTCTACGGCCGCTAACCGCGAACGTTCTATCGCAGCCTTCTGCGTTTAATTTGCGAAAGCTTGATGCTTCGGTTGGTGACCAGCTGGCGCGCGCAAACCAACAGTTTGCGTTGACAATCGCGAGCCAGCAACTGCGAGGCGTAAATCGACTTGACCGAATCTCCTGCGACGAGACAAGCTGCTGTCCGGATGAAGCAGCGCCAAGACCAACAGCTTTACGTCCCGCCTTATGTCCGTATTTTCTGCGGAAGCGAAGACAAAACAACGCCGTTCCTAATCTTCCTGGTTCTGACAACACTGGTCTCAGGGCTGGTGTCGTGCTCTTCCATCACGCAAAAGCAGGACGTCGCGCGCGCTCGTTGCGCGATGTGCCTGCCCGCAGTCTGGCTTTTCGCTTTGAGCCGGATGTTGGGCCACCGCCCGGAGCCAGAGCGGAAGAGGCCGACGATAAAATCGAATCAATTCAGATTGATTTCAACACTCGCCGGGAGAACGACGCACTGGTGCGCACTGTACGTTCGCCTGATGGTCAGCGAGCCCTGGTGCTTTATGGAGTTGCGGACGAGTCCAGCCAGGAGTTTCACATTGATCTCTATTCTTCGGACGGCAAGTTTTTGCGAAACCTGACGCCGCCCGATCTCTCCTGCGTGTTTCCGGAAACAGTGGCCTGGTCGCCGGATGGAAATTTCATCACCTTCATCGGGCACAAGACCACGAAGCCGACGCCGACCTCGCACCGCCCGGCGCCGTGCCGCCGGAAACAGCGGAAGCTACGCCGTTGCCTTCGCTGGCTCCGGCATTTCCGTCCGGTGCCGGTGTTTAGTACGGAACAGATCTCACATTTGCAGTCGTGACGGCTATGACCTCAAACCGCTTACGTCGCGCGAGGGCCTTATCTATTTCTACGCGGCGTGGGCTCCGGACAATCACGCCCTGGTGGCGATGGCTTGCAAGGAATCCGAATGGAACGCTCGCGAAAAAGCGTTTCAAGTTACCCACCGGACGCCCGCGCCTGATCGGCCTGGACGGCAAAGAGCGTTTGCTCGACGATGAGTTGACCGAAGCCCTGCCCGTTTGGTCGCCGGACTCAGCCAAAGTCGCCACTGGCTTTGATACGGATCTGATGCTCTACGACGCGGCCACAGACAAACCAACCCAGGCGCGCATTCGGCTGCGTGACGCCTTGATCGCGGCTTCGAAGGCTTTCGCAGGAGAAGAGTTCGGACGCGAAGAAGTCCGATGATGGTCAGGTGCACGGCGCCGGCGCCGCGGAGTCTGACATACCACCTTCGTTCAATCCCATCGTTCGTTTGGAGTGGACTGAGCCCCGAAAAGCTTTTCTTCCAGACCGCCTACATACGACTGTTTCCCAACGAGCCAATCAGCACCTTCCAGCGCTGGCACTTGACGCAACTTAGTCCGCAGGCTGCGTTGTTGAAATAACCCGGCGAGACGCGTCAGCACAGTATCCCTGGCGATTCCTGGATTGCCGGGTGCGCCTGCGGGCGAAAGCATAGCCAGTTGGTCGGCAGTGCCATATAATCCCAGCCGATCGCGCCCTGCGATTCAGCATTTCACCGAGATGGATCCCATCAGTTACGGAGTGGAAGAACATGAAGAAACTATTGACCGCAGGTTTGACCTTCGTTTTGTTGTTCAGCATCACTTTGGCGCAGACGCCGCAGAATCCGCCGCCGCAGGATCCGCCGCCTCGCGCCACAGGAAATTGCTCCCGGAAGACGTGGTGCAGGATCAGCACGACGCTGGTGCAGACCGACGTGGTCGTAACCGACAAGAACGATCAGATCATTTCGGACCTGACGGCCGACGACTTCAAAATCACGGAGAACGGCAAGCGTCAGGAAGTAAAGTTCGCGCAGTTCGTCAGCGCCGACGCGTCGCCGCGACTTGAGGGCAACCTCTCCGTGGGCGGAAAACCGGTTGACCCGGAAGTAGCGCGGAATCTTTCGGCCAAGCGACCTGCGGCGCGTTTTCGCCTTCGTAGTTGACGACCTGACTATTCCCTTCGAAGACATCGGAACGGTGCGGCAGATGCTCACGGACTTTGTCGACACTCGCATGCGCGAAGGGGATCTGGTGGCAATTGTGCGCGTGGTTGGCGGCGGGGATTGTTGCAGCAGTTCACTTCGGACAAGCGCATACTGCGGCGCGCGATCGCGCGGATTAGTCCGACAGCAGCATCCTTTCAATGCCTTCAGTACTTTGGCGACAGACACCGCCATTAATACTACCCGGATGGCCGCCGCGGCGGAGGACGGTGCTGCCGCTGAATTCCAGCGGAATCAATCAGCAACGCAAATACCAATCTTGATACTTCCTGGACAACACGGCCCGAGGCTTCCGAGCCCTGTCTACTCTCAACGTGGCCGGACGATGTGACCAATAGCATGAGGACGCTGCCAGGTCGCAAGAGTTTGGTTTTGATCTCGGGCGGATTGCCGCTGTCCGAAACCGGGGTGAGCCAGGTCAGACTGGGTAATGCTCCCACGCCGGTGGTGGAAACGCGCGCCTTTCTGAACAACGTGAATTATCTACTCAAGCAGCTTGTCGACCGGGCCAGCCGCGCGGGAGTCGTCATTAACACGTTGGATGTCCGCGGGCTGAACGCTCTTCGTGGTGTATCTCGCTTTACCGATCCCGGAAATGAGGCCACCAGCCGGCTCGGCGGCGGCCAGGGAATGGCCGGACAGGGACGCCTGCCAAACGCGGGAACCTTCGACAACCTGGCGCTCGATACCATGAGCGGCCACCAGGGTCTGCAAGCGCTGGCAGATGCCACCGGCGGTGTTTCGGTAGTCAACACCAACAGCTTCCGCGAGGGTCTGGACCGGATTTTGGCGCGCAGCAGCTATTACCTTCTGGCCTACACGCCGAGTGAAGCCTTCGACAACAAGTATCACAAGCTGGACATCAAGGTTACCCGGCCTGGACTCAAGATTTATTCGCGCGAAGGTTATTTCGCTACGCCTGACGCCACCAAAGGACCACTGGAGCCGAGAAGATGCGATCGTGAGGGCTGCCATGTCGCCGCTGGCCAAGCGCGACATCGATATCGCCGGCAGACTGCAATATCGATTTCGCCCGAGAACGTCGCGGAAGTGGACATCAACCTGCTGGTTAACGCCAACAACCTCGAGCTCAAACAGGGCGCGGACGGTAAGTACCACTCAACCTTTGACGTGGTCGGCTTTGTCATGAACAGCATGGGCAAATCGCAGGGAGGTTTCAGTCAAACCGTAACCACCAGCCTTTCAGCCGAGGATTACAAACGCGCTCTGACTGCTGGCCTGAGCTACACGGCCCATGCGCAACTGCCGCCCGGAAGCTATCAGCTGCGCGCGGTTGTCCGCGAGTCGGAGACTGGCCGCCTGGGTTCGATGTCGCAATATCTGGAAGTCCCGGACCTCAGCAAGAAGAAACCTGACCGCCAGCAGCCTCTTTCCCTCTACGCCGTCAGAGTTGGACGCCCCGCAGCAACAGCGCCGCCGGAGCCGCTAACAGCGCTGCGTCAGTTGCCGCGCCAGCAGGATCTGCGTTACGCCGCAGTGATTTATTTTCCGAAGGTCAGCGATGGAAAGGTTCAGTTGACCTCGCAGGTGATCGTTAGTCAGGGCGACAAGGTGATCTTCAAGGACGAGGAACAACCAATCACCTGGCAGGTACAAAACGAACAGGTCGTTAAGATCGGACAACTGGGGCTGGCCAGGGCGAAGCCGGGGCGTTATGTGCTGACGCTGCTAGTCAAGGAACCAGGAAAGAAAGACAAAGGAGTTATCCGGAGCATCGACTTCAACCTGGTAAACCAGGAAGCGCTTCCCGAGGGAGGAGGGCGGAACGGAGATAGCGGTTCTCCGTTCCGCTTTTGCTGCTTACGCCATTATGAATCGGCAGGCGGGTCTGTGGAAAGAAGGGAGAGCCAACCCGGCTCTCCCTTCGGCCGTATCCCTTCCAGCTGATGGCTAGAATGAGAGACGCAAGCCGACTTGTACTACACGGCGAGCGTAAGTTTGATTGAGCAGTTTCACCAAACGCCGCGCCGGCCACGCCGGCGTTGTTGACGCTGATGTTGGGCAGGTGGTTCGTGCCACCGGTTACCGCACTGCCGATGCCCGGCTGCGGGTGGTTCAGGACGCTTGAAGGCCTCACCGCGAAGTTGCAGTTGGACGTTCTCCCACAACTTGATGTTCTTGAACAGGCCGAGGTTCAACTGATTGAACATCGGTCCGCGTTCAGTACCGCGGCCGGCGCTGCCGAACGGCGTTCTGAAGATCTTCGCGGCGCCGGGGCCGTTGAAGATGTACTTCACATCGTTGGGCGTGACATTTACCTCGCGCCGGTTGCGTTGAGAGCCGTCAGGCTCAGGGAAGCCATTCACGTCTGTCGACCACCGCGATACGTCCCAGCAGGAACGCATCCACCTGGCTGATACCAACCTGGCGTCGGTCGATGGCGGCGTTGGCCAGGAACGGACGATCGCCGGCGGTCAGGTAGGTGTTACCCAGACCGAGGGTGCCGTTGCTGGTTTGGCCCGGCGTGAACACGCCGCCGCTGGTGACAATGAGTGCCATTGATCTGCCAGCCACCTACCAGGTGTCCCACCACTCCACGCTGCTCCCTCATCCAGGGAGTGTCGTAGATGAAGTTGGCGGCGAAGGCGTGCGGCCGATCGAGGCCCGAACGTCCGCGCTCGCAGCGGTTGATGCAGAACGGGTTCTGCGCGCTCGCCGAAAGAATATCGCCGCCGCCGAAAGCGAAGATTTCGCTGGCGTCGTCGATCGTCTTGCTCCAGGTGTAAGAAGCGCCCACGTTGAGCGAATCACTCAGCCAACGTCCGTTGTAGCGTGCCTGCAGGCCGTGATAAATCGACTGCGCTGTGTTGGCACGAGTAGTGATGCCGGCCGCGCGGAACTGGCGACCATTGCAGGCACTCTCACTGATGAACGGGTTGCTGCTAGATCCGCGCAAACCTGCGCGGTCGTGCCTGGCGGCAACTGGCTCGAGAAGCTCGGGAAGTTGAACGCCAGGGTATCCGGATTAGTGTCGGCGTCCGGACCATCGGGAACCGTGATGTTGCGGGTAAACCCGTTGACCAGCGGACCGGTAAAGAAGTTGGAGTTGATGTTCTGGAACAGCCCGACTCCATGAGTGCCGACGTAGCGTACTTCGCCTACGTGCTTACGTCCGAATTGGTGCTGGATGCCCAACGACCACTGCTCGAGTAAGGCGCCCGGAAATCATTCGCAACTACCGTTTGGGTCAGGTAGGTTGGATCCAACTGACCAAGCGGCAGCACGCCGGAAGCGGTTGCCGACGCGCGCACGACGTCGCCGGTTGCGGTTGTTCGGTAGCGGAGCTGGCGAAGTGGTAACCGACGTCAGCGAAGCTGCAGAAACGCTTCAGAGCTGCCGAGAACGGCGCGGCATTCCGCACATTCAGGAGAATGTTGTAGAACGCAGCGTCGTAAGCGATCGAGAAGCCGCCGCGAATGACGGTTGCATCTTCGCCGAGCACGCTCTTCCAGAACTTAGGCGACCAGGCAAAACCGATGCGTGGGGCCCAGTTGTTCTTATCGAGCGGAGCCAGCGGCACCGTACAGTGGCGAGCGGCAGCGACTTCACATAAAACCCATTCGGCCCGTTCTCTGACGACCGCCTCTGATCGTGCAATACGTTAATCGGCTGTCCGGTGTATTCGTAACGTATGCCCAGGTTCAGAGGTCAGGTTCGAACGGGAGTTTGAAGTCGTCCTGAACGAAGTAGTACTGATCGTTTTCAGGAAGAGCAGCAGCGGGTCGCCGCCCGTGATGGCCACCGCGCTCGGCGCATTGTTGATTGCGAGGCGGGCGACCGTGGCAGTCGGAGTGACGGAAGCAAAGGTGTAAGCGCCGTTGTAGTTGGGCGGGAATGGCGCCAACTCAGTCAGGTGCCTGTGCTCCGCCCCAAACAGGAATGAATGGCGACCATGCGTCCAGCTCAGGTTGTCGGCGTATTGAGTAGACCTTGCCGATACGTCCCTGTGGCAGGTTTGTGGCTGGTCCGATCGTGGCCAGCGCATTGGACTTGGTCAGTCCGAGCGCGCCGGTGAAGGCTACGCTGGCAAGCGCCACGCCGATCTCTCGCGGGACTAAGGAATGCGGCCCGGAGTTCCGCGCGGTGCAGCCGCCGCCAAATTCGACGGCTGATCTTGTTATAGGAAACGCGGAAAGTCGTTCACCATGGTGTTGTTGATTCACGGTGAATCCCAGCTCGCACCCATGATGCTTACTGCCGGCTGGGATGTCGCCGTTGAAGCCTTCGAGGCCGGGCCGGCCGGCGCGTTCTGGCTGGCGCTTTGCTGTTTCAGATAGCGCAGCGATGTCAATGCGGCTGGAAGCTTTGATGTCGAAACGCACGGTGTAATAGTTTTCGGTGAACGCAGTTGGCTGGTTGCGCTGATACTGTGCTGCCTGGAAAAAGCTGCGGCGCAGTGGCAGTACCAAGGTTGAGGACGTCGCAGGGACCGCCAAATCAGGAAATTGCCAACGTTAGCGCGCTGAACAACCCGGCGGGAGGCGTGCAGTTGCCGGATGCGATCGCTCTCGGGCAACCTGCGCCGGATTCGCATTGATTAACGCCTGGTCGCCGGGTGCCGGTGACAAAGAGTGTTGAGGGAGTAGCACCGGGAATGGCGAACGGGGGCTATAAGTGGCGATGGTGGACATCAAAAGCATTTCCCGGATAGGGTTGAGCAGCAACCGTGGGAATTTCCTGAAGCCACAAATGGCGAAGCGCCGTGCTGGAGCCGGTCCCGGTCGAAGGATTGCGAATGCCCTGATAGCTGCCCCAGCTAAAGCTGATCCTTGCCGCTGAAAGAGCGCCGGGCCACCCTCGCTGCACAGTGCGGGATTGGTATTGGACTACACCAAACGTGCCGCCATAAACATTGTAGAGGCTGCGATTGGCGTTTGAGCGTGGCCGCTGGCCCTCTCCTGGTTAGTTCAAGCTATTCAGGTTCGCGGTCTGTCCTGGTGGAACCAGAAGCCCGTGCCGTGATAGCCGTTGGTGCCGTGCGGGGTCACGATGTTGACGATGGCGCCCTGATTGCGCGCCATACTGTGCAGAGAAGTTATTGGTAATGACCTGATATTCCCTGCACTGCGTCCTGGAAGTCGACGAAGAGTGCCGGGCCGGCGACGCTGGAGTGAACTGTTGTCCGAACCGTCAATCTGGAAGCATGGTGGTCAGAACGTCCAGCGATTTCCATTGACCGAAGACCGGTGCCGGCGGTGCTGAGTGCCGCCGGCCTCGGTTGGCGGATAACGCCGGAGCGAGCAAGGCCAGCGGTGTCAATACCGGCGCCGTGCTGTTTGACGGCAGCTCCTGGAATGCGTTCGCGGCTTCAATCGTGGTCGACCGGACTGGGATCCCCCGGACGATCTCTTCCGTGTTGTGGCGGTGACGGTTACAGTTTCGGTGACGTTGCCGGCCTCGAGTACGACCGCGACTGTGGGGCTGACGACACCAATCTTGACCGACACGCGCCGTGGTGCTGACTGGAACGTTTGAAGTTAGCGGGCTTCGACAGTCACGACGGTGTATTCACCGGGCTGATAGTTGAACGTAGCTCTCAAAGGATCCTTCACTGTTGGTCGTGCGCGGTGGACGTGCTACCGGTGGACTGGATTCTTCACCGTCACGTTTTGCCCCGAGACAACGCCCCGTTGGCATCTGTGACCGTGCCTCGAAGCGAGCCGGTGGTGGCCTGGGCCATCACAGCAATCGCTGCGAGGACCAGAACGCACGCCAGGGCAAACATTCGAGTAGAAAACATTGTTAAGGCTTTCGCCGTTGGAGAACTTCTCATTTCACTCATTTCCTCCTAAGATGGGCGTTAGTGGGTAAGTAACAAAAGCTGACAAAATACTTTCGTTTAGGGCAGCCATTTTTCAAAGTTCAGCGCAGCTTAGCCGATCAGTTGTTCGATCTGAGCGGGCGTTAGCTGCGTTTGGCGATTCCCGCAGCAAGACTCAAACGCCTGAATAGCCAACTCGCGCTCGCCCTTTTTGATATAGAGCTGGCCGAGATGGAGCGAGAGCAATTGCATAACTGGTGCCGCCATGTTCGTGGGCGGCGGTCAATTCTTTCTCGCCTCTGACGGTGTCGTTGAGCTTCACCGAATCAATCCCCGCATACAGGTGGGCCGCCGGAGATGTCGGTTCGAGCGAAAGCGCCTTGTCCAGAACAGCCAGCGAGTCCGCGTAGTTCTTTGGCGCTCAAGCACGATTCCTAAATTGATCAGCGGGTTAGCGGCCTTAGGATCAATCTTAATTGCAGCCCGTAATTCGGTGGCCGCCTCATCCAGTTGTCCCTGCTCTAACAGCTGGGCGCCGAGATCGTTATGGGCCATCAGATAATCGGGATAAATAGCGATAGCCCGTCTGAGCGCGGCGATTGATTCGATGAAGTTACCTTCGGCATTCAATCGCCCGGCCGCTTCGAATTCTCTCTTCGCTGCCGCTGGTACCTTCTGGTTGAGCATCGCTAGCTGGAAACGCTCTTTGTCGCCACCGGTGGAGGTCTCAACCGTCTTTGCTCTCAGGTAAACCGTGACGACGGAAGAAGCGCCACGCCGTACCAGAACTCTCTCAGTACCGGGAAGGAACCGCAGGTCACGATCGGGATCCGCCTCGACCGTATAATCGCCCGGCGCTACATTCAACAGCTCAAACGTCCCGCCTGATCCGAGTAGGCAATCATTTGATCGCCGCGTATAACTTTCAGAGTTATCTTGACGGCCCCGGTTACCTGATTGCCGTCAGGAGTCACGACGTTTCCACGAATGCTTCCGGTGTTCGTTTGGCCGAAAACAAGTCCGGCGAAAAACAACGGCAGAGCCAGAAGTACTCTCGACTTGGGATACATCGTTTGTTCAAACTTATGACGGATCCTGTTGGGAACCCAACAGGTTCATTTCTTGCGAAGCTGCGACCCTAGTCCCTCGATATTGCAGAGCCTGACAAGTCTTCAATTATTCGAAAAGCTGCTTAGACAAGATGCAATTGAATGCTTGATGGCCGGGACCAGAAATAGGGCGAACAGGCCAAGGAGCAAGGCCTGTGCCATGTTGGCCACTGCCATTAAGTCTCGCTATGATCGCAGATAAGCTCTTACTAGCGGCTTTGGGGTGTTTGAGAATTTGGATATTAATCCGATTTTCTAAATTCCGCGGCTGCTCTTAAGCAATGAATAGATAGCGCTTTTGCAGGTCAATTTGGGGGTGCACCCGGCAACGATCCGAGCCTGGAGCTGCTGCCGTCTTTGCCTCGCGTTACTTCACCACCTCAAACTCAAAGTGAAGTTCCTTGCCGCGAACAATATTCGACAGATAGAACTCCCAGAACTTGCGCGTGAAGCGAAACGCCGGCCATCGTTGGTCGAGATTGGTCAGCCATTGAAGTCCTAAAGCGCGCCAGAGATTTGCCAGGGGTAACGTAAGTGCGCAACGGGCGCAGCTCGACGTTTGTGTAAAACGGAAAAGGCGTCTCAGTAGGCATGAAGCAGGTGAAGGAATAACTGTTGAAGTGGTTTCGGTGCGTTGGGTCGGTGGCCCAATCGGGATCTGAATAGTGAGGCGTGTACAATTTTAATCAAACCAGCTGGTTTAGTAATGCGATGCAGTTCACTGACGAACGACATGACATCCGGAACGTGTTCGATCACGTGGCGACAAAACGATCTCGTCAAACTCGTTATCGGCGAACGGATAGGGCAGGACGCCGAGATCGTGAAACACGTCAGCGTCAGCCCGTGGGTTTGAATCAATTCCGATTGCGCCTGGATATTTGTTTTGTCCGCAGCCGACATCGAGAATCTTTGGCGTCGAGACAAGTGCGCCTGGTGCTGCTGGTGATGATGGGCGTGGATCGGGAGCACTCATGAATGGCGGAGATCAGTTTTGCTGAAAAAGGAATTCTCCAAACGACTTCAGATCGAACGGGTAAACCGGGAGCCCGAGTTTCACTTGCAACTGTTCCAACGTCACACCGTCGAGCATGATCTCTTCATCGCTCTTAAGTGTACTTCTGGGGATGATGACAAAAGTCACCGCTGAGGCGTTCCTTCGCCGACAGCAGGTCGCCGCCGGTGAGTAAGCCGGCCACGGAAACATCGCCGCCGAAGTAATTGTTTTCAACTCCGGCAACGATCAGTTTCGAGCCGACCCGAGCGTTAAGGTTTTCAATCAACGGCTCGAGTACCGGAGCGAAAAGAGTACCGGTGACGAGAGTGCCTCGCAGCATCTCCGCCTGGTCCAATGATCGACGCTCGGTCCGTTTTCAGCAGCGCGGCAAACTCGTTCCGGAAAGAACGAACCATGCCGATGCCGTCTTCGATCTGCGGGTAATCACCGTAGTGTGATCTCGCCGGGCACCGCCCGTCCGGCGCGCAGATAAATTTCGTCGCCCAAAAGCGAAGGTTGTTCCTGAGACGCTCGCGCAAGTCGGCTTGAATGGCACTAACCTCGGCGATGATCTGCCGGCAGAAGTCAGGCGTGACTGCCGTCAACCGCGGATCGGTGTTGTAGCGCGTCAGTCCCAGCGGGACGATCGCCACCACTGGTGACGCGCGGATACTCAGCCGCTAGATCTGCAATCGTCTTCCTGCAGCTCCTCACCATCGTTGATTCCTGGACAGAGCACCACCTAGGTATGGATCTGTATGCCGGCATCCAGCAGTCGCTCGATCTTCGGTGCGATATCGGCGCGTTGCTTGTCGATGCCGAGTAGGTAAGCGCGCACGTCCAAATCGGTTGCATGCACCGAGACGTACTGCGGCGAGAGTCGCCGCTCGACAATGCGTCGCATTTCGTCTTCGCTAATCGAAGTCAGAGTTGTAGTTGCCATAAAGAAATGACAGCCGGACGTCTTTGTCTTTGATAAAAAGAGGGACGGCCGGGCATCCGCAGGGCTGCCGTTGCAGAAGCAGAAGATGCATTCGTTGGCACACTGGCGCGGGACGATCTGCTCGAAGCTGAGTCCGGAAATCTTCGCCTTCGCCGCGTTCGATTTGAAGTTCCCAGTCTTCACCGCTGCGCTTGCGAACCTCCATCACCAGTTCAGTCTCACCGGCCGTGTGAAAGCGAAAGTCGAGATAGTCGCGCACCGGGCGGCCGTTAACCTTGATAATCCTGTCGTCACCCGACTCGGAGTTCCAATCTGAACCCGATACTCTCCGGCGAAACCTCAGCTATTTCCACGCCGCGACGCCGGATGCTGGTAGGACTGCGGAGTGCTACTGCAAATTCGCACATGAAGAATCAATGTCCGACAAACTTTGGTTTGTCGAGGAGGCTCAACGAGGCGATAGCCAGGTCCGCTCTGATGTCCGACGAGCTTTAGCTAGTCAGGCACGGTGGCAAACTGGAAGTTTGCCGGATATCACGGCTGAAACTGCGCTGCTCGCCGGGCGCCGCGGAAACTCTGAAGTTTCGAACAAAATCAGTCAATTTTATTGACATTCAGAGTCCGCTTTGTTAGCTATGCAAGGCGTTTTCAAATCCAACCAACTTTGGCGACTAGTCTGGATTTCTCCAACCTGATTCTGGGGATTGATACTCAATGAATAACAAACTAAAGCCGGCACTACTGGGCAGGACTGATCGTAGGCAGTGCAGTGCTCTGCGATTCCGTTTATTAACTATTGCTGCTGTATTTGGACCCTCGGCGGCGGCGCGTCTGGCTGCTTTTCTCATATCAAGAGTTCGCCTACGCCGGTTAAGATGGGCGACGGCGCGATTGCTGGTGGACCCGCCGGCGTTGTGGGCGGCGTCATTTATCTCATTCTGGGTCTGCCAATCGCCATCCTCATTGGAATGGGTTCCCATGGAGGTACAATTCGCCAGGCAAGGCATTCACCTTCCTTTTTCTGGTGTCATTCTGATGATCCTGTTCGGAATAATCGGCGCCGGTGATTCTGGCGGTGCTCACCGCACTCTGCGTGGGGATTATTGAGTCGCGATATTTGAGAAACGCAAAGATGGCGCTGCACTTCGCCCCCCACCACCGCAACAACAACCGTATGGCGGTCCCGGCGTGGCGTAAGTCGGTAGTCGAACTCGGATCAAGCGAGGGCCTTCTTGATGAAGGACCCAGGGAGAATCTAAATGGCTCAACAGTGGACTCCCCGCCGGCCGGTGGAGCAGCGAACATCCCCAACTGTCCACCTGATCCCGGCGATCCCGGCAACCTTGTTTTGTTGTTTGCCCATTGGCGTGGTGTCGATCATCTTTGCTACGCAGGTCAACAGCAAACAGGCGGCAGGAGATGTCGCAGGGCGCCATGGAGGCTTCGAAGAAGGCCAAGATGTTCCTGTTCATCGCGGTCGGCGGTGGCATCCTGGTCTATCTGGCTGGTCATTGTCATGTGGGTGCTTGCTTTTGGCATGGCTGCGCTCGGCAGCCGTTAGCCCTGTTCTGATTTCTGGCGGTCCGGGACACAGCAAGAATCGTTGACGGTCCGTTACGAGAACCTCATCGCTGTTCGTCTGGAGACCTGGTAAACGAATTTAGGAGCACAACGTAAATGAGCAGATACTGCACGAAGTGTGGCGCCATAAATGATGACACGGCCCAATATTGCATCACCTGTCAGGCGCCGCTGACTCCAGTAGGTGGTTATCAACCAATGCAGTCGGTGAACCCGGGGTGGCTCAGGACCAATGACAGACTGGAAGGCGCAGGGCGCGGACAAGAAAGTCGTCGCCGGCATCCTCGCGATCGTGCTCGGTTGGGCAGGCATTCACGAGTTCATTCTCGGTTATACCACCGAAGGGATCATTCAACTGGTGATCGGACCGCTCACCTGCGGTTTGAGTAATATCATCGGTATCGTCGAAGGCATTATCTACCTGACCAAGTCTGACGAAGAGTTTGTCCGGACTTACATTCAAGGCAGGAAAGGCTGGTTCTGAAACGAGAGCAATTTGTGGAGCACCATCCACCATCGAGAGGCTGCCAACCGGCGGCCTCTTACTGTTTTTGCAGGCCAACTGCAGTGACTCCGGACAGCACGCGGTCATATGTTTGACGCGCCGGCCAAACCTCTCGCCTGACGCTTGCTGAGATTGTAAATCGACGAATGACGCAGTCGCCCTGCTTTGGTTAAGTATGGGCGCGAGGCGCCATCTATCTTTTTCATCTTCGAGCCGGGCAAGACGGGCTTCTTTCCGGCGTGTCCCTTTCGTTTGCTGACCGGATTTACTTGTCCGGTTGCGGCAGCACCCGCGGGCTTCACCGTCTGCTGCATGGCGACGTGGTCGGCGCTTTTGAATTCAATCCGTTGTTCGTTTTGTCGCTGCCGTTTCTACTTTTCGCATTCGTACGCTACTCAAACGCGGTCATGCGTGGCCAGTCGCTCAAGAGCAACCAACTTAACGCGAAAGCATATTTGGGCGTTGTTTGCAGTCATTCTGTCCTTTGGATCTTTCGCAATACACCTTTTATCCGTTCGTTTCATGAGCGTTCGGTCGAGTCCACTCAAAAACAAACTGGAGGCCTCCAGATGCGTTTAGTTTTTGCTTTCCTGCTAACGATGACGATCGCTGCCGAGTCTGTATTCTCAGCAACTCAAACCCGCAACTGAAAAGCCCGCAGAGAACAAATTCGCGAAGAAATTCGCCACGCCCGTGCGACCCGTACAACGTTTTCCATCGTGGCGCGCGATCCGGCAACCGGCGAGCTGGGCGTGGCGGTGCAGTCGCATTGGTTGTTCGGTCGGGTCGATAGTGCCCTGGGCCGAGGCGGGGCGTCGGCGCGGTAGCCACCGCAGTCGTTTGTAGACCCCAGCTACGGCAAGCTCGGGTTGGAACTAATGCGCACGGGCAAGTGGCCCCGACGCGCTGCGCTCTTTGCTGGCAGGCGACGCCGGCCGCGACGTGCGACAGGTGGCGATGATTGACGCGCAGGGACGGAGTGGATGCGTGGACCGGAAAAATGATATCGCCGCCGCCGGGCATCTGGTCGGCAAGGATTATCGGTGCAGGCCAACCTGATGATCAACGACAAAGTGTGGCGGCGATGGCCCGGGCATTCAGAGCCGCCAAGGGCGACCTCGCGGATCGAATGCTCGCGCCCTGATGCCGCGCAGGAAGTTGGTGGCGATCATTCGTGGGCGGCAGTCAGCCGCGCTGATCGTCGTTACCGGGCAAACCGACTGGTCAGTCCTGGAAAGATCGCGTTTTCGACTTGCGCGTTGACGACAGCGCGGAACCGCTGGTGGAGTTGCGGCGACTCGTAACGTTGCAGCGTGCTTACAATCAGCATGAATGCCGGCGATCTGGCCGTCGAGAAAAAAGACAACGAAGGCGCGCGTGGGGAACACAGCGCTGCCGAAGCGCTGGTGCCTGACAGCGCTGAAACGATCTACTGGCATGCGGTGGCGCTGGTAAACATGGGAAAGGTCGACGAGTCTCTGCCGCTCTTCCGGAAAGTGTTTGCACTGGACACAAACTGGGCGATACTGACGCCGCGTCTGCCGAAATCAGGACTGTTGCCCGACGATCCGAAGTTGATCGAACGATCCCGCGGAGGAAAGAAGGCCGCAACTGAACGAAGTACAA
>ERZ1370068.9958-contig-8698_pt1 | contig 32375 bp, 29 predicted proteins | sample MGYA00561227_ERZ1370068 | MGnify/ENA primary metagenome ERZ1370068 (study PRJEB38410, sample SAMEA6850437) | metagenome | study: Metagenomic assessment of the ecological functions of the soil: analysis of the soil microbiota associated with the...
CCAGTTACGTATTGCTTGTATATACGCGCTCACGGCGTGATCGCGCCATTGAACCCGACGTTCCGGCGCCGGACGCGGTCCCGGAGGGATGACGCTCACGAGACCGAGGGTGAGGATCGCCTCCGTCAGGGCGGCGGTCCCGTCCGAGACGCCCGCGCCAGGTTCGGTGGCGCTGTTGAGGATCCCGCCGGCGATGTTCCAGGAACCACGGCGGCGCAGGATGCCGCCGACGATCTGGAGCGACGATGTGGCCAGACGCGCAGCCAAGGGAAGTTGCCGCGAACCGCGAACGCGAGGGTGACGGCTTGATTGAGGTGCGCCCCGGAGATCGCCCATGAAGAAGATGATGCCCATCACCATCATCCCGGCGCCAGGGCCTTCATCGCGAGTGGAACCTCGCCGATCGGCAGGGCGCGATGACGCCGCCACCCGCGGCGACGAGGACCAACAGGGAACGCCCCACACCGTTGAACAGGCGCCGAACTCGAGGCTGGAGTCGAAGTCCACCGCTTTTCCGCTGCTGATCGACGGGCAGCCGCTTATAACGCTCTCCGACTGCGCTGGCAAGCCGTCATCGATCTCCCTCCAGCCCTGGGGCTTCACCACGATTTGCATCGAATCGTTCCACTGACGCCCGGGCCTTCGCGCCGAGCATCAGGACTGGCGCGTGCCCGGTGTTGAACTCAGCTCCGAGGAAGACGATCTGGTTGGCTGAATAGCCAACTGGATCGGCCACCCTCGACATGCCCGACACGAGATAACGCCGTTCTAATTCGCGCCCTGCAGGGCCAGAGGGCCTCGTGACCGCACCCGTGCGCCCCGGTCGTCAGGAGAAACTCTTCAGATGCTGAGCCGCGGTGCCGTTGTTGCCGAGGTGATAGACGCTCACCGCGGAGGCGGCGAAGGGTCAGCGGCTCGAATGCCCGGCTTCGATCGCAGTCACGTCATCGATCTTCGCGAGACCGACCGTGACGTGTGCGACGTAGTTCGCTCCGCTGTGATCAGGGACGTAGCTGCCGATGTAGGTGATGGTCATTGTCGTTGATGTCGGGTTCACGGCGTCGGTTGCGGACGAACGCGTCCGCCGTCCCACCTGTCTCGCAGAACGGCTTCACCGCTGTCAGATGAGAGCCGCTCTGGAACTCTGAGCACCTCTGGGCCGGGTTTGAGGCAGGCGAGTCGCCTGGCGAGGTGGGCGACCGAGGGCTGCACTTCCGCGTGCCTGAGTATATCGCCTCGCGCTTGGTGAAACGGAGAGCGCCGGAGGTCGTGCATCGAGCGCTCGCCTGGACCGCCGCGTAGACCTTGTCCGAGGTTCAGCCTGGTGCGTACTGTATCGCTGCTGCGATCGTGTTCGTGCGGCCGGTGGTTCGCGTCGAGATGGAAACCCGGGCGGTGAGGGCACGCTGCTGGCATGCGCGGAGTTACCTCGCGGTCCGCACGGTCGAGCATCAGACGCGGCGTCGGCTCGAGGAGGATGATCGATCGCGGTGAGGTCGCTCATGCCGTGACCACCAGCTCCCGAGCGGAGGGCGTCGATGGTCTGGGCGCTCAGCGGGGGGCCGGTCGAGTACGCCCTCGACGATTGCCCGCATCGGAGACTCCATCTCTGCACGGGCGGCGTCGAGATTACTCCTTCCGAACCCCGATGACCGGCGCGAGCAGCTGTGTGGATCCCCGCCAGGATGGACGCGAACTTGTCCACCATCGGCTGCAGCGCGGGTAGGAACCAGCGATCTCGTTGGTCAGGAGGTAGTCGGCGAGCACATCTTCATCGGCTGGCCCCGAGCAGCCAGAGCCGAGGGATGCTGCGGCCCAGCCTGTTCGGTCCTTCCCGGTCGTGCAGCTGGAAGAGGCCGGGGCGATGCTCCTTCTCGGCTTGAGCATCGTCAGATGAAGAACAGCCGGTAGCCGGTCGTCGCACTGGGCAGCGTCAGGAACTGGCGGTGCGCTCTCGAAGATCTTGACGGCCTTACCGTCGCCGAGCAGATCCCCTCGGCGGCCTTGGGGTCACGCTCAGCACCTGGAGCATCTGCGCGGGGCCGCTCCGGGGCGGTCGGCGAGGATGTCGAGCACGATGTACTGGTGCCCGTGGGCAGGACGTTCGCACTACGCGGTGCGTTCGTCGGCGGTCCGCAGATCGTAGACGCTTCCGGACGCCGAGAGCCGCGAACTCGTCCGGCTGGCCGGGCCGCCCAGTCCCGAGAACTCTGGCGGATCTGGTACACCTGGCCCGTTCGGACTTTTGCCGCCGAGTCGCCCACCTCCCGACATCCCGGAGATTGGGAACCCCACGTGATCCCGATCGCAGCGCCCGGGCTGGATCCCGGTGGTGTTACGACGGTGTCAGCTCGGCCAACGTCGCAGCTCGTATCCCAGCGCGCTCTCCGATCGTATGTCTTACGTGGCGCATCGCCGCATGCCCCAGAGCAAGAAGCCGCACGCCTACCTATGCGTGTGTGCAGTCATGACCGGCGACCGGGGAGGCAGGCCGGGACCGCCGGCCGGCGCTCCGGTGCCGACGGCTCTGAACTCGCCGCGTCGCCTGCGCGGCAAAACGCCTCGGTGTGCGGCGTCAGTGCGCTGGGGTTTCGACGGGCTCCTTGCTCGCGAGCAGCGGGAACCAGTTCGCGACGGAACCCTCGGAGGACGTTGACCACTTGGTCGTCGGGGATGGCGGCCTTGGGGTCCTTCGGGAGTCCCTCGATCTCGAGGTTGTGTTCCGCCGCGTATTCGCGGATCCCTGGAGCATGGTCTTGCCGATGACGGAGAGCACCGCGCCGAGTGCGGCCATGTCCTGCTGCATCGGCGGCACCGGCCGCGCCTTCGGGACGGGCCATGTCTTGGGGTCGCGGGGGTGTCGAGGGTGAAGACGCTGGAGAAGGTCCGGGCGGCCGCGTCGCGGGCGGTGAACGGCGTCACCCAGGCCCCATTGCTCGCGCAAGGTGGCGATCAGCGAGGTGTGGCGGTACTCCTCGTTGAACACCGTGCCCTCGGCGACCCACGGCGACACGATGATCGCGGGGACTCGGTAGCCGGAGCGGTCGAACGCGAAGCCGAGCTCGCCGGGCGAGGACGCCGCGTCCGGGCTCGGCACCGCAGGCGGCGGGACGTGGTCGTAGGTGCCGCCCGGCTCGTCCCAGCCGATGAGCAGCGCCGTGTTCCAGACGTTGGAGCCGGTCTCGGCCCTGCATCCCCGGTAGGCGGCGTAGATCCGTGACGAGGAACGCTTCGCCACCGAGGATCGACGACGGCGGGTCCGACGCCGGGCAAGGCCACGCTGGCCCGAAGCGACCGACCGAAGGCGGGGTGGTAGTCGTTGTGGCCGACGATCAAGTTCGGCTCGATGAACGAGAAGTCGGGCAGCGTCGCCGTTCGCGGCATCGGTCTCGAACTGCGAGAACGGCACGACGTGCGTCGCGAGCCGATCCTTCGAGCCGCTGGTAGTGGATCAGCGCGTGCCGGAGAACCGCCATGCGGCTCGCTGACGTAGATCTTCCACGTCTTGCCGTGGTCGTCGAGCCGGTTGAAGATCGTCTCGGCGTCGTTGTTCTTGATGAACTTCGACGTCGGGCGGGTTCCACACGTAGCCCGACGACGTGGCCGCGGTCCAGAACGACCGGTTGGGCAACGTCTGGGACGGGACCTCGCAGAACCAGTGGTCGAACACCCCGAACCCGCGGGCCAGCCCGTTGAGCACCGGGACCTGCTCGGGGGTGAACCCGGTCATGATCTGGGCGTACTCCTCGTAGGTCGGCTGGCGGCCCATCTCGCCGGTGAAGTTGCTGATGTAGTCGGTGACGAACCCGTCCATCGTCGGCGTCTGACCCGGCGCCGGCGCGTTGTACGGCGCGCCGATGGCGTCCTGGATCTTGAACCGGTTGTGCTCGTTCAGGATGTTGTAGAGCTGGGTGTTGGTGTGCGGGTACTCCTCGCCCGAGTCCGGGTTCGGGCTGTCCATGTCCGTCGCGACGGTGTACGGCACGACCTTGCGATCGGCGCCGTCCTCGGCCCACTCCGGGATCGGGTTCGACAGGTCCTTGCCGATCACACCCTCGAACGTCTTGCCGTCCTCGGGGCCGTACAGATGGCCGAGCACGTTGTCCAGCGAGCGGTTCTCGAACAGGACCACCACCATGTGGTCCATCGCATTGCTTCGATCGGTCGCCATGTGCGTTCCCCTAGCCTCCACCTCCCTCGTCGGGCGGCGAGTGGAGGATCCTGATTAGTGTCCCGGTCGTGTCTGTCTGAAGCTCCGGTCTCGGGACGCCCGCGTACCGCACGGGTGTCGAGGGGACGCATTGCTCGCGCGACACTGTGCAGGCGCGGTGATGCGGGGCTTCTTGGTCGTTCGGCAACTCCCCGACAACGAAACTCCCGACCAAACGAAGACCCGCTGGTCACCCAGCGGGTCGTTTCGTGCTCAGAGTGTGGAGGCGACGACCGGATTCGAACCGGTGAATAGAGGTTTTGCAGACCTCCGTGTTGAGCCACTTCACCACGTCGCCAGATGGGCCGCGCGGACCGCGCGTCCGATCGGATGCTGGCTGCCCCTCGAGGATTCGAACCTCGGTTCACGGATCCAAAGTCCGCTGTCCTACCACTAGACGAAGGGGCAGCGGGTCCGCAAGGACGGAGGAATGGAGCGGAAGACGGGACTCGAACCCGCGACCCTCACCTTGGCAAGGTGATGCTCTACCAACTGAGCCACTTCCGCTCGATGATCGCGACCACCGCGTGCGGTGGTGCCGAGAGCCAGATCGAACTGGCGACACCGCGATTTTCAGTCGCGTGCTCTACCAACTGAGCTATCTCGGCCCGATGGCCAACCAGCCGTCGGCTGCCCGTCGGCAGGTCGGAGCGATACCACGGGCCTCGCGGGCCAGCAGTCAAGGCGCGGGCCGCCGGCCGCCCCTAGTCGAGGCCCGGCCAGCGCGCGCCGACTTCGGTCGGCTCGAGCGGCGCCTCGCCGGTCAGCTCGCGCAGCCGGTTGATCCGGTCGAGGATCGGCCGGGTGGGTCGACATCAGGCCCGACGAGCGCGCCTCGAACTTCTTGATCGGGTTCGTGAAGTACATGTGCTGGGTCGCCGCGGTTGGCGACCTCGAGGACCTCCTGGTCGCCGACGATCTTGGCCAGCGCCCGCTCGAGGCCGTACGGGTTGCGGGTCAGCTCGACCGACGACGCGTCGGCGAGGTACTCGCGCTGGCGGCTGACCGCGAGCTGGATGAACCGGCTGATGATCGGGGCGAGGATCGCCAGGACGATCGCGACGACGAAGATCGATCGCCTGGACGCCGCCGCCGCCGCTGTCGCGGTCGTCGCGGCGACCGCCGGCACGCCGCCCCAGAACGTGAAGCGCAGGAAGAAGTCGGCCAGGAGCGCGATCGACGCCGACCATGCACGCCGACGATGCAGCGAGAACCGGATGTCGAAGTTGCGGACGTGCGACAGCTCGTGGCCGATGACGCCCTGGAGCTCCTCGCGGTCGAGCTTCTCGAGGAGGCCGGTCGTGATCGCGACCGAGGCGTGCTGCGGGTCGCGGCCGGTCGCGAAGGCGTTCGGCGCGGTGTCGTCGATGATGTAGACCTTCGGCATCGGGACGTTCGCCGCGATCGCCATCTCGCTGGACGACGTTCAGCAGCTGCGGCGCCGCCGGCCTCGTCGACCTCCTGCGCGCCGCTGACGCGCCAGGACGAGCTTGTCGCCGCCGAAGTACGTGCCGACGCCGGACAGCGCCGCCGACGCCGACGGCGAGCGCCGTGACGCCGACGGCGCCCGCCGGCGCTCGCCGACGAGCGCGTAGCCGATGGCGAAGCCGAGCAGCGGCCGAACAGGACGACGACGAGCAGGCGCGAGCAGGAACGAGTTGCCGCTGGTTCGCCGACGATCTGGTCGTAGAACGGTCGCGTCCGGCCACGGTCATGCGTCCGCGGGCGCGGTCCGGTCAGCTCAGGCTGAGGTCGACGTTCGGGACGGTCGCGGCCTCGGGCTCGGCGTCGAAGAAGTCGCGCTTGATGAAGCCGAAGCGTGCCGGCGATCAGGACGGCTCGGGAACGTCTGGATCGCCGTGTTGTAGTCGAGGACGCGTGGCGTTGTAGTGCTGGCGCGATGAACGAGATCTGGTTCTCGGTCGTGGTCAGCTGCTCCTGGAGCTCGAGGACGTTCTGGTTGGCCTTGAGCTCGGGGTAGTTCTCGACGACCGCGAACAGCGAGCGCAGCGTGCCGGTCAGGGCGTTCTCGGCGGCGGCCTGCTGGGCCGGGCCCTGGGCGCCGGCGGCGACGGCCGCGGCTCGGGCGTTCGTGACGTCGGTCAGGACCTTCTGCTCGAACCCCATGTAGCCCTTGACGGCGTTGACGAGGTTCGGGATCAGGTCGTGGCGGCGCTTGAGCTGGACCTCGATCTGGGCGAACGCCTCGTCGATCCGCAGTGCGCCGCTGGACCAGGCCGTTGTAGATCGCGATCAGCGACGACGACCAGGACGACGACGATCGCGATGATGATGATCAGGATGCGAGTCCATGCGCGTCCTCCGTCCGGGCCGAGCCTGGGGCGGCGACCGTCGCCATCCAGTCTAGCAGCACGCGCCAGCGAACGCCGCGCAGCCGCGCCGAGTCGGGGCGGGTGGTGGGCGGTACTGGGATCGAACCAGTGACCTCCCTCGGTGTAAGCGAGGCGCTCTGACCAGCTGAGCTAACCGCCCGCGGACAGCATGACGACCGCCGCGTCGGCGACGGTCGTCAGGTCGTCTGCGAGGGGTGGTGCCCAGGCCGGGACTTGAACCCGGATGAGTTGCCTCATACGCCCCTCAAACGTACGCGTATACCAATTCCGCCACCTGGGCAGGTGTCGCCGTGCGATCGGGTCCAACGAGAGGGAGTGGTACCGAGGAAGGGACTTGAACCCATACGCCCTTGCGGACACTAGCTCCTGAAGCTAGCGCGTCTGCCAATTCCGCCACCTCGGCGTGGACCCGCCGTGCGACCGGCTCACCGGCCGTCGGCGAGGCGCCATGTTAGCACATCCCAAAATCGGTCAGCCGGGTCGGCGACCTGCGCGGACGGCCGGTCCGTGACCGTGTCGCGGACCACGACGGCCTCGTCCGCGAAGGCCAGCGGGAGCAGGTATCGGCCGGTTCGCGAGGCGCTTCTCGAGCGCCGAGTAGGCCGCCTTCGCGGGCGCCTCGCGTGCCCGGCTGCGCGGGCCGCGACGAGGAGCTTGTCGAGGGCCGGGTCCTGGACGCCGGCGACGTTCGAGCCGCCGGTCCGGGTCTGGCTCGACGCGAGCAGCGGATAGAGGTCCGGGTCGAGGCCGATCGTCGACGTCGGTGACCGCGGCCGTGAACGTCCCGCCGCGAGCCGCTCCGTCACGAACGTCGCCGGGCGGCAGGCCACGTGTGGTCGACGTCGAGCCCGAGCGCCGTCCAGTCGGCGACGACCGCCGCGGCGACCGCGAAGGCGACCGGGTTGAGCCGCCTGGTCCGGACTGAGCGACCTCGATGGTGAGCGGCGTCTTCGCCCCGGGCAGGTGCCAGCCGTCGTCCTTCTGGTCCAGCCGGCGGCCTTCAGCGCCTTCTTCGCACGCGGCGCGTCGAGAACGGCGACCGGCCGGATCGGCCGCCGGATCGAACAGCGGCCGAGCGTCGGCGGGATCGGGCCGGGCGCCGACGACCGCGGCGACGGCGAGACCGCGTCGACGATGCCGGGCGCGGTCGATCGCGCCGAGCAGCGCCGTGCGGACCGTCGGGTCGCGGAACTCCGGGTGCGTCGGGCCGGAGGTTGAGGAGGACGGTCGTCAGCGTCGAGCCCGGGTAGCGCAGCGAGCGCGGCTGCCGGGCGTCGACGGCGAGCTCGGCGGCCGTCGCCGGCGGCGAGCCCGGACGCGGCGTCGAGGTCGCCCGCGCGATAGGCCGTCGGCGAGCGCGTCGGCGTCGTCGTAGAAGTGGAACTCGATCCCGGCCAGGTACGGCATCGGGCGCTCCGGGCCGGTCGGTCGGCGGGCGGTCGTCGAGCGAGTCGGTCGGGCGGGCCGACGGGTCGGCGGTCCGCCTCGGTCGGCGGGCTCGACGGCACTCGGCCGGGACGAGCTCGGCGCTGATCGTCGTCGAGGGTCGGTGAGCGCGAACGGGCCCGAGCCGACGGGCTGCCGGCCCGAACGGGTCGATCGGCCAGCAGGTCGACCGGGCACCTCGCCGAGCAGGTGGGCCGGGGCGATCGGCTGGGTCGCGGCCTGCGAGGAAGCCGCCGAGCGGCGTCGTCGAGGGTGAGACGTCACCGTCGGCGGCGCGACGGCCTGGACGGTGACCTCGGTCCAGGACGTCGCGCCCGGACCCGTGTATGCCGGGTCCTGGAGGCGTCTCGATGGTGAACGACGACGTCGTCCGCGGTGACCGGCTCGCCGTCGTGCCAGCGCGGCGTCCGGCCGGAGCTCGAACGTCCAGACGTCGCGCCGGTCGCGTCGACCGACCAGCGCGCGGCGAGGTCCGGCACGATCGTGCCGTTCGGGCCGTTGCCGGACGAGGCCCGAGAAGACGAGCGCGACCGAGGTCGCGGTCGGCCTGCGTCCGGGCCGTCAGCGGGCTGACCGAGACCGGATGGCCGAGGACGCCCTCGCGGTACGGCGCGCGCGGACGATCGTCGCTCGGGCGGCGGGCCGGCGCTGGGCGTGCGCGGTGGTCGCCGGAGGGCGCGGGATGCCGACGAGGCCCGCGATGAGCGCGAGCAGCACGACCAGCGCCCCGACGACGGCGGTGTCGGTCCGGGTCATCGAGCTCCGTGCGGTCGGTCGGCCGCGGCGGTCCGGCGCGACGCCGTCAGGCGGTCGGCGACGGGGCGAAGATGAACGACGCCAGCGAGAAGAGCGACGAACAGGACGAGCAGCGACGATCGTGAACTGCCAGAGGCGGCGCTCGACGCCGCGGCGGCTGCGGTAGACGGCCGAGTCGCCGCCGAACGTGCCGGACAGGCCCGTACCCGCGGGCCTGGAGCAGGATCGGCGATGATGAGCGCGATGCTGACGATGATCTGGCCGAATGGCCAGGAGCGGATTCACGGGTCGGCTGACCTCCGTGCGGTACGGCGACGGATGCTATCACAGGATCGCGCGAGCGCCCGGTCATCCCGTCCCAGCGGCGGCAGGCCCGCGAGCTCGAGCAGCGTCGGCGCGACGTCGGCGAGGACGCCGTCGCGCGAGCGCGACGGCCCGCGGCCGCGCGACCGACGAGCACGAACGGCACCGGGTTGAGCGAGTGGGCCGTGACCGGGCTGCCCGTCGGCGTCGCGCAGCTGCGTCGGCGTTGCCGTGGTCGGCGGTGATCGCGAGCAGCGCGCCGGGCCGGCCGGGTCGTCGCGCGTCGACGGCCTCGATCGCCGCCGACGACGCGGCCGAGGCAGCGCGTCGATCGACGCTCGAGCGCGCCGACCGTCGCGTCCCAGACGCCCGGTGTGGCCGACCATGTCGGGGTTGGCGTAGTTCGCGACGATGAAGTCGTACGCGTCCGACTCGATCGCCGTCGACGAGCGCGTCGGTGACGCCGGCGCGCGCTCATCTCGGGCTGCGAGGTCGTAGGTCGCGACCTTCGGGCTCGGGACGAGGCGGCGGTCCTCGCCCGGGCAGCGGCGCCTCGACGCCGCCGTTGAAGAAGTACGTGACGTGGGCGTACTTCTCGGTCTCGGCGACGTGGAACTGGCGCCAGCCGGCGTCGGCGACCGCGTCGCGCGAGCGAGCGGACGACCTCTCGGGCGGGAACGCGACCGCGACCGGCAGGCCGGCCTCGTACTCGGTCATCGTCACGACGAGCAGGTCGCGTCGGGGCCGGCCGGCCGGTCGGCGACGCGTCCGGTCGAACCCGTCGAAGGCCGGGCGTCGGCGAGCGCGTGGGTCAGCTGGCGCGCCCGGTCGGCCCGGAAGTTGGCGTGGATGATCGGCTCGCCGTCGCGGACGCCGCCGTCCGACGCCGTCGATGACGGTCGGCGCGACGAACTCGTCGGTCTCGCCGCGGGCGTAGGCCGCCTCGATGGCCGCCGGTCGCGGTCGGCGGCGTGCTGCCCCACGCCGTGGACGATCGCGTCGTAGCCGCGCTCGACGCGGTCCCAGCGGCTGTCGCGGTCCATCGCGTAGTACCGGCCGCCGACCGATCGCGATGCGCGGCGTCCGGGTGGGCCGCGGCCGAGCCGCGCCTCGAGGTCGGCGACGAACGCCGAGCGCCGAGCGCGGCGGCGTGTCGCGGCCGTCGAGCAGGGCGTGGACGCGGACCGCCGGCACGCCCTGCCGGCGCGGCCAGCTCGGCGAGCGCGACGAGGTGGCGGTCGTTGGCGTGGACGCCGCCCGGGCCGATCGAGGCTGATCGACGTGGAGCGGCCGCCGCGGCTCGCGCGGCGCGTCGGCAGGCCGTCGAGCAGCGCCGGGCGCTCGAAGAACGAGCCGTCGGCGATCGCCGCGTCGATCCGCGGCAGGTCCTGGAGGACGGGCCGGCCCGGCGCCGAGGTTGAGGTGGCCGACCTCCGAGTTGCCCATCTGGCCGGGCGGCAGCCCGACGGCGTCCTCCGGACGCCCGCAGCGTCGCGTGCGGCCAGCGCGCGAGCAGCGCCGCGCCAGGTCGGCATCGGCGCGCGCGGCGATCGCGTCGGCGGCCGGGTCGCGGCCGATCCCGAAGCCGTCGAGGACGACGAGGACGATCGGGCCGCGGCCGGCCGGCGCGGTGCGCCGGTCACGCCGGCGGCGCCGGCGCGGCGCGGGCGGTCAGGCCGGCGCGGGCGACGATCCCGGCCATCTCGTCGGGCTTGAGCGAGGCGCCGCCGACGAGCGCGCCGTCGATCGCGGGCTCGGCGAGGAACTCGCCGATGTTCGCGGACGGTGACGCTGCCGCCGTAGAGGACCGGGACGGTCGTCCGCGCGGCTCGGCAGCCCAGCTCGCGCCGAGCGTCGTCGCGGATCGCGTCGGCCATCGCGGCCGCGTCGGCGCCGCTGCGCGTTGCGGCCCGTCCCGATCGCCCAGACCGGCTCGTAGGCGATGACGAGCCCGGCCGCCGCGAGCGCGCGCGGCGTCGTGGCCGGCGAGCGCCGCCGCGAGCTGCCGCTGCGACGACGCGCCTCGGCCGCGCCGGCCTCGCGCTCGGCCGAGCTGCTCGCCGACGCACAGGATCGGCGCGGAGCCCGCATCGACCGCCCGGCCGAGCTTCCGGCCGATCAGCTCGTCGGTCTCGCCGGCGTCGCGGCGCCGCTCCGAGTGGCCGACGATGACCCACGTCGCGAGGCCGGCGAGCATCGGCGCCGCGATCTCGCCGGTGTACGCGCCGGCCAGCTCGTGATGGACGTTCTGGGCGCCGACCGCGACGTCCGGGTCGGCTCGGCCAGCGCGTCGCGGACGGCGGCGAGGCAGACGAACGGCGGGCAGATGACCCGGATGACGCCGGGCTCGCGCGGTCCGCGCGGCGATCGTCGCGGCCAGCTCGCCGGCGTCGGCCGGCGTCGTGTGCATCTTCCAGTTGCCGGCCACGATCACGTCACGCATCGGCCGGAATCATGCCAGAGCCGGCTGACCGGCGACGGCGGACGGCGCGCTCGACCGCGTCGTCGTCGTGCAGCGCGAGTCGCTCGATCCGCTCGAGCGCCCGCTGGACCGCCGAGCGGTGGATCGCGAGCCGCTCGGCGAGCTCGCCGAGCGTCGCCTCGGGCGTCTCGCGCCGGGCCGCCGGCGACGAGCCGGACGACGTCGGCTGCTCGGCGAGGCGGCCGTCGGCGTCGAGGTCGTCGATCGCGTCGAGCTGGCGGCCGGCGGCGCTCACCGCGCGCTGGAGGTTCGCCGACTCGGCGTTCAGGACCCGGTTGAGGTCGCCGCGCAGGGCCCGCGACACCTGTCGCGCCTCGAGCTCGAGGAGCGCCGCCGCCGGCGCCGATCCGGCGCAGGAACGTCCCGACCGCCTCGCCGCTCTTCCAGGTCACGACGCCGCGGCCGCGCCGGATCCGCCACGACGGCCGGCAGCCCGATGTCCGCGAGCCGGGCGGCGAGGACCGGCGCCTCGGCCGGGTCGACGACGAACTCCGAGGTGGGTCCGGCCGCCGGCCAGGCTGAGCGAGCCGCGGGCGAGGAACCGGCCGCGCAGCCAGGCCGTCCGGCAGTGCTCGGCGGCGGCGTCCCAGTCGAAGGCGTCCGGGCGCGCCGTCGCGGCCGGTCGCCCGCCGCGCCCGGTCGCCTCCGCGGCTCGCGACGAGCCGGACGGCGAGTCGCGCGACCGGGCCCTCGCGGCGCGGCCGCGGCCGGCCCGAGCCCGGCCGCCTCGGCCGTCCGGTCGCACGGCGCGGGACGGGTCGATCGCGGCCAGCTCGGCGCGGAGGGCGGTGACGAGGTCGCGTTCGGAGCGGGTCACGTCAGGCGCGCTCACGCGGTCGCGGTCGCGATCGGCGCCGGCGCCGGATGCCGACCTCGCTGCTCGCAGCGCGCCGCATGAGCGCGGCGGCGAGGCGGCGCCGGATCGTGGTGGTGGGCGTTCGTCGGCGTCGACGACGTCGTCGAGGCACGAGCCGCGGGACGCGGGTCGACCGCCGGCGGCCAGCGCAGCCGGACCGCGCTCGGCGCGTGCCAGGCCTGCGGCGCCCGGCGCCGTCGAACTGGTTGTTGGCGAGGACGATGTCGACGAGCCCGGGCGCGGTGTGCGCGATCGAGCGCCTCGACGTGCGTCGGCGAGGTCGAAGCCGGTCGTCTCGCCCGTCCTGCGTCGCGACGTTGCAGACGAAGACCGCGGAGCGCTCGGCGCGCCAGCGACGGCGTCGCGGATCGTCGGGATCGAGCAGGCTCGGCAGGAGGCTCGTGTAGAGGCTGCCCGGGCCCGAGGACGATGAGGTCGGCCTCGGCGATCGCGGCGAGCGCGTCCTCCGACGGCCGGACGTCGTCCGGGCGTCAGCCAGACGCGCTCGATCGCCGGCGCGTCCGCATGATCGCGCGACTGGCCGTCGATCGACCGAGCCGTCGGCCAGCTCGGCGTGGAGCGTGAGCGGCGTCGCCGACGCCGGCAGCGACCTGGCCGCGGACCGCCAGGATCGCGGTTCATCCGCCGGACGCCCTCCTCGAAGTCGCCGCCCTCGACCGCCGTCATCGCCGCGATCAGCAGGTTGCCGACCGCGTGCCCGCCGAGACCGCCGCCGTCGTCCGCCGGCGTCGCCCTCGGCGGCGCCGGGAAGCGGTACTGGAGCAGCTCGCTCATCAGCGGCTCGGCGTCGGCGAGCGCGGCGATGCAGTTGCGGATGTCGCCGACCGGCGGGATCCCGAGCTCGTCGCGGAGGACGCCCGACGAGCCGCCGTCGTCGGCGACGGTCGACGATCGCGGTCAGGTTGCTCGTGTGCTCCTTGAGGCCGCGCAGGAGCGTCGACAGGCCGGTCCCGCCGCCGATCGCGACGATCCGCGGGCCGCGGGCGAGGAACCGCTTCTGGTAGATGAGCTCGACGAGCGGCTGGTCCGCCGTCGGCGCGAGCGGAACGGGTCCGTCAGCGCCGCGGATCGACCTGGCACCGATCGCGACGACGAGGACGCCAGCCCGATCGCGCCGACGATCGAGCCCGCGCAGCGCGAACGGCAGGAACTGGAGCGTCAGCGATGTCGATGAGCGCTCGGCGAGCGCCGCCCGGCTCGAGGTCGCGCGTGACCTGGCGCAGGACGTGGGCGACGCCGAGCGCGAGCAGCAGCAGGCCCGACGAACACGACGAGCAGCCAGCGCTTGATCCCGATGCCCGGGCGTCAGCCAGCGGCGGCAGGTTCATCGTCCGCGCTCGCAGCTCGCTCGGTGGAAGACGGCGACCGGCCCGAAGTCCTGCTCGCGCAGCCAGCGCGCGAGCTCCTCGGCGATGACGATCGAGCGGTGGTAGCCGCCGGTGCAGCCGATGCGCGATCGTCGAGCCGCGTCTTGCCCTCGCCGATGTAGGCCGGGATCGCGAAGTCGAGGAACTCGTGCAGGTAGCTCGAGGAACCGCCGCGCGACGGGCTGGCCGAGGACGAACGTCGCGGACCGCCTCGGTCAGGCCGGACAGCTGGCCGGAGCTCGGCGACGTAGTACGGGTTCTGCATGAACCGGACGTCGAAGACGAGGTCCGCCTCGAGCGGCACGCCGTACTTGAAGCCGAAGCTGATGAGCTGGATCGCGAGCTGGTCGGGCCGGACGTCGTCGCCGAGCCGGGCGAACAGCCGCTCGCGCAGCTCGCGCAGCGACAGGTCCGACGTGTCGATGACGACGTCGGCCTCGGCGCGGACCGGGTCGAGCAGGCGGCGCTCCTCGGCGATCGAGCTGGCGATCCCGCGCTGGTCGCCGAGCGGGTGGCGGTGGCGCGTCTCGCGAGAAGCGGCGGATCAGGACCTCGTCGCGGGCCTCGAGGAAGAACGACCTGCGGCCGGATGCCGCGGCCCTCGAGCGCGCCGCGCATCGCCGCGAAGGCGAGCGTCGCGTCGCCCGACCGGACGTCGAGCACGATCGCGACCTTGCGCGAAGCGCTCGCGGTCGTCGACGACACGAGCTCGGCCAGGTCCGGCAGCAGCTCGCCGGGCAGGTTGTCGACGACGGTGTAGCCGAGGTCCTCGAACAGCTTCGCCGCGGCGGTCTTGCCGCCGCCGGACAGGCCGCTGACGATGACGACGGCCGGCTCGGGTCGCCGCGCCTCGGGCGTCAGCCGGTCGCCGGCTCGTCCGCGGTCACCGCCCGCGTGCGCCGGATGAACAGGACCGTCAGCTCGAACAGGACGTACATGCGTGCCGCCGAGGACGATCGGGCTGACGAGGTCGCCGCCGGGCGTCGCGACCGCCGCGAAGATCGCGATGCCGAGGATCACGCATCCGGCGCGACGCCGCGCAGCCGCTCCGACGTCACGATGCTCGACCCGCGACAGGCCGACCAGGACGATCGGGAACTCCATGATCAGCCCGAACGCGAGGAACAGCGTCGTGACGAAGTCGAAGTACGGGCCGGCCGCGGCGAGGTTCGCGACGAGCGTGTCGTCGGTGAAGCTGTAGGAGGAACGGCCATCGCGAACGGCAGGACGAAGTAGGCGATCGCGACGCCGAGCGGCGAAGAAGAGCAGCGCGAGCGGGATCCACGGCCGGACCGTCCGCCGCTCGCCGGGCGTCAGGCCCGGCGCGACGAACGCCCAGAGCTGGTAGAGCAGGACCGGCATCGCGAGGATGATCCCGACGACGATCGAGATCTTGAGCTGTGATCGACGAACGCGTCGCCGAGCCCGGTAGCAGCTGCAGCGGTCGCCGGCTCGGCGCGGGGAGCGGGCCGATCAGGAGTCGCTGATCCGGTGCGACGACAGTAGAACCCGACGATCGCTGCCGACGCGACCGCAGGATCGACTGGAACAGCCGGTTGCGGAGCTCGCTCGAGGTGGTCGACGAGCGACATCACCGATGCCGTCGCGGCGCGGTCGGCCGGCGCGGCGCGGTCGGCGGCGTGCGACCCGGGCGTCACGGACGGCCGGGACGCCGGCGTCGCGCAGGGCGTCGGCGTCGGCCATCTGGGCGGCCAGGCGCAGGCGTCAGCTGCCGGGCGTCGGTCGGCGTCGCCGGCGCGGCTCGGGCTCGGCGGTGACGGACGCGGCGACAGCGGTCGCCAGCGCGGCGGCGGACCGGCGGCGGCCGGCGACGGCGGCGCGCGGCGCCGGCGCGGCTCGACTGGCCGGCAGGCGCGGCCGGCGCACCGGCGGGCGCGGCCGCGGCGTCGGCGTCGACGTTCATGACCGTTCCTGGACGTCGGTCGACGCCTTGCGGAACTCGCGGATGCTCTTGCCGAGCGACGCGCCGACCTCCGGCAGCTTGCCCGGGCCGAGGATCAGCAGCGCGATGACCAGGATGATGATGAGCCTCGGGGCTCCGATGGTGTCGGCATGCGTCGTGCTCCTGTGGTGCGTCGCATCGAGTCGGCAGGTCCGCGTGCGCGTCGACGAGGCGGGACCGTCCGGCGCGCGGCTAGGGTAGCACAGGGAGGCGCGCAGCCCACTCGGCGGCGGCCGCCGCGACGCGCTCGCACGGGATCGCCGCGGACCTCCGTCGCCAGCCGTCGTCGGCGGGCTCGCGATGCCCGCGATGACGTTGACGAGGAGGCCGCCGCCGGGCCGCGCCGCCGGCCGGGCGCGTCGCTCGCCGGCCCGTCGCGCGAGGACCGGGCCGATCTCGCCGCCCTGGGCGCCGACGCCCGGGACGAGGAACGCCAGGCCCGGGCGCGATCGACCGGATCGCCGCGCGAGCTCGGCCGGCGCCGTGCCGCCGACGACCAGCGCCGACCGTCCCGCCGGGCCCCAGCGCCGCGGCCCGCCGGCGCGACGCGGCGGTGGAGCGGCTCGGCCGGGCGCTCGGTCGCCGGCGTCCGCGGCGACGACCAGGTCCTGGAGCTCGCCGGCGCCCGGGTTGGAGGTCCGGCACAGGACGTAGGCGAAGCGGTCGGTGCGCTCGAGCAGCGGCGCGATCGCCTCGCCGCCCGAGGTACGGGCTGACCGTGACCGCGTCGGCGCCGAGGACGTCGAACAGCGCGACCGCCTGGCGGGCCGCCGTCGACCCGATGTCGCCGCGCTTCGCGTCGATGACGACCGGCAGGTCCGCCGGGATCGCGGCCGCGGATCCGCTCGAGCGCGGCCAGCCCGGCCGACCCGAACGCCTCGAAGAACGCGAGGTTCGGCTTGACCGCCGCGGCGTGCGGGCGCGGCCGCCTCGACGACCAGCGTCGCGAAGCGCTCGACGCCCGCCGAGGTCGCGGCGAGAAGCCGTCGGGCAGCGCCGCCGGGTCGGGGTCGAGGCCGAGGCACAGGACCGTGCCGGTCGCGGCGGAGCGGGCGGCGAGCCGCTCGAGGTAGGGCGTCGCGGTCACGTGGGCGCGGCGCGCTCGAGCTGGCGGACGGGCTCGGCGTGGCGGCCGGGGTCGGCGCGGGCGTCGGGCGCCGGCAGCTCGCTCGCGGGGATGAACCAGTCGGGCCGCGATCGCGCCGTCGAGGCCGGAGACCTCGGTCAGCGGCGATCGTCTCGTTGACCGTCCAGTCGGGCGCGCTCGCCGTCGAGCACGGCCATCCGCAGGTCGACGATCTGGCCGTCGAGGTGGAGGAACGCGATCGCGTCGCCGGCCGGCGACCAGACCGGCGCCCACGACGCGTCGTCGTTGGTGACCCGCAGCAGCTCGCGGCCGCGCGGCGCGTCGAGGATCACGACGTCGGTGCCGAACGCTGCCGGTCTTGGTCGCGGCGATGTACCGCCCGTCGGGCGAGTACGACGGGCTCGAGGTAGCCCGGGCCGGTCATGCGCGATGACCTTCTTGGTCGTCGGGTCGTAGCGGTAGATCGCCGGCGTGCCCGCGGCGCCCGTCGCGGCGTTCTTGCACGTACAGCAGGTACTTGCCGTCCGGCCGCCAGGCCGGGTCCTGGTGGCCCAGCGGCGCGGTCTCGGCGACGTCGGGCATCGTCGACTTCTTCGTCGGCGAGGTCGTAGAACTGGAGGATCGACGTCGCTCTGGTCGGGTTCGGGCGCGTCCGAGACGCAGCGCGATCGTCTTGCCGTCCGGCGAGAGCACCGGCTGGCGGATCCAGTACGAACCAGGTCGAGGCCGCCCTTGCTTGATCTTGCCGTTGATGAGCCGCTCGGGGCGCGCGCTGCCGTCGGCCTGATCGCGCATCACGCTCGGCACGGTCGTCGAGGTAGTGCGTCGGGCGTGCCCGCGGACGGCCAGCGTCCCGTCCTGCCGTTGACGGTCCGGATGAAGTAGATCCACTGTGCCGTCGGGCGACCACGACGGCATCGAGATCCGTCGCCGCCGTCGTCAGCTGGCGGACGTCCTTGCCGGTCTGGATCCAGATGTTGCCGGCCTTCGCGTAGACGATCGAGCCCGGGAACGCCGACCTCGGGCTCGACGACGACGACGTTCGACGGGGCCGGCGGTCCGCGTGCGGCCCGTCGGCGCCGCCGTTGCCGCCGGTCGCCGCTCGCCCGGTCTGCCCCGACGAACGGGACCTGGCCGTTCGAGCAGGCTGAGCGTGACGAAGGCGACGACGAGCAGCCCGACGACCGACGAGGATCGGCGCGATCAGCCGGCGGACCGGTCCGATGCCGTACGGGTCCGAGGCGCGCGGCGGGCGGCGCGGCCGGCCGGCGTCATGCGGCCGACCCCGGCGAGCGACGGGTCGCTGAGCGCCGCGCGCGTCAGGATCGCGGCGGCCCGGGTGGCTGCGCCGGACGTCGCGGCGTCGCGGATCTCGAGCTGGAGCGTCTCGAAGCCGCCGAACGTGCCGGCTGACCAGCCGGGCGACGACGTCGAGCCGATCGCCCTCGCGGACGACCTCGGCGAGGTCCGGCCGGCCGAACGCGATCCCGTCGAGGACGTCGCGGTCGCGGCGCAGCGTGAGCTGGCTGTGGCCGCCGGTCGCGGCGCGGACGCGCGTGACCGTCAGGCCGAGCACCGCGACGAGCGGATCCGGGTTGCCGGGGCCGCACGGCGCGAGGCCGGCCGAGCTCGCGCAGGAGCGCGTAGTCGACGCTCGAGCGCCGGCAGCGGCGAGGTCGATCCGCAGCGGCGACGCGCGGGTCGCGCGGCGCGGCGGCCTCGGCGAGGCGCCAGGAACCGCTCGCAGAACGCGTCCCAGCGCTCGGCCGGCGAGCTCGAAGCCGGCGGCGCCGGCGTGGCCGCCGTACCGGGTGAAGAGGTCGCCGCAGCGCTCGAGGGCCGCGCCCAGGTCCATGCGACCCGTCGCTCCGGCACGACGCGCGGATCGACGTCGCCGAGGTCCGCGCCGACGACCGCCGGGCGGCCGCGGTCCTCGACCAGCCGCGCGGCGACGAGCCCGACGATGCCGACCGGCCACGGGCCGCGGATCAGCGTCGCGGCCGGCGCCGCGGTCATCGTCGACCAGCGGCCCGCGCCTCGGCCGACGCGCCGTCTTCGAGCAGGTCGCGGCGCGTCGAGGTTGGCCGCCTCGAGCGCGTCGGCATGGCGGCTCGGCCTCGTCGGCCGTCGGTCGGCCAGCAGGAGCCGCGCGGCCTCGAGCGCCTCGCCCACCCGGCCGGCGGCGTTGAGCCGCGGGCGCGATGGCGAAGCGAGACGGTCTCGAGGTCGACCGCCGCCGGCGCGACGCCGGCGCGCTCGAGGAGCGCGGCGATGCCGGGCCGCGGCGCGGTCGCGCGATCGCTCGAGCCCGAGCCGGGCGATGGCCCGGTTCTCGCCGACGATCGGCGCCACGTCGGCGACGGTCCCGATGGTCGCGAGGTCGGCGAGGTCGAGGGCCGCCGCCGGCCCGCCGGGCACGTCGGCCAGGAGCAGCCTGGGCGACCTTGAAGGCGACGCCGCTGCCGGCCAGCCGGCGGTCCGGATAGCTCGAGTCCGGCCGGTGCGGGTTGACGATCGCGAGCGCCGGCGGCAGGACCGGCGGGACGCGGTGGTGGTCGGTGACGATGACGTCGATGCCGCGCGCGGCCGCGCTGCGATCTCGGCGTGGCTCGTCGTCCCGCAGTCGACCGTGACGATGACGCGTCGCCCCGGCCGCTACGGCGCGCGTCGAGCGCCGCGAGCGAGAGGCCGTGGCCCTCGTCGAGCCGGCTCGGGACGTACGGCTCGGCCGTCGACGCCGTACCGCGCGCAGCGCGATGGACCATGATCGCCAGCCCGGTCAGGCCGTCGGCGTCGAAGTCGCCGAAGACCAGGACGCGCTCGCCGCCGCTCGCGGCGCGCGCGCAGGCGGTCGAGGAGCGGTCGATGTCGGGCAGGCAGGCGCCGGGATCGTGCAGGCCGTCGAGCGGCTCCGGCGAACCAGGCGTCGACGGTCGGCGCCGTCGGCGACGCCGCGGGCGACGAGCAGGCCGGCGCAGCGCGCTCGGACAGGCCGCGCCGCCGCGGCAGCCGCGGCGTCGGCCGCGGCACGGCGGACGCGGTCGGGAAACGCCCAGCGGAAGCGCGGTTCGATCACGTCGCATCAGGATGCCACGCGGCGCTGCACCGCGGCTTTACCGGCGCCGTCGCAGCGCCGGGTCAGGAGACGGCGCGGCGGGCCCGCGGGGCGCGCGGGTCGTCGCGATCCGGCCGTGCCGGCGGTCGTCCCAGAGGTGCCAGTCGACGAGCAGCGGGCTGCGCCACGAAGATCGACGAGTAGGTGCCCGAGATGATCCCGATCAGCAGCGCGAGGACGAAGTCGCTGATCGCCGAGCCGCCGAACAGCAGCAGCGCGAGCAGCGTCAGGACGACGGTGAGGCTCGTCGTGATCGACCGGCCGAACGTCTGCAGGATCGAGTGGTTGACGATGTCGGCGAACGGCTCGCCGGCGTGGCGGGCCTGGTTCTCGCGGATCCGGTCGAAGACGACGATCGTGTCGTGGACGCTGAAGCCGATGATCGGTCAGCATCGCGGTCACGAACAGGGCGTCGATCTCGACGTGGAAGAACGTCCCGAGGATCGCGAAGACGCCGACGACGACGATGACGTCGTGGAGCAGCGCGACGAGCGCGGTCACGCCGAACTTCGACGTCGCGGAACCGGTAGGTGATCCAGAGCAGGATCCCGAGCGAGCCGACGAGGATGAGGATGAGCGCCTGGCTGATGAGGTCGGAGCTGACGACCGCGCCGATCGTCGTCAGGCTGCTCTGCGCGGCGATCGGGCCGAGCTCGGCCTCGAGGGCGGCGCGACCTCGCCGAGCTTGCCCTGGTCGTCGGCAGCTCGGCGTTGCCGGCCGGCGCGACCGACGGCGGACGCCGACGGGCGGCGCGCTGCCGGACGGGCGCGCGCCGACGGCGACGGCGACGGGCCGGCGGACGGCGCGGCTGACGGGCTGGCGGACGGCGCGTCGGCGCTCGGCGCCGGCGCTCGCGGCCGGCGCGGCCGACGCGCCCGGGCTGACGCTGGCGACGGCGCCGCCGACGGCGGGCGCAGCGTCGGGACCGGGGCTGCCGACGGCGCTCGGCGGCTGCAGGCCGACGGCGATCGGCTCGGTCTTGATCTCGATGAAGCCCGAGCCGGTCGTGACGGCGGTCGGCCTCGAGGCCCTGCTCGGCGAAGACCGCCTCGACCTGGTCGGGCGTGACGTTCGGATCCTCGAAGCGGATCTCCCAGCGTCGTGCCGCCGGTGTAGTCGATCGTGAACTGGAGGCCGGCGTCCGTGAACGGGCGTCAGGAGGATGAAGACGAGGCCCGGGATCGTGATGGATCAGCGAGATGAGGTAGAACCAGCGCCGCTTGCCGATGACGTCAAACACGCTCGCGCGCCTCGCGGCGGACGACGGCCGGATCGGCGCCGCGGGCCACGAACTCGTCCGTCGCGCAGGCCGTACAGCGACGGCCTGCGGGCCCAGTCCTGGCGGACGACGCCAGCGCAGGATCGTGCGGGTCACGACGATCGCGCTGAACATCGAGACGAGGACGCCGATGATCAGGACGAGCGCGAAGCCGCGGATCGTCGACGACCCGAAGGCGTACAGGATCGTCGGCGGTGATCGAGGCTCGACACGTTCGAGTCGAGGATCGAGTTCCAGGCCCGGTTGAAGCCGGCCTCGACCGCGGCCGGCGAGCGACTTGCCGACGCGCAGCTCCTCCTTCATCCGCTCGAAGATCAGGATGTTGGCGTCGACCGCCATGCCGACCGAGAGCACGAAGCCCGCGATGCCGGCGAGCGTCAGCGTCACCGGGATCGAGCCGGAAGATCGCGACGCACGACGAGCGTGTAGTAGAGCGAGCGCGAAGCTCGCGACCACGCCCGGCAGCCGGTAGTAGATGAGCATGAACGTGATGACCAGCGCGATGCCGATGCAGCGCCGGCGAGCAGGCTCTGGCTGAGGAACTGGTCGCCCAGCGTCGCGCTGATCGTGCTCGCTCGAGAGCTCGCTGATCGGGAACGGCAGCGAGCCGAACTTCAGGACCGTGACGAGGTTCGTTGGCCTCCTTCGCCGGGAAGCCGCCGATGCCGCCGGCCGTGATCTGGACGTTGCCGTTCGGGATCGCGTTCTTGATGACCGGCGCCGAGATGACCGTCGCCGTCGAGGGTGATCGCGAAGTAGTCGCCGACGTGCTGCGCCGGTGTAGTCGCCGAACAGCTTGGCGCCGTCGTCCTTGAGCACGAAGTCGACCGTCAGGCCGCCGTTCTGGTCCGTGCCGATCGACGCCGACTGAGACCTGGTCGCCGCTGAACAGCGGCGGGAACGTGCTTGCAGGTCGAGGACCTGGCCCTCGTGTCGCCTGGTCGTCTGGCCGAGCGGGACGAAGTCGAGGCGGCCGGTCTGGCCGACGAGCTGGCGGACCGCGTCGGGGTCGGTGACGCCCGGCAGCTCGACGACGACGCGGTCGGCGCCCTGGGTGACGACGACCGGCTCGGAGACGCCGGTCGGTGTTCACGCGGCGCTCGACGATGTCCTTGATGATCGCCATGTCCGCCGGCGGTCGGCGACTTGCCGTCGACCGGCTGCGCCTGGTACTCGACCCGAAGGCCGCCGGACAGGTCGAGGCCCAGCTTCGTCTCGACCGTGCGCGAGCCCGTCGGCGCTCGCGGCAGTCGGGCAGCGGTGAGGCCCGGGAAGAAGTCGATGAGGAGGGCGAGGACGCCGATGAGGACGATGAGGATGGGACCGGCTCTACGCATACCGGCGGGATGGTACACGGAACGCCGCCGGACGCCGCCGGCGCGCTCGTCAGGCCTCGAGGGTCGCCTTGATCCGCGCCGCCAGCGCCCGGCCGATGCCCGGCACGGCGGCGATCTGCTCGACCGGCGCCTCGCGCACGCGCTTGATCGAGCCGAACACCTTGAGCAGCTCGCGCTTGCCGCTTCGGGCCGACGCCGGGCAGGTCGTCGAACGCCGAGCGGATCGGTCCGCTTCGCCCGCAGGTCGCGGTGATAGGTGATCGCGAACCGGTGCGCCTCGTCGCGCAGGCGCTGGACGAGGTAGAGCGCCGGTGACGTCGCCGGCAGGCACGATCGGGTCGGCGCGGCCGGGCAGGAACAGCTCCTCGCGCTCCTTGGCCAGGCCGGCGAGCGGCGAGGTCGTGCAGGCCGAGCTCGTCGAGCACCGCCTTCGCGGCGCTCGACCTGGCCGCGTGCCGCCGTCGATGATGCACGAGGTCGGGCATCGCCCAGCGGCGCTCCTCCTCGCTGCCCTCCTCGCCCGCCTCGGCCGTGCCGGAACCGGCGCCGCAGGACCTCCTGGTGGCTGGCGAAGTCGTTCGGGCCCTCGACCGTCCTGATCCGGAACCGGCGGTACTCGCCGGTGCGCGGCTTGCCGTCCTCGAAGACGACCATGCTCGCCGACCGACTCGCTGCCCTGGAAGTTGCTGATGTCGTAGCACTCGATCCGCAGCGGCGGCGCCGGGCGAGCCCGAGCGCCTCGGCGAGCTCCTCGAGCGCGGCCGAGCGTCTTGCCCTGGTCGGCCAGCCAGCGGGCCTGCTCGCGCGCGAGCGTCTCGGCGGCGTTGCGCGTGGCGAGCGCCATGCAGCTCGCGCTTCTCGCCGCGCTGCGGCGACGCGGAGGTGGACCGGCCCGCCGCGCCGCTCGGCGAGGAACGCCTCGAGGTCCGCGGTCGTCGGCGAGCGCGGCGGGCACGTAGACCTCGCGCGGGATCGAGCGTCGCCCGCGCGTAGTACTGCTCGAGGAAGCTGGTCGAGCGACCTCGTCGTCGGTCGCCTCGCGCGCGCGCGTCGAGCAGGAAGACGTCGCGGCCGATCATCTTGCCGTCGCGGATCGACGAACAGCTGGACCGCCGCCTGGTTGTCCTGTCGCGGCGAGGCCGACGCAGGTCGAGCTCGGTCCGCGCGAAGGCCGCCATCTTCTGGCTCTCCATCGTCCGCTCGATCGCCCGGATCTTGTCGCGCAGGACCGCCGCCCGCTCGTAGTCCGGTCCGCTCCGCGGCGGCCGCCATCTCGCGCTGCGAGCGCCTTGACGAGCGTCTCCTGGCGGCCCTCGAGGAACAGCTCGACCTGGTCGATGTCGGCGCGGTAGTCGTCCTTCGAGATCGGCCTCGATGCACGGGCCCTGGCAGCGCTTGATGTGGTACAGGAGGCACGGCCGCTGGAGCGCCCGCTCGCCGTCCTTGATGTCGATCGTGCAGGTCCGGAACGGGAAGAGCCGGCGGACGAGGTTCATCGACTCGTCGACGCTCGGTCGCCGACGCGTACGGCCCGAAGTAGCGGCTGCCGTCGTTGGCGAGCTTGCGCGTCCGCTCGACGCGCGGGAAGTCGTCGCCGAGCGTGACCTTGATGTACGGGTAGCTCTTGTCGTCCTTGAGGCGGACGTTGAAGCGCGGCCGGTAGCGCTTGATGAGGTTGGCTTCGAGCAGGAGCGCCTCCGAGACCGAGTCGGTCATGCGTGTACCTCGACGTCGGCGACCCGGTCGATGACGCTCCGGATCCGGTGGATCTCGCCGGCCGGCGTCGCCTTCTGCCAGTACGACCGGCACGCGGTTGCGCAGGCTCTGGGCCTTGCCGACGTAGACGACGTCGCCGCGGGCGTCCTTCATGAGGTAGACGCCCGGCCGGTCCGGGAGTCGCTTGAGGCGTGGCTTCGAGGCGCGGGCGTTCACGCTCGATCGCTACGGCGTCCGGCGAAAGCGGAGGGGCGGGCCCTCGGCCCGCCTCTCCGGCGTGGATGGTCTCGACCGGCCGCGGATCACGGGGCGACGGTGATCCGTCCCTCGACCAGCGGGTCGATGTTCGGGTGGGCCGTCACGTACGGCGGTCACGACGTCGAGCAGTCAGGTCGCCCGGCTGAACTTCACGTTCGTGCCCTGGCTGAAGACGCGTGTAGCCGTCGCCGCCGGTGAACATGAAGTCGTTCGTGACGAACCGGACGCGTGTCGCCGTCGGCCGAGCGGCGTCGGCGTGCCGGACGGCCCGTTCGGCGCCTTCCAGATGCCGTCGACGACCGGCGTCGTGCCGTTGCAGTGGAACGTGACACCTGAGGCCGGACACCTGCGGGAACCGGCCGGTGCCGATCGCCGGCGTTGCAGAACGGCGCGAAGCCGTTGACGAACGCCGCCTTCACCTGGGCCCCGGTCAGCGTCTCGATGACGGTCCGGTTGCCGAAGGGCAGGACCGCGAACATCTCGCCCCAGGTGATCACGCCGTCGGCCTCACCGGCGGACGACGGAGGCGAACGAGATGTCCTGACCGCAGGCCGCCGGAGTTCGGTGCAGGCGGCCTCGACGCCCGGGTACTTCACCCGCATCGCGTCGGCGACCATGTTGCCCATCGCCGACTCGTGCGAGCCGGGTCGAGGTCGCGCGTGATGTCGTTCGCCTGCGTGCCGATGACCTGGTTGCGGAGCACGGCGGTCTCGGCGTTGGCCTCGTCGACGATCGCCTTGACGTCGGCCCGCGGCGCGACGCCGATGTTCTTCGCGACGCGGCGTCGCGCCGCCGGCCCACGCGACGTCGCCGTCCTTGACCATCAGCTGGAGCGACCGAGTAGCTCGCCCCGGCGTTGATGCCCTCGGTGATCGAGGATGTTGCCGACGCATCGAGGTTCGAGACGCGGTGCGTGTGGCCGACGATCATCGCGTCGACGGTCGTGTCCTGGAGCTGCGTCGGCGATGTCGAGGATCGGGCCCGTCCCAGGCCGTGCCGGCGGCGTTGCCGAGCGGTGTTCGGCCCGACGATCGGTGCCCTGGTGGATGACGCACGACCTGGACCTTGACGCCCTGCTTGCGCAGGCGCTCCGACTCGGCCTTGATCCGCGTCGCCTCGGCGAGGAACGTCAGCCCGGCCGTGGCGCCGGCCGAGACGAGCTCCGGCGTCGTCTCGAGCTCGGCGCCGATGACGCCGACCTTGACGCCGTTGACGTTGAAGACCTTCGACGGCGTGCACCCACGACGGCGGCTGTGCCGGTCGCGGTCTCGACGATGTTCGTCGGCCAGGAACGGGAAGTGCGCGCCGCGCCTGCTGGGTCGAGGAGCCGCTGCACGCCGTAGTCGAACTCGTGGTTGCCGTAGCGACGTGGCGTCGAGGCCCCAGGCGTTCTCGACGTCGATCGTCGGCGTGTCCTCGAGCAGCGCCGAGTTCGGCGGCGACGCGCCGACGTTGTCGCCGGCGGCCAGGATCAGGCCCGGGCCGGGCAGGCTGGCCGAGCTCCTCGTCGAACATCGTCGCCAGGTGCGCCGGCGCCGCCGACGGGACGTTGATGCGCCGTCGAACGGTGGTCGTCGGGTCGAGCTCGAGCTGGCCGTGGAAGTCGTTGAGGCCGACGATCGAGATCGGCGTGACGCGCTCGCCGCCCTTGACCATCGACGAGCAGGACCCGGCCCTGGCTGTGCTGCGGCTCCGGGGATGCCGAGCAGGTAACGCGAGCGTCGGGGCGAGGTCGATCGTGCGCGCCGTCACCGAGCCGCGTTGCCGATGCCCTCGCCACCGGCGAGGAACGTCGCCCGCATGTTGATGTTGCTGCGTCGAGGTCCTGGACGTCCGGCACGTAGCCGTGCTGGCCGAAGAACTGCGACGGGGCGATCAGCGTGCCCGGCGTCTCGGCGTCGAACTGGTAGGGCGGGTAGGAGAACGCGACGAGGTCGCCGGTCCGCGTCGGATGGGCCATGTCGGCGGTGCGAGCCCGGCCCGTTCGGGATGTACCGGGCCTCGCGCCTTGGTGAAGGCCCGGTCGATGACCTTCCAGCCCTCGGGCTGGCCGTCGTGGGTCCAGTCGTTGGGGTCGCCGAGCGCCGAGGTACGCGGCCCTGATCTGCGTCGACCGTCGCGGCCTGCGTCGGCTGCGGCGACCTGCTGGAAGCCGCCGCCGGCCGGGTCGCGGCCGGCGAGGTTGAGGTAGATCTGGACGGTGCCGCCGGCCCAGCAGGCCTTGGCCTTGCCGATCGTCTCGCCCGTGGCCGGGCCGGCAGTTCGACGTCTGCGGCGTCGAGAGCAGCCCGAGGTCGACGAGCGACCTTGCTGGCGTCGATCGCCAGGAACTGCGGGCGAAGCCGTGGTCGGACGACGACGAACGTCGTCGGGTCGCTCGCCCATCAGGCTTGCGGGCCGAGCGTCAGCGTCTCGTCGGCTTCCTGGTAGGCGGTCCGGATGAGCGCCTCGACGCGCTGGCGACGCGACGGTCCCGGCACGCCGTCGAGGTTGACGTCGTCGTAGGCCGGGTTGGCGGCGCCGTTCGGCAGCGTCGGCGTGACGAGCCCGAGGAACTGGTGCTGGAACTCGTCCGTGGTCGGGCACGCCGGCCAGCAGCGAGGTCGGGCTGGTACGGTCTCGATGACGTACTCGAGCATCGGCTGGTGGCCGGTCGCCCAGTAGAGGCCCTGCTGGACGTAGGTCTCCTCGCTGACGACGCCGGCCTCGAGGACGGCGAAGTCGGCCGCGGTCGAGGTCGGGAACGTCTGGGCGAGGTACTCCGCGAAGTCGCCGGTGAAGCCTGGCTCGCCCGGCCAGGTCGGCCAGGTCGGCGATGGCGCGGCTGACGCGACGTGTGGAAGAGGCGGACGCGCGAGAGGTCCTTCGGTCAGCTCCTCGACCTTGACGAGCATGCCGGCCGTCTTGCCGTCGAGCGCGCCGCCGACGATCTTGACCTTGACGTCGGCCAGCTGGCCGCTTGCAGCGGTGCCGACCGCGTCGGCCGCCGTCCTTCGTGCGCGGAGAACAGGACGCGTGTCGTAGTTCGATCGTGCCGTCGTTGGTGCTGTCGAAGATGCAGGCGTTGAGGCCGTACTTGTCGACGCCGAAGTCGAGGACGCGCAGGCGCATCTCCATCGGCCGGGCTGAACGTCGCGGGCAGCGCGCCGGTCCAGCCGGTCGCGGTCGGTCGGCGCCGCGCCCGGGAACGGCGCCTGGCCGGCGTAGCCGGCGGGATGGTCGAACTGGAGGCCGAAGGCCGGCGATGAACGTGGCGTCGTCGAACAGCGACGTCGAGCTGGCGCCGATGAAGTTCGTCGCGACGCCACGGCCGGAGAAGAACGACTGGAAGTCGATCGTCGGGCCGCTGATGGTGGCGTTGCGCGCCGCCGGCCCACTCGACCTGGGCGACCTTCGGGCCAGCCGCGCTCGGCGGACTGGGCGATCGGTCTCGGCCTGCAGCACGCCCGGGTCGAACGCCGCCGTGCGGTTGCGCGAACGGCTGGCCGTTGATGTGGAACGTGTTGTTCGTCGAGCCGTGGACGCCCGGCCACGCGCCGGTGGCCAGCGTGTACCAGCCGGCGCCGGTGTTCGGCGGCGCCTGGGTCAGCAGGCCGTTGCCCGAGGCGTAGCGTGCCATTGCGCAGGAACGAGCGCATCGTCGGCATCACGCCCTCGGTCTCGCATACTTCGGCGCACGATGTCCTGGCGCATGCCGTCCGGCGGCGAAGAAGACCGCGTGGTCGCTCTGCGACGAGGGTTGGTCATGCGTGGCCAGCACGGCGGTCGCGGCCCCGAGCTGCTGAGGACCAGCAGGCTCGCGACCGAAGCAGCGTGATCAGGCGACGGGACGTATCGGGACACGTGGGCACCTCCGCGACTCGAGCCGTACGTTCGGGACGCGCGATCCAGGGAGGTCCGCGGTGGCTGCGAGTCCCTCCGCCGAGCGCGTCGTCACCGTAGGCTCCCTAACCTCATCGCCGTGTGAACCGTTGTGACCTTTCGACCGCATTGCAATCTCCGACGTTCACGCCCGTTGACGTCGCGAAGCCGCGGGTGAGAGGCTCCGCCCAGACTCCCGCGCATGTCGATGCACCCGTCCGTGGGCGGACCGCCTCGCCCGACTGGCGCCCGACCAGCGAGCCGCGGCGACCGCGCCGCCCGGCCCGTGCTCTGGTCGTCGCGCCCGCGGGCAGCGGCAAGACCACGACGCTCGTCGCCCGCGATCGCCTGGCTCGTCGATCGACCGGCGTCGACGCCCGACACGATCGCGGCCATCACGTTCAACCGTCGTGCCGCGGTGGAGCTCGGCGAGCGGCTCGACGCCGCGCTGGCGCCGCTCGGCGTCGAGGCCGGCGCGCGGTCCGCGTCCGGACGTTCCACGCGCTCGGGCCTCGAGATCCTCCGCGACGCGGGCGCGGCCGATGGAGCCGCTCGTCGATCGCGGCGCCGCTCCTGCGCGAGCTCGCGCCCGGCGGCCGACGACGGCCGACGCTGTCGGAGCTGGACGGCGCGATCTCGCGCCTGAAGCGTCGAGCTGGGCGTGACGCCTGACCGAGGTCGCGGCCGACCCGAGGCGCGGGCCGATCGCGCGGACGCTTCGTCGCGTACGAGCGGGCGATCGCGGCGCCGGGCGGGCTCGACTTCGACGACCTCGTCCTGCGGGCGCATCGGCGCGGCTCGAATGGCCGACCGGCACGTCCTCGAGCGGTGGCGCGAGCCGCTGCGCGCATCTGCTCGTCGACGAGGTCCAGGACGTCGACCGCGCCCAGCTCCGGCTCGCGCTGCTCGCTCGCGGCGCCGGCGAACCGGATCCTCCTCGTCGGCGACGACGACCAGTCGATCTACGGCTGGCGGCTCGCCGACGTCCGGCGCGTCCTCGGCGCTCGACGACGCTGCTGCCGGGCCTGCGGCGGGTCGACCTCGAGGTCAACTACCGGTGCCCGCCGCCGGTCGTCGAGCGCGCCGTCCGCCTGGTCGCGCCACAACCGGCGAGCGGTTCGCGAAGCGGATCCGCGCCGGGCCCGGCGGCGGCACGGCCGGCTCGTCCTCGCGCCCGACGCGGCGGACGACGCGGTCCGGCTCGGAGCGAGCCATGCGGACCACTGGCCCGACGACGACTCGACGCGGGCGGTCCTCGCCCGGACCGAACCGCGAGCTGATCCCGGCGCGTCGTGGTCGCCATGGCGCTCGGGCATGCCGTTCCGGCGCCGCCGCGGCTCGCAGCTGCCGCTCGAGGACCCGCGCGCTCGACGGCGAGCTGGCCGACGTCGCAGGCGCCGCGTCCGGCCGGGCGAGCCGCTTGCTCGTCGACGCTCGGCGACGTGCCGCGACGCCGCGGCGACCGGACCGCGATCGGCGCCGTCGACCGCGATGCTCCTGGCGTGGGCGGCCGGCCGTTCGCGGATCTCGACGCCGTTCGCGCGCACGCGATCGCTGGACGGCCGGCGGCGCCTGGCCGAGCTGCGCCGCGACGACGCCGCGCTGACGCCTCGCCACGGCGCACGCGACGAAGGGCCTCGAGTTCGACCACGTCGTGGTCGTCGGGATGGACGCGGCGCGCTTCCCGAGCGCCCGGGCGGTCAGCCGATGCCGCGGACCCGGCGCGCGCCTACGAGGAGGAGCGCCGGCTCGCCTACGTCGCGTGGACCCGCGCGCGCCGCTCGCTGACGCTCGCTGTACGACCCGGCGGCCCCGTCGCCGTTCCTGCTCGAGGCGTTCAGCGCCGAGGAGCTGGGCTCGCTCAGTCGCGCCCGTGCGCTCCGGTTGAGCTCGCGCAGCGAGGCGGTCGATCGCGTCGAGGAACGGCTCGGTCAGCGTCCGCCGGCAGCGACGTCGCGGACGGAGTCCTTCGGCGCCGTAGGCCGCCCGTGCGCGCATCGCCGTCCGCCGCAGCGGCAGCCGGCTCATCGTCGCGCAGGCGGTCGGGCAGCGGCTCGAGGTAGGTCGACCCAGCGGGTCGGCGCCGAGGTCGCGCGCCGCGGCCAGCAGCCGGTCGGCGTGCCGGGCCGCCTCGAGGCCGGCCGCGTCGATGGCCGGACGCTCGTGGCGGGCCGGCGACGCGCAGCGGCTCCACGCGGCCCGCGCGGCTCAGTCATCCGGCGGGCGCGGCACCCGCCGCGCTCGGCTCCGCCGTCGCGCCGTCGGCTGGGCGCGAGCAGCACGAGCGGCAGGCGCTTGCGCTCGGACCCGTTGACGAGGATCCGGAACGAGTAGTCGCCGGGCGCCGGGAACGTCAGGTTCCACAGGTCGATCGAGAAGGTGCAGCGATCGGCGTCGCGGCCGTCGCGCTGGCTGCGCGCGACGAGGCTGCCCGGTCGCGCCGGCGACCTCGCCGCCGTCCGGGTCGAGCAGGACGAACCGGATCTCGTGCTCGCGGTCCGTCTCGGGCGCCGTGACCTGCAGGCCGATGACCAGCGCGAGGTGCGGGTGGCGCAGCGGGAAGCGCCGGCCGCCGATCCGGGCGATGCCGCCGCCGAGGACGTGGAACTTCTGGCCGGGGATCGGTCTCCGGCGGCGTCGGCGAGGAAGGCGAAGTCGATGTCGGGCATCGGCCGTGATGCGTACGCCCGGCTGCCGGGGCTCAGCGGTCGCGCGCCGCGGCGCGCCGCGCGCTTGCGCGACGGCGCGATCGTCGGCCGCGATCGCGCTGCCGGTGCCCGTTCGCGCCGCGCCGCCGCGACCGGCCTCGTCGGCGAACGTGACGTCCGACAGCGGCACGAGCGGCTCGCCGCGCAGGACGCGGGCGAGGTACTCGCCGGTCGCCGAGCCCGTCGGTCGCGGCGACCGTCTCCGGGCGTGCCCTCGGCGATGATCCGGCCGCCGCGGTCGCCGCCCTCGGGCCCGAGGTCGACGATCCAGTCGGCGGTCTTGATGACGTCGAGGTTGTGCTCGATGACGAGCACCGTGTTGCCGCCGTCGACGAGCCGGTGGAGGACCTCGAGCAGCTTCTCGACGTCGGCGAAGTGCAGCCCGGTCGTCGGCTCGTCGAGGACGTAGAGCGTCCGGCCGGTCGCCCGCCGCGACAGCTCGGTCGACGAGCTTGACCCGCTGCGCCTCGCCGCCCGACAGCGTCGTCGCCGGCTGGCCGAGGTGGACGTAGCCGAGGCCCGACGTCGTACGAGCGTCTGCAGCTTGGCGCGCGACGTTCGGGACCGCCGCGAAGAACTCGAGCGCCTCGGCGATCGGTCATCTCGAGGACGTCGGCGATCGACTTGCCCTTGTAGTGGATCTCGAGCGCCTCGCGGTTGTAGCGCTTGCCCTTGCAGACCTCGCACGGGACGTAGACGTCGGGCAGGAACTGCATCTCGATCTTGAGGATGCCGTCGCCCTTGCAGTTCTCGCAGCGGCCGCCCTTGACGTTGAAGCTGAAGCGGCCCGGCGTGTAGCCGCGCAGACGCGCGCCTCCGGCACGCCGGCGAACAGCTCGCGGATCGGCGTGAACAGCCCGACGTAGGTCGCCGGGTTCGAGCGCGGCGTCCGGCCGATCGGGCTCTGGTCGATCTCGATGATCTTGTCGATGTGCTCGGCGCCCTCGAGCGCGTCGTGCGCGCCCGACCGGCTCGCGCGAGCCGTTGAGCTCGCGGGCGAGCGCGCCCGGCCAGAGACCTCGGTCGACGAGCGATGCTCCTGCCCGCTGCCCGAGACGCCGGTGACGGCGACGAAAGACGTGCCGAGCGGGAACATGCAGGTCGAGGTCCGCTGGAGGTTGTGCTGGCGGGCTCGCCCGACGGACGAGGGAGCTGCCGTTGCCCCGGCGGCGTCGGCGCTTCGGGACCGGGACCGCAAGCGGTCGCCGCGGAGAGCGCGCCGGTGATCGAGCGCGGCTCAACGGCAATACGTAAC
>ERZ1370068.9503-contig-8278_pt1 | contig 32362 bp, 34 predicted proteins | sample MGYA00561227_ERZ1370068 | MGnify/ENA primary metagenome ERZ1370068 (study PRJEB38410, sample SAMEA6850437) | metagenome | study: Metagenomic assessment of the ecological functions of the soil: analysis of the soil microbiota associated with the...
TGCAGATCGCCGCCGATGCGGGCGCCGACGTGCTCTGTCTCTGCGACACCAACGGCGGGCGCATGCCGTGAGAGATCGCCGCGGCGATCGACGCCGTGCGCGCGCAGGTGCGCGACGCCGATCGGCATCCACTGCCACAACGATTCCGAGCTGGCGGTCGCCAACAGCCTGATCGCCGTCGAGCACGGCGCCGTCCAGGTGCAGGGCACGATCAACGGCATCGGCGAGCGCTGCGGCAACGTCAACCTCTGCTCGGTGATCGCGAACCTGCAGCTCAAGATGGGCTACCACGTGGTCACGCGCGGCGAACCTGCGCCGGCTGCGCGAGCTGTCGCGCTTCGTCGACGAGCTCGCCAACATCGAGCACAGCAAGCGGCAGGCGTTCGTCGGGCAGAGCGCGTTCGCCCACAAGGGCGGCGTGCACGTCGCCGCGGTGCAGCGCAACCCGCAGACCTACGAGCACATCGATCCGGCAGCTGGTCGGCAACCAGCCAGCGCGTGCTGGTGTCCGGACCTCTCGGGCCGCGCCAACATCGTCTACAAGGCGCAGCAGTTCGGCGTCGACATGGAGAAGCTCGACGGCCACGTGCAGCACCTGGTCGAGGAGGTCAAGCAGCTCGAGCACCAGGGCTACCAGTTCGAGGGCGCCGAGGCGTCGCTCGAGCTGCGCATGCACCGCGTCCAGCACGGCGACCTGCGCTACTTCGAGCTGATCCAGTTCCGCGTCGTGCGACGAGAAGGGCTACATGCGCCTGGTGTTCGGCGACAACGGCAGTTCGCAGGTGAAGACCGACGAGCGCATCGAGCACGACCCGGCGTCGGCCTGGGCGGCGGTGATGGTGGCGGGGCCGAACGGCGAGATCGAGCACACCGCGGCCGAGGGCAACGGACCGGTGAACGCGCTCGACACGCGCGCTGCGGCGCGCGCTGCGCCGCTTCTACCCGGCGATCGAGGACGGTGCGGCTGCTCGACTACAAGGTGCGCGTGCTGAGCGGCGGCGCGAGAGGCAGCGCCGCGCCGGTGCGCGTGCTCGATCGAGTCGGGCGACGGCACCGGACCGCTGGGGCACCGTCGGCGTATCGCTGAACGTCATCGAGGCGAGCTGGCAGGCGCTGGTCGATAGCTTCGAGTACAAGATCTACAAGGACGCCAAGCGCGGCGGCCGACGCACAGGCGCACGACGCGAAGAACGCACAGAGGCCATAGAGGCCACAGAGGCCGTCCTGTAGGCTCTCGATGCCCTGTGCGTTTCGACAGCGCATGATCTACCTCGACCACAACGCGACGCGCGCCGCTGCCGACATCGCACGTGCCGCGGCGATGCTGCCGGTGCTCGATACGGCGGCAGGCAATCCGTCGAGTGCGCACGCGGCGGACGCCGGCGCGCTCGCGGCGCGCTCGAGCAGCGCGCCGAGCGATTGCCGACGCGCCGTCGCGACCGGCCGGCGTCGGTATGTCTTCACCAGCGGCGGCGACCGAAGCGCAACAATCTGGCGCTGCTCGGATGCCGTGCGAGCCGCGCGGTGCGCACCTGGTCGCGTCGCCGATCGAGCACGCGTCGGTGCTCGGTCCGGTGCGCGAGCTCGAGCGCCGCGGTGCGACGGTCACCTGGCTGCCGGTCGATGCCGCCGGACGGGTGACGCCTGACGACGTCGCCGCGGCGCTCACGGCCGGACACGGCGCTGGTGTCGGTCGGCTGGGCGAACAGCGAGATCGGCACGCGTGCAGCCGATCGCGCGACGATCGGCGCGCTGCTGCCGCGACGCGCGGGCGTGTGCTGCACGTCGACGCGGCGCAGGCGCGTCGGCGCAGCCTGGCGGTGAGTGCCGCGGACGTCGACCTCTGCGCCATCTCCGCCCACAAGCTCGGCGGACCGATCGGCATCGGCGCGCTGATCGTGCGGTCGCGGCGTGGCGCTGCGGCCGCTGCTCTGCGGCGGCGAGCAGGAACGCGGGCGGCGGCCGGGCACCGAGAACGTCGGCGGCGCCGTCGGGTTTGCGCGCCGCGATCGCGTGCGCCGCGCGTTGAGCGCGCTGGCCGGGCTGCGCGAGCGGCTGTGGCGGCGGATCGCGGACGTCGAGTGGCCTCCGCCGCCACGGCCCGCTCGACGGGCTGACTGCCGAACACGCTCAACGTCGGCTTCGCCGGGCTCGCTGGCGAGACGCTGGTGGCGGCGCTCGATCTCGAAGGCGTGTGCGGTGTCGGTCGGATCCGCGTGCGCGGCCGGCTCCGGCGAGCCGTCGTACGTGCTGCGCGCCATCGGCTGCGACGAGGCGGCAGCGCGCGGCGGCGTGCGCTTCAGCCTCGGAGCGCGCGACGACGGCGACGGAGATCGATGCCGCGGCGGCGCGCCGCTGCGGCAGCGTGCGTCGACGGCGCGCGCGACGTACCGCCGGCGCCGGCGGTGCGCCGTAGGCCGCCATGGCGCGCGAACGCATCGTCGGTGCGCGATGAGCGGCGGCGTCGACAGCTCGCTGGCGGCGGCGCTGCTGGTCGAGGCCGGGCTACGACGTCGTCGGCGTCTCGATGCGGCTCTGGGAGGCGCAGCGCCGAGCGACGGAGCGGCTGCTGCTCGCTCGACGACTTCCTCGACGCGCGCCGCGTCGCCGAGCAGCTCGGCATTCCGTTCTACGTGATGGACTTCCGCGACGCCTTCGGCGGCGCCGTGGTCGACGCCTTCGTCGGCGAGTACCGGCGCGGGCGCACGCCGAACCCGTGCGCGCTGCAACCAGTACGTGAAGTTCGCCGGCTTCTGGGACCGGGCGCGCGAGCTCGGCGCGACGCTGCATCGCGACCGGGCACTACGCGCTCGCGTGCGCACGACGACGGCGGCGCCGTCACTGCTCGCGCGGCGTCGATGCGGACAAGGATCAGTCGTACTTCCTCTTCGGCATCGAGCCGGCGGTGCTGGCGCAGACGCTGCTTCCCGGTCGGCGGCCTGCGCAAGGTCGAGCGTGCGCGCCGAGGCGGCGCGGCGCGGCCTGCCGGTGGCCGGCAAGCCGGACAGCCAGGAGGTGTGCTTCGCGCCGCGCGGCGGTACGCGGCATTCGTCGCGCGCCAGGCCTCGTCGGTGCCGGCGCGCGGCCGGTCGATCGTCGACGAGGACGGGCAGGTGGTGGCGACGACACGACGGCGTGCACCGCTTCACGATCGGGCAGCGCCGCGGCCTCGGCGTCAGCCGGCGGCGCGCCGCGCTACGTGACGGCGATCGACGCGGCGACGGCACCGTGCACGGCTCGGCGACGCGGCGCAGGTGGTGGCGGCCAGGTCTGGTCGGCGGATGAGCGCGAACTGGCTCGCGCCGCTGCCGGCGCCGGGCGCGCGTCTGCGGTGAAGATCCGCTCGCGCTTCGCGCCGCAGGCGGCGCGCGTCGTGCGCGCCGACGCCGACGGCGTTCGCGGTCGTGGCGGATGACGGCATGCGCGCCGTGACGCCCGGACAGGCGGCGGTGCTGCTACGACGGCGACCGCGTGATCGGCGGCGGCTGGATCGATCGCGGGCGCGCTGAGCGGCGCCAGCGACCGGCGCGCGCGCGGCCGCGAGCGCGGCGCGATCGAGGTGACGCCGCTGACCCGCCCGCTGCGCGTCGCCTTCGCGACGCTCGGCTGCAAGGTGAACCAGTACGACACGGCGACGATGCGAGACGGCGCTGCGCGGCGACTGCGAGATGCGTGCCGTTCGCCGCCGGCGCCGACGTCGTACGTCGTGAACTCCTGCACGGTCACCGACCGCGCCGACGCCGAGAGCCGGCAGCTGGCGCGCCGCGCGCGCCGGCTGAATCCGACACGGGCGCGTGATCCTCACCGGCTGCTTCGCGCAGACCAGCCCGCAGCGCGCCGCGCTGCCGGAAGTCGACTACGTGATCGGCGTCGGCCGGCTGCCCGACATCCTGCGCGCCGTGCACGATCAGATCCCGGCCGACGAAGGGCGCATCCTGGTGCAGCAACCTGCGCAAGGCCGAGCACGGTGACGACGCTCGGCGCCGAGATGCTTCGCCGGCCAGACGCGCGCGTTCCTCAAGGTGCAGGAGGGCTGCGACCTCTTCTGCACCTTCTGCATCGTGCCCGTTCGCGCGCGGCCGCAGCCGCAGCGTCGAGCCGCGCCGCGTGCTCGCCGAGCTCGAGCGGCTGGCGGCGCGCGGCTTCCGCGGAAGTCGGTGCTGACCGGCATCCACCTCGGCGGCTACGGCAAGGATCTCACGCCGTCGCTCACGTTCGCCGATCTCGTCGGAGATGATCGCCGAGACGCGCGCCGGTGCCGCGCATCCGCCTGAGCTCGATCGATCCGCCGGAGGTGACGCCGCGGCTCCTCGACCTGATCGCGACGCAGCGCCGGTGCTCTGCCCGCATCTGCACGTGCCCGTGCAGGCCGGCGCCGACGGCGTGCTGCGCCGCATGCGGCGGCTGCTACGACGCGCGCCTGGTGCGCGACGTCGCGGCCGAGATCGCGCCGCGCGCTGCCCGACGCGGCGCTCGGCACCGACGTCATCGCCGGGTTTCCGGGCGAGAGCGAGGGCGAATTCGCCGCCGGCCTGGCGCTGCTCGAGGCGGCGCCGTTCACCTACTTTCACGTCTTTCCCTACTCGCGGCGGACCGGCACCACGGCGGCGAAGGCGACCGACCACCTGCCAGCCGGAGACGATCCGCGCGCGCGCGCAGGCGCTGCGCCGCGGCTCGGGCGCGCGAAGCGGCGCGACGTTCGCCGCAGCGCTGCGTCGGCGCCGAGCTCGACGTGCTGGTCGAGACGACGCGCGACCGCGCCAGCGGCCGGCTGGTCGGCTACAGCCGCAACTACGCGCGCGTGCTGCTCGACGGTCCCGATGCGCTCGCCAACCGCGAGGTGCGCGTGCGGGCGCGTGGCGCGCGACACGGCGATCGGCGTGCGCGGCGAGTCACGAGTCGGCATGAGACGCCGATGCGGCAGACCGCTCGGTGACGAGTATCGACGACCTCGAGGCAGCGGCTCGGCTACACGCTTTCTCGACCGCCGTCTGCTCGAAGCGGCGCTGACGCACACCTCGGCGCTGCCGGCCGGCGCGGTGCGCGGCCGGCGAGCAGCTCGAGTTCCTCGGCGATGCCGTGCTCGGTCGTGGTCATCGCCGACCTGCTCGATCTGCACCTTCCCGCAGCTCGACGAGGGCGAGCTCTCGAAGCGGCGCGCGACGCTGGTGCGCGCGCCGACCCTGGCGGACAAGGCGCGCGGGCTCGGGCATCGGCGAGGCGCTGCGCCTCGGGCGCGGCGAGGATCGCGGCGGCGGCCGCGAGAAGGCGTCGATCCTCGCCTCGACCTACGAGGCGGTGCTCGGCGCCGATCTATCGCGACGGCGGTTTCGCGCGCACGCGCGGCCTGATCGCGCGTCACTTCAAGGCAGACATCGACCGCGGCGGCATCGCCGGCGGCGCCCGACTGGAAGACGATCCTGCAGGAGCGCACCCAGGCGGCGCAGCGGATCGTGCCCGAGTACCGCGTGAGCGAAGAGAGCGGCCCGGCGCACGCGCGCGCGCTTCGCTGTCGAGATATGGGTCGCCGGGGCGCGCCTGGCCGTCCGGGTACGGCCCGAGCAAGCGCACCGCCATGAGCAGGACGCGGCGCGCGCCGCGTCTCGACGAAGAAGGCGACGGCTGAAGTTGCGAAGACAGAAGGCAAAAAGACAAAAGACAAAAGGCGAGCTTGAGGTCGGCGAGATCCGACTCTCGACTCTCTGATGTCCACCTTTTGTCTTTGCCTTTGTCTTTGTCTTGCGGGCGCTGATAGCCCGCTTCACGAGGGCTTATCGCCGCGCCTGCGTCGCCGAGCCGATCGACCCGTGTGGGCCGGCCGTGGCGATTCCAGCTCGAGTGCCGTGCTAGACGTTGCGATGGAGGGTCGCGACGTCAGCGTCGAAGGAGTTCTTCAACCCTGACATCGGAGTTCTCTCCCTCGATCATCGGCGTCGACTGGGAGCGGTACTTTCGCTTCGCGCGCCCGACGTCGCGGTGGCGCGGAGGAGCTCGACACCTTCAAGATGGTCCTGCGCACCGTCGGCGAGATCGCGGAGTCGATCGAGGACGGCGCACGCGACCACTGGCACGAGCACGTGCGGGTCGAGGACGGCAACGTGATCGTGCCGCCGCACATCGCCGCCGGCTACGCGAAGCTGCGCGGAGGCCGGGCTCGTCTGCGCTGCCGATCAGCACCGAGTACGGCGGCTACGGCCTGCCGTTCCTGATCAACTGCGCCTATCTCGAGATGATCTCGCGCGCCGACTCGAGCCTGATGACGATCGTCGGCCTGCAGGCCGGGCGTCGGCGCACGACATCGAGAAGTACGGCAGCGACGAGCTGAAGGCAGCGCTACCTGCCGCGCTTCGCCTGCGGCGAGCTCCAGGGCTGCGATGGATCTGACCGAGCCGCAGGCGGGCTCGGACCTCGGCAACATCGCGCACGCGCGGCGACGCTGGAGGGCGACCACTACGTCGTCGCAGGGCGAGAAGATCTTCATCACCAACGGCGGCGCCGACGATCCATCTCGTGCTGGCGCGCGACGCGGCGACCTTCGAGCAGTCGAAGGGCACGACCAACGGGCTGAGCCTGATGCTCTGTCCGCGCATCGCTGCCGGACGGGCAGCCGAACGCGCATCACGCGTGCGCGCGCGTCGAGTCGAAGCTCGGCATCCACGGCTCGCCGACCTGCGTGATCGAGTTCGACCGCGCCGAGGGCTTCCTGCTCGGCAAGCGCGGGGCAGGGCTTCAAGGCCATGCTCGACCTCATGAACAACGCCCGGCTCGGCGTCGCCGCGCAGGCGATCGGCATCGCCGAGGCGGCCTACCGACGCGGCGCGCGACGTATGCCGAGCGAGCGCGTGCAGTTCGGCGCGCCGATCCTGCAGCAGCCGCTCGTGAAGTCGATGCTGACGCTGATGGCGCATCAACATCCAGGCGGCGCGGGCGCTGCTCTACCGCACCTGCGCGCTGATCGACATGACCGACGCGCCATCGGGCACTACCTCGAGTCCGAGCGCGGCGGAAGCGACCCGCAGCGCGCCGACGCTCGCAGCAGGAGCTCGAGCGCAACGCCGCACCTCATCGCGCTTTCTCACGCCGCTCTGCAAGTACTACGCGACCGAGATCTCGAACAACGTGACGCGCGGCGGGCATCCAGGTGCACGGCGGCATCGGCTACATGGCCGAGTCGCCCGCCGGCCACTACCACTCGGACTCGATCATCACGACGATCTACGAGGGCACGTCGGAGATCCAGGCGAGCTTCGCGCTGAAGGAGATGAGCAAGGGCGCGCTGTTCGCGGCGCTCGACGCCGATCAGCACGGCGACCTCGAGCCTGCGGCGCGACGCGCACGCGCCGAGCTGGTCGAGATCAGGTGCACGACGGCATCGACTGGATCCACAAGTCGCTGCCGGCGGTGATGGGCGATCCGCGGTACGCGCTGCTCAACGCCAAGCGCGTCTGCGAGATGGTGATCGACGTCCTCGTCGCCGCCGAGCTGCTGGCCGCAGGCGCCGCTCTCCGACGGCGGAAGCGCGAGCTCGCGACGGCTTCATCCACCGGCGGATGTTGGTGGTCGAGACCAACGCGCGCCGCATCGGCGGTCAGCGACGCGTCGCGCATCCAGCGTTACGACACGATCCTCGGGCTGGATCGCTAGTGAGGCGCGAGACACCAACCCCCCCCACCGCCCAAATCGCCTCCGATATCCACAGTCGCGAACGAGCAGAGGCGGCGGGAGGTTCGCTCCGCCGCCTGAGAGCGGGAATTGGTGCGCTCGATTGCCATCGAGGGTGGGAGTGCCCGCGTTCGCTGCTCAACTCGCTACGCGGCGCCGGGTTCGCCAGGAAGGGTCGTGAAACGACGAAGGGCCGACCGCGGTTGCCGGTCGGCCCTTCGGAATCACGAACGAATCGCGGCGCTCAGTTCGACGCCGAGATCATGTGGGCGATGGTGAAGAACTCCTCGGTGAGACCGGTCTTGGCGCCCTGGTTGAAGTACCAGCCCGGCTCGCCCGGATACTTGGCGCTCGGCAGCGCGGCGCGGGTCGCGTGCGCTCAGCTGCATGTCGACCATGCTGATGCTGTGCGTGAACGGCATCTCCGAGTCGTAGGTGTCGCCGTAGCCGGGCGCGGCCTTGTTGCGGAAGCCGAACTGGTTGAGCCAGACCTTCCAGAGCTGGCCGGCCTTGTCGTAGATGTCGCTGTAGGCGATGAAGTACGATCTCCTTGTCGATGAAGAGCACGCGCTTGCCGTAGGCGTACTGCGCCTGCTTGGCGACGCCTTCGAGCACCCACACGTCGCGCGGCTCCCAGTTGTCGCAGTAGACGAAGTCGCCGCCGCCGGGGCAGTACTCGACCGGGAACTTCTCGGCGTGGAAGGTGGCGAGGATCTTCTTGTCGCCGAGGAACTTCCAGGTGAACCAGGGGATCTGGCCGGCGTAGCCGCCGTAGCTGTCGACGTCGGTATCCTGGCCGAAGAGCGCGTCGGAGCGCTGCGCGCTGGAGAGACGGCGCACGCGGCGCAGGGTGGGCAGGTAGAGCCAGGTGTCGTCCTGGCGGTCGGGATCGAGATAGCGGATGCCGGTCAGGCCGACGCCCTTGAGATCGAACGGCTCGAGGATCGGATGCAGCGACTGCTTGGCGCGGACGCCTTCGCTGTTGGGCAGCAGCACCGGCTTCGGGATCGACGTACGAGGCGGCCGGTGTAGAAGAGGGTGCGCAGGTGGTCGAGGATGTAGTGGCGCTCGACCTCGAGCGGCTTGTCCGAGACCGTGCCGGTGTCGGCGTCGAAGTTGCGCAGGTCCTGGTCGTCGGTGACGTACGGCTTGTACTCGTAGTTGAACATGATCTTGAGCGCGACGTTGCGGATCGTTCGGATCGATCTTCGGGAACGGCATGCCGGCGACGTGGCCCTCGATCGATGCGGCCGTCGGCCGACAGCTTCACCTGGCCCGGAGTACTTCTCGCGTCGCCTCCTTGTACGGCCGGGTTCCACTCGATCTTCTGGTAGGGCGCGATCTTCATCGTCATGCCGTGGTCGATGCACCACATGACGCCGGGCGAGACAGAGATCGCTCACCTTGTCCTTGTTGTCCTTGTTGATCACGTCGCCGGGCGCGACGTCGGCGAGGAAACCGGTGCCACGGCAGAGCGCGGTGAGCGCAAGAGATGCGCTGCGAGAGGGCGGCGGGAGTTGTCTGCGAAGGGGCATGGTGTCCGCCATCACTCCGGGTCGGGCGGGGTGCAGTATAGTGCAGAGATGCTCTCCTGGGGCATCACGGGGGCGTGTCGGACTGCACGGGGTGCGGCTCGACGCGGCGATTCTGCGCGCGGCCGCCTCGGTGTCATTCGATGCCACTGGATTCGTCTTGCCGAAGCCCTCGACGGTGAGGCGCTCGGGATCAGCACGCCGCCCCGGTTCGCGAGATACCGGTATACCGCCTCGGCGCGGCGCAAAGGACGGTGCCTGATTGTACTCGGCGCTGCCGATCAGAGTCAGTGTGGCCCTGGCCGCAGCGACCTGGACGCCGGGGTTGGCCTTCAGCAGGGTGGCGGCCTGGTCGAGCACGGGGCGCGAGTCTGGGGCGGATGGTGCTGGAGTTGAAGTCGAAGTTCACGCCGCGCCGCGCGATGCGCTGGCGGACGGGCGGGGGCGGGGGGTGGAAGCCACGGGCATCGGCGGCGGCCGGCGGGGAGCGACCTCCGCTGCACGGACGGGGTCGAGGAAGACACGGCCGAGCACGCCGCAGAGGACCGCGCCGCTGGCGGCGCCGATCAACGCGCCCGCGCCAGCCAGAAGGTGTCGTCCCGTCCAGAATCGAGATCGACTGGCGATCCTGGACTGCGCTGGCCGCTGACCGTCACGGTGGCGCAGCTCGTCCGCGCCTGCCTGGACGCCGACGCCGGCGCCGGCGCCGATCGCCGCGCAGATCGCGGAGGCCACGCCCGGGCCCGGTAGGTCCGGCTTGTTCCACCCGGGTTCCTGGAGCCAGCTGGGGCGGTTTGCGGCGCTACACCGCCTGCGCGAGCAGCAGAGCGGCGAGCAATCCCCGGAGAAGGCGACTGGCGACATCTCCTTGAATCCCCCAGCGTGACAGCCGATGCAGCGCCGACGACTCCCCAACGCCGAGGCTCAGGCGAACGCATCATTACTGAACGCGGAAGGCCACGCCCTGGGGCTGCGCGCCGCTGGGCGTCAAGGCCGAAGCGGGTCCGCGGCACTCACGGGCGGCGCTCCGCCTGCACGGCAGGCGTCCGCGCGTCGGCGAGGTGGAATTCACTCAGACCGGTTGAGGGGGCGCGCGGGACTGTGGTAAGCGCCGCCGGTCTGCCGAAGGTGGCAGCAGCGGCCAGGGGGCCGCGGCGCCGGGCAACCGACCCGGCGGCGCAGACGGGAGGAGCGTGACGATCATGCGAGGGACGACGGCACATCGAGGGTGGCTGGGCGTCCGGCGCTGGCGCTGGTGCTGGCCACGATGGGCGCATGTGGAACGACTCTCCCTGCAACCACGTCGCTCCCGGACGTGGCGCGCTTCGAGGACTGCACAGGCCATCGCGGCCAGCGCGGAGCTGCTCAGACTCTGGTGGTCTACTCGAACAAGAACAAGCGCTGCCCTGGTGCAGGACTGCGGCGACTGCGGCGGCCCGATCCCGACGGCGACAGAGCGTGCCGTCGACGCCGGACCCCGGTGCCGACGGTCGTCCCGACAGCTGTGCCGTAAGCCGGTGCCAGCGCCGCTCTCCTCCCCTCGTCTCCGCCGCCACGGGCGCCCGCGGCGCCAGGCGGCGGCAGGCCCTCCGGGCCGCCGCGGAGCCGGTCGCCCGGACCCCCGCGTTGACTTCGGGAATTCCTCGCGCTTATACGGAGAGGTTGCTCTCGCGCGTCGGCCAGCGCGCTTCTGCGCCGCCGGTCGAGACGAGCGACGCGACGACGAGGGTGCAGAGCGTGACAGTCGAGGGCGACCCGCACGGGTGCAGCGCGGAAAGGCGCAAATGGCGGTGACCGCCATACGCGTCGCGCGCCGAGCGGTACGGTCGGGCCCGGGCGGGAGCGCGCAGCTCGCTGATGAACGTCTGGCCGGCGCGTCGACTACGCCCTGCGCGCGCTCTGCTACACTCGCCGCGCAGGACACGACGACCGCGTCGTGACCTGCACGGAGATTCAGGCGCGCTTTGACAGGCCGTGCCGCAGCGGATTCCTACTCGAGATCCTGCGCCGCCTGGTGGCCGCGGGCGTGCTCGAGTCGGTACCCGGACGCGCGCGGCGGCTTTCGCCTGGGGCGCCCGGCCGGACCGCATCTCGGTGCGCCACCGGTCTACGAATGCATCGAGGGCCAGTTGTCGCTCATCGACTGCGTCGAGCGGCGCGACGGGATGCTGCTGCTTCGCCTCCGTCTGCGCTTCTAGCGCGGGTGTAACAGGGCGCGCAGCGACGTGCTGCCTCTGACTACCTGGACGGCATCACCGTCCCGTCAAATCGCCGATCGCGCCGGCCTGGTGAGCCGCCATGGCAGAAGCGCAGTCCGCATCACCATCCCGCTCCCTGAACGAGGGGCGAACGAGGAGGACCGATGGCTTACGTGATCACTCGCCTGTGCCGCGACTGCCTGGACACTGCCTGCGTGGCGGTGTGCCCGGTGGACTGCATCTACCGCTACACCGGCGACGACACAGCGCGACGTTTCCCGAACCAGCTCTACATCCATCCCGGACGAGTGCATCGACTGCGGCGCCTGCGAGCCCGAGTGCCCGTGGCAGGCGATCTTCGAGGAAGCCGCCGTGCCGACCGTGTTCACCGACGACGTCAAGCTCAACTACGCGATGCTCGACAGCGCGCGACAGCTTCGAGGTTTCGCCGCACGAGGAGAAGGGCAAGCCGAGCGCCGAGGAGATCGAGGCCAACAAGAAGAAGTGGGGCTGGGCGGGGTGAGTCGCTCGCGCCCGCGCGAGCGCCGGCGATGACGGCGGCGCGAGCAACCTGGCGGTGGTCTCGGTCATCGGCCGCGACCAGAAGGGCGTCGTCGCGCGCATCTCGACCTACCTCGCTCGGCTGCAACATGCAACATCGAGGACATCGAGCAGCGCGTCGTCGAGGGGCTGTTCATCATGACCATGGTGGTCGACCTCGCCGACGTCACGCTGTCGCTCGACGAGCTGATCCTCGGCCTCAAGGCAGATCGGCACCGAGATGCACCTCGAGGTCTCGGTCCGCCTGCACGGCGAGCGCATGCGCAAGCGCATCGCGCGTGCTGGTCAGCCGCGAGCCGCACTGCCTGCAGCAGCTGCTCGCCGATCAGGCGCGCCGGCCTGATCGCCGGCGACTTCGTCTGCGTCCTCTCGAACCACGAGATGCTGCGGCCGATCGCCGAGGCGGCCGGCATTCCGTTCGAGTGGCGCGCCGTCGACCGACAAGGCGCGCGCACATGGCGTGGCTGCTCGAGCGCCTGCGCGCGCACCGGCCCGATCTCGTCGTGCTCGCCCGCTACATGCAGATCGTCACGCCGGAGCTGGTCGACGCAGTTCCGCAACCGCATCATCAACATCCACCCGTCGCTGCTGCCGTACCACCCGGGCGCCAACGCCTACAAGCAGGCGTTCGAGGAGGGCGTGCCGGCGTCTCCGGCTGCACCGCGCACTTCGTCACCGAGCAGCTCGACCAGGGCCCGGTGATCCTGCAGGACGTGTTCCACATCCGCGTCGGCGAGGACACGCTCGACGAGGTCAAGACGCGCGGCCAGGAGCTCGAGGGCAAGGTGCTCTCGCAGGCCGTGCAGCTCTTCACCGACGAACAGCTCGTGGTGAAGGACAAGAAGGTCATCTTCCGTCCCGGCCACATCACGGCGAGCTGAGCGGGCGCATGACACGCTTGAGTGCCTCACCATCCCGACTGCCATATGAAATGCGGTGCGAGAACGAGAGCGCCCTCAGCGCCGGCCGGTCGTGCAGTTCCGGCCCCGGCGCGAGCCGCAGCGTCGCGCAACTATCTTCCGGCGGATCTGCGACCGCTGGCAGCACGTCGGCGCACGCCGTCGGCGTGGTGCAGACGCGCTGTCATCATGATGGTGGTCTACGTCGACCGTCGTCGTGCCGACCGGCGTGCTGATGCGCCTGTCGCGCGATCCGCTGCATCTGCGCGAGCCCGAGCAGGCGCAACTTCGGACGCCGGTGCGCGCCAGAACGAGCGCAGGCGTCGAGGCGGCGCGCCGGCAGTTCTAGTGGCCGCGAAGCGCCGCTCTTCGGCTCGGAGCTGCCGCCCGGGCACCGGTCGGGCTTCGTCGGCATCGTCGGCCGGCCGAACGTCGGGAAGTCGACGCTGCTGAACCGCATCCTCGGCCGCAAGATCGCCGCGGTGACGCCGAAGCCGCAGACCACGCGCCGCCGGCTGCTCGGCATCAAGACGCGCGCACGACGGCGCAGATCCTGTTCGTCGACACGCCCGGCATTCACGCCGACGCGCGACCTGCTCAACGAGCGCATGGTCGAGCGCGCGCTGCAGAGCCTGAGCGAGGCGGACGTCGCTGCTGTGGGTGCTCGACGGCGAGCGACGGGCTGACGGCGGCCGATCGCGACGATCGCCGCGCGCCTGCCCGCGCGGGCCGACAAGCCGGTCATCGTCGCGCTCAACAAGATCGACGCCGGGCCGAAGGCCGCGCTGCTGCCGACGCTCGCCGCGGTCGCCGCGCTGGTGCCCGACCGCGCCGATCGTGCCGGTCAGCGCCGCAGACCGGCGAGAACGTCGAGGCGCTGCTGCGCGACCATCGTCGGCGTCGCTGCCGGAAGGGCCGCGCTACTACCCGGCGGACGAGCTCACCGACGAGCCGGAGCGCGCCATCGTCGCCGAGATCGTGCGCGAGAAGGTGATGCTGGCGACGCGCGACGAGATGCCGTACGCCGATCGCCGTCACGCATCGACGCGTTCGAGGAGAAGCCGGAGAAGCGCTGGTGGTGATCAAGGCGACCATCCACGTCGCCCGCGACGTCGCAGAAGCCGATCGTCATCGGCGAGCGCGGCGCGCGCATGAAGGCGATCGGCCAGGCGGCGCGGCGCGACATCGAGGCGCTGCTCGGGCACGCGCGTCTTCCTCGAGCTCTTCGTGCGCGTGCAGGACGAACTGGACGAGCCAGCGCCGCGCGCGCCTGCGCGACTTCGGGTTGCTGAGCGCATGGCTGCCACCCGTCGCCACGCGCGTGCGGCGCGCGCGCCGGCAGGCGGCGACCGGCGTTCACCGGTGACGCCGCTGCCGCGCGCCGAGAGTGCTCGAACAGCTTGCCGGTCGTCGCGCTCGTCGGGCGGCCGAACACCGGCAAGTCGACGCTCTTCAACCGGCTCACCCGTTCGCGCGCGCGCGCTGGTGGCGCGCGACCCCGGGCGTCACGCGCGACCGCAACGTCGCGGTCGGCCGCTGGAATGAGCGCCGCGTTCCTCGTCGTCGACACCGGCGGCTTCGAGGCCGACGAGCAGGAAGAGCTCGGCCGCGCCGTGCGCGCGCAGGCGCTGCTCGCCGCCGAGGAGGCGCGACGTCATCGTCGCGGTCGTCGACGGCCGCGCCGGGCTGAACCCGCTCGACCAGCAGCTCGTCGAGCGGCTGCGCCGCGCTGCGCCAGCCGCTGCTGTCTGGCGGTGAACAAGATCGACACGCCGCAAGCAGGACGACCTCATCGCCGACTTCTACGGCCTCGGCATCGAGGCGCTGTTTCGGCATCTCGGCCGAGCACGGCGTCGGCGTCGACGAGCTGCTCGACGCGGTGGTGGCGGCAGCTCGGCGAGGAGCAGGGCCGGCTGCCGACGATGCCGAGCCGCCGATCGCCGTGGCGATCATCGGACGGCCGAACGTCGGCAAGTCGTCGCTGCTCAACCGCCTGGTCGGCTACGAGCGCGCCGATCGTCAGCGCCGTGCCGGGGACGACCCGCGACGCGCTCGACACGCCGTTGCAGCGCGGCGGTCGCGACTACCTGCTGGTCGACACCGCCGGCGTCCGGCGGCGGTCGAAGGTCGAGCGAGCACATCGAGCGCGCCAGCGTGGTGCGCGCGCTGCGCGCCCTCGAGCGCGCCGAGGTCGGCGCTGCTGGTGATCGACGCCGTCGAGGGCATGACCGAGCAGGACGCGCGCGTCGCCGGCTACGCCTGGGAGCGCGGCCGCGCGCTGGTCCTGCTGGTCAACAAGTGGGACGCGGTGCCGGCGACGCCCGACGCCGCGACCACCCTCGCCGACGCGATCGACCAGCCGCTATCGCAGCCTGGCCGTGGTGCCGAAGCTCTTCATCTCGCGCTGCAGCGGGCGCGGAACGTCGAGCGCATCTGGGACGCCATCGACGAGGTCGCCGCGCACACCGCAGCGCGCCTGCCGACCGGCAAGGTGAACCAGCGTCATCGAGCGCGCCGCGCCGCGCCCAGGAGCCGCCGATGGTGAACGGCGCCCGCCCGCGCTTCTACTACGCGACGCCAGACCGCGTACGCGCCGCCGACCATCACCGTCTTCTGCAGCCACCCCCAGCGCGTCGCCCGGCAGCTACGAGCGCTACGCGATCAAGCAAGCTGCGCGCCGAGTTCGGCCTCGAGGGCACGCCGCTGCGGGTGCGCTTCGACGGCCCGGCCGCGGCGCGACTGAAACGACGGATTGACGACGGAGCCGCCGAGGCGTCCTCCGTGTAATCCGTGCGGTATCGGCTATTTCTTCTTGTCGCCTTGTAGACCAAGCGCAACCGCCGCTTCCGGCGTCAGCGACGCGGAAGGTCATCGATCTCGGTCGAGGTAGAGGCGCACCGTCGAGTCGTTGTGGCTGGACGTAGCCGATGGAGAGGTCGCGCGCCGACGGTGAGCTCGAAGTCGCCGCCGCGCGTGGAGAGGACGATCGGCGCCGTTCACGGCCGGCGCCCACACCAGCGGGCCGTCGACGACTGTGCTTCACCACCTCCAGGACGGGAAACCCGCCGTCGTCCGGTGGCCTGCGTGAGGCCGGCGTAGCAGCGGGGCCGAGGGCGATGGCGTACGGGCCGTCGATGCCGGCGTTGCGCAGCAGGCGCGGTGGCCTCGGCGACGCTGTGCGGATACGCCGTGAAGTCGGTGGAGATCGTCTGCGCCGGATGGGTCGACGCCGCGTCGATGCCGACGATAGCCGCCGGCGGCGTAGCCGTGGAACATCGGCGTTGTCCTCGGCGTGCGGCGATGCGGGTCGCGGCGTCGATGAGCGGATCGAGGTCCGGATCCGTCGCGCCGCGCTCGACCGCGTCGAGCTCGGCGCGAGCGACAGCTCGAAAGCCGTGCGCAGCTCGGTGAACGGCTGGACGATGCGGAGCCAGGACTCGACGCCGGCGACCGGCCGGGTTTCAGCGCGGCGAGCCGGCCGGTGTTGACGGCGCCGTGGCCGTGGGCCCGAGCGGGCCCGGCGAAATCGACCAGCTTGCGGGCCGCCGAGTTTCAGTTTGAGGACGCGCGTGGCCTCTTGGTCGATGAGCGGCCCAGGCGAACTGAGATGGCGCGAGCTCGCGTCGCAGGTTGTTCACAGGCGTGCTCTCCTCCCTTCAGGCTCCCGATGCCGAGCGAGCCGTCACCGCTGCTCGCCGTCGCCTCGCCTTTGCCCGGCCTGCTCCGCGGCGACGATCGAGCCGCTGGTCTCCAGGCGGTTGTGCAGCTCGGTGGCGAACTTCGCGTCGCGCCGCCGCAGCCACTCGAGCAGCATCACGAAATGCTCCTTCTCCTCGTCGCGGTTGTGGGCGAGGATCTCGCTTCAGGCTCCGCGATCGGTGGCGGCGTCGACGCGCTGATCGTACCAATCCGCCGCCTCCAGCTCCTCCTGCATCGAGGTGAGCGCGCGATGGTTGTCCTTCGTCTCGGTGCGGAGATTGTCTTCCGCCTCGTGGAATCCGACTGAGTTGGCCATCAGGTCCTCTTCCGTGGATTGGCGCTCGCGCCTGCGCGTCGGACGTCGGCTCACAGCCGTTCGATGATCGTGCCGGTGCCGAGGCCGCCGCCGCAGCACATCGCAGATCAGCGCGTAGCGCCGCCGCGTGCGCTCGAGCTCGTGCAGCGCCGTGGTGATGAGGCGCGCGCCCGGTGCAGCCGGTGGGATGGCCGAGCGCGATGGCGCCGCCGTTCGGGATTGACGCGCTCCGGGTTGGGCCGCAGCTCCTTCATCTCACGCGAGGACGACCGGACGCGAAGGCCTCGTTCACCTCGAACTGCGTCGATGTCGTCGATCGAGAGGCCCGCCGCCTTGCAGCACCTTGCGCGTCGCCGGGATCGGGCCCTTCAGCATCGTGACCGGATCGACGCCGACCAGCGTCGTCGTGACGATGCGCGCGCGCGCCCTGAGGCCGAGGCCCGCGCGCGCTCCGGCGAGGCGAGCAGCACTGGCGGCGGCGCCGTCCGGACACCTGCGAGGACGTACCGGCGGTGTGCACGCCGTCGGCCTCGACCGGCTTCAGCGCCGCCAGCTTCTCGAGCGAGGTCTCGCGCAGGCCCTCGTCGCGACTGACGATCGCGCGTCTCGCCGGTCGGCTTGCCCTCGGCGTCGAGCACCGGGGCCGTCGACCGGCGTCACCTCGCGGTCGAAGCGCCCCTCGCGCCAGGCCTGACCGGCCAGCGTCCTGGCTGCGCAGCCCGAAGCGGTCGGTGTCCTCGCGGCGTCAGGCCGTACTCGCTGCGCGATCATCTCGGCGCCCTGAAACTGCGACGCGTAGGCGTAGTGCTCGCGGTAGGTCTTGGGCAGCGGCGAGCCGCCCTTCACGTTCGCGCCGAGCGGGACGCGGGTCATCATCTCGACGCCGCAGGCGAGGACGAGGTCCTCGATGCCGGCGCCGATCAGGCCGGCGGCCAGCGACGTCGCCTGCTGGCTCGAGCCGCACTGGCTGTCGACCGTCGTCGCCGGCACTTCCATCGGGAAGCCCTGCGCGAGCCACGCCGTGCGCGCGATGTTGAACGACTGCTCGCCGACCTGCGACACGCAGCCGCCGATGATCTGACCGACGGCGGCCGGGATCGACCGCGCTGCGCTCGACCGCGGCGCGCTGGACGGCGCCGAGGAGATCGGCCGGGTGGAGGCCCGAGAGCCCGCCGCCGCGGCGCCCGATCGGGCTGCGAACCGCTTCGACAATGACGACTTCCTGCATTTGCCTGGCTTCCTCCAGGCTTTCTGCTAGTGCAAGAGCACCGGAGTTTGTCAGAATCGTCGCTGGGCGAGCGGAAGCGGACTAGGCGCACTGCGAGGTTCAGGATGACGGACGCTGACGATTGCCTCGTACAGCGTGCACCGCTGCATCGGCCGCGTGACGGTCGCTGCAGACCCCACTGCGGCGCCGCGCGGGTGATCGAGGCAGCTCGACGCCGACGTGCGTGGCGTTGCAGGAGGTCGACTACCGCTACCACGTCCGTCAGGGCGTCGATCAGTTGCGCGTCCTCGCGGAAGCGACCGGCTGCGAGAGCGTCTGGGGGCCGAGCGCTGCGCGGCGCCCGCGGCCAGTACGGCAACGGGCTGCTGACGCGCCAGCAGGTGGTCGGAAGCGCGCGGCATCGACCTCAGCGTGCCCGCGCTACCAACGCCGCGGCGCGCGCTCGACGTAGACCTGCCGAGGTGCACGCGCAAGCGCTATCGGTCATCGCCGCGCGCACCTCGGCCTCGGGCCTGAACGAGCGCGAGATCCAGGTGCGCCGGTTGCTGCGCGAGCTCGACGGCGTCGATGCGGAGCACCCGATGATCCTGCTCGGCGACTTCAACGAGTGGCGGCCGCCCAGCGCGCCGCTGCGCCGCCTGCACCGCCGCTTCGGCCGGACCCCGGCGTGCGCTCTCGTTTCCGTCCCGCTTCCCGGTGCTGGCGCTCGATCGCATCTGGGTGCAGCCGCGCCGGGCGCTGGTGGCCGTGGACGTCCACAATACGAGCCGGGCGCGCCGCGCCTGACCATCTGCCCATCCGCGCCGTCATCGGCGGTGGCTGTGATGCGGCGCGGCCCGTGAGGACCGGCGGCGCACCGCGTGATCGTCGGCCCCTCGCGTCGGGCGCGCGAGCGGGCTAGTCGGGAGGGGGAGGTACGGCGATGCAAGCTCAGCAACTTTTCGCTCGCGCCCAATCCGAAGAAGGTGCGCGTCTACTCCCGCGGAGAAGGGCATCCAGATGGCGATCGAGGAGGTGGATGCGCTGGGCGGCGCCAACCGCACGCCGCGTTCCCTGGCCAAGAATCCGCTCGGCGGGCTGCCGGTCCTCGAGCTCGACGACGGCACCTGCCTGCCCGAGTCGCTGGCGATCATCGGAATACCTGGAAGACCTCCATCCGGATCCGCCGATGACCGGCCGCGAGCCGCCTCGAGCGCGCCCGGGTGCGCGCCACGGAGCGCATCTGCGAGATCGGCGCGCCTCGCCAACGCGGCCGCGGTCTTCCAGAACACATCGCCGTCTCTTTCGCCCAGCGGGTGAAGCAGTCCGCCGAGGCCGCCGGAGAACGGCCGGACGCGGCGTGGGCGTCAAACCTGAAGGCTGGCCTCCTTTGACGGCCTCATCGGGTCGCACCTGTTCGTCTGCGGCGCCCGGCCGACGATCGCCGACTGCACGTTGTTCGCGGCGCTCGAGTTCGCCCAGTTCGCCGGCCTCCGACCGACCCGCAGCTCCGCCAACGCGATCCGCTGGCACACGCCGCCTTCAAGGAACGGCTGAGCGCCAGCGCCTGAGCAACCACGGATTTCACGGATCCGCGTAATCCGTGGTTGGCAACTACGAAGCGCTTTCCTAGGCTGGAACGTGAGAGTGCTCCGCCCCCGTTCTCCTTCTGGCCACGTTACCGCCGGAGGCCGTCCCCTGCCGTCGCCGCCTCGGTGCGCGGATCGCCGACATCAACGATGGTGCCGCTGAGTGACGCCGTCCCGGCCGCGCCGAGCTCACGTCACCGCGGGCGACCAGGTGCCTTTCGTCGGGCATGATCGCCTTCGCCGCCGGCAAGTCGGCCTCAGGTGGAAGCGACCTGACGGCGACCGTAGCGGGCACGTCCCGCCGCGTGCGGATTGCTTCGGCGGCATTCGCGAGGAGCGTCTTCCGGCTGACTCGCGCCCGGCACCGGCGTTTGCCGCGCTGATGACGTGCCGCCGACGTCAGCGGCGTCGAGCGCCGTGGCGCGCAGCGACGGCAACGGCTGCCGGCACGACGCAGGTGCGCGCGACATCCAGACCGGCGCGTCATCAGTTCCAATCCGCGCGACCGTGGCGATGAACGGCCGCGTCTTCTTCAGCGCCGACGACGGTGCCTCGCGGCGACGAGCTGTGGTCGGCCGACTGGCACCGCAAGACGGCACGCGCCTCGTCGCGTGCCAGCATCGGTCTCGACAGCCAGGGCCTCGTTTCCGTCCTCGCTGACGGTCGTCGACGGCGTCCCTACTTCGCGCCTGCCGAGGACGCCATGCACGCGACGAGCTGTGGCGCGACGGCACGGCCGATGTGGACGACTTTGTCCGCGAGCATCGTCGACGGCCCGGACGGATCGCGTTCCTGGCTTTCTGCTCGCCGCCGGCGCGTGCTTCTTCGCTGCCGACGCTGGCGAGAGCGGCGACGAGCTCTGGGCAAGCGAGCGGCACACGACGGACGGCACGCGCCGCGTGCGCGACATCCTTCCCCGCGCCGAGCGGAAGCAGCCCGGAGGACCTGGCCGCGGTCGGTGCCCGCGTGTTCTTCATCGCTGATGACGCACGTCCACGGCGTCGAGTTGTGGCGGAGCGCTTGCTGCAGCCGAGGAGGACGAGCCTGGTGCGCGATATCGTCCCGGCCCGAGCGGATCCTCTCCAGCTCGGTGACCGCACTCGGCGCGGTCGCGCCGCCTTCACTGCGACCACCGACGATCGACAGGCGAGAGCCGTGGATCAGCGGACGGGAGCGAGGCCGGCACCGCGCCGCTCGGCGACCTGAATCCGGGCCTGAAGGCGTCGGTGCCGACCTTCCTACCGCGGTGGACGGCGCCGTGTACATGAGCGCCGATACGCCCGACCACGGGCGTGAGCTGTGGCGCACCAACGGGACTGCGGCAGGCACGCGCGCAGTGCGCGAGATCAACATCGGGACGCTCGAGTGAATCCGGCGGAGCTGAGTTCGTGGCCGCCTCAATGGCCTGCGCTTCGCCGCCGACGACGGGATCAGCGGCGTGGAGCCGGCGAGCGCGGAGCCGGGGACGCGGCAGTTGGCGAATCCTCGCTGGCCTGGCGGACACCGCTTGCCGCAGCTGCCCGTGTCCGACCTCACCCGCCCCGGCGACGCCGTGCTCTTCTCTCCGCCGACGACGGCATCAGCGCCGCGAGAGCTGCGGGCCAGCGACGCAACGGGTGGCATGTGCACCCGGTGCGCGCACGATCGATCCGCTTGGGCGACGGGTTCTGTTCCGGCTTCACCGATCTCGAACAACGCCCGGCGACGGTCTTTTTTTCGCCGCCGACGATGGTGAGCACGGCACCGAGCTGTACGGCGCAGCGACGGCACCGAGCGCCGGCACCGCGCTCTGAAGCGACATCGCCGTCGGCGGAGGCTCCAGCGGCAATCCGCACCAGCCGCCACCGCCGTCGGCGACGCTGCTCTCTTTTTGCCGCCGACGAGGGGTTCTTCGGCGATGCGAGCTGTGGCGCAACGGACGCGAGCGCGGCCGCGTACGGCTCGCCGATTCGCGACATCAACCCCGGCTCGCGGCCTTCCGACCCCGCGCGGCTCAGGCCGCGCGCCGGCAAACCAGGTGGCGTGCCCGCACGGCCGAAAGACGGCGAGCACGGCTTCGAGCTCTGCGATGAGCGTACGTGGCACGTCCCCGGCAATGCGCGGCTGAAGTGCGACATCGAATCCTTGACCCGGCAGCGCCGTTCCCGCGGCAAGCGTGCTCCTTTCTGGCCGGCGGCGGGCGACACGCTCTTCTCTTCACTTCGACGCGCTGATGACGGCGAGCACGGCACCGAGCTTCGGGGCGCAGCGACGGCACCGAGGACGGCAACGAGGCTGGTGCGCGACATTTTCAACCCCGGCGCGAGCTGGACTGAAACTCCCGCAGCGTGCTCCGTCCGATGGGCGACGGCGTCGGACCCGGATCGCCGGCACGACGGTGCGTCCACGGGTCCGAGCTCGGCGCAGCGGGACGCCAGCAGCGAAAGCGGGCACCGTGTGGATGATCGCCAGCGAGATCAATTCTGACGGCGGCGCCTTCTCGCGTACCGAGAGACGTTCTTCTGCCTGAGCTCGGAGAGCTCGCATTGTGCGCTACTTCGCGGCCACCGACGGGCAGCGGCGGTGCGTCGCAGCGCTCTGGCGCAGCGACGGCACCGACACCCGGTACCACGCGGTCGCCGACATCGCTCCCGGCGGCGGAGAGAGCTCTGTCCCGGCCTCCTCACGGCGGACGGCGATCGACATCCCTGCTTCAGGCCCGGCGAGCCGGGACTGGCGGCTGCGTGAGCTGCGGAGGCGCGCGAGCTGGTAGGCAGCGTCGATTCCGGTCGTCGCCGATTCCGTGCTGCCGGTCCCGATCGTTCAACCCCATCCGCGCCGCGTACTTCACGCCGAGACCTGAGCCGCAGCGGCGTTACCCGCCGGCAGCGGCGAAACCGGCTAGCCGAGCTCGGTCGGTCGTCGGGTCCGCGCGCCGGCGATTGCGGCGGGGATGACGGCAGCAGGTGAGCGTCAGACGGCGAGCCTTATCCGGCGGTGCGCATCGCGCTCGGCGAGCCGACGGCGCAGCTTTCGTGCGCCCAGGCCGACGTCAACGGCGGGACGGCGCCGTCACCATCAACGAGCTGATCAGCCGCCGTGAGCGCCGGCCTCACTCGGCTGGCTGACCGGACGCGCGCGCCAGGCGGTCGGCTTCGCAGGATGCCGGGCATCGACACCGCGGACGTGCGCCGCGGGCGGCGAGGTTCGGCAGGCTGTGATGCTGTGAGCGTTGGTGCGCGACAACCGACGATGGCCGCGACACTGCGTACCGGTCGCGATTTCGCCGCGCGCGCCGTCTACGCTGCGATCAAACTGATGCCAGAGGATCGCCCTGGTACCACCGCTGACCGTCGCCTGAACGGCTGGAATTCCGCAGGCACATCCGGTGGCGCGTATATCGCCGACTTCTGTTGCGTGGAGGCGATGCTGATCGTCGAGGTCGACGGTGCGTCAGCACTGCCGGAAGACGAGTGCGTACAGATCGCGCGCTGACGGCATCTGGAATGCCATGCCCGGTGCCATCCGGGATTCCGGGAATGAGGATGTGCTGCGGAGACGGTGAACGCTGCTCCTTCGCGCCATCTGACGGGGCCTGAAGGTGCCTCACTTCAGCCTCCGCGGCATGTGGAGGGACCAATAGAACCCCCGCATTACTTGCGGAGAGGGTTAGGGTGAGGGGACCGCTCTTCGCCGGCGCCGGCGGTCAGATGCCCCGGCGCCCGATAGAAGCGCGCGCGGCGTTCGCGACGCAGTTGGTGCGCCGAGACTGGTTCGATGTGAGCGCGCAAGTTCGTGCGTCGGTGAGAGGGCCGCGCGATCTGGCCTGGCTGCTGAGCGCGAGCGTGAGCCCCGCGGGAATCGCAGTGGCGCCCGGCGTACGGCAGCGAGCCGGCGGCAGAGAGAATTGCGCAGTCGTCGCCGATGGTGCAAGGGTCGAGCACGCCGATCGCGCCGATGCCGACCAGAGCAGCGATTGGGCGATCAGGCCGTGCACGCACGATGCTGTGGCCGATCGTGACGGCCTCGCACTGACGAGCGTCGCGTGCCGGCCGGTGGCGACGTGGATCGCGCTGTTGTCCTGCACGTCGCTGCGCGCCGATACGGATGCGGAAAGCCGCCGCCGCGCAGGGACGACGTTGAACCACGCGCCTTCGCCTTGGGGCCGAGGTGCACGTCGCCGATGAGCTGCGCGCTCTGCCTGCACGTATGCGGTCAGGATCGATCTGCGTGGCGGATGCCTTCATGCGCGATCAGCATAACGCAGCAATCCGTTACCGCGCTCACGCGCCGTGAACGGCGCCGAACTCCGGATGTCGCGCAAGCTCACAAGATGCTGTGGCTGACCGGTCAAGATGACTCCCCCGCCGAAATGGCTCTCGGGGCTTCTGGTAATCGACGTCATGGTTCGCCGGACGGTCAGTTCCGCCGCCCCGACTGGCAGCGCCTCGGCGGGGTGGAGCGCGACGTGACTCTGGGCCGGCGGGAAGGGAAGGCGCCGGCGCGCACGCCCCGTCAGCCGCTGGCGAGCCCGACGGAGGTCGTATGTTCACCGCATGACATGCCGGAAGGCCACCCTGGTTCGATGACGCCGCTGCTGGTGCCGGGCTCGTCGAGCTTCCTGCCGCGCGACGCGCCGACGTCGGCACGCGCCTGTCGCGACGCGTCAGCCTCAACATCCCGCTGCTGAGCGCCGCGATGGACACCGTCACCGAAGTCGCGCGATGGCGATCGCGCATGGCGCAGGAGGGCGGCATCGGCGTCATCCACCGCAACCTGCCGATCGAGCGAGCAGGCGCTCGGAGGTCGACAAGGTCAAGAAGTCGGAGAGCGGCATGATCATCGATCCGGTGACCGTGCAGCCCGAGCAGCCGATCGCCGAGGCGCTCGACATCATGCGGCGCTACCAGCATCTCCGGCCTGCCGGTGACCGCAGGACGGCCAGCTCGTCGGCATCCTCACCAACCGCGACCTGCGCTTCGAGAAACGGCTCGACCGCAAGGTGTCGGAGGTGATGACCAAGGAGGCAGCCTGGTCACCGCGCGGCCCGGCATCAGCCTCGAGCGACGCGCAAGGAGATCCTGCACCAGCACCGCATCGAGAAGCTGCTCGATCGTCGACGACGCGACCGATCGCTGCCGGGCCTCATCACCGTGAAGGACATCAACAAGGCGGCGCAGCTTCCCGAACGCCTGCAAGGCGACTCTTCGGCCGCCTGCGCGTCGCCGGCGCGATCGGCACCGGCGACGATCGCGCAGCGCGCGCCGAGCGCCTGGTAGCGCGCGGGCGTCGACGTGCTGGTCATCGACACGCGCGCACGGCCACTCCGGACGAACGTCATCGAGACGGTGCAGCGAGATCAAAGCCGCATTCCCGACGTCGACCTGGTCGCCGGCAACGTCGCCACCGCCGAGGCGCGCGGGCGCTGCGCCGAGGCCGGCGCCGACGGCCTCAAGGTCGGCATGGGGCCGGCCGTCGATCTGCACGACGCGCGTCATCTCCGGCGTCGGCGTGCCGCAGCTCACCGCGATCGCTGCGGCGCGGCGCGTGGCGCGCGACGTCGGCATCCCGCTGATCGCCGACGGCGGCATCAAGTTCTCCGGCGACATCACCAAGGCGCTCGCCGCCGGGCGCCGACTCGGTGATGATCGGCGGCCTGTTCGCCGGCACCGAGGAGAGCCCGGGCGAGACGATCCTCTACCAGGGCCGCACCTACAAGCTGTATCGCGGCAGGCTGGGCTCGCGGAGGCGATGCGCGAGCGCGAGAGGCAGCCGCAACCGCTACATGCAGGACGACGAGCTCGAGCAGATGAAGCTGGTGCCCGAAGGCATCGAGGGCCGCGTCCCGCACAAGGGCCCGCTCAGCTTCATCGTCGCCCAGCTGGTCGGCGGCCTCAAAGGCCGGCATGGGCTACTGCGGCTGCCGCACCGATCCCCGACCTGCACGACAACGCCCGCTTCATGCGCGTCTCCAACGCCTCGCTGCAGGAGAGCCACGTGCACGATGTGTTCATTGCGAAGGAGGCGCCGAACTATCAGCGGCTCGAACGATCGCTGGGAGTCTGCCGATGAGCGCAGTGGAGCCGGTGACGTCGGAGTAGTGCCGCAGATGCAGCGATGCGGTGACGGCGGCTGGGCGTAGACGCGCCGTGATCATCGAGCTCACCGGTGGTTCAGCCACGGGCCACGCGGCCAGCGCCAGTTCTCGTCAGCGCATGATCATCGTCCTCGACTTCGGCGGCCAGTACACGCCAGCTCATCGCGCGGCGCGTGCGCGAGGCGCACGTGTACTGCGAGCTGCATCCCGTTCAACCTGTCGCTCGAGCACGATTCGCAGCGATGCGGCCAGAGGATCATTCTCTCCGGCGGGCCGGCGAGCGTGTATCGAGGCGGATGCGCCGCTGTCGGATCCGCGCCTCGCCGAGCTCGGCGTGCCGCTGCTCGGCATCTGTTACGGCATGGGCGTGCTTGGCGCAGGAGGACTCGCGGCGACGATGGCGCGTACCACGGCGCGCGAGTACGCGAGTCCGGCCGACCTGGTGATCGACGACAGCCGGCGATCTCTTCGCCGGCTTCGGCATCGGCCAGCACACGCCGGTGTGGATGAGCCACGGCGATCGCCTCGAGCAGCTGCCCGCGGCAGGCGGACGACCCTCGCGCACAGCGCCAACTCGCCAGGTCGCGGCGCTGTCGCCGACCGCAGCCGGCAGCGCTACGCGATCCAGTTCCATCCCGAGGTCGTCGCACACGCCGCGCGGCGCGCGAGCTGCTGGAGAACTTCGTCCTGCGCATCTGCGGCGCGCCGCGCCGACTGGACGATGGAGAACTTCATCGAGCGCGAGATCGAGCGCATCCGCGCCCAGGTCGGCAGCGGCGGCGTCGTGTGCGGGCCTGACGCGGCGGCGTCGACTCGACGGTCACCGGCGGCGCTCATCCACCGCGCCATCGGCGATCAGCTCACCTGCATCTTCGTCGACAACGGCGTCCTGCGCCGCGACGAGGCGACGCGCGTCATGCAGTGTCCTCGGCGACGCGTTCCACTTCCGCATCAAGGCGGTCGACGCCGTCGCAGCGCTTCAGCGCAGCTGGCCGGCGTCGAGGATCCGGAGAAGAAGCGGCGCACCATCGGCGTCACCTTCGTCGAGGTGTTCGAGGAGAGAGGCGAAGCAACCTGCGCGACGTCGAGTTCCTCGCCCAGGGCACGCTCTATCCCGACGTCATCGAGTCGGTGTCGTTCGAAGGGCCGTCGCAGACGATCAAGAGCCATCACAACGTCGGCGGCCTGCCCGAGCGCATGCGCCTCGACGCTGGTCGAGCCGCTGCGCGAGCTCTTCAAGGACGAGGTGCGCCGAGCTCGGCGCTGGTGCTCGGCATTCCCGCCGTCACCATCGTCGGCCGCCATCCCTTCCCGGCCCCGGGCCTGGCGATCTCGGATCCTCGGCGCGGTCGACCGCCGAGCGCGTCGCCGTCGTCGCAGGCCGCCGACGCCATCATCGAAGAGGAGATCCGCGCCGCCGGCTGGTACGACTCGCGTCTGGCAGGCGTTCGCCGTCCTCCTGCCGTGCAGCACCGTCGGCGTCATGGGCGACGAGCGCACCTACGAGCACGTGCTCGCGATCCGCGTCGTCGAGATCCGTCGACGGCATGACCGCGGACTGGAGCGCGCCTGCCAGCTCGAGCTGCTCGCCCGCATGTCGAGCCGCGCATCATCAACGAAGTGAAAGGCGTGAATCGCGTGCGTGTATGACATATCAGCTCGAAGCCGCCGGCGACCATTGAATGGGAGTGAGCGGCTGTGGATATCTGATGGAGCTTGCGGACGCACTCGGTGACCAGTGACCGGTGACGGTACATAGAGAAGCCCACAATTGAAATCGGTAGGTCGGTGGAGGGTGCTGTGGCGTTGGCGAGTGAAGAGGGCAGTCGCGGCCCTGTGGCCGCACGCGGCGCGCAGTGCCGCTGTCTCGCGCTGGGCGATTGTTCCGGGCGAGCCCCACCGCACTCGGCCGCGCCCGCGGCGTGCGGGACAAGCCCCGCGACGGCGATCCGGCGCGAGGGCTGAGGGGTGTGCCGATGGGTTCCGCGCATCTTCACTCCACACGCAGTACTCGCTGCTCGACGTCAACAAGATCGCCGAGCTGATTCCGCGCGTGAAGGTCTCGGCATGCCGGCCGGTGGCGATGACCGACCACGGCAACAAGCTGTTTGTGCCATCGAGTTCTACAAGACCGTGGCGGCTGCGGGCGTGCAGCCGATCATCGGCTGCGAGATGTACGTCGCGCCGGGGGATCGGCGCGAGGCAAGCGTGGTCGTCGCGCAGGCGACGACTCGGAGACCGCGCGGCAACTTTCATCTCGTCCTGCTGGCGACGAACGAGCGAGCGGCTACAAGAACCTCTGCCGCCTGGTGACGCTCGGCTACACCGAGGGCTTCTACTACAAGCCGCGCATCGACAAGACGCTGCTGCGCGAGTTCAACGGCGGGCTGATCGCGCTCTCCGGCTGCCTGGCGAGCGAGGTGAACCAGGCGCTGCGCCGCCGGCTCGATGGATCGCGCCCGCGGCGGTGATGGACGAGTACCGCGCCATCTTCGACGGCCGCTACTACGTCGAGATCCAGGACAACCATCTGCCGCAGCAGGAGCGCGCCAACCGCGAGCTCGATCGCGCTGGCGCGCGAGCTCGGCCTGCCGCTGGTGGCGACCAACGACTGCCACTATCTGCGAGCCCGACGATCACAAGGCGCACGACGTGCTGCTCTGCATCCAGACCGGCAAGACGCTGAACGACGAGAAGCGCTGGCGCTTCGGCACCGATCAGCTCTACGTCAAGAGTGCCGAGGAGATGCGCGCGCGCCTTCCCGGCGCTCGACGAGGCGATCGACAACACGCTCGACATCGCCCGGCGCTGCACGCTCGAGCTGCGAGTTCGGCCGCTATCAGTTCCCGGTCTTCCAGGTGCCGAAAGGCGTCACGCTCGAAGAGCAGCTCGAGCGCGACGCCCGCGCCGGGCTCGCCGAGCGCCTCGCCGTGCTGCGCCAGCAGCCGGGCTGGAGCGCCGAGCAGCGAGCGCGTCTACGACGGAGCGGCTGGCCAACGAGCTCGACGTCATCACGCGCATGGGCTTCGCCGGCTACTTCCTCATCGTCGCCGACTTCACCAACTACGCCAAGCGCCAGGGCATCCCGGTCGGCCCCGGCCGCGGCTCGGCGGCCGGCAGCCTGGTGCGCCTACGCGCTGCGCATCACCGATCTCGATCCGATCCCGTACAACCTGCTCTTCGAGCGCTTCCTCAATCCTGAGCGCAAGTCGATGCCGGACATCGACATGGACTTCTGCTTCGAGCGCCGCGACGAGGTCATCCGCTACGTGCGCGAGCGCTACGGCGAGGACCACGTCGCGCAGATCATCACCTTCGGGACGCTGAAGGGGAAGGCGGCGATCAAGGACGTCGGCCGCGCCCTCGAGTTCACCTTCGGCGAGACCGACCGCATCGCCAAGCTCTACCCGGCGCCGAAGCAGGGCAAGGATTTCCCGCTCGCCAAGGCGCTGGAGATGGAGCCGCGCCTGCGCGCAGCTGCAGCGATCAGGGCGAGCGCGAGCAGCATGCTGTTCGAGCACGCGCTCAAGCTCGAGGGCCTGCTGCGCCACGCCTCCAAGCACGCCGCCGGGATCGTCATCGGCTGCCGGCCGCTGGTCGAAGACCTGCCGCTCTTCGTCGACAAAGAAGGCAGCGTCATGACCCAGTTCGCCGGCCCGCACATCGACGAGATCGGCCTGATCAAGTTCGACTTCCTCGGCCTCAAGACGCTGACGCTGGTGCACAACGTCGTGCGGCGCGATCGCGACGGGCGCGGCGTCGAGCATCGACCTGCGGCACGCTGCCGCTCGACGACAAGAAGACCTACCGGCTGATCGCCAAGGGCGACACGGTCGGCGTCTTCCAGATGGAATCGGGCGGCATGCGCAAGCTGGTCACGCAGCTGCGCCCGACCACGTTCGAGGACGTCATCGCCGTGCTGGCGCTGTTCCGTCCCGGCCCGCTCGACAGCGGCATGGTCGAGCAGTTCATCAAGCGCAAGCACGGCAAGGAGGAGGTGAAGTACCCGCACCCGAAGCTGCGAGCCGATCCTCGAGCCGACCTACGGCGTCATCGTCTACCAGGAGCAGGTGATGCAGATCGCGCAGGTGCTGGCCGGCTACAGCCTGGGCGACGCCGACAACCTGCGCCGCGCCATGGGCAAGAAGGATCCGGTGAAGATGCAGAAGGAGCGCGAGCGCTTCATCGCCGGGGCCGGGCAGACAGGGATCGCCGAGCGGCAGGCGGGCGAGATCTTCGACCAGATGGAGACCTTCGCCATGTACGGCTTCAACAAGTCGCACTCGGCGGCCTACGCGCTGGTCTCCTTCCAGACCGCCTACCTGAAGGCGCACTACCCGGAGGAGTTCATGGCCGGGCTGCTGTCGATGGAGATGAGCGACACCGACAAGACGTTCAAGAACATCGCCGAGTGCCGCGAGCGCGGCATCCGCATCCTGCCGCCCGACGTCAACGAGAGCCGCGAGGACTTCACCGTGCCTGGCGCAGGCCGACGACAACGGTCTGCGCCCGATCCGCTTCGGCCTCTGCGCCGTGCGCTGGCGCGTCGGCAGCAAGGCAGTCGACGCCATCCCCGCCACCCGCGGATGATTAAGGTGACGCCCGCGTTCCTCGGTTTTCGTCCCCGCAAGCGCGTGCTCGTCGCCCGCCTGGACGCGAGTGGTGGCGACGAGAGCACTGGCCCTGGCTGCGGCGGCGCAGCGCCATATCGAATCGCTGATCATGCGGCGCCTTCGGATTCGTCTACTGTCGCCGTCCGTCGCTGAAGCCTCGACGTGCGTCGATGGTACCCCTGCGGGCAGGCCCCTGCACGCCGGCGCCGGAGGGAAGCACCAGCAGACTTTGGCCTCTTCGCGGCCAAGGGCATCACCTCTGCTTGAAGTTTGAGCTGCACGCTGCCGCTGGCGATGTGGCCGATGGGCGAACGCCTGAAGTCGAAACATTGAAGCGCTGGGTTTATCACCGGGCAACCCGCCCTTATGGGGCATGAGGCGATCTCGCGCTTCACCAACGCCTCGCGAGCGCTCGGCGATGCGCTCTCCTGATCTTCAGAGCATGCGACGTCGGCGGATTCAAAGCGCCCGCAGTCAGAACAGCCAAGCGGGCGACCGCCACGCCGTTTCACGCTCGAGGGACAAGATAATTACCGAGGTGATCTTTGCCGCCCGAGACTACCGCAAGGCGTCGATCGACTTCACCACCGATGGAGCCGGCGCGCGTGACTGGCACGTGCTCAGAGTCGGTGGCGAGAGCGCGCCAGATCACGCGACGAGGTCACGCCCACATCAGGCGTGGACGCACAGGAGGTGCACCTGGCGGCATTGATCGCCGAGCGCGTACCGACGAGCCTTCGCAACTGGCTGTGCTGAGTACGCTTGAGTTGGCACCGCGGCGACTGCTCCCCGCGCGTCCATCTCCTGCTGCCGAACAAGCATCGGGAGACGCCGTCGCCCTCCCGCGCGAGCTCCCGCGTCGCCGCGACCGGAGGGCATGCTGGAAGCGGTGGCTTGTTGTGTGCGGACGCGGCGTCGCGAATTCTGTGCACTGGAAACCCGCTGTTCCATGGAGCTGAGCGCGGCAGCCTGCGGCGCTCAAGGAAGCCGCGGCGAGCAGGCCGCGCGGAAGCGCGCCCTCCAGCGCGGCGCTACCATTAAGGGGCGGGTTGATGGCACGAAGCTCTACTGTTCCATTCCTCGCTCTTCCCACGCCGCGTGCGGTCGTTGCGGGCGAGGAAAAAGGTGATCGCGGCAACAGGAAAACTGGTCGTCGATCTTCCTGGCGGGGCGCTGCGTGAGCCGGAGTTTCCCGCGCTCAACCCGTCGGGCAGGTGCCGAGCTCGGAAGATGGCGGCGTTTCGATCCACGATGCGCAGCGATTCTCGGTCATCGGAGGAACGCCATCTCGCGCTGGTCGCCATGGCTGGGGATGCGGCTTGGTCGCGAGTCCGGCAGTTGATGCTGGCTGGTGGGATTGGCTCCGCGCGCCCCAGCGGCAGAGATCGTGCGCCGTTCTGCCGGAGATAATATTTTCGTGAACCGTGTCATTCGTGACGCCGCGCGGAGATCGCGGCACACCGATGGCGCCAGAGGATCGCTCAGCGGCTGAAAGTTCCTCGCGCCACACGCAACAGTTTCTCGCCATACCGCCTGCGCGCTGATATCCTGGTGAGTCGCTATGCCAATAGCTCGGCGAACTGCTCGAGTCGCGTCCGCCGTGTGGCAGTCAGCACTCGGTGGTGTTCCGCGGTGTGCGTGACACTCAGCCCGGCAGCCTGAGGCGATGCGCCGAGGACGGGGGGCGGATGCGTGGCTCTGCCCGCCTCGGCGTCTTCGCGGCTCCAGCCTGGCTGCGCTGCCGCCGCAGGATAGCAACGCCCTGAGGGTACCGAGAGCGCGACCGCCAGAGTCGCGGCAGGCTCGCGTTGGCAGTGCCGCGCTGGCGGGCGAGGACGCCCAACTCGGCCAGCGTTGAACGCGGTAGGAGCTAAATGCGCTTGCCGTCGACACCACAGGCACTCGAGCAAGCCACCCGTCAGCTCATGCGGTAAAGCGGTCGGGCCAGCCTCTTCTCGTTGCCCGCTGACGGTGCGCGAAGAGCAGCAATACGTAACTGAACGCTACTAC